>OGKG01000785.1_pt1 | contig 40454 bp, 30 predicted proteins | sample 1572201 | NCBI WGS metagenome assembly OGKG01 (sample SAMEA2582146, study PRJEB24529) | metagenome | biome: Human gut stool | place: China | collected 2011 | reverse complement strand
CAACATCTCCATCGCTTCGCTGGACGCCCTGCGCAAGGGCCCCATCATGCTGGACGATAAGAAGATCCTCGATCTGGTCGCCACCAACAAGGAAAAGATGGCCATCAAGGTGCCCAGCCCCAAGACCGCCATCAAGAGCCTTTCCGGCGGCAACCAGCAGAAGGTGCTGATCGCCCGCTGGCTGGCCAATAACCCCGATGTGCTGATCCTCGACGAGCCCACCCGCGGCATCGATGTCGGTGCAAAGTACGAAATTTACTGCATCATTGCCGACCTGGCCAAGCAGGGCAAGAGCATCATCATGATCTCCTCCGAAATGAGCGAGATCATTGGTATGTCCAACCGTGTCATGGTCATGTGCGATGGCCGCATCACCGGCTTCATCGACGGCAAGGACGCCACCCAGGAAAACATCATGGCTCTGGCCACCCAGTTCGAGACCGCACCCACCGCTGCGGCGAATCAGTAAATAAGGAGGCTGTCTATCGTGGAAGCTACCAAAAAATTGAATGGCAAGGCTGTGACCAAATGGCTCAGCAACAACGCCATTATCGTGATGATGCTGGCCGTGTCCCTGATCGTCGGCATCATGCATCCCAACTTCTTCTCGGGCACGAACATGATCAACCTGTTCAAGAACGTGTCCATCCGCTACATCATCGCACTGGGTATTTCCGGCTGCCTGATCACCACCGGCAACGACCTGTCGGCCGGTCGTCTGGCTGGTTTTGCCGCCTGCCTGGCCTGCATCTTTGCGCAGACCGAGGGCGCATCCGGTAAGTTCTACCCCAACATGCACACCCTGCCCACCCCGGTGGTGTTCATCCTGGTCATCGCCATCTGCGCCATCGTCGGCCTGTGCAACGGTCTGGTGGTCAGCTACCTGAAGGTGCAGCCCTTCATCGCAACCCTGGGCATGCAGCAGGTGGTCTACGGTATCTGCCTGGTGTACACCGGCGGTACCCCCATTGGCTCCCTGAACAAGAACTTCACCTCCCTGGCCTCCAACACCATCATCGGCATCCCCGTGCTGATCTGGATCGCTCTGGTCGTGGCCGCGTGCTTCTGGTTCCTGTACAACAAGACCCGTCACGGCAAGTACATGTACGCCATCGGCGGCAACGAGGCTGCTGCTGAGGTGGCCGGTGTCAACGTGTACGCCACCAAGATCCGCATCTACATCCTGGCTTCCTGCATGTTCGGTCTGGCAGGCTGCCTGCTGGCTGCAAAGTCCGGCGGCGCATCCGTCAACACTGCAATGGGCTATGAGCTGGACGCCATCGCAGCCTGCACCATCGGCGGTGTTTCCACCACCGGCGGCGTCGGCACTGTGCCCGGCGTTCTGGTCGGCGTTCTGGTCTTTGAGCTGATGAAGGTCGCTCTGCAGTTCATGAACGTCAACTCCTCTTACACCTACATCGTCCAGGGCCTTGTCATCATCGTGGCTGTGGCCATTGATATCCGCAAGTACCTGGCTAAGAAGTAAGCCCTCTCTTCTGTGGGCCGTCTGCCTTTTGGGCGGACGGCCCCTTTTTTTGTTCATGTTTGTGTGCTATCATAAAAGCAACAACCATCAGGAGGTGCAGTATGGCACAAAAAGACCTCACCCCTGCCGAGCGCGAGGCAGAGCTTGTCCGGCGCGAAGCCGTTCTGGCTGCCCGCGAAGCACAGCTGGCACAAGAGCAGGCCGAGCTTGCCGATCAGCGGGCCGACTTTGAACAAGGCAAAAAGTCCCTGCTTGACAACGGCGACAAGAACTTTGTCAATCCCAAGGAGAAGCTCTACGATCATTTTCCCCTCACCGTCCATCAGATGGACATCATCATCGGGGTGCTGTTTGCGCTCATCGCCCTGTTTCTGATCCTGGGCGTGACCCACACCAGCTTCTTTGGCCTGTTCGGCGGCTGAATCTGTCCGGCTCCCCCGGAAACGGAGGAGCCTTTTTTGATGCCCTGCCCAACGCTTCTTCGCTGCATCCTTTTACAAAAATGATTGCATTTCATCCGCAGTATGACTATAATTTATAGCAAGCCAACTTTTTAATGCAGCAGCAACAACGTTGGTTTGCATATCGCAGATATGCTGCTACTGTTGCGCTAATTTCCAGCCTTGCGATAATAAGAAGCTGCCGGGTTTGCGGCAGCGGAAAAAGGGGTGTATAAAAGTATGAAACGCAAATGGATCGCGGCACTGCTGGCCGGTTGTATGTTGGCCGCACTGTTGCTCACCGGCTGCTCTGCCGCCGAGACGGTCAAGCGTCTGCGCTTTGGCGTTGCCGGCGAGGGTGGTGTCTACCACAATTTTGGTGAACAGTTTGCCGCGCTGGAAAACGAGACTTCCAACGGCACCATCGAGCTCCGGACCACCGCCGGTTCGGCCGCCAACCTGCGCCTGCTCACCGGCGAATACCTGCAGCTGGCCATTGCGCAGGCCGACCTCGCACAGGACGCCTACAACCAGACCGGCATTTTTGCAGAGGAGGAGGACATCCGCGGCTTCGGCGCGGTAGCAGCCCTGTACACCGAGGCCTGTCAGGTCATCGTGCGGGCCGCCTCGGACATCCAGTCCATCGAGGACCTGCAGGGCAAAACCGTGAGCATCGGCGCGGAGGAATCCGGCTCCGAGCAGAATGCCCTTCAGATCCTGTCTGCCTACGGCCTGAACGACCGCCTGGTGGACACCATCAACCTGAACTATACCGACGCTGCCGACCAGCTCAAGGCCGGTAAGATCGACGCCATCGTCATCACAGTCGGCATCCCCAGCCCGGTGGTCACCGAGTTGGCAGGCGAATGCGGCATCCGCCTGCTGAATGTGGACGGCACCGCGGCGCAGCGCCTGCTGAGCAGCTACAACGCCTACCGTGAGGTCACCATCCCGGCCGGCACTTATCCCGGCCAGGACGCCGACGTGCAGACCGTGGGCGTCAAAGCCGTTCTGCTGGCCAGCGATTCTCTGCCCGCAAAGCAGGTGCAGCAGCTCACCGAACTGCTGTTCTCCAGCCGGGAAGCGCTGGAAGAGCAGCTTGGCCTTGCACTGGACCCGGAGACCGACGCAGTAGAGGGCGTTGGCATCCCCTTCCACGCAGGCGCAGCGGCCTGGTATAAGCAGGCCGGAATTACGGTGGACTGAGTCTGCCGGGAAATCGAGGGAAAGCAATGAAGATCGAATTGGATATGTATCAGACCCTGGCCCTTGCGGTGCTGGTGCTGATGCTGGGCAAGTTTCTGCGGGAACGGGTACGCCTGCTGGATAAATTCTGCATCCCCGCGCCGGTCATCGGCGGCGTGCTGTTTGCCATTTTCACCTGCATCTGCTATGTGACCGGCGTGGCAGAGTTCGCCTTTGACGACACCCTCAAAGAGGTGTGCATGGTCATGTTCTTCACCTCGGTGGGCTTTCAGGCCAACCTCAAGGTGTTGAAAAGCGGCGGCAAGGCCATGATCGTGTTCCTGGGCGTCGTCATCGTGCTGATCGTCAGCCAGAACTTCCTGGCCGTTGGGCTGGCCAACCTGCTGGGTGTGGACCCGCTGGTGGGCCTTTGCACCGGCTCCATCCCCATGGTGGGCGGCCACGGCACCGCCGGTGCCTTTGGCCCGGTGCTGGAGGACTTTGGCATCAAGGGTGCCACCACCCTGTGCACCGCCGCCGCCACCTACGGCCTGATCGCCGGCAGCATGATGGGCGGCCCGCTCGGCAAGATGCTCATTGAGCGTCACCACCTGCTGGACACCATCGTGCCCGAGGACGACAGCCTGCTGGTGGAAGAAGAGATCAAGCACGAGCGTCACAGCAGCATGTACCCCGCCGCCAGCTTCCAGCTGATCATCGCCATGGGCATCGGCACGGTGCTGAGCAAGCTGCTCAGCCTGACCGGCATGACCTTTCCCATCTACATCGGTGCCATGATCGCCGCCGCCTGCATCCGCAATCTGGGCGAATACGGCGGCAAGTTCACGGTATATATGGGCGAGATCAACGACATCGGCGGCATCTGCCTGTCGCTCTTCCTTGGCATGGCCATGATCACCCTGAAGATCTGGCAGCTGGCCGAGCTGGCTCTGCCGCTGGTGGTGCTGCTGGCCGGTCAGACCCTGTTCATGATCCTGTATTCTTTTGTGATCGTGTACAACGTCATGGGCCGCGACTACGACGCGGCCGTCATCGTTTCCGGCACCTGCGGCTTCGGCATGGGTGCCACCCCCAACGCCATGGCCAACATGCAGGCCGTGTGCGACAAGTATTCCCCTTCCGTCAAGGCCTATCTGCTCATCCCGCTGGTGGGCAGTCTGTTCGCGGATTTCATCAACAGCCTTGTCATTACGGTATTCATCAACTTTATCTGATCCCGTCTTGAACTTTCGGTGTGCCCCTGCACACCGGGAAAGGAGCATCATCATGTCGCTGAAACACCACCTGAAGATGTGGTTCCAACAAAAGATCTGGAGCAAGCCGGACAAGTCTCATTCGGAGGAAACGGTGGCTCTGCCGGAGGTCCATACCGGCAAGGTACACCACCCCGCAGAAGACACCTCTCATGCCACCGGGGAGCATCCTCACGCCGAGGACCCCATCCATTACGACAACGTGGCCATTCCCGAGGTGCACATCCGCCCCCGTCGGCACCAATAAGCTCCGCAGACAAAAAAGCTGCTGCCCTCCCTTTGCGGGAAGGCAGCAGCTTTTTGCTTTGTGTTTGTATGGAACCTTACAGGCAGATGTACTTCAGGATGAACAGCACGGTCAGCACATACATCAGCGGGCTGATCTTCTTTTCCTTGGCCTTGCCGGTGACCACATTGATGATGGTCCAGGAGATCACACCAATGGCAATGCCCTCAGAGATGCTGTATGCAGTGGGCATGGCCAGGACGGTCAGGAAGGCGGGGATGCCCTCGCTGGGGTCGTTGAAGTCGATCTTGACCGCGGAGCCCATCATGTAGAAGCCCACGATGATCAGAGCCGGAGCCGTTGCAAAGCTGGGGATGGTCAGGAACAGCGGGCTGAAGATGGTAGCCAGCAGGAACAGCACACCGGTGGTCATGCTGGTCAGGCCGGTGCGGCCGCCCTCGGTCACGCCGGAAGCGCTCTCCACAAAGGTGGTGGTGGTGGAAGTACCCAGCACCGCACCGGCACAGGTGGCGATGGAGTCTGCCATCAGAGCACCCTTGATGCGAGGCAGCTTGCCGTCCTCATCCAGCATGTCGGCCTTGGATGCCACGCCGATCAGGGTGCCCAGGGTGTCAAACAGGTCCACGAACAGGAAGGAGAACATGACGGCAAAGAAGTTCAGGAAGTCAAAGTGGGAGAAATCCGTCTTGAACACCTGACCAAAGGTCTTGCCCAGGGCCGAGAAGTCAAAGCTGACAAAAGCGGTGGGGATCACGCTGTACATGCCCGCATCCGCATTGGGCACATAGATGCCGGTGACCTCGCAGAGGATGCCCAGCACCCAGGTGATCAGGATGCCGTACAGGATGCCGCCCTTGACCTTCTTGACCAGCAGGATGCCGGTGATGGCCACGCCGATGAGGGCCAGGATGGCACCCACGCCCACGCTGTGGAAGGTCTCGCCCTTGAAGTGCTGGTAGGTGACCAGCGTAGAGTCGCTGTTCACGATCAGCTTGGCGTTCTGCAGGCCGACAAAGGCCACGAACAGGCCGATGCCCACGCTGACCGCGCTCTTCAGGGTCATGGGGATGGCGTTGAAGATGCCCTCACGCACATTGGTCAGGGACAGCACGATGAAGATGATGCCCTCCACAAACACGGCCATCAGGGCCAGCTGCCAGCTGTAGCCCATGGTCAGCACGACCGTGTAGGAGAAATAGGCGTTCAGGCCCATGCCGGGGGCCAGAGCAAACGGGTAGTTGGCCAGCAGAGCCATCAGGGCCGTGCCCACAAAGGATGCCAGTGCGGTGGCGATCAGCACAGCCTCCGAGTCCATGCCGGAAGCCGACAGGATGTTGGGGTTGACCGCAAGGATGTAGGCCATGGTCATGAAAGTGGTAATACCTGCCATGATCTCGGTCTTTGCATCGGTGTGGTTTTCCTTCAGATGAAAGACATTTTCTAACATGAAAAAACCTCCGTTCTTTGGTTGCTTCTGCCGGTTGCGGCGGCAGAAGAGGAACAGGTTTCATTTTAGCACGAATCGTCACAGAATGTCCACAGCTCAGAAACAAAATAATGCGTTTTGGGAAGTTTTTGTCGAAAGAGTACGACTTTATAAGTTGTGTTGTGCAACAATTATCCATGCAAAGAGGACGTTTTTCCTGTTTTTAAAAACAACATGACCCCCGGCAGCGTACAGCTTCCGGGGGTCGTAACGTTCTGCTCTGCGCTTACAGATGCAGCACGATCTTTGCAACATTGAAGTAGATCAGCAGTGTGGTGGCATCCACGATGGTGGTGATCAGCGGCGATGCCATCACGGCCGGGTCCACATGCAGTTTTTCTGCCGCCACGGGCAGAATGCCGCCGATGAGCTGCGACAGCAGGATGGTGCAGATCAGGGTCAGGCACACCACCAGTGCCACCGGAGCGGTCACCTTGTCGAACAGCAGCAGCTTTGCAAAGTTGCACACCGCCAGCGTTGCGCCGCACAGCAGGGCCACCCGGCTCTCCCTCCACAGGATGCTGGGCAGGTCGTGGGGCTGGATCTCGCCCACCGCCATGCCGCGGATGATGGTGGAGGTGCTCTGACTGCCCGCGTTGCCGCCGGCATCGGTCAGCATGGGGATGTACGCCGTCAGCACGGTCACGGCGGCCAGTGCGTCCTCATACCCCCGGATGACCAGACTGGAGAAGGTGGCGCTGATCATCAAAAACAGCAGCCAGGGCGCACGGCTCTTGTACAGGTCCCACATGCTCTGCTTGAAGTAGGGCTTGTCGGACGGGCCGATGGCGTTCATCTTGGCGATATCCTCGCTGGCCTCGTCCTGCAGGATGCTGATGGCATCGTCAATGGTCACGATGCCCACCAGCCGGTTTTCGGCGTCCACCACCGGAATGGCCAGAAAGCCGTATTTTTCAAACAGGTGGGAAACATCCTCCTGGTCGGTGGTGGTGGTCACACTGACCACATTGGTGTCCATCAGGTCCCGGATGGGTTCTGCGGTGTCCTTGGCCAGCACCAGCGCCCGCAGCGACACCACGCCCACCAGCTTGCGGCTGCCGTCGGTCACATAACAGTTGTTGATGGTCTCCTTGTCAAAGCCGTTCTGGCGGATGGCCTCCATGGCCTGCGCCACCGTCATGTCCGGGCGCAGCTCCATCAGCTCGGTGGTCATCACGCCGCCGGCGGAGTCCTCCGGGTACTGGAGCAGTTCGTTGATCATGCGGCGGGTGGCGGGGTCGGCCTGGCTCAGAATGCGCTTGACCACATTGGCCGGCATCTCCTCCACAAGGTCGGTCGCATCGTCCACGCACAGCTCGTCCACCACGGCCTTCAGCTCGGTATCGGTCAGGCCGTCGATCAGCTTCTGCTGGGTGGCAGGGGTCAGCTCGGTGAATACATCCGCCGCCAGGTCCTTGGGGCACAGACGAAACAGCACCGGGAGCTTTTCGGCCGGCAGGTCCTCGAACACGGCGGCCAGGTCGGGAGCCGGCAGGGTCTCCATCACATCCCGCAGGCTCTGGTATTTTTTGGCGTCATCCAGATTCGCCAACATGGTCTTGAGGGTATTGATCGAAATTTCAGACATAAAAAAGCTGCCTCCTTTTTTACCAGGCGGCAGCGGACACTTTCATTTCCGGGGAAGGCAAACACACCGTGCGTTCTCACGCACAGCCGGGCCGTTCTCCGGCATGCAAAAAGGCTGCCGTCTGGTTCTTTGATCGGGGATATAAACTGCCGCTGCTTCCAGCAGGTTCCATGACGACCACCTCGTTTTTCTGTCGTAAAAAGGCACTTTGGCCTTTTCCGCCCATTACTTTACCACGGCCGGAGCCGTTCGTCAACCCCGCCCCGCAAATTTTACAGCTTCTTTGCAGGGCCGCGCGCCTTTGTGCAACTGTACCAACCTCAGCCGTTGTTTTTCGGCAGATTCCACCCTTGTTCCGAAGACCAGGACCCTCTATGATTATGGTACAGCGTGGCTCTGGGCAGCGGCGGCCCGAAAGCCAAAGCCGCCGCCGACGATGTGAACAAAGATGTGAACAAAGACGGCCTGTACAACGCCTTCGTGCACCTCGGCCTGATCTGATCCACTGAAACAGTCAGCCGATTTCTGCCCGGCCATATTACGCAAACGCCCCCGCTTCCGGAAGAGGAAGCAAGGGCGTTTGCTCTTAAAGGGGGATTTATAAAAGGCGGAATCTGTGTGGATTGCTTCTGGAATAGGAGCAGGATCTCAGCGGCTCACAAAGGCCAGATCCTTGCTCAGCAGGTAAGGCCGCAGGTATGCCACCGTGCTACACATGGGCAGGACATCTTCCGAAAGCTGAATGCCCAGCTGTTCCACAATGTACTGCCGGCGCACCTGCATCCGCTGCCACATCTCCGGGTACTGCTGCCGGATCTGTTCTTTCAGTGCTTCATCTGCCAGCACCACGGTGCTTTCGGCGCAGCTGCCGCCGTAGCCCGGAACCGAGGGGATAATATCGATCTGCAGCATCATACCGCTGCGGAGCTCCTCCGCCGAGTGTTCATAAATCGGGGAGCTCAGCCACTCTTCTTCTGCCACCAGGTGGCCCGGACAGAGCGACCAGCCATAGGTTGCACGGGGCAGGATCTCTTCCACTTTATCAAACATCTCGCCGCCGGTCATGCCTACATGGATTTCTTCTAGCCAGCGGGTATAGGCCGCAAAGTACGGAGCAGCTACCCGTTCCACATAATCCTGCATTCCCTGCGGCAGCTCTGCAGCGTCGTGCACGGCATAGGCTGCGCGGCTGGAGGAGCCGCCCGGATATCCCACCGTCAGCGAAATGCTGTCGCCCACCTTGACGGTGTTCTGTGTGGGAAACATATTGCCCTTGATAAAACGCGGACCGCTGGCCGCAATGGTAACAATGCTGTTGTGCTGTCCCTGCCGGTTCAGCTGTGCACCCAGCGCCGTTTCGGCCACGCCCGGAGCCAGCAGATTCATTGCATCCAGCACACCGTCCGAAGCCAGCGCCGCTCCGTACTCGTAGTGCGCAATCTCATTGGCGTTGTTGGTGGTACGGGCACCGCCCTCCCCCAGGAACAGGTCACCGGCATTGAACAGATTGTCATTGCCACCGGTAATGGCACGGATTGCATCCAGGATAAACGCCGGGATATCGAAGAGTTTTTCGTTATTTTCCACCGGGCTTGTAAAGTGCTTCCATCCCGCAATGCCGATGCGGCGGCCCGGCGCAATGCCGGCCTCTTCCAGCAGGGTGCGTAGCGGCTTATCCTCGCGGTTGGGCTGATTGGGCAGTGAGAAGAGCGAAACATGCACAGCCTGCCCCGGAATGCGGGCCTTGGATGCCTTGTTCAGGTTCTCGTTGCCCAGCACAAAGCGGGCGGTGCCATCGGCATCCAGCACCAGCAGCGACTCTTCAAAACGGGTAAAATACCCCATCAGATACTGAAAATTGCCGCAGTGCTCGGCGTCGCCATACACCACCAGCTGTTCCAAGCTGCGTTCCTTCATGCCCTGCAGCACCTTATTCAAGCGCTCCTGAACGGTGGCATCGGTCAGCATGACCGGCTCTCCCGTGCAGTCCTTGGGCGGCTGCGGCACCTTGGCTAGGCAGATATTGTACTGTTTCATCTTCTTACACCTCTCGCTCTTGGTTTCCTGTATCGGGCCCGCGGCCCTTTCAGATCTCATCAATGGGGTACATAGGGCGCATAATCTGCTTGAACGGAATGATCCGCGTATCCTGTGGAGTCGCTCCCTGCGTCAGGGACATGACCGAGAACGCAGCCTTTTCCTTCAGCTCCGGGAAGATATAGCCCTGCTTGACCACGATCACATCGTAGTCATCCCAGTTCAGTCCTGCTCCCACAAACTGGTGCTCTTCACACATGGTCTGGCGTGTGCTTGCCACATTGATTTCCAGCGGCAGGCCGTCCACGGCCACCGCCACCGAGTAACCATATACCGCATCGTGCGGGTGATGCAGATAACCGCGCAGCGTGCCCTTTGCTTTCACTGTCACATCCAGCTCCACCGGGCGGGACATTTCGTCGTGATCCACGCCAAGGTGCAGGTGCGTCTTTGCACCGATCTCCAGTTGTTCCAGTTTCTGGTAGGCAATGGGATCGCAGATGTTGGCAAACAGGATCTTCTTTTTCAGTTCCTTCTCTGCCAGCACCTGTCGCAGGATATAGGTGTTCCAGCCGGTGGCACCACTAGTAACGTTGTCACCGGAATCCGTGATGAAGGCAGGTTTTCCTTCAGACTCCAGTGCCATCTGCAGAGCCTTGTCCGGTGCAGCCGTCAGGCCGGTGTAATGGAACTCGTGGCGTTTGTTCCAGACATAAGCCGCCAACCAGTCGGCGGCCTCTTCTGCATAGGCCTGATCCGCTTCCATCTGCGGCACCACAACGATGCCGCAGCCAGCCACCGGTGTGTCGTGCCGGATGTAGCCCACATGCCAGCTCACGCTGCGGATACGCGGGTCCTGCTCCAGTTTGTCCATATACTGGTTGATGGAACGCACGGGCTCGTCGCCGGAAACGCTCTGTTCACCGCCCAGAATCAGCGGCAGCTTGCGATACACCGAATGGATGTTCTGTCGATCCTTCATAAAGTCGCACAGCATGGCTGCCACCTTGCGCATGGTGGCAATGCTGTCGGTGTGGGGCGACTCCCGGTAGCTGCGGATCAGGGTCGTGGCCTCTGCATACTCCCTGCACAGGTTGCCATGAGGGTCGCACACCACGAAGATGGGCAGGTACGGGCCCACGATCTTGCGGATCTCCGCCAGGATGTGGTGGTCGCCGGAACCGATTTCTTCCACCTCGCTTGCACCATGCAGCATCAGGAACATGCCGTCGATCTCATGGATGTGCTCCCTGACGGCACGCACAAAGCAGGACTCGATGTAATCAAAGGTATCCTTTTTGATCACACCTGCAGCGCCAGCATCGGCCAGTACCGAAGGGATCAGCTCAAAGCCGGCCTGCTCAAAGACATCTGCCACATGCAGTGCCCGGATGCAATCATCCCCAAAAAGCATCTTATAGTTGCTGATCTCGCACTTCTGCGGGATATTTGCATTGGATTCCGTGATAAATTCACCAACCAAGATCTTCATCGTTGCATTCTCCTTTTTGTTGTAATGCGCCGGTCGTCAGTTCGCAGCCGGGCAGGTCTCCTTTTTCATGCGCTGGTGCAGTGAAAGCCGCATAGCCGTCGGCAGGAACCAACCCATGCAGTGTCCCAGCAGAAGCATGCTGGCCCAGGTGCCTTCCCGCAGCGTGGTAAAGTCCAGATGGAAGGCCAGCACCAGTGCGAGGCTCAGTGCCAACGCCACCATGTCGCAGCGGGTACGCAGCACACTGAACTTCATGTGCAGCTTTTCCGAAAGCACAAATGCAAACTGCTCAAACGGCATCCGGACAAACTCTGCTGCCATGGTCACCGTCACGCCATACGCTGTGATGGCAATGGCTGCCAGCATGCACACCCACTGCACCAGGTAGTTGTCCGGCTGCCAGGTGCTGATGCCCGGCAGGTCGTAGCAGATGGCATTGACGATCTTGCCCTGCAGCCATGCCACAGCAAACTGAAACAATTGAATGGGTTCAAACTCTTTTCTCTGCATCACGATCTGCAGCAGCACCGAAGCACCGTGCAGCAGCGCCACCATGGTTCCGCCCTTGATGCCGGTGATGGTGGCAATATTCTGGGTACAGGAGGTAATGGCCGTCTGCCCCAGCTCGGATTTGATCATCAGGGAAAGTCCTACCGATACCAACACCACACCGATCATCATTTCGGCAAACTGTACCGCCAGCCCCCGGATCCGATTTGTCATTCTGTTCTCCTTTTTCAACATTCATAGGTCTGCTTTGCGGAAAACAGCAGCGTGAGGACAAACGCACTGCCTGCCGAAATACAGATGGTAGCCAGCGCCAGCAGCAGATTGGTCAGGCTGCCGTCCGGGCTGATGTAACCCGGCAGGGCACACAACCCCGGCGTAATGATGGCGTACTGTTTCAGTTGTACAAACCCGCCAAACAAACCTCCGATGCCGCCGCCCAGCATTGCCGCCGCCAGTGGGCGCTTGTATGGCACACACACTCCGAACAGTGCCGGTTCCGTGATACCCAGAATCGCAGTGGTGCCCGCCGGGCCCGCCGTATTTTTGAGCTTTGCGTTCCGGCTTTTGCACCATACAGCCAGTGCTGCACCGCCCACCGCCGTGTTGGAAGCAACACTTCCTGGCAGGAACAGCGTCTCGTAACCATTGGCCGCAATGGAGGTGAGGATAGGCGGAGTAATGGCCTTATCCAGGCCGAACATAACGCACACCGGGTTGATCATCGCGTACAGACCCACTGCCCATGCCCCGAAGGTGTCACTCACCCACATCACGCCATCGGTAAGCCAGCCGCTGAGCACCGTACCCAACGGGCCAAGGAACAGCAGCGTGCCCGGCACCGCCACCAGCACACTGAGCAGCGGCAGCAGGAATGGTTTGACGGTTCCGGGCAGGGCCTTGTTCAGCAGCTTGTAAACAGCCGCCTCAAACAGCACCCCCAAGATCACCGGGATCACTGTGGAGTTGTAAGTCGTCGGGTAGATGGACATCCCCAGGAAGCTCAGGCCCTGTGCTCCGTTGATGGTGCTGTACACCAGCACACCGCCCAGCAGGGCCCCCAGATACCCGTTGATGCCCAGCTTGTTTCCTGTGGAAAATCCCAGGAAAATGGGCAGGAAGTAGAACCCCGCATCCTTGACGGCACTGAGTACTACCGCTGTGCCGCTTCCAACATCCATGCCAAAAAAATTCACGCAGATACTGAGCACAGCGGCGATCAGACCAGACGCCAGCAGTACCGGAATGACCGGCGAAACGCAGCCGGCAATGAAATCCAGCACCACATCCACACCACGGCGGAAGCGGCCCGGCTTCTTCAGAGGACCTTCTCCGGCAGTTTCCATATCATTCTCCTGCTTCCTCGGTTTTCTGATATTCCTCGATCAGGTTCTTGAACCAGTAGTAGCTCTTTTTGGGTGTACGTTTGTTGTCGTTGTCAAAGTCTACGCGGACAAAGCCATACCGTTTTTCGTAACCATTGACCCAACTGTACAGATCCATGGTAGACCATGCGTAGTAACCAAGAACATTGCAGCCCTCTTTTTTGGCCTTGAGCATGTAGTCGATATAGCCCTGCATCATCTCAATGCGGTCATCGTCCTGCACATAGCCGTTTTCGTCCGGCGTCTCGTAGCAGCCGTGGCCATTTTCCGTAATGTAAACCGGGATATCGCCGTAGCGATCACGGATCTCCATCAGGGTATTATACATACACTCGGGGTAGATCTCGCGGCCCCAGAGGTTGCGTTTGGTGTCCGGAGCAATGGCGGTTTCGTACCAGCCCTTGATGCGCATGCCTTCCTTGGCCTTGGAGCCGGCGCCGCGGTTATTGTGGAACACTTCCGTCTCACCCTCCGACCAGTCGGTCAGATACATCCGGTTGTAGACGTTCATACCGATATAATCCACCTTGCCTTTGGCAAAAGTCAACGCATCTTCCAGCTTGATATAGTCGTTTTCAATGCCGTTCTCCCGCAGCAGCGGGATCAGTTCACCGGGCAGCTCGCCCTTGATGGAGGTATCCAGAACCAGCCGATTGTAGAACAGGTCGCCCAGCAGACGGACCTTTTCCGGTTCTCTGGTGCCCGGAGCGATCTCCACGTTGCTGCTGTCGTGCACGATACCGATCTTGCCTTTCAGCCCCATGGAGTGGTACAGGGCAACCGCCTTAGCGCTGGCCAGCACCTCATAATACAGCTGCTTGAAATAGCGGTCAAAATCCAGCTTGTGGTTCGGCGGATAGTTGCCGACCATGTTGGTGCAGTAGGCATAATACTTCGGCTCGTTGATGGTGCTCCACAATCTGACCCTGTCGCCGAAAGCCTCAAAGCAGACCCTGGCGTATGCCTCAAAATCATCCACGATGGACCGGTTCTCCCAGCCGCCTTCTTCTGCAATGGCATTCGGCAGATCGTAATGGAACAGGGTAACGTTGGGTTCAATGCCCTTTTGCAGGCAGTAGTTGATGACGTTATTATAGAAAGCAATGCCCTTGGGGTTCACTTCGCCACGACCGTTGGGCAGGATGCGGTCCCACGCAATGGAGAAGCGGTAGGTATTCTGCTTTCCGGCCGCCATCATATCAATGTCTTCTTTATAGCGGTGGTAGAAGTCACAGGAGACATCGCCGGTGGCACCGTTCAGATTCAGCGGATTCCCGTGGGAGAACACATCCCACTCACCCAGGCCTTTGCCATCTTCGTTCCAGGCGCCTTCGCACTGGTAAGCGGCAGTTGCACTGCCCCAGAGAAACTTCTGCTTTTCCATAATTCAATATTCCTTTCAAAGATTACATTTCGTGCTTCAGATATCATCCACCGGGAACATGGGGCGCATGATACGCTTGAAGGGCAGGCGGCGGGTATCCTGCAGGGTGGCACCATCTGTCAGGGACATGATGCTCAGCGCGCCCAGTTCCTTCAGTTCCGGGAAGATATAGCCCTGCTTGACGATCACCACGCCGTAATCGGCACAATGGGCACCGGCAGCCTCAAACTGGTGCAGTTCTACTACCGCGTGGCTCACCTCTGCCACGATGATATCAATGGGATATCCCTCCACCGACACCAGCACACAGGCACCGTAATCGCCCACATAACCCAAAAAGCCTTCCAGACGACCCTTATGCTTCACCGTCACGTCCAGCTCCACCGGGCGGGACAGTTCATCCAGATTCATACCCAGCCGGATGTGGGTCTTTGTGCCTTCCGGCACATCTGCCAGTTGTGCCACCACAGCCGGGTCAGTGATGCAGCCAAACAGGAAGTTTTTGCCTTTGGTGTCCGGCAGTGCCATGACCTGCCGCAGTACCCAGGTGTTGGCACCCACAGAACCACTGGTGGTGTTGTCGCCGGAGTCGGTGAGGAACACCGGTTTGCCGGGGCAGTCCAGCGCCGTCTGCATGGCCTGTTCCGGCTCCTGGGTCAGGCCGGTGTAGTGGAACTCGTGACGACGATTCCACACATAGGCAGCCAGTTCGTCCGCCTTCTGTTCAGCATACGCCTGGTCGGTCTTCGTATTGGGCACCACAACCACGCCGCAGCCGGCCACATCCGTGTCATGGCGGATGTAACCCACATGCCAGCTGGCACTGAGGATGCGGGGGTCTTTTTCCATCTCATCCATGTACTGGTTAATGGAGCGCACCGGCTCATCGGCCGAGACGCTCTGCTCTCCGCCAAGGATCAGCGGCAATTTGCGGTAAGCAGGGTGGATGTTGCGGCGATGCTCCAGCAGGTCCACCAGATACCGGCAGCAGATCTTGACCGTATCGGCCAGATCCGTGTGGGGCGACTCGCGGTAACTGCGGATCACCGTGCAGCCATCCACATACTCCTTGCACAAGTTGCCGTGGGGATCACAGGCCACCACAATCGGCATATACGGACCCACCAGCCTGCGCACTTCCTTCAGGATATGGTGGTCGCCGGAACCGATGTCCTCCACCTCGCTGGCACCGTGCAGATGCAGGAACATGCCGTCCAGCGTGCCGAGATTGGCACGGATATCGTTCAGCAGGCGGTTTTCGATATAATCAAAGGCGTTGCGGGTAACCACACCGCCCGAAAAACCATTGGCGTAGACCGAGGGCACCACCTCAATGTCGGCATCCGCAAATACGGAGCCCAGGTTCATCTGAGAAATGGCATCCTCACCAAACCGCAGGTCATAATTTTCCAGATCTGTTTTATAGGGGATATTTGCATTGGATTCGGTCACAAACTGTGCTACCAGAACTTTTTTACGCATCGCAGATTTTCCCTCCCGAAAGAAGCCCAGGCACACGTTGATGCCCGCCGCCGTAGCGGCGACAGGCATCAATGTGCTTGGCTTTATGATGAAGTTGATAAAGTTATTGTATGCTGTTAAGGTTCAGCGCGGAGATCAGACATCTTCTTTGTATGCCTTTTTCAGGACAATTGTGCAGGCGATAAAGGAAACGATCACAGTCACAATACCGGAAACCAGAGCGAGGATCAGGTTGCCCATGGAACCATCCGAAGGCAGGAAGAACAGCAGAGCCAGGAAGCCAGGGCAGCCGCCGACCACGTAGTTCTTCAGCTGGAAGATACCTGCGATCAGACCACCGGCCATAGCGCCGCAGGCGGTGCCGATCAGCACACGGGGACGCATGATCAGGGAGCCGTAGAAAGCGGGCTCGGTAACGCCGCACAGTGCGGTAACACCAAAAGAAGCGATCATGCCCTTGCGGCCCTTGTCCTTCAGGTGCATGGCAACGGCCAGTGCACTGCCGCCGACTGCCAGGTTGGAAATGTAGTTCATGGGGACAACGGCCAGATCATAACCAATGCTGGAGATGCCCTCCACCAGGATGGGGGTAATGGCCTTATCCAGGCCCAGCATCACAAGGTACGGGTTGATGGCTGCGCAGATCGGCAGTGCAATGAAGCCGGCTGCATTGAAGAATGCCTGGATGGCATTGCCAACCACGCCGCTGAGCTCGGTGCCGATGGGGCCGAGAACGATCAGGGTAATGGGAACAACGATCAGCATGGTGAGCAGCGGTTTCAGGAAGTAGCGCACCATTTCCGGAATGATCTTCTTGAGCAGTTTATCCACCCAGTACATCAGGATCACGCCCATGACGATGGGCAGGACACTGGAGGTGTAGGTGACCGTGGGAATGGGGATGCCGAAGAAGTCCAGTCCCTCTACACCGCTGATAGAGCTGCTGACCAGGACAGCGCCCAGAAATGCGCCCATGATGGGTTCCATCTTCAGCTTGTTGGACAGCGTATAACCGATCCAGACAGGCAGCATGGAGAAACCGGCACTGAAGATGGCCAGGCAGACCTTTGCGGTGCCGCTGTCGGTGCTCATGCCAAAGTAGTTCACCAGCAGGTTCTTGATGGCAAGGATCAGGCCGCCGGTGATCAGAGCCGGAACGATCGGCATAAAAATGCCGGCGCAGAAGTTGCCAAACTTATTGACGTAGTACAGCGCATTCTTCTTTTCCGGTTCTTCTTCCACGACTGTAGGACGGTCATCGGTGGGCTTCCAGCCGGAAACGTCCAGGAAATCATTGAAAGCATCGTTGACTTCCGGTCCGATGATGATCTGCACCTGGCCGGTCTTGGCCACAACACCCACTACATTTTCAATGCCCTTGATGGCTTCCACGTCCACCTTGGACTTGATTGCATAATGGATGCGCAGCCGCGTTGCGCAGTGTTCGACAAAGGTGATGTTGCTCAACCCGCCGACCTTTTCCAGGACCTGCTGGGACATCTTTGTGTATTTGCCCATGAGTAAATGCCTCCCTTTCGTACAACAAATGTTACAAAATGTTACTTTTAACACTTTGTGGGATGAACCATTGTGAAAGACCTCCACCGCTCGGCCGCAGCGAAAACCCGCAGGAATCCATCGGGTTTCAACAGTTCATCGTCTTTTCTACATTGTATCACATCCCGATGCAAAGTCAATTCATTTTTGTTATTTTTTGTTCTTAAATGTTATTATTTGTTGCTTTTAACAAATATTTCAACAAGTTAGATATCACTTTCACCAATTTTCCGGCTTGTTTACGCAAAAAAATGAGCTTCCCGGATGAAATTCACATTTCAGTCGGAAAGTTCATTTTAAAAATGTTATTTTTTGTTATTTTCAATTTCAAGCCAGCACCAGCGGAACATTGTTCTGCCGGAACAACTCCTGTGTTGCTGCGTCCAGGCCGGTGTCTGTCACCACCAGATCCACGTCCGCAACGGGCGCGATCTTATAGAAAAACGATTTGTTGAACTTGCTGTGATCCGCTATACAAATCACACGCTTGGCTTTTTCCACCAGCACTTTTTTGGTGTGGCCGTCCTGTACGTCCACCACAGAAAGGCCGTCGTTCAGGTCAATGCCCTCCAGTGAAAGAAACAGCGTGTCGATCTGGAAATGCTGGATGAAGTCATCGGTCAGCGGGCCCAGAAACGCCATGGAATTCTCGCGGAATTCCCCTGGGCACATGATGAGCTTGATGTTCCGCATATTGGCAGTGGTGTTGGCCACCATCAGCGAGTGGGTCAGCACACTGATGTTGCGCTTACCACGCAGCAGCACAGCCACCTCATTGGGGGTCGTACCTGCATCCAGAAAAATGGAATCCCCTTCGTTGATATATTCCATGCACTTGGCCGCAATGCGCTGTTTCTCAGTTGCGTTGATCTCACTCTTAAAGCTCATGTTGCACTCAAACAGTGAGCCATTGTTCAGCACTGCTCCACCGTGTTCCAGTGTAACCATGCCATCCTCGGCCATGGCATTCAGATCCCGCCGGATGGTCATGGAGGACACCTGGATTCGTTCCGCCAGATCTGTGATCACTACACTGCCGTTGCGCTGCAACTCATTCAGAATGTAGCGTTTCCGTTCAATTGCATTCATAGTTTCTCCTCACAGGGCCGCCTTGCAGCCTTTTCTTCCACCATTTCTGTTTACAATGCGTCGCTTACCCGTTTTCTTCCGCTTCATCCAACCGCAGCTCATGTCCGCCGGTACGGATCACGTAGCGTTCGCTGTCAATGTACTGCTCGTTCAGCAACACCACCTGATCTCTGCCGTCCAGATAACAGGTACGGGTGTACACCACCGGCTGTCCCTTGACCAGGCCCAGTGCATCCGCAGTCTCCGCGTCAGCATACCGCACCCGGATGATGGTTTCTTTTTCGCGTATGACCCGCAGCTTCTTCCACTGCCGCAACAGCCGGAACACAGATCCGCTCAACAACTCCTTTGTCAGGAACTCCGCGTCCTGTGGCGGAAAGTAATCCAGTTCGTACACGGCAGGCTTTTCATTCAACGCACGCACCCGCCGGGCGCAGCAATAAGCTTCTTCCCCCTGCTTCAGCTCAAACAGCCTGCACACTGCCGCGCCAGGCACCATGCCAAGCTCTGTGCACACCGTAGAAGGCCGGTACCCATTGGCCACTGCATTTTCAGTCCATCCGCGGGGTTCGTTCAGGTCGTTGCGCATCACCACACCGGTCACAAAGGTGCCCTTGCCCGGATGGCGCACAACCATTCCTTCCTTGCACAGCTCCTCAACAGCCCGCCGCACCGTGATACGGCTTACCTTATATTGTTCCACCAGTTCATTTTCTGTGGAGAGTTTGTCTCCCTCCCGGCGGCTGCCGGAAAGGATTTCCTGCCGCAGGATCTCCTCCAACTGCAGATAAAGCGGGGTCGCGCTGTCCGGCACCAGCATATCGTTTTTCCTCCAAAGGCAGATACTCATTTTATATCAGTATGAGCATAACACAATTACGCCGTAAAATCCAGTCTTTTTCCGTGTCAGATCCTGCGCACTTTCCCGTTGCAAAACATCTCATATTGTATTATAATGTCTTATAGGTTCTTTTTCCGATGGCCCAATCAAAACAGGAGGTTTGTCTATGTTCCATATCCTTGTTGCACGTTTCATTCTGGAAGCCAATGAGAACATCCCCAAAAAGTGCGATCTGAAGGATGTCAGCCTGCACTTCGGGCAGGACTGCATCGCACACCTGCAGCTGGGCGATGTGTTCAACCGCCCGGATGTAACGCTCGTGCCCACACTGGACGCCAACGCCGGTTCCAACGGCGTCATGAAGCGCACCGCATTCGAGTACATCGAGTCCACAATCCTGCAGACTGTGCGGGAGCATCTCTCAGAATTGGATGCCATCTACCTGCACCTGCACGGTGCCAGTGAGGTGGAGGATATTGGCTCCGGTGACCACCACATCTTAAAAGAGGTGCGCCGCATCGTGGGCCCTTACCTACCGATCGCCGTCGTTTGCGATCCCCACGGCAACCTGTGCAAGGAGTACGTGGAGGGCACCACACTGATCCGCAGCTACCGGGAGTCACCGCACACTGACGTAGAGCAGACCATTCACTTTGTCTGCTCCCACTTGCTGGAACTGCTGGAGCACCGCCGCAGCATCACTCCGGTTTACCGCAAACTGCCGTTGATCCTGGGCGGCGAGCAAAGTGTTTCGGCTGATGAACCGGTGCGCTCCATCAACCAGTACATGGATGAGATGGAAAAAGACCCCCGCATCCTCAGTGCCAGCTGGCACGTGGGCTATATCCGCCACGATACCGATGTTGCCGGCTGTGGCGTGGTGGTCATTCCCACCTCCAACGAGTTTCGTACCTATGCCGGACAAAAAGCCGATGAGTTGGCTGCCTATGTATGGGAACGCCGCCACGAGTTCCATTACACCGGTCTGACCCAGGAGCCGGACGAAGCCCTCCAGACGGTCCTGAACTGTTCCGGCAAACCGGCCTTTCTTACCGACTCCGGTGACAACACCACCAGCGGTGCCATGGGTGCCAACACCTGGGTGCTGCGGCAGGTCCTGGCTCAAAAAGAAGCTCCGCAGAACAAACGTGTCCTGTTTGCTGCCATTCAGGATCCTGCTGCTTATGCCCTGCTGGCAAACCACACTCCCGGTGACATCCTGCCACTGACCCTCGGAATGGGTCTGGATGCCCTGACCGAGCCGGTACAACTTATCGTCACCCTGCGGCACCTGGGCCGACAGGAGGGCACCAGTCTGTTTGCAGAGCACGGCGACTTCGGCGGCTGTGCCACCGTGTCGGTAGAAGGCCTGCCCATTGATATCATCGTGACCGATACGAACCATCCCTTTGTAGAGCGGCATCAGGCCCTTGCTGCCGGTGTGGACTGGATGGATTACGATGTTGTGATCGTCAAGACCGGTTATGCTTTTCCGGAGCCGATGCAGCAGGGTGCACTGTGCGTGATGTCTCTGACCGACGGTGCCACCCTGCAGGATACCCGCCGCCTGTCCTTCAAGCGTATCATGCGCCCCATGTTCCCGGTCGATGACATCTGATTTTTTAAGGAGAACAACTTTATGAAGATCCTTGTAGCAAAGTTCCAGCTGGAAGCCAACGAGCATGTGGCTATGAAATGTGACCTGCCCAATGTGGCCATTTCCTACGATCAGGACGCCCTGACGCATATGCAGCTGGGCGATGTATTCAACAGCCCGGACATTGAACTTGTGCCGGCGATCTGCGCGGATGCCGCCTGCAGCGGTGTGATGAAAAAGACCTGCTTCGACTATATCGAGCAGACCATCCTGAACGCTGTGCGTGATAATCTGCGGGATCTGGATGGCATTTACCTGCATCTGCACGGTGCCAGTTATGTGGAAGAGATCGGCTCTGGCGAGCACCATCTGGTAGCTGCCATCCGGCAGATCACCGGGCCGTATCTGCCGTTGGCTGTTTCCTGCGACCCCCACGGCAATCTGACCAGAGAATACGTGGAGAACACCACCTTCCTGCGCAGCTACCGCGAAGCGCCTCACACCGACATCGCCCAAACCGTACAGCGCACCTGCCGCACGCTGATCGGACTGATCCGCCACCGGCAGAATATCACCCCGGTGTACCGTAAGCTTCCGCTGATCCTGGGCGGTGAACAAAGCGTTTCCACCGATGAGCCCGTGCGCTCCATCAACAGGTACATGGATGAGCTGGAAAAAGATCCCCGCATCCTCAGCGCCAGTTGGCATGTAGGCTATCTCCGGCACGACTGTCCTGAAGCCGGCTGCGGTGTGGTGGTGATCCCTGCCTCAGGGGCAGACCGCGCCTATGCAGAGCAAAAAGCTGATGAGCTGGCCGCTTTTGTGTGGAGCAAACGGCATGAGTTCCATTACACCGGCACGACGGCGCAGCCGGACAAGGCCCTGGAGATGGCATTGCGCTGCCCGGACAAACCGGTGTTCATCACGGACTCCGGCGACAATGTGACCAGCGGTGCACAAGGCGCCAACACCTTCATCCTGCGTCAGGTACTGGCCGCGCCGGATCTGCACAAAAAGGTTTTGTTTGCCGCCATCCATGATGCAAACCTCTGCCACACCCTGCGTAGTCTTCCCGTTGACGCCGTAGCAACAGCGTCCGTCGGCATGGGTCTGGACGCATTGTCCGCTCCCGTACCGCTCACCCTGCGGGTGCTGTATAAAGGCACACAGGAAGGCACCCATATGTACGGCGAGGACGGCAGCTACGGCCCGCTGGTGACCGCAGCTGTGGAAGGCACTTCCCTTGTACTGGTGTTCACCGACAACAATCACTCTTTTGTAGAAGAGCACCAGTTAGACGCCTGCGGGGTGGACTGGAAAAACTTTGACATCATTGTGGTCAAACAGGGCTACATCCACCCGGAGCTCAAGGCAGCCGGGGCACTGTGCGTCATGTCCCTCACCGATGGTGCGACCCCGCAGGACACCCGCCTGATCCGCTTCAAGCGCATCATGCGCCCAATGTTCCCCATTGACGAGATCTAATCCCCGCAACTCCTCGCAAAGTCAGAATTCCCCCGCCCGTTCCGGCATCTGCCGGGATGGACAGGGGGATTCTGCATGAAGGAGAAAAAGTGAAGAAAAAGCTTTCGGAAATAGTATGATTGTTATGCGGCGGCCTTTGCTTCACCCTCCGGGAAGATGATCTTGTTCACGAAGAAGAAGATCACCATGGAGATGCCGCCGTTGAGCACCGTGGTGCCGATGTTATAGATGAAGTCCGGCACCAACAGACCAGCCACCGCCACCCAGATGCAGTTGATGGAGTTAACGATGCAGGTGATGACGCAGAACGCCAGCAGATACCAGCCGATCTGCTTTGTCAGATTGCCCTTGCTGCGGAACACGAAATTGCGTTGGATGGGGAAGTTGATGCACTCGCCGATGACCATAGCCACCATGTAAGCGCAGAAGTAGGGCAGGCCGCCGTGGGCGGCATCGTAGCCGAGGATGTTCCACTTGAAGGTCTCGCCGAACAGGGGAATGTCGATGCCCGGCCAGCCGAAATCCACCACCGGCAGGCTTGCAAAGGCCTTGGGCAGAAATTGCAGCAGCAGGTACTTGAACACGGTGATGAGGTTGGACACGATGACGAACAACCCGCCCTCGCGCACCCACTTGGCAGCGGCGGGGTGCTTTGCCGCAAAATCGTTCCAGAAATTCATATCGTGATTCCCCTCTTATCTGGACTGCTCGTCCAGCTTTGCCTGATAGCGGCTGTTCGCCACATAATTCTGCAAAAGGCCCACCAGTGCCCGCACAATGCCAACGATCCAGAAACCCTTTGCCTCCAGCACCAGACCGTCTACAAATTCATCCCCGATCATGCCGCCCGTCATCTGAGCCAATCCACGCAGGGGCATATTGTACTGGAACAGGATATTCAGGTCGGGCTTACCGCGCTTTTCACCGGACTTCAGCAAAAAGGCCAGCACCCCGGCAATCAGCCAGCACAGCGGGCTGCGGCTGTGGTTCAGTTCGCCCAGCGTCATGGTGCGGTCGATGACCGGCTTTTCCTCCGGCACCGGGTGCCCCAGCAGGGCTTCAAATTCTGCCGTCGGCACGTTCTTGATGTCACCGGTCTGGTAATGGAACAGGCCCTTGCCTGCATAGGGGTCCGGGGCACCGGTGCCCTGCACGGCAATTTCTGCTTTCAAACGAATATCCTGCACACTGGCACCGATCAGGATCTGATAATTGCCGCCCTCGATCTCCCAGCGGTCAGTCTTGACATTCCAGTAGCGGAACGCCTTGTCATCCAGCGGGATGGTCACCGTTTTGCTTTCGTCCGCCTTCAGAAATACTTTCGCAAAGCCTTTCAGCTCTTTCGCCGGGCGGAAAATTTCCGCATCCGGCTTTGCAATGTACAGCTGTGCGATTTCTGCGCCGTCCTTTTCGCCGGTGTTGGTGATGGTAAAGGTTGCCTCTTTTTCGGTTGCTTTCAGGTCGGAATAGGCAAAGGTCGTGTAGCTCAGGCCGTAGCCAAAGGGATAGCGCACGACCTTGTCCACGGTTTCATAGTAGCGGTAGCCGACGTACAGGCCCTCGCGGTACTCCGCATTCTGCCGCTTGCCGGGGTAATAGGCGGCGACCGGGGTGTCGGTATAGTTCAGCGGAATAGTCTCCGCCAGCTTGCCGCAGGGGTTCTGCCAGCCGGTCAGCACGTCCAGCATGGCCCCGGCTCCGGCCTGACCGCCCAGGTAGCCGTGCACAACAGCCTTGCACTTTGCCACCCAGTTGGTCTCAATGACGCTTCCCGCGCTGACCACTGCCACCACGTTGGGGTTGGCCGCCGTCACGGCGTCCAGCAGTTCTTTCTGCACGGCCGGGATGCAGATATGGGTACGGTCTAATCCTTCGCTCTCGCTGGCTTCGTCCAGACCAATACACAAAATCACGAGGTCGGCCAGCCTGGCCTGCGCCACGGCCTCCTCCCGGTAGACCTTGTTGGGCTTGCCGCCGCGCTCGTAGCCGTTGCAGCAGCCCACGATGTTCAACCCGGCGGTCTCGGCCAGCTCTGCCAGACTGTCCACCCGGGTGGGATTCACCATGCTGGAACCGGCTCCCTGATAGCGCGGATTCTTAGCAAAATCACCGATGAGCGCAATTTTCTTACCGGTTTTAAGGGGCAGGATACCGCCCTCATTTTTCAGCAGTACGATGCTCTCCGCGGCGGCTTTCCGCACCAGCTGGTGGTGAGCCGCTTCGTCAAACTTCTTCGGGGCCTTTGCAAGGGCTTCGTCGGTGGACAGAGCCAGTTCCAGCAGCTCGTCCACATGCTCGTCGATGGTATGTTCGCTCAGTTCGCCATTCTCCACGGCTTTCAGCAGGCGGCGGGCCACCCCCAGACCCGGCGATGGCATTTCCAGCGTGGAGCCGTTTTTCGGCCCTGCCACATGGTCGTTGGCCCCGCCCCAGTCGGTAACGACAGCACCGTCGAAGCCCCATTCCTTCCGCAGGATATCCACCAGCAGGTGTTTGCTCTCGTTGGCGTAGGTGTCGTTCACCTTGTTGTAGGCGGACATGATGGACTTGGGGTGCGCTTCTTTGACCACAATTTCAAAGGCGGTGAGGTACAGCTCCCGCAGGGTGCGCTCGTCCAGCACAGAGTTGCTTGCCATGCGGCGCAGCTCCTGACTGTTGGCGGCAAAGTGCTTGGGGCAGGCGGCAACGCCGTTTTCCTGAATGCCGCGGACGTAGGCAGCTGCCATCTTGCCGGAGAGGTAGGGGTCCTCGGAGAAATACTCGAAGCTGCGGCCGCACAGCGGGCTGCGCTTGGTGTTCAGGCCGGGGCCCAGCAGCACATTGACCCGGTAGGAGGCCGTTTCTTCGCCCAGCGCCCTGCCGACGGCCTCGCCCAATTCCGGATCCCAGCTGTTGGCGATGGTGGCCGCCGGTGGGAAACAGGTGGCGGGTTCCGACGGGTTCAGGCCGAGGTGGTCGGCCGCGCCGGCCTGCTTGCGCAGGCCGTTGGGACCGTCTGACAGCCAGATGGCCGGCACGCCCTGTTTGGGGTAAGTCTGCGTCTGCCAGGTGTTCTTGCCGGACAGCAGTGCACATTTCTGCTCCAGCGTCAGTTTTTCAATCATATCCTGATGTTTCACGGAAAAGCTCCTTTCTGTGGAAACCAAGTCCTTTGGAAGCGGGGCCGCGTGATTTACAACGCGGTCCCGTTTCCAAAAGAGGAACACGGCTGCAAAAGCTATAGCTGCTCACACAGCCGTGTTCCGAAGAAGAAGATCGAAGGAAAACGAAAGGGGTTCAGCGGGTCAGCTCAGCTTCTGGCGGCAGGGCCCTCGGCGGCTGCGCCCTCTTCGGCCGGTGCGCCGCCCTCAGCGGGGGCACCTTCCTCGGTGGGAACACCGTTCTCATCGCCGCCTGCTGCGTCCGGGCCGCCTGCGCCCGGGCCGCCGGGCATGGGGCCGCCCATCATCGGAGACTCCGACAGCACTTCGTCCGGGTGCTCAGCCAGCCACTCTGCGGCCTTGCCGGTCACTTCCTGCACGATGTCGTAGTCGGTCTCCTTGGCGTTCTCATGGTCGTAGCTCAGGTTCAGGGTACCGTCGGCGTTCACCGAGTAGATGCCGTCGCACTCCACGCCGGGCACATAGTACACAGCGGCGTTCATGCTGTCGGTGCGCAGGTACTGGTACTCGATGTTCATCTTGAAGGTGCCGTCGGCATAGATGTCCAGCGTACCGAAGATGTGCTTCGTCGTTGCGCTGCCCGGCGACAGTTTGGGCGTTGCGGTGATGGATCCGCTGGGGCTGCTCACGATGATGTCATAGGAATACTCCGCACCGTTCTCCGCTGCCTTGGGCGTTGCCTCAAAGTAGGCGTTGGTATCGGTGTCGTCGTCCTCAACTGCGGTCTCCCAGGGCATTCTGGTGCTGGACTCGGAACCGTTGTTGAACCACATACCGGCCTGACCGCCCTGGACGGGGTCAAAGTTCTCCTGCACATGGGGGAAGTCAAAAGCCTTGAAGATGGCACCGCTGTAGTAGAAGTCACCGGCGATCTTGTTCTCGGTGTTGCTGGTCTGGACCTCAGTACCGGAAACAGAGTACTCCGGGTTGCTCACGAAGTCGGCATCCCAGGTAAAGTCGGCCTTGATGCTGTAGGTGGCATCTTCCTTGGCAGCAGTCGTGGAAGCCGTTGCGCTGGACGAGCTGATGTCGTCAATGTCCAGCTCGATCACGTCGCTGGCGTCGGCATCGTTGGTCAGGGTGAGATGGATGTTGGTGGGGTAAGCGGTGTTGCCGTACTCCATATCATCCACCTTGATGGTCAGGGTCTTGGAGGCCAGGCTCCACATGTAGTACAGCTGCGGCTCGCCGTAGTCCACTGCGCCGGACTTGGTGTAGGTGACCGAGGAAGCCGGAGAGGCCTTCAGCTCCCCATTCGCATCCGGATAGGCCACCACGCGCACGGTCCAGTCCTGATAGGTCAGGTTGGCAAAGTCGCTCAGGCTGCCGGTGTAGGTACCGCTGCCGTCCTCAACGATCTTCTCGCTCTGGGCGGCGGCGTCCTTGGTGGTGGAGTTGCTGTAGACGTAGATGTAGTAGTACTGGGCATTCTCCACACCGTCAAAGGAGTAGCTGCCGTCCTCGTCCACTGTGAAGTTGCCCGGGGCCAGCAGGGCGTTGGGGTCCAGGCTGGACGCAACGTCCGCGCTGGAAGCGTTCTTGGCAGCGGTGGTGAACACATAGGACATCTGCTTGAAGTAGGTGCTGCTGTGCTCGCCCACCTTGGTGCTGCAGCCGGACAGCATGCCCATGCACAGCAGGCCGGCCAACATTAGGGCCATTTTTCGGGTGCTTTTCAGTCTCATTTTGCGCTCTCCTTTCCGCCAAAGCAGCTGATCACGCCGCAGATGGAGGCTGCCAGGCCCAGCACGATGAGTGCTGCCGCCGGGAAGGGGCCGCCCTGCGAGTTGAAGAAGCTGAATGCGCCGGTCAGGCTGCCGTACTGGTTCAGGTTGCCCCAGGTATCGGCCCAGACGTTGTAGCTGTTGGTGATGAACAGGCCCAGACCGAACCCGGCTGCCACCACGCCCAGCAGGTTGAGCCAGTAGGTGAATTTCTTGTTGGTGAATGCGTAGGCTGCCAGCAGTGCGGCCCCCAGCAGATAGCTCAACACGACCACAAAGTCGGCATACTGTGCGTAGGCAAAGCCGTAGATGGTCTCGCCCACGGCTGCCGCGATGGCCAGCACCGCACCGGCAACGGCCAGCTTTGCACTTTTGCTTTTCAATGCATCGGATGCTTTCATGCCTCGATCTCCTCCTTCTTGGTCTTGCCGTTCTTCCGGGTCTGCACAACGGTCATAACGAGGCAGGCCGCCAGCAGCACAGCCATCACGATGTTGGTCACAGCCACAGCCATCTCCCATGCGGGCACGATGGCCACAACAGCGGAGCCGTTGCCCAGGCCGTTCATGCTGGCCGTCTTGGTCATGACGTACAGGTTGTTCTTGGCGGCGCGGCGCACCTGCTTGAGCATGTTGCCGTCGCCTGCCTTGATGGCGTTCAGGATGCGCTGTGCGTTGGAACCGGCGGAGTCGCAGCAGCTGTAGTCCATGCCGGCTTCCAGCTCTTCCAGCGTGTTGTTGTAGTAACCGGTGTTGACGTAACCGTCGCTGGTGACGTGGCCCTGGAAGCCCCACTCATCACGCAGGACGGTGGTCAGCAGGGCACTGTAGTTCTTGCCCAGGCGGGTGCCGATACGGCCAGTGGTGGTCATCACGCTCAGAGCTCCGCCGTCAAAGGCACCTTCAAAGGCGCGCAGGTAGATCTCGCGCAGTGCCTGCTCGTCCACAAAGACGCTCAGACCGGTACGCTTGGCTTCCTGATCGTTGCAGGCCATGTGCTTGACACAGGTGATGCAGCCCACGCTCTGGGCGGCCTGTGCTTCGTAGTAGCCGTTGTAGTAGTCCAGGGCAGCATCCTCGCTCCAGTACTGACCTGCACGGCCGCCGTAGGGGTGGCGGTGCAGGTTGCCGGCGCCGTACCAGATCTCATCCTTGCCGTTCAGGATGCAGATGAGGCCCTCGTACAGGCCGCGCTTCTCGTTCATGTCGGTGTTCCAGGTGCGGGCGGTCAGCGGGTGGGAAACGAACTGGATGGCACCGCCGGCGGCGTTGGTGTCGTCATCGCCCTTGGTGTTGCCGGGCACGTCCAGCGTGGAGATGGTGTTGGTGCTCTTGGAGTCGGTCACGGTGTTGCACAGCTGCTCCACCGTGAGCTGATCCAGGAACTTGTTCCAGGTCTCGTCATCGTCGTAATCCACGTCGATCATGTCGGTGAGCTTCAGGCCGTTGTCGGCACCCTGGGTGAAGTCGTCCACGCTGGGGGCATCGGCAGGCTGCTCGTAGTCGTAGTTGGAAATGGCATCCATCATCTGCTGGGTAGCATCCAGCTGGACCTTCTCCGGCCAGGTGCCCTGCCAGTCGCTGCGGGTCATGTAGGTGTACTCGTAGCCGTCGTAGTAGTTCAGGTCGGCATCGTCAAAGGCATTGGTGACCTCATAGCCGGTCTGGGTGGAAACGCTGTAGGTCTCGGCGTCCAGAGCCTCCTGGTTCCAGGTGTAGGTCTTGGAAGCGTCGCCGTCGGCGGTCATGCCGTTGGCGGTGGTGTAGCCCTTGGCGGCCAGAACGTTGTTCAGGGCGTCGTGAGCATCGCTGCCGATGGACAGGTAGTAGTCGCCTGCGCTGAGGACGTAGGTCTCGGCACCGTTGGTGTCGTAGCTGGCCAGGAAGTAACGGCGGACGGGGATCTCCAGCGTCTGGCTTGCGCCGGGCTGCAGCAGATCGGTCTTGTCGTAGTTCACCAGCTGGATGGCGGATTTCTCCACCTTGTTCTGCTTCTCGTAGTCGCCGTAGGGGGTCTGGGCGTACACTTCCACGACGTGCTTGCCGGCCACATCACCGGTGTTGGTGACGGTGACCTTGACCTTGTAGGCGTCGGTGGAGGCGTCGTACTCCACGCTGTCCAGCGTCTCGTCAAAGGTGGTGTAGCTCAGGCCGTAGCCGAAGGGATAGCACATTTCCTCGGCGTAGTTCCAGCCGTTGCTGCTGTTGAAGGTACCGGCGGTGCCGTTGGCATTGCCGGTGCTCATGACGGTATCTTCGTAGCGGGTCTCGTAGTACTTGTAGCCCACATAGATGCCCTCAGAGTAGATGATGTAGTAGTCGATGTTCTCATCGCCGTTGATCTTGTCGTAGTCGTTCAGCTCAGCGGCATTGCCCCAGGTGCTCACGCCTTCCACCCCGCCGTTGACCACGGAGGGAGCGGACAGGGAGTTGGAAGCGTAGGTGTCCACGGTGCGGCCGGAGGGGTTCACGGTGCCGTCCAGCACCTGTGCGATGGCCTCGCAGCCGTAGCTGCCGGTCATGCCGGTCAGCAGGCAGGCGTCGATGTCGTACTCATCCAGGAAGCCCAGCTCCATCTGGAACTCAGAAGCGATGACGACCACGATGGACTTGAACACGCCGGCCTTCTTCTGGGCGGACAGGTATTCGATTAGGGCCTGCTCGTTGGTGGACAGGTCCATCATGCGGCGGGCGGAACCGTCGGAATAGGTGTCATCAGCAGAGTACTGGTACACGTCGTTGCCCTCGCTGCCGTTGCGGGCGAACACGACAACAGCCGCGTCGTTGTAGTCGCTCTGCCAGGTGCTCTCGTACTTTTTTACGTCCGAGATGGCAGCCTCGGCCACGCTGCTGGTGCCGGTGGCGCTCATGCCCTGATAGACGTTGTCGCACAGGGTGGTGTTGACGCTGCTGTCACCGAATTCGTTCTTCATGGCGCTGACGAAATCCACATAGGGGTCATCGTCCGGGCAGTCAGTCTTGTAGATGGAAGAGTTGACCGCTGCATTGCCGAACAGGGTGATCTTGGAGCCGCTGGCCAGCGGCAGAGCGCTGTTGTCGTTCTTCAGCAGGGTGATGCCCTCCGCTGCGATTTCCTTGTTGGCCTCGGCGGCATCGTGGTACACCTCGATGAGAGCCGTGTTGTCGTAGCCGTAATCATTGGCCCAGTAGACCGCATAGTCACCGGTGCCGCCCACAGTCTTGGTATCCTGAATGTTCAGGTTGGAATTGATCCAGGTCGTGTTCCCGAGGGTCAGCGTGGTGAGCGATGTGCAAAGCAGCATCAGCAGCGCCAGAACCGCCGACAAACCCCGGAAGAGATAAGACGGTTTTTGTTTCATAGTGTCCTCCTTGTTCTTTTGTGTGCACTTGCGCGATCCGCCTGCCGCAGGCTCCGTTCTGCGGCAGAATTCCACCTCCTTTGCGCCATTTCCGGCGTTTCGGTCAGTTTTTATGCTTCGGTTATAACAAAAAATATGCAGGAGTCAACAACTCCTGCATAAGGTGTACGTCGTAATTCGTATCTTGTCATTTTTCGGCGGTGCGGCAGGGCAGCAGCAGATACAGGCTCACGATCTCCCCTTCCTGCCGGAAGGAAAGCTCTCCGCCGTATTTTTCCACCAGCAGCTGCATGCTGCGCACCCCGTAGCCGTGGTTCTGGGCATCGGCCTTGCTCGTCTGGGGCAGGCCGTGTTCCAGCTGCAGCGGTGCACGGGTGTAGTTCTGAATCTGCACACTGTAAAAACCGTTCACGGGCCGCACCGTAATGGAGATCTGCTTCTGGGCCGGGTCCTCCAGCTGCTCGGTGGCCTCGATGGCATTTTCCAGCGCATTGCCGAACAGTGCGTACAGGTCGGCCGGTTCCATGTAGGCAAGGCCGCTGCCCTCGGCCATGCAGGTGAACCCGATGCCCTTGCTGCGGCAGCTGACGCTCTTTTCGGTCAGGATGACGTCCAGCGCCGGGTTGCCGGTGCGCACCGTGGTGTCGTAGGCCTCAATCACCTGTTCCATATCGTTCAGGGCGTGCTCGTCAATGCGCCCCTCCTGCCGGAAGTGCCGGATCTGATGGCGCAGGTCGTGGCACTTGATGTTCACCTGCTCCATGTTTTCGCGGGCGGTCTGGTACTGCTTGTCCCCCTGGGCCAGCAGCATCTGGATGCTCTCGTTCTCGCGTTCCAGACCGGCAAACTGATACAGGCTCTTCTGGTACAGCAGCCCCAGCAGGTCCAGCAGCAGCACCGCCAGATAGTAGGCGGTAGTGGTCTGGTTGGCGTCGGAGGCATAGGCGTTCAGTTCCAGGCAGCCCAGACACATCAGGATCCATACCCCGGCCACCTCCTGCAGGGGCATCCGCCGGAGCACCTGCACATCCAGATGGCTGGAAATGCCAAAGTAGACCAGCAGCGCCGCCAGAAAGATGAAACCAAGGTGGGTCGCAAAGCCCAGCCATGTCATCCCGAACCCAAGCTCCGCCATAAAGTTCAGGCTGTTGCCCGCCTGCTGGGTGAACCACATCATGGCACCGATGTAGGCATAGGTCCAGCCCTCGATCCGGATGCAGAAGGACAGCGCCGCCAGCACCAGAAAAAACGCCCCCAGATAATTGACCGTGGCCAGAAGCATCCGCAGCGGGATCAGCGTGCCCATATCCGTCCTGAACAGATTCGTCCACACACCCGACACCAACAGGCATCCGGTCACCGCCGCCGGGGCACGCCAGACAAACCCGTCGCGCTTTGGAAATGCCGCCGTGAGAAAAAAGCCGATCACCAGCATATCCAGAAAAAAGAGCCGCCCGAACAAAAATTCGATCATATCACTTTCCTCCCGTACCATAGAACTGGGTCATCCGCAGCAGAAAATCCTTCCGGCGGTTGCGGCTGACCTGCAGCTCGTCGCTGCCCACCGCCACCACGTTGCCGTGCAGGTACTGCACATGCCGCAGGTTGACCAGATAACAGTAGTTGCAGCGGAAGAAACCTTCCGGCTGCAGTTTTTCTTCCAGTTTTTTCAGCGCGCCGGAGGTTTTCAGCACCCCGTGCGCGGTGTGGTACAACAGATCATGGCTCTGCACCTCGATGTACCAGACCTCCGTTGCCTTGATGTACTCGGTCCCGTGGTCTGTGTTCACCTGCAGGATGGAGCCGTGGTTTTTCTGGGCCGCTTCCAGCGCCCGGGTGATCTTGAGTTTGAATGAGAAGTAGTTGACCGGCTTCAGCACAAAGTCCAGCGCGTTCACCTCATACCCAGCGATGGCGTACTGCGCCAGATTGGTCACGAACATCAGCACCGCATCCGGTGCCGTCTCCCGCATTTTGCGGGCGGTGTCCACACCGTTCAGGCCGGGCATCTCCACATCCATGAACACGATCTCGGCGTTCTGGTTCCACTGCTCCAGAAACTCCGTCCCGCTCGGATACCAGGTGATCTCAAACCCACAGTGATACTCTGCATCGTACTGGTCCAGGCACTGTTCCAGCTGCTGCTTTGCCGCTTCATCGTCCTCCACGATGGCGATCTTCAACACCGATTCCCCCTTCCGTTTGGTTCTCCCGTATGATTGTAACACAAACCGTTCCGGCGTTTCATTGAGCAGTTTTTCTGATTTTCCCGTCCAATTTTCATGCAAACTGCTCAGTTCCGAGCATTTCTCTGCCCTCTGCGCCGACAAAAACACCCCCATACCGGGTGCCCGGTATGGGGGTGTTTCTTACGCAGAATTTTCCGTGTGGGTTATTCTTTTTTACAGTGCGCGTGCGACCAGGTTGCCGGACAGGACAGCCTTCTGGATATTATACGGCTCGGCGCAGTCGCCCACGGTGTGCACCTCGTAACCGGCAGCTTCCAGCTCTTCGGCAAGGTCGGTGTTCGGTACCATATCGTAGCACTCGACTACGCTGTCGCAGGAGATCGTGCGCTCAAAGCCCATGTCCGTGGTGATGGTCAGCACGCCATTGTCCAGTCCCTTGACCGTGGCACCGTTGATGATGTTGGTGCCCTTGCTCCGCAGGTGCGGCAGCATGTAGGTGCGGAACCAGCCGGACTGGCCCTTGTCCACATCAGCTGCGGTGCCGGAATGGACGATGGTCACCTTTTTGCCGTGTGCCACCAGCCATGCCGACAGGTCGATGGCCTGCACCGAGGCGCCCAGCATCACCACATGCTCGCCCAGCTGAGTGGAGCCAAAGGCCTGCTCCGGAGTAAAGACCCCGGTGCCGGAGAGCTTGCTTTCGCGTGTGCCGCCCACAGCCACGATCACCGCATCCGGAGCCATCTCCTTGACGGCAGCGGCATCCACCGTGGTGTTCAGCTTGACTTCCACCCCGTCCTTTTCCAGCTGATGGCCGATGTAGGTCAGGTAATCGTCAAAGCGCTCGTGGTCGCCCTTTACGCCGCGGGCAAAGTGGAGCAGACCGCCGATCTTATCGGCAGAGTCGCACAGGGTCACGCTGTGGCCGCGCTCCGCTGCAACGCGGGCAGCTTCCATACCGGCAGGGCCCGCGCCGATGACCAGAATCTTCTTTTGGGCTGCAGCCGGGGTCGGGTCAAAGCCTTCCGGCATGGTATCGGTGTAAGCATTGAAGTAGGCGGCGTTCATGCGGCAGGAAGAAGGCACATGGGCCGGGCTGTTGTTGTCGTGGCAGTGCATGCACTTCATGCAGGGGCGCACGTCCTCGCGGCGGTGTTCCTTGATCTTGGTCACCAGCTCCGGGTCGCAGTTCAGCGGGCGGTTCATGAAGATCAGGTCCAGGTCGCCGCGCTTGATCGCATCGTTCAGGTAGTCCGGGCCGACGCGCAGGTCCATGTAAGCGGCGCAGCCCACCGGAACACTGACCGCCGACTTGATCTCCTTGACCATCGGCAGGAAGGAACCAAAGCCGGAGTGGCTGCCATCCAGCATGCCGCCGAAGTGCGTGTCAAAATCAAACTGCGTGCCGTAGCCGGTCAGGCCGTCGTAGCCCTCGGCAATGTGCTGGACATCCGGTGCCCAGATGTTCATCTCCTGGCCGTTGGCACCCACGCGGATCTGGAGCCAGTCTGCACCGGCTGCCTCCAGGCACTTTGCGATTTCCTTGCCCTCTTCGATGGTGGTAAACAGCTCGTTGTCGCCCAGGGTGACGTCGTTTTCCTCCACGCCGTTGATCAGGGCACCCACCGGGTAATCCGCACCGTTCACCGCCTTGATCTTCTCGATCATACGGCGGAACAAGCGGGTGCGGTTCTCAAAGGACTGCGGGCCATACTCGTCCTCGCGCTTGTTGATGCGGCGGGTCAGGAAGCCGTTCAGGCCGTCGGCGCTGGCGCCCTTGATCTCGATGCAGTCAATGCCCACCTCTTTTGCGCGCTGTGCGGCAACGCCCACGCGCTCAATGAAGGCATCCAGCTCTTCCACCGTAGACTCGTTGATCTTTTCATCCGGCACCGTGGGGGCAAGGCCGCCATAGCAGAACTGCACACCGATCTTGCCGCCGGCATTGTGGATGCGGTCGATCAGCGGAGCGATCGCCTTCACGGCGTCCTCCCGGCCTTCCTTGTCCAGACCGTCCGGCAGCAGGCCGCAGGCGTTGACCACACCGCCGGCAAAGATGTTCAGCGAAACGCCGTTTTCCGCCATGGTGCCGTACCAGTCGGTCGCGGGCTTGACGTTGCTGCCGGTGCTGTCCTTCCACGGACCGCTGCCTGCCGACTTGATGATGCGGTTGGGCAGGGTCATCGTGCCCAGCTGCACCGGAGAGAACACCTCGGCGCAGTCGCCCTCAAAGGAATCGAACCCATCCTCCTGCGGGTTGACCAGGGCCGGAGCGGTCGGCAGTCCCAGCGCCTGTGCCGTGCAGGCGTTGACACCGCTGCGGATGGCGTTCGTGCACAGGGTCGCGCCGCTCACGCCGTCCACGCCATCGGCCTTGCCGTTTGCCACGATGCTCTGGCAGTACTGCTCCATCGGCGAAGCCAGAAGGGTAAAGTAATCCGCATCCGCGGCATGCAGCACCTTGTAGCTCACATCGGTCAGTGCGGTCTCGCTGAAGGTACAGCTGACTTCCACGCTGGCAAACGAGCTGCTCTGGATGCTGGTGTAGGTACCGGCGTTGAACAGTGCGGCAGAAGCCGTGTTCTCTGTGGCTGCACCGGCAGCGGAACCGGAGGCAGCGGCCTGGCTGCTGCCGGAGCAGCCGCTCAGCATGCCCAGTGCGGCCAGACCTGCTGCACCGGTCATGCCGCCTTTCAAAAAGCTGCGACGGGAAATGAAATCACTCATGGAAATACTCCTCCTTTTTCTTCTGATGTTAAAATTATAACATACAGCAGAGAAGTCCGGATTAAATGTACCCTAACGCGGATTAAATTTCGATTAACGTCCCCTGCGGGTTGGCTTTTGGGGCAAAATGCGGTATGCTGGAGGCAGAGGTGAGACTATGAAAAAAGACCAGCTCCGGAACCGTGTGTTTGTTGCCCTGCTGATGCTGCTGCTTTTCGGCTCGCTGCTGCGCATCAACGCCGCTTCGCCCCGGGTGGATGTGCACGCGCTTTCCGCGCAGACTGCCCTGCCGGACCAGCTTGTGCTGCTGGAGGGCGGTACCCTGAAAAAGAACCAATTGGGCGGCGAGAGCCTGTATTTCACGCTGGAATGGCAGGACGGCGGCTGCCTTTTTCTGCCAAAAGCGGGCGGCTGCACTCTGCTTGTCAACGGCACGGCCTGGGACGACCTGCAGGACGGCAAGCTGCGGCTGTTCCAGTTTCAGGACGCTCCTGCGCCGGATGGCCGGTACGAGGTCGAGATTTGCAGCAGCGGAAAAACGCTGGACCGCTACGGGCGCTGCCTTTACCTTGGGCCGCTGGCCGCCGTCAGTGCCTGTGTCAGCAGTCAGATCGTCAGCCGCTTTATGGTCACCGGCATCTGCCTGTGCGTCATGCTGTTTTCTGCATTGCTGTACACCTGGAAGCGCAGCGAAAAGTACCTGTTCTGGCTCGCGCTCTACGCCGCCTGCATGCTGCTGCGCACGCAGGATGCGCTTGGCATCGGACTGTTCATCGGCACTGAGAATCCGCTGTTTGAAGCACTGGACAATTTTGTCGTTTCCAGCGATGTGTTCCGGCTGATCTATCTCATTCTGTCGGCGTGGCTCAACTATCAGGTGATGCGGCGGTTCCTTTCCGTAAGACTTTTCGGCCATTCCATCCTGTGCTATATCGTCAGCGCAGCCGTACTTCTCACCGTCGGCAAAGCCTGCTTCGGGCACAACCTTTTCTGGGAGATCCTGTATTTCACCGTTTTCTACACCTGTCAGATCGTCTGCATCCAGAAGGACCCGGAACTGCCCACCATCGAGCGGCACACGCTTTCCGTTGCTTGGGTGCTCACTGCGGTGTTCCAGTATTTCCACATCCTCACCAGCCATGGTGTGATCCCTCCCGGCACGGTCGGGCTGCAGTTTCATATCCCGCCCATCGTCTCCTGCATCTTCCCGGTGGCGTTCTTCCTCATCGCCTGCCGCCGCTTTGCCACCAAATTCCAGGAAGCAGACGACCTGAACACCCACCTAGAGGCCGCTGTGGCAGAAAAGACCCAGGAGCAGAGCCTGTTCATCCGCAGCATGCTCCACAACCTGAAAACCCCGCTGTTTTCCCTGACCGGCTACTCCGACATGGCGGCCGCCAGCCTGGAGGACCCGGAGCAGGCCCAGCACTATCTGGCAAAGGTCAGCGACAAGGCACAGTATGTCAGCCGTCTGCTGGACCGACTGTTCCTGCTGACCCAGATGGATGCCCAGCAGGTGGTGTTCCAGCAGGTGCCCGTAAACCTGACCGGTCTGCTGGAGACCATTGCCGAGACGACCCGGCTGAAGGGCAAAGAAAAAGACATCCGGGTCAGCCTTACGGCCCAGCCGGATGCCTATTGTGTAGGGGACCCGCTGTATCTGCAGCAGGCGTTCCAGAATATCACCGATAATGCGGTGGAGCACACCCATCCGGGCGGAAGTCTCTGGCTTTCGCTTGAGGGGACGGTTGACCAGTGGGTGCTTGCCTTTGCGGACAATGGCTGTGGGATTGCCATCGAGGATCTGCCCCGGATCTTCGACCGCTACTATTCCAACCATCACGGCCGGCGCAGCTCGTCCGGTCTGGGCCTGACCATCGCCAAAGAGATCATCACGCACCACGGCGGCAGCATTGCAGTCACCAGTCAGCCCGAAAAAGGCACCGTCTTTACCGTAAAGCTCCCGCGCCCGGATGAAACGCAGGCCCCCTCAATCTTCTGAAAAGATGTAGCCGTCCCGCATGTAGGTCCGGATATAGTTCGGGTGGGACGGGTCGTCCTCGATCTTCTGGCGCAGATGCGCGATGTGCACGAACAGCGTGCGCAAATCCCCCATGCTGGGCCGCTGCCAGACGGCGCTGTAAAGCTCCTCAAACCGGATGAACCGGCCCGGATTCCGCATGAAGAAATGCAGCAGCTCGTATTCGGTCGGCGAAAGCGTCACGGGTTCTCCGTTTTTCGTCACCGTTCTCAGCGCCGGGTCCAGATGCAGCGCTCCCACCCGGAAGGTCTCTGCATCCCGGGTGTTGGACCTTGCGCACCGGCGCAGATTGGCTTCGATCCTTGCCAGAAGAACCGGTGCCTGGAACGGCTTGATCAGATAATCATCCCCGCCCATGTTCAACGCCCGGATGACCGTCTCGTCATCGCTCAGACAGCTGATGAAAATGATGGGGCAGAACATGGTTTTTCGCAGTTCCTCGCACAGGCTCAGTCCATCCTGGTCGGGCAGCATGATGTCCATCAGGATCAGGTCATAGTTCCGCAGCCCGGTCAGCATCCGGGCTTCCTTGCTGCTGTGCGCGACCGTAACATTGTAATTCGACTGTTTGAGGAGATAAAACTGCAGAATTTCGCAGATCTCCAAATCATCCTCCACTAGAAGGATCTGGGTCATAGCAGGACATTCCTTTCTCACGCTGTTTTTTCAACACGGCCCTTTCCGGTTTCCTGTGCGCCGCTGCAGCGGCATCCTCCACAAAACCGTGTTTCTTGCTTGATAAGCCTTTTCTTTTATTATAAAGCATTCCGCTGCAGATGGAAAGCCGCATTGTCATCCTGTACAAGATCCGGGAAGCAATTTTTACACGCAAAAAAGACCGTTGTCTGTTGACAACGGTCTTTTTTGCGGTGAAGCATGACCAACAACACTTAAACCTTCAAATCGCTTGCATCACTTCGATACAGAGTGCTAGTGCTTTCCGTATGGTTTCAAACGTTTCTGCAACCGCGGCATTTGCCTCGAAAGCGTAAGCATCCACGGCTTCTCCAAGAAAGGCATATCGGGCTAACGTCCGCAGCACCGATGATGCTGTTCTGGGTGTGGTATCTGACCGTTATCGCATCGTGCAGAACGAAGAAGCATTCCAGTTCACCGATGATCTGCTGGGTGAAGGTGTCACTTATGAAACTGCCGGTTCTTTGCAGGGCGGCAAGAAAGTCTGGATGCTGGCGAAGCTGCCGGAGAAGTACATCATCGCCGGAGATGAAGTGACCCCCTATCTTGTGTTCTTCAACAGTCACGATGGCAGTTCTGGTGTAAAAGTAGCCATGACCCCGGTTCGTGTAGTCTGCCAAAACACTTTGAATCTGGCTCTGGGCACGGCAAAGCGCATCTGGACTGCTCGCCATACCGAAAATGTTCTGCTCCGGGTGCAGGACGCTCGTGAAACCTTGCAGCTTGCCAACGGCTATATGGCAGAGCTTGGCAAGGGCATCCATGAGCTTATTATCCGGCGAAGGATATCCTTTTTTATCAGGCAGATATCCGTGGAAACGTGCTGACCGCAGAGCGGATCAATGCTCTCCGGATGTTAGCGGAGGAAAAAAACTGCACGATTATCACTACATTTGACGCACTTATGAATCCAATGCCGGGACCGGAGAAGTTCATCGGAGCCGTGAAGCGGATTGCAGTCGGGGATACGTTGGAGCTATCTGGGCTGTCGAAACATCTGGTCGAGCTCGGTTACGAGAAGAATTATCAGGCACAGACCAGGGGGGAATTCTCTGTGAGGGGCGGTATTATTGATATTTTCCCGCTGACTGAGGAGAATCCATTCCGCATTGAACTCTGGGGGGATGAGGTGGATTCCATCCGCTCCTTCGACCCGGAGAGCCAGCGGTCGATCGAGAATCTTGAGGAAGTATTTCTCTATCCGGCGTGTGAGGTCGTTTTAAGTGAGGAAGAACTCAGGGACGGTGTGGAGAAGATTAAGAAGGAAGCGAAGCGGACGGCGGAGAAGTTCCGGAAGGAAATGAAAACGGAGGAAGCTTACCGTGTGCAGTCGCTTGCAGACCAGATCGCAGAGGAGACGACCGAATATGGGAATATGGCGGGATTAGATGCCTTTCTTTCCTATTTCTGTGAGGAGCGGTTTTCCCTGTTAGATTATTTAGATAGCGGGGATTCCCTTGTTTTTCTGGATGAAACAGTGCGGAATATAGAAAGGGGGCAGTCTACCGAGACCGAATTTTCCGAGAGCATGAAGCAACGGATGGAGAAGGGATATATCCTTCCGGGGCAGATGCGGGAACTTTTTTCCTGCAAAGAGGTCTTAGCGAAGCTGAACAGGAGAAAATGTGTGGCACTGACCGCGCTGGACATGAAGTGTGGCCAGTTAAATATCACAGAGCGCATTGCGATTGAGAGCCGGACGGTCAATCCGTATAACAACAGTTTTGAGCTGCTTTTGAAGGACCTGAAACGGTATCGGAAGAATGGCTACCGCATGGTGCTGCTGTCGAGCTCAAGAACGCGTGCAAAGCGTCTGGCAGAAGATCTGATGAATGAGGATCTGACGGCTTTTTATTCGGAGGATTTTGACAGAAGCTTACAGCCTGGAGAGATCATGACCGGCTACGGAAAAGTGAAAAAAGGCTACGAGTATCCGGCAGTGAAACTTGTTATAATTTCCGAGAGCGATATTTTCGGCTCCGAGAAGAAGAAAAAGAAGCGTCACCGCATGTAC
>OGKG01000773.1_pt1 | contig 40745 bp, 36 predicted proteins | sample 1572201 | NCBI WGS metagenome assembly OGKG01 (sample SAMEA2582146, study PRJEB24529) | metagenome | biome: Human gut stool | place: China | collected 2011 | reverse complement strand
GCATCTCGCAGTGCTGGCTGCGGGTAGCGGCGATGGTGGTATCGGAGATCATGGACAGGTTATCACCGAACATAGCGCCGCCGATAACTGCGCCCAGAACAACCATCATGTTCAGGCCACCCTTTTCCGCAACGCCCACAGCGATGGGAGTGATGGCGGAGATGGTGCCCATGGAAGTACCGGTAGCGGTGCCCATGAAAGCAGCGATGACGAACAGGCCAGCGGCCAGGAACTGAACAGGAACGAGGCTCAGGCCCAGGTTAACGGTAGCATCGCGGCCGCCCATCTCAGCGGCCACGGTGGCGAACGCGCCGGCCAGGATGTAGATGATCAGCATGGTCAGAACGTCCACGTTGGCAGCGCCCTTGGCGAAGGTATCAAACTTTTCGTTGATGCTGCCCTTGAACATGATGAAGGCCACCAGAACGGCCAGGAACATCGCGGTAACAGAGGGGAACTGATAGAATGCCATGTCGACGCCCTTGGACTGGTAAACCAGACCGGCGCCCATGTAGACAACGATGAATACCAGGAACGGGAGCAGTGCGAGACCATTCGCTTTCTTGTTGTTCAGGGTATTGCCCATATAGGGTTCCTCCTTTTTTCTTCCAAAGCTTGTTGATAGGTTCTTGGGACTGCTTATTGTGTTTTTACACAATTAAAGTGGGGTTGCCTCTCTCCTCTATCGTCAAGTATACCATAATTGTGAACGGATTGTTAATGCTTTTTTTCTATAATTGGTTATCGCTCTATCGATAGCGATTGAAGCTTTTTTTGTTAACCGTTTTCCCATCGTTCCGCTGCTCCATTTTATGCACTTTTGAGTGCATTCAGCCCTCCCCTGACAACTTTTTCAGACAGCAAAAAAATTGAGGCGGCCCCTTGCGGGACCGCCTCGATTTTCAGTTCATCAGGAGTTTTTCCAGTTCCGCTGGGGTATCTGCCAGAAAATCCGCGCCCGCGTTTACCAGATTTTCCCGGCTGCGGAAGCCCCACGTCACGCCGCAGGCCTTCAAGCCTGCGTTGTGTCCGGTGCGGATGTCCACATCGCTGTCTCCCACCATCAGCGTCTCCTCCGGCCGGGCGTTCAGCTTTTCCAGAATCCCGCGGGCCACGCCGGGGTCCGGCTTCACCGGTGTGCCGGGGAGATTCCCCCGGATCACCTCAAAAATACCGGGGAAGTAGTGAGCTACGATCACCTGACTGAATTCGTCCGCCTTGTTGGAGCAGACCGCCAGCCGCACTCCGGCGGCTTTCAGCTTTTTCAGCAGCTCCGGCATCCCGGCATAGGGTGCGGTCAGTTCCATATTGTGAGCGCCGTAGTACCGGTTGAACTGCGCAAGGGTCCGTTCCAGCGTCTGCGGCTCCTGGGCCTCTGCCGGAGAAAACCGGCTCACCAGATTGGGGATGCCGTGACCCACCATGCCCTCGACGGCCTGTACGGTGTACTCCGGCCAGCCGTTTTCCCGGCAGACGGCGTTGGCGGCGGCCGCCAGATCCCCGATGGTATCCAGCAGCGTGCCGTCCAGATCAAAAATCACTGTGCGATACATGTATAACGCCTTTCTCTCTTATTCCGCCGCGTTCCACGCGGTCTCCAGGGCGATCTCCATCATCTCATGGAAGGAGTCCTGCCGCTCCTGAGCGCTCAGGGCTTCGCCGGTAAAAATATGGTCAGAAATGGTAAGGATAGACAGCGCCCGCTTGCCGAAGCGCTGAGCCGTCCAGTAAATACCGGCGGTCTCCATCTCCACCGCCAGAATACCGAACTTCCGGTAGGTGGCGTTGGCCTCCGGGTTGTCATTATAGAACTGGTCGGAGGTGAACACCTGTCCCACGTCCGCCCGGACGCCCAGCCGTTCCGCCGCCGCGGCGGCGTCCTTCAAAAGGCCATAGTCCGCCGTGGCGCAAAGCTGGCCGGGGAACCGGTACTGGTCGGCAAAGTGGGAATTGGTGGAGGCGCCCATAGCCAGCACCACGTCCCGCACCTTCACATCCTCTCCGATGCCTCCGGCGGAGCCGATGCGGATGATGGTGTCCACACCGTAGAAGTTATACAGCTCGTGGGCGTACAGTCCCGCAGAGGGAACGCCCATGCCGTGACCCATGACGGACAGCTTCCGACCCTTATAGGTGCCGGTATAGCCCAGCATATTCCGCACGGTATTGAAGCACACCGGGTTTTCCAGATAGTGCTCCGCTACGAATTTCGCCCGCAGAGGGTCGCCGGGCATCAGTACCGCCTTGGCGATGACGCCCTCCTCCGCTGCGATGCAGGCAGAGGGAGATTCTAAAATAGCCATATCAGATTCTCCTTATTTTTTGTCCTTGAACAGCGCCGCAAGACTCTCGTTGAAGGGCGGGTAGCAGATGCCCTTCTCCGTCACGATGCCGGTGAGCAGCTCATGGTCCGTCACATCGAAGGACGGGTTGAAGCACTTCACCTCCGGCAGGGCCATGGGCTTTTCGTACCAGAGATTCTTGATCTCGTCGCCGTCCCGCAGCTCGATGGGGATGTGCGCCCCGTCGGGACAGTTCATGTCGATGGTAGAGGTGGGCCCCAGCGTATACACGGGGATGCCGTAGTGCTTGGCCAGGATGGCCACGCCGCTGGTGCCGATCTTGTTGGCGAAGTCGCCGTTGGCGGCGATGCGGTCACAGCCCACGAAGCAGGCCTGCACCCAGCCGTTTTTCATCACCATGGACGCCATGTTGTCGCAGATGAGGGTCACGTCCACCCCCGCCCGCTGCAGCTCATAGCTGGTGAGCCGCGCCCCTTGCAAAAGGGGGCGGGTCTCGTCGGCAAACACGCGGATGTGGATGCCCCGCTCCGCCGCCAGTAGGAAGGGGCCCTGTCCGGTGCCGTACCGGGAGGTGGCCAGAGGCCCGGCGTTGCAGTGGGTCAGAACGCCGTCGCCGTCCTTCAGCAGGCTCAGACCGTATTCGGAGATGGCGGTGCATTTGGCGATGTCATCCTCGTGGATGTCCACCGCCTTGCGGTACAGGGCCTCCAGCAATTCCGCCCGGTCATCCTTCAGGTGGGTCTTGGCGGTATCCAGCATCTCCCCCACCGCCCAGCGGAGGTTCACCGCCGTGGGCCGGGCTGCCCTCAGCAGCTCGCCGTCGATCTGCAATTTTCGGTAAAAGGTCTCGTTGTCCTTGGCGTCAATGTCCCTGGCCAGCGCGTACATGCAGTAGCCCGCGCAGATGCCGATGGCCGGCGCGCCCCGGATGCGGAGCATTTTGATGGCCTCGATCATCTCCTCCACGGTGCGCAGCTCGATCTCTTTTTCCTCGTTGGGCAGCAGCGTCTGGTCGATGATGTACAGCCGCTCCGTGGCCTTGTCATAGCGGATGTTCTGAACGTGGGTCACCTGCCGGATCGCTTCATTCATAGTCTGCCCTCCTCACACATACAGAACGCGGTCCTCTTTCCGGGCCTTGTCCCCCAGGACAGCCTGATCCGTATAGCCTAAAATACAGTTGCCGACGCCCTTCCAGTTTTCGCCCAGACCCCACTCTGCCAGCAAAGCCTTGCCCTCCGGCAATTCAAAGGTCTCCATGGCCCGGTTGATCCAGCAGGAGCCGATGCCCAATGCGGCAGCAGCGTTCATCAGGTTGCCCATTACCAGAGAGCCGTCCTGAAGCCAGTTGGGATACTCGCTGTCGGACAGCACCACAATGGCCTCCGGCGCACCGTAAAAGGGTGTCCCCTCCGGTGTGCCTAAAATCCGGCTGTTCAGCCGTTCCAGTCTGGCAAGCACGGCGGCGTCACGCACCACCACCAGCTTGGTGCTCTGGAGATTCTTGGCAGAGGGCGCGTAAAGGCCAGCCTCCACAATGGCGTCCAGATCCTCCTTTTTCAGCGGCTCCGGGCGGAACTCACGGATGCTGCGGCGCTCTTTCAGAATCTTTAATGCTTCATTCATGGCCAACACTCCTTTTGCAATAAAATCGTTATGGTTATTCTATCACGGTTTTTTTGATTCTCCAATATTTTTTCATGGGGAGCGACCAATTTTCCCCTTGCATAAGCCTGTTTTGGACCGCATAGGATAAAGCAACAAAAGGCGGGGAGTGTTGTGCTTTGAAGGGAAATATGGAGGAGCGGGCGGAGCGCCTTGCTCTTTACATCATAGAGAACCGGACCACGGTCCGCGCCGCCGCTGCCAAATTTGGCATCAGCAAATCCACGGTCCATATCGTTATCTATTAAATGAACGGTTTGACTGAACAACACGGTAGACACGATTTCGATTGTTCCATCATTGGAACAATATAAGCTCGTTAACATGATATTTCGATTAAAATATATAAAAATCCAAACTTTCTCGCAAAAAGTGCTTGACAAAGCGGAACGAACAGCCTATAGTAATAATCGTAAAGTCTCTCATTTCTCTGGTCGCTGAATCAGAGTCGTCTCTTCCGGCCCCCTTGGGGGTCTCGTGTCTATAACATTATCTAACCACCTAATATTCCCTTATAGGGATGCTAGGTGGTTTTTTTATACCCCAAAAATTCAGGGGCAGGAGGTCGTTAACAGGTCTCCTGCCCCTTTTTTATATAGATTCCAGAGCTTTAAGCAGAGAAAGCGCAATCTACCCCAGCGCAATAATCCAGTGCATCTCCAGAACACATCAACCCATCCGCCCCACACTACGATCACGGGGTGGGCCACCCAACCACGATGCCACCGGCCGCATCGTGGATCGTGTACCCCTAATACAGGGGACAGGCCGGACGCAGGAACGCAAGCTGCGGCAACCAAGTGGCGTCATCTTAACAGTCATCTTTTCCTTAGTTAGCTAGGTACTTATCCTCCGAGTCATGGAAAATAAACGGACGGCCCGCAGGGGCGGCCGGTTATTTTCCATGCCCCGGGGACCCAGGGCATGAAATTTCAAAAAGGGGGACGAAATTATGTCCAAACAAGACAAAAGTGGCGCTCAGAGAAGGATTGAAAAAGCTCTGACTCACAACCTGTTGACCCAATCGCGAATGGGCCAATCCAAGCACGCGGCCAAGCAAACCGCGCGGGAGGCGTGGCTCGCCACGCACGGAGACCTCCGGGGTTGGAACCCCGCCAAGGCGGAAGGTATCTACTCGCGAGGCACCATGGCCACCTACATCAGGGCCGTATCTGGCTTTGCCGGGTATGCGGCAAAGTGCGGTGCTAAACGGATCAACGACCTGACAGAGCAGATGGGCGCGGACTATCTTTGCGCCATGCACGCACAGGGGCAGAGCGCGTGGAGCATCGCCACCGCCGCCGCGGCGCTCAACAAGGCGATGGACTGGCAATTGTCTCCGGCGGCGCTGGGCCTCCCCAGCCGCCGTAAGGGGGACATTGTGCGGAGTCGCATCCCCCGCGAGCATGACAATCGCGATTTTTCCGACTACGCCGATCAAATGCTGGTGGCCAGTGCCACAGGCATCCGCCGGCAGTCTATGTTGGTCATTAGGCCTGTGGATTGTGTGCGGGACAGCGATGGCGTAGTGATCGGAATCCATGTGGTGGAAAAGGGTGGACGTCACCGGATTGCACCCGTGTTGACAGCTTGCCGTGTCGATGTGACCCGGATCGTGGATCAAGCAATGATGGAACACGGGCAAGATGCGCCTATTTTTGAACGCTATGATGTCCACATCGACAACCACCACATACGCGCCGAGTACGCCGGAGCGTTACTCCATCAACTGGAGCAAGAGCGCGCAGAGGGACTCCCCTCATTTGGTGGGGCGTTCGCCCTAGCGGCTTATGCCCACTTGCGGGGCAAGGATGCTAAGCGCAAGCCCGTGACGCAGGGACATGACACCGACCTGTTAGCGGCGGTTTCCGGTGCACTGGGACATGCCAGGATTGATGTGGTCTTGCGGCATTACCTCTATTGTTACTAAGACACTAACCAGCTAGGCAAAAAACAGTCGAGCGAATATCCGCATAGCATCCAGATGACCGCATAGGCTGTAGCAGAAAGGGGGTGGCTCCGCCGTGGCTGGCAAACGCAAACTCAACTATCGGATACACGATCCCAACCCGGCGGAGGTCACCGCCGAGTACATAGCCAAGGTGTTGGTCGAGGTCAATCGCCAGAAAATTGAATTTCGTCTCCGGGAGGCAACACCTCCCGGAGACCCCACGCAAAACAGCCGGGATGACGCGGATTAGCGTCATCCCGGCCTTTTTTATTCGCAGAAAAATATGCCTCCAATCAGAAAATCGTGCTAAAATTTGCAAGAAAGACACCCATTGTCGACACGATTATGATATAATAATATTAACTGAAATTTATGGAGGGATCGGTCATGAAAAAAACCGTTGTATCATTGATCTTGTCGCTGACTTTGCTTTTATCCCTTTCCGTCCCAGCCTTGGCTGCGGCTCCCACTACGCAGCCGCATTTCACGGATGTCCCCACATCCCACTGGGCTTACACCCAAATCGAACGGGCATATTCCGATGGCGTTATTGCCGGCACTGCAGGCAACGCAGCGAACTACACGGGTGTGTTTTCTCCCAGCGGAACATTGACGGAGGCCCAGTTCGTTACCATCATGACCAGAGCGTTCTTTAACGATGAACTCGAAGCGGCAAAGAAAGTTGTCGGTTCTAACGCGAAGTGGTACGCTGCGGCACAGAAGGTAGCAGAAGACAAGCATCTGTTGACTTTCGTGCAGGGCAAGATGGATGCTCCTATCACTCGCTACGACATGGCAGCCATCATGACGAACATCATGGATGCAAAAGAATTTTCTGGACGCCCTGGACTTGCTGAAACAGAAGCAACATTTGACAAGATTGCGGACTTTAAGAGTATCCCGAATTCTTATCAAATTAGTGTTGCCTCCGTCTTTGCTATGGGACTCATTTCAGGTGTTGATTCAAAGGGGACATTTGCTGGTTCTTCCTATATGAACAGAGCGCAGGCTGCTGTAGTCTATGGACGCATGAAGGATGCATTCCTCAACGCGGGGGGCAACGGCACGACAACGAAGCCGGAAACAACTGAGCCTACCCCGACGCCGACTCCGAGTGCTCCTGGCGGAGATGGTGAGAGCAGCGTTGTTGGCACAACAAGCTCTCAGCCTGTAACGCTTTCCTATGCAACTCACAAGCCCGTTGATGACTATTGGTCAGAGCAGAGCGATGCTGTGAAGAATGCTACAGACAAGGACGCCTTCAATGCTGCAGTTAATACTCTTATCCATGCGGAAGAAATTGCTAAAAGTAGCACAAGCAGGCAAGTCAATCCAAATTTCAACTACGCAGTATATGCAGAAAATGAAAGTATCGATGCAATTGATGAAAAGGAAGTTGCCGTGTCTTCAGCGATTTTGTCTATCAATGCTTATGGCTCGAAGTTCTCGGCAAAAACGGCAAACAATTGCGAAGTTCTTAATGCATACAAAATCAATGACAAAACTGTGGCCGCAGTTGCAGAAGCAACAAGTAAATTCAACGATAGCATGAGCGACAAAGAAAAAATCAAAATTTGTGTCGACCTAATCACTAAGAGATTTAGTTATGGCATAAATAGTGGTGGTTTCACATGGACAGATGGTGGTACAACAGGTGTGTGTGATGATTTTGCTATTGCTACAAGAGCAATCATTGGAGTCGCTGGTATTCCCGTATTTACAGTGGCTGGTACGGTTGCAAACGGCGAGCATGCGTGGAATATGGCATATGCAGATGGAGAGTGGATTATCGTAGATGCTACCGCAGCGGAATACGGCTATCCGCAGTATATGTCTATGGCTGAACACGAGAAACTCTACGGCTACAATCATTCCCTTAATAACTCAGTAGATACGCAAATAACTAAGGCACTAATCGAGTCCGCAGAGAGCGCACGATAAGGCAGATATAAAAAATGAAAGATAAGGTGTGTGCTGATATCTAATTAGCACACACCTTATCTTCTAACATGCCAGGAAAGCTTGCTGACACATGCTTTTTACTTAGGGAATCGACTATCCGATATGCATGGGTTCGACCACACAGGACAACAAAACGATTCTCGCTTCGGGACATGGTTAATGCCATGCCCCGTTTTTTTGCTGTCTTCCATTTGCAGAAGATGGGAAGATTTCTTGTTCATGGCGAATTAGAGTTTACTCGGTTCTGAACATGCTCGAAAACAAAATAGGAAGGAAGAAGGAAGAAACAGAACCATGTAATTGGCCCGGGTGTATTGCAACGACTGTTCCTTTTGTGGTATAATACGCGCGGATAAGAAATGTAGCACGCACTTTACTCGCTTGTTCGGAACCTATGCTCAGTTCTGAACAACTTCGAAAGAAAAGATGAGCTCGTATCTTGACAACAGTTCAGCAAATACTGAATGTCCAACTTGGACATTCAAATATTGGCTCAGCTTTTCAAAAATCTGCGCTCAGTTCTGAACCACCTCGAAAGAAAGAAGGAACTCGTATTTTTACCACATACCTCAGTTACGATGTTATTACCGCAGGGGTAATGCTCATCCTACTGGCTATCGCTGCCTGGAGTGATAATCACGGGGCCGAAGTTTCGGATACTATCACAGTCCCATATGCTGTCTTTGGCTGCTACGCTGCATTCCTCCACGAACGCTGGGTGACTGCGTGCATCTGTGTCTTACTTCTTACAGCTGTTCTTATCGGCATCCGCGTCCCCCTATGGGATAAGGTCAATGCCTTCCTGATGAAGAGAGCATATGCAGACGAATCGGCGATGGACGAAGAAACTGCAGCCTTGGAAATGCAAGCAGAGCAATTTGCAGAAGCCAACGGAAAGGACATCGATAATGGCTGCATGCTCGCGGAACTTGGCGGAACACTGGTGCTTATCTTTGCAACTATCCTTGTGCCGGATAAATTGGAACCTATCCCTGTCATCGCGCTGTTCATATTCCTTGGAATGATGCTGGTCCTCTATAGAGCAAAGGAATCAGCAAGCAGGGAAGGGGATGAGCCACAAGCGGGAGCCCTCACCGCATTCGGTGGGGCGGACGCTATCGTGTTTATCGGTATTCTTGCATTCTATGGGCCAATCGGGTTTGTTTATGGGATGACGGCAACCATGGCCATCGCACTCATCTGGGGTGTATTTCTAAAACTCAAAAAGAAAGCTGTAGGCATTCCATTGCTCCCGGCTATCCTCGCTGCGAATAACTACTAAACTTCTTTTCCGGACCCGGATGTAACCATCTTCCGGGTTCAAGTTTCCGTTTTTTGTAGAATGCCATACCGCTTGACTTGTTGCCAAGGAATCTAATCACAATTATCATGTGCTGTTCAGAACCCAAGCACCCGTTCCCGCAGGATCGGATTGCCCAAAATCGCAACATATTTTCGGATGTTTTCATCCTCTCGCTGTCCCATCCGGCCCAATAAAATCACAGCTTGCTGCACCTTGGTTTCCTCTTGTCTGTGAATGAATTCATAGAAAGAATCCCGAAAAAATATCGTTTCGGCGCTGGCGATATTCGTTACCAGAACGCGCAGAAATTCCTGTGCCGGGAGCGTTTCACTGATAGTTTCCAGTTCCGTTCGCAAGGATTCCATCCATGAATTCATCTCATCCGAGAAGGAAAACGGAGCATCCGGCGTCCAGTAATAGGCCAAATCGTCCGGATCAAGCTCCAAAAATTGATGGGTATAGACAGGCTCCAGCGGAGGGCAAGGCTCTGGGTCCGACCATGTAAAGGGGCACATATCCGGGACTTTTTCGCCGATCTCATCCCAAATCGACCAGAAGTCAACGGCGAATTCTCTTGCAGTCATGGCAACAGAAACAGCCGGAGAAGTCAAACAAAATGCAATAAGAAGGCCGGCATTCGTATCTTCCGCAATCGCAGCGCGGCGCTCCTCCGCCGACATGGAGAGATACTTTTTTGCCTCCTCCAGCGTTCCGCCATGCCGGTGATATCCTTCCAGCTTAGTCCACAAGGACGCATATGTGATCGGGACATTGATAGAATCTGATGCTATCAATGTCCTGATCGTTTCCTGCGTGACTCCTAATTGCTGGAGATACCGTTCTAGATGACAGGCCGCAAAATAGGCCTCAGTTTGCCCTATGTCAATGCATTCCTTTGGGAGATGCCCCATCCGTTCAGTCCAGTCTCTATGATCGTAGTCACAAAAATTTTCGCGGTGCAGCACCTGTTTCAAGGTCCAAGTCTGGGTGGCACGCCAGTTGGTATAAGTCGTTCCCAGCACGCCGTTGATCCATGCGATATAGGGGCTCTCCGTCACCAAATTGTCGTCTACCGTCACCGCACCGTAGGACTTTGACCACAGAGCAGACAGAATATTGACCGCAATGATTGTGAAAAAGAAACATTTTGCACCGATTTTGTTACTGTAAAATCCTCCTTCTGCGGCATCCAGCCCCCATGTTTCCCAGCTTTCCTCATCTAGATAATTGTAATAGCCATACGACTTACCTTCGTCATTCAGCTCTGGTGGAAAGAGGAGATGGATCGACTTGCCATACAGATGGATATGGTCTACAGACATCATTCCACCCGCCCGAAGCAACTCCAAAGCCTGACGCGCATACTCAGGACGGTCCGCCTCCGGAATATCCATATTGCCAACATAGTGCGAAAAAATTCCCATAAAAGTACCTCCCTGTTTATCTGATGCTTCAGCTATCAGTATATTGCCAGGCAGCACGGAACACATTAAAGTCATACTGTAACGCGGAGATTAAAAGAAAAGACACCGCACCATTTCTGTGCGATGTCTCTGCTTCCCAGCCGATTTCGAATCATGAAAATTGCGGCTGAGGGATTAAAAAACTTTCTCAAAAGGGCCCGATGCGGGTTGCACGCCCATTTTCGGATGTGGTATAATACAACTATGGAAAACAAAATAACACGGCAGCGGCAGGGAGCGCCAACTCCCCACCGCCGACACAGGTGACACTACCACCTATACCACGGGATGACCCGCGCCGCAGGGAGTATTATACCCTTTTTCCCCCTGCTAGGCAAGAGTTTTTCGACGGCGTATAGGATTTCTACCTGTACGCCGTCGTTTTTTGTTTCCAAATTTCAAATTGGAAGGAAGCAAAGAACATGAAAAACACTGCGAACTCTACCAACACTCCCATCGTCCCGTCCGTTAGATACATGGATATCTGGATGGCAGACCTGCCTATCATCCCCGGCCATGTCAAGCACGGAACTCGTCCTGTGGTCATCGTCAGTAACGATGATACCAATGCGGCCAGCCCCATCCTCACCGTGGTCCCGCTCACGACGAAGCGCCGCATGGTGACGCAGGCCACCCATGTGTGCCTGCACGGCTACGGTCTTACCAGCACCAGCATCGCGCAGTGCGAGCAGGTCATGGCGCTGGACCGGATTTGTCTTATCCGCCGGATGGGGCAGGTCAACGGTTGGTATGACCGCCTTGCGATCCAGCACGGTCTGGCCAAGCATCTCGGCATCGAGCTGTGCATCAACCTCGCCGCATGAAGGGGGCGAGTGTATGACGCATGAGGAAAAACGGCAGATCTACCGTCAGGGAAAGTACATCCTGGAGACACTGGAAAATATCACGATGAACGGAGATGCCTATTGCGGTTCGGACTTCTTGTTCCAGCGCTGTCAACATGACCGGAAAAATCTCAGCGCCGCCCGCTTCGCGCAGGACAAGGCCGCTCTGATTCGAGCGGAATACCTGCACCAGGAGGGGTATCACATTTACGACCAGCGCACATGGAACTACGAAGAAGCGGCGGCACAGGATCTTGCGGCTATCATCCCGAAACTCATCATGCATTCGGCCCGTCCCATCCCGAGTTCCCTAAAATGTGGAGAGATCGAACTCAACGACCGCCAGAAGGAGGCAATCATGCTGGCACTGTCAAATCCGATCTCTTTGATTTTGGGCGGTGCGGGCAGCGGAAAAACGACCTTGATCCGCACGCTTGTTTCCAGTCATGCACGCGACGGGTGTACGGTTGTGGCAGCCCCCACCGGGAAAGCGGCGCAGAACCTGCGGGAACGGACCGAAATTCCGGCCCGCACGGTACACAGTGCATTGGGCAAAACTCCGGATGATGATTTCCTCGACAATATCTCGTGGGCGAAGACCGAACTCATCATCATTGATGAAGCTTCCATGATGACACTGGAGATGCTGGCAGGCATCCTGCATCGGGCCCCTGTCAGCAGTCACATCGTTCTTCTGGGTGACCCCAATCAGCTTCTTTCTGTCGGCACGGGCAACGTGATCCCAGATTTGTTGGCGCTTGGTATTCCCCATGTTGACTTGGAACAGCAGTACCGTCAGAATGCGGATGCTTCCGCACTCCGTCATAATGTTCTGGAATTTCCACGTCTGACGAGCAGCGACCAGCTCCAGTGGGATGACAGTTTCCGTATGGTCGATGCTAACGATGAGGATATCGCCCGTATCATTTGTGAAGCGGCTGCACGCCGATACCGTATGGGAGAGAGCGTGCAGGTGCTATCTCCGACCAATTATTCCAGCGACTGTTCCGTCGATGCACTGAACAAAAAAATTCAGGATCAGGTCAATCCGCTCACGCAGGAAACGCCTGTATGGGAAAATCTTCACCATATGGATCGCGTACTCGTGACACAGAACGACTACGAGCGGGGTATCTACAACGGCGAAACAGGCATTCTTTGGATCAATGAACTGAAACAGTGTGCCGCACTGCTCCTTGATACCCACATGACCATATTCGATACATCTAAACCTCCTGTGCATCTGAAGCTGGCCTATGCGATGACCGTCCACAAGTCACAGGGCAGCCAATATGATACGATCATCATGCCAGCCAGTATGGCGCAGAGCAAGATGCTTTCACGTAATCTGCTGTATACAGCCATTTCCCGCGCGAAAAAGCAGGTCATTCTGGTAGGCAACCGCAGCGCAGTCCATGTGGCAATGCAGCGAACGCTTCCTCCCCGGCGCAGTAAGTTAGTCGCCAAAACCAATATGCGGCTCTACGCGCGGCGTATCGCGTAAGGAGGCCGGGCTATGCATCATATGGAACCTTACCCGGACTACCCAGTGATCGACCTCAAGGCCACCGGTCAGAATCTCCGCCGCCTGAGGCGTGAAAAAGGCTACCGCGTGGCAGACCTCCAGACTTATTTGGGCATGGAGTATCCGCAGGCCATATACAACTGGCAGTCCGGCCGAAATCTCCCCAGTATCGACCACCTGTATGCCATCAGCAAGCTGTTGCAGGTGACGGTCAACGATATTCTGGTGGAACAGGCAGCGTAAAGCAGTCCGCAGAAAAATCAACCCTGTCCCCCGACCGTTCTTTCCTTGACGGCCGGGGGACAGGTGGATATGATATATATAGATATAGAAGAACGATATTATTTTATTGGGGAGGTGCGGTATGAGAATCGCAGCCTATTGCCGTGTCAGTACGGATAAGGAGGACCAGCTCAACAGTCTGGCCACGCAAAAAGAATTTTTCGAAGAATACGCCAAACGGACCGGCCACACCCTGATCCGCATCTATGCCGACGAGGGCATTACCGGCACCCGCACCAAAAGCCGCAAAGAATTTCAGCGCATGATGCGGGATGCCGAGCATGGGATGTTCGAGATGCTCTGTGTGAAGGATATCTCCCGATTGGCGCGCAATACGGTGGATCTGCTCCAGAGCGTCCGTACCCTCAAATCCTACGGCATAGAAACGCAATTTCTAACGGCCAACATGACTTCCATGGGCAACAGTGAGTTCGTGCTGACCATTTTCGGCGCACTGGCGCAGGAGGAGAGCGCCAACACCTCCAAGCGTGTCAAGTTCAGTAAGAAACTGAATGCGGAGAAAGGGCGCGTCCCCAACATCGTCTACGGCTACGACAAGACCAAGGGCGACTATTTCAATCTGAAAATCAACGTGGCCGAGGTAGCCGTCATCCGCCAAATTTATCAGTGGTATACGGAGGAGGGCTACGGCACAGCCAAAATCGCAAATATGCTCAACGAGCAGGGGCTCAGAACCAAGCGGAACTGCCAGTGGAGCGCCAACGCCGTTTCAACTATCCTGAGCAATGAGTTATACACTGGCAAAATCATCAACGGCAAGCAGGAAATTGGGGACTTCCTTACCGGCGCCCGGGTGGACAAGCGCCCCGAGGAGTGGATGGTCACGGATCGGCCGGACCTCCGGGTCATCGAGCCGGAGCTGTATGACAAGGCACAGGAGATTCTGGCCGCACGCTCCAAGTCCTTCAAGCTTGACAAGGAGCGCCAGAGCAACAAGTACCTGTTCTCCACCCTCATCAAGTGTAAGGAATGCGGTTGGTCCTTCCGCCGGGTCTCCCGCACCTACAAGAACACCTATGTGCGCTGGGTCTGCTCCGGCCACAACGGCCGGGGCGCGGACAGCTGCCCCAACGCCGTAACGGTGGACGAGGACGAGCTGATCGCCGTACTGGAGGAGTACTTTGCCAGAGTCCTAAAAGCCAAGAAAAATATTATCCACTATGTGGTGGGAGAATTCAACCGCACCTACAAGGCGAAAAGCGAGAATGCCGCCTACGGCAAGGAACTGAAAGACAAGCTGTCCAAGCTGGAACGCACCCGGCAGAAGTATATGGATATGTATGCCGATGATCTCATCTCCCGGGACGAACTGAATGCCAAGATCGGTGGGATGCGGAAGGAGATCGAGCGTCTGGAAAACGAACTCCACATGGTGGAACTGAACATCGACAAGGGCGACCAACTGGCGGAGCTGATCCAGGATACCTTTTCCAGCATCGAAAAAATCACCGATGTCCGCTCCATGACCAACGCCCAGCTAAAGCGTATTGTCCAAAAAATCTTGGTGGACAAGGACGGCAATGTGGATATCTACCTTCGACTGTTCGGCGATTTGGGATTGGACGAAAAAACGGTGATAGAGATGCCGGAACAGGTGGAGGGCTTGCAGTGCCACACCACCGAACCGTTCGATTTATGTACAACCGTCCACAAGGACATTTCAGAACGGCTGCCCCTTTTTAACCGGGCGCTGTACTTGCAGGTCAAGGAGGTGCTGGACGTGAACAAGGCCCAGCGGCACATCCGGGGCGGCATCGCCACCCGAAAAAAATACAAGGGTACATAGAAGGAGGAAGTCCCATGGCTGTACGTGATCCCGGCGGCTGCCGCCGCCAAAGCGGCCCCCAAAAGTCAAACGCTGTCCCGGAACTGCCCGCCGCTCCGGCAGTTCAGCCCGTCATGCGCCGATGGCCCCACCCGGTAGCGGTCCATCCCGCGCCGGAGGGACTGGCAGCAGAGCTTCATTATATCAGCTGCACCCTTTCCCAGCAGACCCGGCAGCTGGACGAGATCCGGTGCCTGCTGAAAAGGCTGGCGAACAGCGCCGGAAGCGAATAGCAGGCTGCGGGGGACCTTCGGAGGGTCCCCCGCAGCCTTTAAGAAACGCCGATTTCCGTAGACCAGCATTTTCCGGACAGGCTGTTTGTGAACAATTTTGAAATTTCTCGGAACCTCTTGTAATTTCCTGCCGGGGCCATTACAATATTATGTAAATCTGTCGAAAAAGAGAAGCGGCCCCCGCCGCGTATAAAGGAGCGTTATTTCATATGTCCAGAGGAGCCCGCCGCCGTCAGCGGCAACAGCCCCGCACCCTGCAAGTCTTTTTGATCATCGTTCTGGTTCTGCTCACCGTCTGCGTGCTGGTGAAGGCCTTTTTCCTGAAAGCCCCGGAGCAGAAGGCGGCGGAGCTGCCCGCCCAGTCCGCAGCATCGGACACGGATTCCCAGCAGTCCCGGGAGGAACAAGCGGCCCAGGAGGCCCTTCGTTCCCACTTGGAGCGCAAGGGCGGGTTCTACACAATCCTCCTTTCCGGCCTTGACGATGACAACGGCGGTAGCGACACCAACATCCTTGTGGCGGTAGACACGGTGAACGGCTACGTTTACGGCGTCAGCATCCCCCGGGACTCCAAGGCCATCATCGGCGGAAAGGCCCGCAAAATCAACTACGCCTACAATAAGGGCGGCACGGAGCTTCTGGCCGACACCGTGTCGGAACAGCTGGGTATTCCGGTGGATTACACGGTCAGCGTCAATCTGAAGGGCTTTACCGCGCTGGTGGATGCCATCGGCGGTGTGGATTTCGATGTCCCCATCAATATGGACTATGACGACCCCATCCAGAACCTCAGCATCCACTTCAAAAAGGGCGTCCAGCATCTGAGCGGCGCCGACGCCCTGCGGGTGGTGCGATTCCGCCATAATAACGACGGCAGCGGCTACGGCAGCGAGGATCTGGGCCGCATGGCCACCCAGCAGAAGTTCCTGAAGGCCGTGGCGAAAAAGATGCTCTCCGCAGGCAATATCCTCACCAAAATCGACGACTACGCCAAAATTTTCAACCAGTATGTGGACACGAACCTCACCGTTGGAAACCTTGCATGGCTGGGCACTGAGGTTTTGAAAATGGGTGTGGACAAGATCGATTTCTCCACCCTGCCCAATGCGTGGAAATACCCCTACATCTATCTGGATCCTACCGAGACCCTGACGCTGGTAAACACCTATCTGAACCCCTATGTGGAGGACCGGACGGCGGATGACCTGAATATCCCCGGCTGACCTCCGGAAAGGAGCAGCCATCCATGAAAAAACGCGTTCTCTCCCTGATGCTGGCCCTGTCGCTCATGAGCGTCCCCGCTCTGGCGGCGGAAAACAGCACGGAGAATTTTACCCGCAGCAGAACCTATGACGGCCAGTTCTCCGACCTGCCGGAACCCCACATCTTTTACAAAAACGTGGCGGCCCTGTATGAATACGGACTGTCTGTGGGGCAGGCGGACGGCACCTACGGCCTGTCTGCCCCCATGACCGTGGGACAGGCTGTGATCTTCGCCGGGCGCATCCGCAGCCTGTACCGCACCGGGGACCCGGAGGCCGGTCCCGCCGCCTTCACTGCCGCCGCCATTGGATTGAAGGACGCCCAGCGGGTCTACGCCCCCTATCTCTGGTACTTACAGGCGGAGGGCGTTTTAGACAAGGCTCTGGACGAGCAGCTCGCCGATGTGGCTACCCGAGCCCAGATGGCCCATGTGCTGGCAAATCTCCTGCCGGAAACAGTACTGCCCCCGGTCAACGATTCCCTCATCACTCAGGCCTACGCCAGTCGCCGCCGGATCACCGATGTGACGGAATACACGCCTTATTATGATGATATCCTCAAGCTTTACCGCTGCGGGATCAGCGTGGGCAGCGACGAGACCGGCTCCTTTCTGCCGGATTCTCCCATCACCAGAGGGGCCGCCGCGGCCATGCTGACCCGGATGGTGGATCCCTCCCTTCGGCTGACGCCGGACTGGCACCTGCCGGAGCTTTACAGCGCCGAGGGGGCCGCCTACGAGGATCTGGTCACGGCGGGAACCTACATCGCCGCCCCAGAGACTGCGGCGGACTATGACCAGGCCGTCCGCTACATGCTCTCTCAGGGAGAAAACACCCTGTCCCTGAAATACGACCAGGGCTTTACCGTTTCCAGTGCTCAGGAGACTCTGAACAATGCCCTGCTGGCGGTCAAGCGGTACTGCGAGCAAGGCTACAACAATGCCTCCTGCTCCTATAACGCCGCCGGGACCATGATCCTGAAATTCAGCTCCATCGCCGGCGACCGCACCGAGGAATACCGGTCGGAAACGCTGTCTGCCGCCATTGCCGTCCATGACGCGCTGTGGCAGCAGGGGACCATTACCCCCGCCTCCACCCAGCGGGAGATTGCCTGGGCCTATTACCAGTGGATCGCCGCCAACTGCACCTACGATGACGCCGGGGACAACAACACCTCCGTCAGCCACCTACCCTACAGCCTGTTTCATAACGGCAAGGCCGTCTGCGACGGATATACCGGCGCTTACAATCTGCTTTTGAAACTGGAGGGCATCGACTGCTACGCCCTCCCCAACGCCACCCACATCTGGTCCGTGGCCACACTGGACGGCGAGACCGTCCACATCGACGCCACCTGGGGGGATCAGGGGAACACCGGCACAAAGCAGTATTTTGCCATGACCCCGGAGCAGTCTTATGCGCTGCACCCCTGGCCCAAGGAAAACGAACTGCCCCAATGATTCAAAAAAGGACTTCCGCATTGCTGCGGAAGTCCTTTTTGTTATACAAAAACATGGCAACATAAGAAATGCGCCTTTTCCTCGCCCCTGCGGGGCAACTGGAAATGCTGCGCGAAAACTTCATGCACTGGCATTTGCGCGTTTTCGTAGTGCGCCGCTCATGCATGAAGTTTTATATCAGATCCTTATAATACGCCACCAGCAGCTCCACCACCATGCTGTAAGACTTCATGCCGTTGGCGTCACCGTAGGATTTCAGCGCGGCGTCATACACCGTATCGGATACCTTTTCCACCACGTTGTCCCGGAACTGATCCCAATAGGCGCTGTTGTCCCGGAGGTCTGCCTCCACCGCTGCCGGAAGGGTGCCCCGAATGGCCCAGTAAGCCTCCGGGTCTGTTTCGTACAAGGCGTTGCCAAGGTGGATGAATCCCAGCAGCCAGCCGGAATATATGTAGTCCGGCATCCCGCTGGTGACAGAGGCCAGCACCCCCAAGAAGTTGCACTCCTGTTCCCACGCGACGCCCCGCTGGTGGGCCAGCTCGTGGGCGATGGTGGAGGGCAGCAGGCAGGCGGGGCTGTCCACATTCACGTTGGACTCCCCCACGCAGGCGAAGTACACCCCGGTAAAGCCCATGATGCTCATAAACCGGGAGCACCCCACCGCCTTGACTCCCGTATCCCGGAAGTCCAGAAAGGGAAACAGTTCCGTCACGCCGCCGTAGACAGACCGGCTCTCTGAAAGGATCTGCTCTTTCGGCACCGCGTACACGCCGTTTTCGTCCCGTGGCACCGTGTCCGCCGTTTCGGACAGCCGCTCTGCGAAATAGGCGGTCACGTTTTTCAGATCTTCCGCAGCCACCGGCTGAGCTGTGATGCCGGAGCGATCCTGAAAGCTGTCTGTCCAGTAGTTCACGCCCCACATGAGACAGAACAGGATGTAAACTGTCAAAATACCGTCCGCCGCTCCCAAAAGGGCGCTGTATACCCGCCGTCCCCGGTGACCCCTGGCCTTCACCACGGCGATCACTGACCAGACGGTATATGCCACAGCCCCCACTGCCGCCAGAGCATACAGGATTTCCATGATGGACAGGCTGGTAAGCGCGCACAGCCGCCCCAACGCCGCCTTCAGCGGTGTGGTGACGTGATCCGCAAAGCTGTTCATCAGCTGCCGGTTCTGCCGCAGAGCCAGATACAGGCCCAACACCGCCAGATCGACAGCCAGCCCGATATGCAGTTTTCGATATTTTTTCCAGAAGCTCATAGCAATGCCTCATCTGTCATTTTTCAAGCTCAGGATTTGGAAACAGCAGGCGGAACCGCCTGCTGTCCTTATATCCAGTTGTTCGGCTATGCGGTTATTCCGCCGCCGCCAACAGCTGCTTTGTGTACGGGTCCTTGGGATGGTCAAACAGCTCGTCCACCGTCCCCTGTTCCACAATGCGCCCCTGCTTCATCACCAGAGCAGAATCGCAAAGCTGGTAGACCACGTTCAGATCGTGGGAGATGAATAGGTAGCTGAGGTCCAGTTCATCCCGCAGTTCCCGCAGCAGCTTCAAAATCTGGGCCTGAATGGTCACGTCCAGTGCACTGACCGGCTCGTCAGCAATGAGGAAGCGGGGCCGCTGGATCAGGGCCACGGCGATGGACACCCGCTGCCGCTGTCCGCCGGAAAGCTCCGATGGCTTCGCCTTCAGCACTTCCTCCGGCAGCTCCACCCGTTCCAGCATCTCCCGGACTCGGCGCTTCCGCTCCGGGCCGTCATACTTTCCGTAGATCCGCAGCGGCTCCTCTAACAGCCACTCCACCGGATACGCCGGGTTCAGAGAGCTGTACGGGTCCTGAAAGATCATCTGAGGCCGTTTCGTATAATGGATGACCTGTCCGGCCTCCGGCCGCACCATGCCCAAGATGGTCTTGGCCAGCGTGGATTTTCCGGTGCCGGACTCGCCTACTAATCCTAAAATTTCACCCCGGTGCACATCGAAGGAAACATCGTGGAGCACCTCGTGAAAGTACTTACGGCCCAGCACGCCGCCTTCCCGATACCCGGCGGTAACATGTTGAAGGGAGAGTACCAATTCGTCCGTCATGGCCGCTCCTCCTTTCGGTTCCGGGTGGGGATGGCGTCGATGAGCTTTTGGGTGTAGGGGTGCTGAGGATGGTAGAATACCTGATCGGTATCTCCCTCCTCCACCAGAACGCCCCGCTGCATCACCGCCACCCGGCGACACAGCTTCCGTACCACGTTCAGATTATGGGAGATGAACAGCATGGACACGCCGCTCTCCCGGTTCAGCTTTTTCAGCATTTCCAGAATTTGGGCTTGAATGGTCACATCCAGCGCCGTGGTAGGCTCGTCCAGCAGCAGCAGCTTGGGCCGGTTCACAATGGCCGCGGCGATCATGGCCCGCTGGAGCATACCACCGGAAAGCTCGTGGGGATATTTGCTGCAGATCCCCTCCGGATCCGGCAGCTCCGCCGCCGCCATCGCCGCCAGCGCCCGCTGATGGCGTTCCTCTTTCGACATTTGGGTGTGGATCCGCAGGGTCTCCTCCACCTGAGAGCCAATTTTCATCAGGGGGTCCATGCAGCTTTGCGGCTCCTGAAACACCACGCCGATTTCCGCTCCCTGAATCTCCCGCAAAACGGACCGGTCCGCGTGGAGCAGTTCCTGCCCGTCCAGCAGGATGCGGCCGGTATAGTCGCACTGCTTCCGGGGCAGCAGACCCGCCACGCTCATGGCGGTGACGGATTTTCCGGAGCCGGATTCACCCACCAGACCCAAGATTTCGCCGTCCTGAATGGTCAGGCTCACACCGCTGACCGCTTCCCGGTCCCGGTTATGAAATTTCACATGCAGATCCTGAATTTCCAGCATCAGACCTCACCTCCGCCCCGGCGCTGCAGTCCTTCGCCGATCAGTCCCACGCCGAACACCATCCACACAAGGGTCAGGCCCGTTCCCAGCGCGTACCAGGGCGCGCTCATGAACATGCCCTGACTCTCCGAGAGCATATAGCCAAGAGAGGCGTCCGGCGGCGTCACGCCGATGCAGAGATAGCTCATGGATGCCTCTGCCAGCACAGCGTTGTTGAAGCCGATGGTCAGCGCCGGCAGCAGAACACTCCATGTATTAGGCAGGATATGCCGCCACAGGATGCGACTGCTGGATGCCCCCATGAGCCGGGCGCTTTTTACATAGTTGACCTCCCGCAGTCCGGCATAGGTACCACGGGCCATCCGAGCAAAGCTGGGGATGAACACCAGACCCAGAGCGAGGATCACATTCCGCGTCTTGCCGGGGCCCAGCAGGCTGATGACCACCAGCGCCAGCAGAATACTGGGAAATGCCGTCAGCACATCGCCAAGGCGCATCAGCACATCGTCCACAATGCCGCCGAAATAGCCGGTAACGGCGCCCAGCACCGTGCCGCACACCGCGCCCACGGCCACAGTACACAGCGCGATCCCATAGGTGGTCCCGGCACCCTTCAGCACCCGGCTGAAAATATCCCGGCCAAAGCTGTCCGTTCCCATCAGGTGAGCCAGAGACGGCCCCGTCAGCTTCGGCCCCGCTGCCATGGCGTTGGGGTCATAGGGCGTCCAGAAAAAGCCGAGAACAATCAGAGCCGTCAGGATGCCGGTCATCACCAGTCCCACGGTCAGGTAAGGATTTCTCTTTTTCATTTGCCGATCCCTCCCATCCGGGGGTCGATGCAGCGATTGACCAGATCCGCCAGAGTGCCGGAAAGCACCACCCAGAAGGCCAGGATCACCACGATGGCCTCCACCACAGGGTAGTCCTGACTGGAAATGGAGGCCACCAGCATTCGCCCCAGTCCAGGAACAGAGAACACCTGCTCCACCACGATGCTGCCCGCTACGATCTCCGCCATAGTCTGCCCCAGGAAGGTGACGGTGGGCACCAGAGAGTTTTTCAGCACATGGCCCCACAATACCTGCCGCCGGTCATTGCCACGGGCAATGGCCGTGCGGACATAGGGCTTGTTCATTTCGCTGATGACCGTGCTGCGCAGCATCCGCACCGTCATAGCCACCCGGGGAATGGCAATGGACACGGCGGCAAAGAATAAGTACACCAGAGACTTGCCGAGGTTCCGGTCCAGTCCTGGAAAGTCACCGGGGACAAACACCCGAAGGAAAATGCCGAAGCACCAGGAAATGAGGATGCCGGTAAAGAATGGCGGCACCGCCATGCAGAACTGATTCAAAAACGTGTGCAGCCCCTCCAGCTTTCCGTTGGCAGACAGCAATCCCAAGGGCAGTGATACCACGACGATCAGCACAAAGCTCACCAGGCTCAAGCACAGCGTCACCAGCATTTTCGGGCCTAACAGCGCCTGCACCGGCTGGCGGTACTGGAAGGAAACGCCCAGATTTCCGGTGAAGAAACCGGCCAGCCATTCCCCGTACCGCACCAGCATGGGGCGGTTCAATCCCATTTCCGTCCGGAGGGCCTCCACCTTTTCCGGCGTGGCCTGCGTCCCCAGCAGGGTGGCGGCTGGGTCTCCGGAGATCATATCAAAAGCCGCGAACGTCAGAAGGGAGACGACGAGCATGGTGACAAGCAGCGTCAGAATTTTCCGCGCCGTGTATCGCATGACTGTCATCTCCCTTCCGGGTCAGCGGCGTCAAAACATCCGCTGTTCATCACTTATTTCGTATAGTGGATAGTGGAAAGATCCAGAACATAGATGGGGTAGAAGGAGGGGCCCTCAAGACCATCCCGCACTGCCACGAAGTCTGCCATGTCCTGAATATAGACGTTGGCAGCGTTTTCCGCCAGGTTCTTTTCCATTGCTCTGTAAAGGGCGGTCTGCTCCCCATCGTCATAGCAGGCCTGAGCCTGGGCGAACAGAGCGTCATAGTCCGCGTTGTTGTAGTTGATAAAGTCGCGGCTGGCGGTAGAGACGAACCGCTCCAGCATGGCCCGTGCGGTCATGTTGGAAGCGTCCACGCCCACCACAGTGGACTGGAACTGCCGGTTGGAATAAGTGTCCTGCACCCAGCTCTCCCAAGTGACGGGCTGAATGGTGGCATTGATGCCCACAGCCTTCAGCTGCTCCACGATGACCTGTGCGGTATCCATGTGAGACTGGTAGTTGCTGGGGACGGTGATGGTCATATCGAAGCCGTTGGGATAACCGGCCTCCGTCAGCAGTTCCTTGGCCTTTTCGGTGTTGTAAGTATAGTAGTTGGTTAGCTCATCATCAAAATACTTGCTGAAAGCGGGGTACATGCTGGAGCCCAGCAGGGTGCCGTAACCGTCGAAGGCCAGATCCAGGATCTGCTGACGGTCAATGGCGTAGCAGAGAGCCTGCCGCACCCGCACATCGTCAAAGGGCTTCTCGGCGTTGTTGAGGTACAGGGCCTGCACCAGATTCATGGTGCCTTCCTCCACATGGAAGCCGTCGCCAAGCTGCTGGATCTGGTTGGTGGTCAGATGGGCAAATACATCCACAGCGCCGCTCTGGAGGCTGAGAAGAATGCTGTCGGCATTCTCAATGATCTTATAGGTGACCTTGGTCAGATCGGGCTTCTCGCCCCAGTAATCATCAAACCGCTCCAGCACCACGGACTCCTGAGCTGTCCGGGAAACGAACTTGAAGGGGCCGGTGCCCACGGGGGCGGTATCCTGCTCCGTGTAGTCCTTGGGCAGCACAGCGGTGGTCAGGTAAGAAGCAAACTCATTATTGGGCTCCTGAAGCTGGAAGCAGACGGTGTCATCCCCCTCCTGATACATCTCCACGTTGGCAAAAGCCGCCACCTGGATGATGTCTGCCGGGGCATTGGCATCGCCGCAGCGCTGGTAGGACCAGATCACGTCCTCCGGCGTCACTTCCTGACCGTTGTGGAACTTCACACCGGCACGGAGCTTAAAGGTATACAGCAGATGGTCCTCGGAAACGGTATAGCTCTCCGCCACAGCGGGATTCAGGTTGCCGCTGGCGTCGGGCTTCAAAAGTCCTTCAAATACGTTGAACATGACCTCACGAGTTCCTGCCTTCACGGTTTTGTGAGGGTCAAGACTGCTGTCCAGGTCCTGGGCGATGCCCACGTTCAGCTCGCCGGCCGCAGCGCGGGCCGCGGGGCCTTCCGTCTGGGTGTTCGCGGTGCTCTGGTCCGTAGTTCCGGTTGTCCCGTTCTGGCTGCCGCCTCCACATCCGCTGAGTACGGCGCTCAGGAGGCAGACCGCCGCCAAAAGCGTCAGGATTCTCTTCTTCATATGCAATTCTCCTTTTTATATCACTGCTCCGGGGAGTCAGTGTATTCGCGGAGCGGTTTTCTCCGTTCCGCAAATTCCCAGTCCCTTACGGGTACTGAAAATCCATGAGGGAATATGCGGTGGCCAATCCGCAAAAACAGCCCTGGGACACATCGTTTGTTATTTTTCTAACGATATGTCCGCAAGGCTGTATTGTACAGGATACTGCGGCTGATTGCAAGCCTTTTTTACAAGTTTTCCGACGTTTTCTCCGGTTTTTCAGGCTCGGTTTCCTGCTCCGGCAGCGGAGCGGTGTAATGCTCCGTTTCCACGGGGAGATCCTTTTCCGCCAGACGCCGGTCCACCAGAAACGCCACCAGACTGTACAGGCAGGCGCATACCGGCACGCCGAAGAACATACCCGCCACGCCGAAAAAGCTGCCGCCCACCAGAATGGCGATGATGACCCACAGGCTGGAAAGGCCCGTGCTCTCTCCCAGGATCTTGGGGCCGATCACGTTGCCGTCCAGCTGTTGAAGGGCCAGCACGAACAGCAGGAAATACAGAGACTGAATGGGATCGACCAACAAAATCAGGAAGAAGCTGGGGATCGCTCCCAGGAAGGGGCCGAAGAAAGGAATGACATTGGTGACACCCACAAAAACGGACACCAGCGGCGTATACGGCATATCCAGCAGTGAGCAGCCGATGAAGCACAGCACGCCAATGATGAGGGAATCCAGCAGCTTGCCCCGGACAAAGCCGGAGAAGATGCGGTCGACCTTGGCGCTGCCCCGAAAGACCCAATAGACCGCCTCCTCGGAAAACAGGCTGTAAGTCAGCTTCCGGGCATGGGCGGCGCAGCGCTCCTTGGTAGCCATGAAGTAAACGGAGACGATCATGCCCACCAGCAGGTTCTTCAAAAACACCAGCGTACTGAGCACACCGCCAGAGACGGCAATCATCAGCATCTGCGTCCGGGTAAAGACCTGATTTTTCAACCACTCCGTTGCGGACTCGTAGAACTTATCCATCTGGCCGGCTACCCAAACCTCCACGGTGGGGTTGCTCTCCAGCAGATGCTCCACCCAGCCGCTGATGGTATTATAGTAGCCTTCCACGCTGGAAACCAACTGCACCACGCTCCGATACAGCTGCGGGATCAGCACATGGCCCAGCAGATAGCAGAGCAGGCCGATGATGGCCCAGGTCACCACCAGACTGACGGCCCGGGCGCTCCGGGAGGTCATGCGCCCCTCTGCGTGGGCCTTTTTCATCTGTTCCGGAAAAAACAGGTTTTCAATAAAGTCGATGACTGGCGCCAGCAGGTACGCCAGTACCGCGCCGATCAGAACCGGCTGCAGTGCTTTCAGCAGTTGACCGCCGAAGGATGGCAGCACCCGGCGGCCAAAGAGGGTATCGTAAAAAAGCAGGATCGCGCCCACGGTCAAAAAGAGGGCAAGTCCCCACCGCACCGCGCTGTCTTTTTTCTTCATCCAACCGCCTCCTGCCGACAGGGTCCGCCCGCCTGCGGCAGACTTCTCCCGAAACCTTTATACAAACTTTATTCTACACGTCGCCCGGGGGAATTGCAATCCTCAATTCCCCATGCTATACTACTTTAACCGTCTGTTAACATTTATAATCATTTTCGGAGGCATGGACATGGAACCCCAAAAGAAGCTCCTGATGATCGTCAATCCCCGGGCGGGACGCAGCAAGCCCCGGGGGCCGTTATATGACGCGGCTGCCGCCCTGTGCGATGCCGGATATCTGCTCCGTATCCGCCGCACCACCGCCGCCGGGGACGCAGCCCGCATTGCCGCCCAAGAGGGCGGAGATTATGACACTGTGGTGGCCGTGGGCGGCGACGGCACCCTCAACGAGGTCATCTCCGGCACCCAAACGCTGAAAACTCCCCCGACGGTGGGTTATCTGCCTCAGGGGAGCACCAATGATTTTGCCGCCAGCCTGGAGATCCCCTCAGATCCCGTTCAGGCGGCGGAGGCCATCGTCCGTGGTCAGCGCCGTCAACTTGACATCGGCCGCTTCGGTGAACGTATTTTCGTATATGTAGCCTCCTTCGGAGCCTTCACCCGGACATCCTACGCCGCCTCTCAGGATGTGAAAAACGCCCTGGGGCATTTCGGCTACCTGCTGGAAAGCCTCCGGGATCTGGATACGCTGCGCCCCTATAAGGTCCGCATCACCGCTGATGGGGAGACGCTGGACGGTGAATACCTGTTCGGCGCCGTTGCCAACTCCACCTCCATCGCCGGTATGATGAAGCTGGAGCGGGAGGAGGTCATTCTGGATGACGGCCTCTTTGAGCTGCTGCTGGTGCCCCACCCCCAAAATGCAGCGGAGCTGCAAAATCTGATCTGGGCCTTGCTGAATCAGCAGTATAACAGCGGCGGTCTCATTTTCCGCCATGTGTCGGCCCTTCATGTGGAAACGGACGAGGATCTGCCCTGGTCCCTGGACGGAGAGTACGAACCCAGCCAGCCGACGGTGGACATCACCAACTGTCAGCGGGCTTTGATGATGCTGCTATGAGAGAAGAATTGACAAATCTGTGCCGGTTTTACGGCGATCATGTTCCCACGCTGCTGGAAGCCAGGCACGAATATGCTGTTTTGTGTCCCCTGGTGGAGCGTCCGGATGGGCTGCACCTGCTGTTTGAGGTCCGGTCTGCCGGGGTCAGTCAAAGCGGCGAGACCTGCTTTCCCGGCGGGCAGATGGAACCGGGAGAGACCCCGGCAGACTGCGCCCTCCGGGAGACGGAGGAGGAATTGTCTATCCCCCGCGCCGAGATCCGGCTTCTGGGCCAAGGGGACTTTATCTGCAATCAGCGGGGCTTTCTTCTGCGGCCGCTGCCGGGGCTGGTATCCCCTGCCGGTCTCGCCACCCTGCGTCCCGCCCCCGCTGAGGTAGCGGAGGTGTTCACTGTACCGGTGGAATTTTTCAGGGCCACCCTGCCCCAGCCATGTGCCTATGATCTGATTCCCTGTGTCCCGGAGTCTTTCCCCTATGAAGCGGTTGGGATTCCCCGGGATTACCCTTGGAACTGCGGCAAGGTAGAGGTCCCGGTGTGGCTCTACGGGGGCCACGCCATCTGGGGCATGACCGCCCGGATCGTGCGTGATTTGGTTTCCCATTTATAAAAAAGCGTCTGAAAGTTCTCACTTTCGGGCGCTTTTTCCCTGTCCATGTGTATATCATGCGCCAAATCCCTATATTTTCCACAAAAAAGGGCGCCGTCTTTTCGGAAAAACAGAGATTTTTTACTTTTTTCGTATATTCTCTGACATTTTTGCCAAAATAATGTTAGAATGGTTATGAATCCGAAATCTTTGCAATTTTTGGAAAGGAGGCACTTCCCGTGTTTCAGGCAGGAGATCTGCTGGTCTATGGCACCACCGGCGTCTGTCGGGTGCTTTCCATTGACCGGCGGCAGGAGCGGGTGGGCAGCACCCGTCAGGAGCGGCTTTACTATCAGCTTAAACCCATCTATCAGGGCGGTTTGATCTATACCCCGGTAGACAATGACAAGGTGTCCATGCGGCCCATTATCTCCCGGCAGGAGGCGGAAGATCTTATCAGTGAAATTCCCACTCTGCATCCCGCTGCCTGCCGGGCTTCCACCACTCAGGCGCTGACTCAGCAGTATCAGGCCAGTCTCCGGCAGCATGACTGCCGCAGTCTGGTGGAGCTCGCCATGTCCATTCACGCCAAGCGCCGTCAGGCAGAATCCCAGAACCGCCGCCTCGGCATGGTGGACGAGCGCTATCTCAAGCAGGCAGAGCAGCTTCTGTTCGGCGAACTGGCCGCCGCGCTGGAAATTCCCTACGAGGCGGTCCAGCCCTATATCGCAGACCGGATCGCCGCCGTCCACTCCTGATCTGCGAAACAACACGAAAAATCATGCGGAACAAAAGAGGGGCCTCGCTTTCAGCGAGGCCCCCGAGACTGTCGATTAAGTGGTAAATTCTCCGCAATGGTAAGGAAGGGTGTGCGCGGGAAACCCAAGAAGGGTGTCCTGCGCCATTGAAATCTCCCAAGTTTTAGAACTTTACAAAAGTTCTGAAAACTTACTCAGCGGGGAGAAAAGGCTTTTTCGACACGCTGAGGGGCCTCGCTTTCAGCGAGGCCCCTTGCTTATGCCATATTCCGGTATTTTTTCAGCTGCTTTTCAAATTCCTCCGGCAGACCGCAGGTCAGCTCCACCAATTCTCCCGTGCGGGGATGGATAAATTTCAGTCCTACAGCGTGAAGGCACTGTCCCTGCAAACCGGGGACCGGTTTTTTGTTGCCGTATACGGTATCTCCCAAAATCGGATGGCCGATGTAGGCCATGTGCACCCGGATCTGGTGGGTGCGGCCCGTTTCCAGACGGCACTCTACATAATTCACACCGGGATAGCGCTCCAGCACCGTCCAATGGGTCACGGCGTTCCGTCCGCCGGCCACCACAGCCATTTTTTTCCGGTCTGCGGGGCAGCGGCCGATGGGAGCGTTCACCGTCCCGGTATCCTCCCGAAGATTGCCGGTGACGATGCAGCGGTAGGTCCGGGCCAGCGTGTGATCCTGAAGCTGCTCCGCCAGTTTCACATGGGCGAAGTCGTTTTTTGCGGCGATGATGAGACCGGAGGTGTCCCGGTCAATGCGGTGGACGATGCCGGGCCGCAGTTCTCCGTTGATCCCGGAAAGGCTGTCCCCGCAGTGATACAGCAGGGCGTTCACCAGTGTCCCGTCCGGGTGTCCCGGTGCGGGGTGGACTACCAGGCCCTTCGGTTTGTTCACCACGATGACATCCTCGTCCTCGTACACCACATCCAGTGGGATATTCTGAGGCACGATGTCCACTGCCTCTGGCTCCGGCAGTTCCACAGACACCGTTTCCCCGCCGGTCAGCCGGGTGTTTTTAGCAAGGGGTTTTCCCGCCGCCATCACCCGGCCCTCCTCCATCAGCTTTTGAACGGCGGAGCGGGTCAGTTCCGTTTGCTCTGCCAGCCATGCGTCCAGCCGTTTTCCGGCGTCCTCACTGGCCGTTTGCAGGATCAGAGGCTCCATCCGTTTTCCTCCTGTCATGCTTTTCGTAGAGTAACACGTAGTAGATCGCGCCCAGAATAGCCCCGGACACGATGCACACATCCGCCACGTTGAACGTGGGATAGCTGGGCCAGAACTGGAAGTGGAGCATATCCACCACATAGCCCAGCCGCAGCCGGTCGATGATATTGCCAATGCCGCCGGAGAGGATCAGGCAGCAGGCGCAGATCCCCAGCGGGTGCCGGACGATCTTCCGGGCCAGCACCCACAGTACCGCCGCCAAAATGACGCCGGTGACACCCAGCAGCAGCCACTTCTGCCCGGCAAAGCTGGACCACGCCGCGCCGTAGTTGTGGACCCGCATCAGTTCCAGAAATCCCGGAAACAAAGAAGTGGTCTCCCCCATCTGCAAATGGCCCACGACCCAGGCCTTAACCCACTGGTCAGCCCCCAGCAGCGCCGCCCCCAGCAGGCCGAAAATCAGATAGTACATACATGCTCCTTTTCGCGGAGGCGTTTCCAAGCCCCGCCTCGGTTTCAGAAATCGCTACCAGTATACACGAAGTCTGCCCAAAATGCAACGCCGGGGGAGTATGGCTCCCCCGGCGTGTGAAACTATCGATAAAGTGGTAGATCCTCCGTGACGGTAAGGTAGGGCAGCCGTTAGCGGCTCTGCCGCTTTACGGATGCTGCATACCCCTTGCGGGTAAAGGGTGTGTGCGGGACTACGCCCGCAGGCGTGTTTCGGAGCGCAACCGCCGAAGGCGGCTCTTGGCGCGTAGATAACCCAAGAAGGGATACACCGTCGGCTCAAGCCAAACAGCGGATACAAAGTATCCGCTGTTTGGGAGCCTTCCTCGAAACAGGCTTGCTTCATCCGCCACTGGCGGCGCTTCGCCTGTTTCCCCGCACCATTGAAATCAAATATTTTCAGAACTTTAATAAAGTTCTGAAAATAAGAGCAGCGTGGCGAAAATATTTTCGCCACGCTGAACGCCAGGGGAGCATAGCTCCCCCGGCGTGTACTTTAGTCTTGATCCTCGGCGTCCACAGCCGGAACGTTCTCCGGCTGTTCATGGGTTTTCTCCCCGAACACCGTCAGAAAGGCGTCCCGCTCCATGGTCTCGTGCTCCAGCAGGTACTGGGCCACCTGCTCCAGCTTATCCCGCTGCGCTTCCAGAATATCCTGGCAGCGGCGGTAAGCGCCGTCCACCAGATTCTTGACCTCCTGATCGATCTGGGCGGCCACAGCCTCGGAATAGCCCCGGCTGTGTCCCATGGTGCGGCCGATGAACACCTCGTCATTGCCGCTGTCAAAGGACACGGTTCCCAGCCGCTCGCTCATGCCATATACCGTCACCATCTTCCGGGCAATGGCGGTGGCACGCTGGATGTCGTTGCTGGCGCCGGTGGAAATATCGTTGAGACACAGCTTTTCAGCCACACGGCCGCCCAGCAGACCCACGATCTGATCCTCCATGTAGTGCTTGGAAAGGTAAGAGCGGTCCTCCTCCGGCAGGGAAATGGTCATACCGCCGGCCATACCTCTGGGGACAATGGTGATCTGGCTCACCGGGTCCTGTCCCGGCAGCATGTGCATGACCACCGCATGGCCCGCCTCGTGATAGGCTGTCAGTTCCCGCTCGTGCTGGGGGATCACCCGGCTCTTTTTCTCCGGACCGGCGATGACCTTGATCTCCGCATCCTTCAGATCCTGCATGGTGATGAAATGCTGATCCTTCCGGGCTGCCAGCAGTGCGCCCTCGTTGATGAGGTTCTCCAGATCCGCGCCGGTGAAGCCCGCAGTGCCTTGAGCCAGCTTACGGAGGCTCACGTCCTCCGCAAGGGGTTTCCCCTTGGCGTGGACCTTCAGGATCTCCTCCCGGCCCTTGATGTCCGGCAGGCCTACATACACCTGACGGTCAAACCGGCCGGGCCGCAGCAATGCGGGGTCCAGCACGTCCGCCCGGTTGGTGGCGGCCAGGACCACCACGCCCTCGTTGGCGGCAAAGCCGTCCATCTCTACCAAAAGCTGGTTCAAGGTCTGCTCACGTTCGTCATGACCGCCGCCCAGACCGGTGCCGCGCTGGCGGCCCACGGCGTCGATTTCGTCAATGAACACAATGGCGGGGGACTGCTTTTTCGCCTGCTCAAACAGGTCCCGGACACGGCTGGCACCTACGCCCACATACAGTTCCACAAAGTCGGAACCGGAAATAGACAGGAAGCCCACGCCGGCCTCGCCGGCCACCGCCTTGGCAAGCAGCGTCTTGCCGGTGCCCGGAGGGCCCACCAGCAGCACGCCCTTGGGGATCCGGGCGCCCAGATCGATATACTTCTTTGGATTTTTCAGGAACTCCACGATCTCCCGGAGCTCCTCCTTTTCCTCGTCGGCTCCCGCCACGTCGGCAAAGGTGACCTGCTTATCCTTTTCGCTGAGACCACGGATCTGTGCGGAGCCAAACTTTGCCATCCGGTCCGGCCCCATGCCTCCCTGTGCCCGGACGCTCATGAGGTACCACATACCGCCGAACATCAGCGCCATCATCAGATAGGGGAGCATGATCCCCAGCCAGTCAGTCCCCTCCGGAGGGGGATAGCTGTAAGATTTGATGATCCCCGCTGCTTTCTGCTCCTTTACCAGATCGTTGAGATCGCTGTAAAAGAGGGTATAGTCATGGATCCGGCAGCGGACCGGCTGGTCGCTGCCCTTGACCTGCAGCATCAGCGTGCTGGAATCCGTAAAGCGGAAGGCTTCCACCTTCTGCTGCTCAAAAAGCTGCACCATCTCATCATAGGTCATCTCATCCCGCTGATTGAGCTGGGTTAGCCAGCTGACACATAAAATCACGATCAGCATCAGCGGCAGAATGCTGATGCCGGGTCTTCTTTTTACCATACGGGGGATCCCCCCTTTCTGTATTATCGCCGCATACAGGCGGCTGCGGCGGTTCCCGCACCTGCCGGGAAGCGCCGGTCATGCTCAGGTGTTTTCGTAAACGGCGGGCTTCAGCACACCGATGTAAGGCAGATTCCGGTAAAGCTGGGCATAATCCAGGCCGTAGCCCACCACGAATTCGTCCGGCACCACAAAGCCGGACAGATCCGCTTCCACCGCCTTTTCCCGGCGGGAGGGCTTATCCAGCAGCGTCACGATAGAGATGCTCTTGGCACCCTTTGCCATCAGGTAGCTTTTCAGGAAGGCCAGGGTATTGCCGGAGTCCAGAATATCCTCCACAATGACGATCTCCCGGCCCGTGATGTCCTGCTGGAGATCATGGGTGATCTGCACCCGGCCGCTGGACACGGTGCCGTTCTGGTAAGAGCTGACAGCGATGAACTCCACGTCGCACATCAGCTGGGAAGCCCGCATCAGGTCCGCCATGAAAATGAAAGAGCCCTTCAGCACCCCCAGAAACAGGGGCCGATGCCCCTCATACCGCTTGTACAGCGCTTCACCCAGCTCCGCGATCCGGGTCTTCAGCTCCTCTTCCGTTACCAGAACCTTGAGAATGTCTTTCTCCATCTCACTATTCATTGTTGTTCTCCTCTGTCACTTTTAAAAATATCACCCGCACCGCCCGCTCATATCGGTCCGGCGCGAAATTTTCCTGGATAGGCAGCCCCGGCACCGCCGCCGCGATGCCGTTCACCCGCAGGACCGGAAGCCGGTCCCGCTCCTGTGGGGAAATTCCCCGTTCTCCGCACAGGCGCTTGACAGTGCGGCCGTTCAGTCGGTCCTTGGAGTCCCAGGCCGTCACAGTCAGGTCGGCGGTCTCCGAGATGGAAATGAGAACACCCTCACCGGCCGACTCTGCCAGACTAACCTGCCACTGACCGAATGTGACGATCTCTCCCACGGTAACGGCCTGCACCGCCGGCGCAGACGCCGCCTTGAAAAAGCGCAGCGCCGCCGGCTCCCGGAGGACCGTGACGCCGTAGGGCATGGAAAGCTGGCCCCGGTCCAACGTCAAAACCGCCCGGATATGAGCGGCGGTCAAGTCCTTTTCATGGCCTGCCACCGCCGCCAGCACCGCCAGCACCAGCCGTCCCCGCAGGGCCTCCGGCGCGTCTTGCAGCACGGCGAGGGGGATCATTCCGGAAACGTTTGGGGTCACGGCGCATTGGGCCAGCAGTTTTCGACACGCAGCGTCCAGAGCCGCTTTATCCGCCGTCAGCAGCGATGCCGTGCGGCTCATGTTCTCCACAACTCTGGGATTCAGCTTCTTCAAAACCGGGAGCACCTGATGGCGCAGCATGTTCCGGGCCGCATCGTCCGTCCCATTGGTGGAATCCTCCACAAAGGGGATGCGGTGTTCTGCGGCGTAGGCCGCCAGCTCCGCCCGAGTCACACCCAGCAGCGGACGCAGGATACAGTCCCGCTTTTCTGGGATCCCGGTCAACCCTTTCAGGCCCGTGCCCCGCAGCAGATTTAACAGCATGGTCTCTGCGCTGTCATCGGCGTGGTGGGCGGTCAGAATGCAGCCAAAGCCCTCCCGCCGCCGGGTCTCCTCCAGAAATTCATAGCGCAGCTGCCGGGCGGCTTCCTCAACGGTGCGCCCGGTTTTCTCCGCAAAGGCCCGGACATCGCCCCGGCCCGCGAAAAAAGGAATTTCACGGGCGGCGCACCAGTCCCGGACGAAGGCCTCGTCCCGGTCCGCCTCCGCCCCCCGGAGCTGGTGATTGAAATGGGCGGCGGCTACCCGCCGTCCCTGCTTCTGTCCCTGCCGGACCGTCATTTCCAGCAGGCACATGGAGTCCAGTCCGCCGGACACGGCGCACAGTGCGCCGCCCTCCGGCAGCTCCACCGCCGTCAGAGGATCAGTCATCCTCATCATAGCGGTTTTCCAGCGTGGCAAAGGTGGTGTACTCCGGCATCCACCGCAGCTCCACCTTGCCGGTCTCGCCGTGACGGTTTTTCGCTACGATACACTCGGCAATATTCCGCTTTTCGGAATCCTCGTTATAGTAATCGTCACGGTACAGGAACATTACGATGTCGGCATCCTGCTCGATGGCGCCGGATTCACGGAGGTCCGACAGCATGGGCCGTTTATCGTCCCGCTTCTCGTTAGCACGGGACAACTGGCTCAGACAGATCACCGGCACATTCAGTTCCTTGGCCATGACCTTCAGCATACGGGACATTTCGCTGACCACCTGCTGACGGTTCTCGCCGCTGCGTCCACCGGATGCGGAGGTCATCAACTGCAGATAGTCGATGACTACCAGGCCCAAGCTGTCGATCCGGCGGCATTTGGCGTTCATATCCGCCACGCTCAGCATGGGGTTATCGTCAATACGGATATCCACTCTATTCAATACGCCGGCAGCGGCGGCGATCTTCTCCCAGTCCGTCTCCCGCAGAGAGCCGGTAACAAGCCGGGTGTTCTCCACACAGGCCTCGGAGCTGAGAAGCCGGGTCGCCAGCTGCTCCCGGGACATTTCCAGCGAAAACATGGCCACGGTCTTTTTCTCAGACTTCGCCACATTCAGCGCTACGTTCAGCGCAAAGGAGGTTTTGCCCATACCGGGACGGGCCGCCAGCAGGATCAGGTCCGATTTATTCAGGCCGCTGATCTTCCGGTCCACAGCGGACAAGCCGGTGGACAGGCCCGGAAGTCGGCTTTCGCTCTCGCTCATCTCGTTGAGCCGGTCCAGCACATCTGGCAGCACCATCCGCAGAGGCACCATATCCTGCGCACTCTGGCCGCGGCGGACGGCGTAGATCTTCTGCTCGGCAGCTTCCAGAATGGCAGCGGCTTCTCCGATGCCCTCCTGCACCAGCACCGTGATCTCCCCCGCCGCCTGAGCAACGCCCCGCAGCAACGCCTTATCCCGAACGATGGCCACATACTCCATCACGTTGGCGCTGGTGGGGGTGATCTCCATCAGCTGCGCCAGATAGGAGCGGGTGGTATTTTCGTCATAAGTCCCGGCCTTTTGCATCTCCTCGCAGACGGTGATGCCGTCAATAGGCCGGGCGTAGGTGAACATGGTGTAGATGGTCTCAAAAATCTCCCGGTTCTGCCGCAGGTAGAAGTCCGAGGGCACCAGCTTATCCATCACGTCCTTGACGCAGCCCTCGTCGATGAGCATGGAACCTAAAACGGCCTGCTCGCCTTCCAACGAATGGGGCATCTGCCGCAGCAGAAGATCTTCGTTAGCCATGGAACTCTCCTTCCCGCTTCTCCGGAAGCGCAAGTTAGACATTCAGACATGCAATCATTTTTGTCAGGGCGTCCCCCAGAAGAGCCTCTCTTGCCCCTGCGGGGCAATTCACCTTCTGTACCTGACAAAAACACATTGACTCAGCTGCCTTGGGCAGCGTTCACCAGTGAGCGGATCTCACTGGTGCGGGGTTTACTCAAGGGGAAACCGCCGCAGCGCCGCCAGTGGCGGAATAAGCAAGGCTGTTTCGAGGATGCGGCACGATTTGCAGTCTTATCATAGAGACTGCAAATCGTATTGCCGCGACGGTGTATCCTGATCCCCCTTGAATTAGTCTTACTTCTCCTCGCAGACAGTGACGTACACGGTACCGCTGACCTCAAAGCCCAGCTTGGCCTTCACCTGATAGCTGCCGTAGGCCTTGATCGGCTCATCCAGTACGATCTTCTGCTTGGGAATATCCACGCCGTACTGGGCCTTCAGGCCCTCGGAGATCTCCTTGTTGGTCACGGCGCCGAACAGCTTGCCGCCGTTACCGGCCTTGGCGCTGAGCTTCACGGGGCAGTTCTGGAGCTTCCCGGCGATCTCCTGCGCCTCAGCCTTCAGCCGGGCTTCCTCGGCCTTGCGGGCCTTCTCTTTCAGGTTCATGGTGTTGATGGCGTCCGCCGTGGCAGGCACCGCCAGCTTTCTGGGCAGAAGGAAGTTCCGGCCGTAGCCCTCGGAAACCTCGATCATCTCGCCCTTCTTGCCCTGACCCTTCACGTCCTGCTGTAAAATCACTTTCATGTTATATATCCTCCGAATGTTCTGAATAAATTTGCTTTTTCAATTCCTGAAGCTCCGCTTCCAGCGCTTCGACCTTTTGTGCCGTGCTGCTCCACGCGCAGACAGCAATCGCCAGAATCAGTGCGATCACAGCGCCTGCCCGATAGATGCCGGTACCTCTGAGATCAAACAGCATCCACCCACCAAAGAAGATAAATACCTCCATCAGGATCAGGCAGACCGCATACGCCTTCAAAAATGCCTTCATAGGCCGCCTCACTTTTCAAAGTATGCGTCCAAGACCCCGATCAACTGCTGACGGACGCTCTCCGGGTCCGTGTCCTCGATCCGTGCGCCTGCGGTGGTAGAGTTGCCGCCGCCGCCCAGGGCCTCCAGGATCACCTGCACATTGATCTCGCCCAGAGACCGGGCTGACATCAGCACCGCTCCCTCGGCGGCGTAGACCACGAAGGAAGCCTGAACGCCCTTCAGGGTCAGCAGATCGTCCGCCGCCTGAGCCGCTGCAACGCGGTCCACGCCCGGCTCCTCCACCACGGAGACCGCGATGTTGCTCCGGTACATCTCCGCGCGGCGGATGATGTCGTATTTCGTGACCATATCCTTCAAATCGCCCTGGAACAGCCGCTGGACCTCAGCCGTATCCGCACCGGAACGCCGCAGGAAGGCCGCCGCCTCAAAGGTGCGGCCGCCGGTCCGCTGGGTGAAATGCTTGGTATCCAGCACGATACCTGCCAGCAGCGCCCCTGCTTCCTCCCGCAGAAGATCGGTAGGCTCCACCAGATATTGCAGCAGCTCCGTCACCAGTTCGCTGGCGGACGAGGCGTAAGGCTCGTGGAAGTTGAAGGCAGCATTTTCGATATAAGTCGCTGCCCGGCGGTGATGATCAATGACCGCCACCCGGTTGCAGGATTCCAAAAGCTGGGGATTTTCCACCATGTCCGGACGGTTGGTATCCACCACCACCAGAAGCGTGTCGGCCCGCATCTGCAAAAATGCCTCAGCGGGGGTAAGGAACACGCCGCTGTACTCCGGCAGTGCGTCCAGCCGGGCGATCAGGGTCTCGGCCGCGGTGTGCTCCCGGTCAATGACGATCCGTGCCTGCTTTCCCCGCTTCCGGGCGGCGCAGCAGATACCCGCGGCAGCGCCCACGGCATCCATATCCGCAAAGGAATGGCCCATGATGTAGACCTCTCCCGCGTCTGCGATCAGCTCCCGGAAGGCGTTGGCCATCACGCGGGATTTCACTTTGGTCCGCTTCTCCGTGGCCTTGGTACGGCCGCCGTAGAAGGCGAAGTCCACCTGATTCCGCACCACCGCCTGATCGCCGCCCCGGCTCAGTGCCATTTCCAGCGAGAGCTTGGCGTTTTTGTACAGCTCCGGGATACTGGGAGAATCCTTGCCGATGCCGATGGACAAGGTTGGGTGGATATTCTCCGCCACGCGGATCGCCCGGACAGTGTCCAGAATGGAGAACTTTTCGTCTACAAAATGCTGAAAATACTGTTCTTCAAACAGGAACAGGTAATGGTTCCGGTCCGTTTTCAGCAGGATGCCCTGGCCTGCGTTGGCCCAGGTCTGCAATTTTTCGTCGATCTGCGCCAGGACCGCGCTGCGCTGGGTATCCTCGCAGGCCTTCATCAGGTCCTCGTAGTTGTCCAGCATCAGGATCGCCGCCACCGGGCGGCTGGCCTCGTAGACCTCTCTCAGATGATCGGCCTCCGTAGTCTCCACCCAGTAGGTGGTGGCCACCAGGCTCTGCACGCCGGTGCGGTTCCGGGAGCGCACCAGACTGCCGTAGACCCGGAAACGGTGATTGTTCAGTTCCACCCGCTCCGGGCTTTCCTGCTTTCCGCTCAGCAGCCACTGGACCTGGAAATCCGGTACGGCCTCGGAAAGCCGCATCTCAAAGAGATGCTCCCGGACGCCGGCCAGCTGCAAAAAGCTCTCGTTGCTCCAGATGATCTCCCCCGTATCCGGCCGGAACACCAGCGTGGGCAGAGGGGAGTTGATGAGGGTGGACTTGCTGGCGGTGTCCACACTGCCGGTGACAGAGTCGATGTACTGCAAAACGCCCTGCCGCCGCTTCTGATTGCTCTGTCGGAAATAGAAGTACAGCAGAACGGTCAGCGTTCCCTCAGCCAAGGCCAGCTGCCAGTTGACAGGGATGGCCGCCACGGCAAAGAGCAACATAACGGCGAAATAAAATTTTAAATTCGGCTCCAACAGGCGGGAGAGTTTCTTATTGCTCATTCCTTACCTCATTCTCCGATGGGGCAGGCTGGCCTGTCCCTCAGAAATCATGAAATTCATCCGATAGGTTTTTTTATTATATCAGTTTACCGGCAAATACACAATGGTATTTCTACTGAAATCTTGCGAAAACAGGCGACAGGCGGGGTGGATACGCCCGATGGCGGAAACGCCCCGCTGCCCCGTGGGGCAGCAGGACGTTTTTTTAAGTGGATTCCGTTTCATGGAGTCTGATCCAAAGGGTATGGGCCACATTTTGCGGCAGCACCGCCGCCAGTGCCGTCTCGTCCGCCTCCCGGATGGCCTTCACCGTGCCGAAATGCTTCCGCAGCTCCGCCTGCCGCTTGGGTCCCAGACCGGGAACGCCGTCCAGTGCGGAGCGCATGGCGCTCTTGGTATGGTGCTGGTGGTGATAGGTGATGGCGAAACGGTGGGTCTCCTCCTGGATCTGGCCGATGAGTGAAAACACCGCCTGATCGTTCACAATGCCGATCTCCCGGCCCTCCGGGGTGACCAGCGCCCGGGTCCGATGGCGGTCATCCTTCACCATGCCGAAGATGGGCACCGTGCAGCCGAATTGCTCCGCCACCTCCCGGACGGCGTCGGCATGGGTCACGCCGCCGTCGATCAAAAACACATCCGGCAAGGGCAGGAATTTTTCGTCCCCGTCCGCCGCCCTTTGCAGCCGCCGCCGCAGGACCTCCCGCATGGAGCCGTAGTCATCGGGATGGCCACCAGTCAGCTCCTTGATCTGAAACCGGCGATAGGCGGATTTCAAAGGCTTCGCCCCCTGATAGACCACCATGGACGCCACAATGTCGCTGGCGCCGGTGTTGGAAATATCGAAAGACTCCATCCGTCTGGGCGGCTGGGGCAGGTTCAGCATTTTTTGCAGGGCTTCCAGCGTATACGCCGTTTTTTCCTCGGCGGTGGTGGCCCGCCGGACCTCCTCCTGTGCGTTGCGGACCGCCATATCCGCCAGTGTGGACTTCTCTCCCCGCTGGGGCACATGGACCCAGACCTTATGCCCCGCCCGCTGGGTCAGGGCCTCGGACAGTTCCTCGCAGTCCCCCGTGTCCACGCAGAGCAAGATCTCATGGGGCAGGATGGCCCTCGGCAGATAATACTGGGCCGTGACCGCCGCCAGCAGCTCCGCCGCCGATTCCTCCATGGGCGCGGTCAGCAATTCCGTCTCCCGGCCCACCAGATCGCCGTTTTCCATGTGAAGAACGGCGTAGCCGCTCTTGCCCGCCCCCCGGAACACGCCCCACACGTCCGTATCGGCGCACAGTCCCGCGATGACGGTCTGCTTTTTGTTCAGGGCACTGATGGCCTGGATCCGGTCCCGCAGCTGGGCCGCCTGCTCAAACCGCAGCGCCTCCGCCTCCGCTTCCATCTCGGCGGTCATGTCCCGGATGAGCTGCTTGGAGCGCCCCTCCAGAAGCTGGGCCGCCTGCTCCATCCGTCGGTCATATTCCGCCTCCGGCATCTCCGGGCGGCAGAACCCGTCGCACCGGCCCATGTGGAAATTCAGGCAGGGCCGCTCCGCGCCGATGTCCCGCGGAAACTGTCGGCGGCAGGTGGGCAGGCGCAAAGCCTGACATACCGCATCCACTGCCTGACGGGTCTCGTACCGCCCGCCAAAGGGACCGAAGTACTTCGCGCCGTCATTGGCGGGTCGATTCACCAGAGTGAATTTCGGATACCGCCCCCGGCTGAGGCGCACCAGCGGATAGCCCTTGTCATCCTTCAGCAGGATGTTGTACCGGGGCATATGCCGCTTGATGAGGGAGTTTTCCAGCACCAGCGCCTCAAATTCACTGGTAACGAAGATCGTATCGAAATGATCTACCTGACTGACCATCTGCCGGGTCTTGACACTGTGGGCCGCGCTGTCCTGAAAATACTGGCTCACCCGGTTTTTCAGTTTTTTCGCCTTGCCCACATAGATGACCTTCCCGGTCTTGTCCATCATCAGATAGACGCCGGGCTGTAAAGGCAGATCGTTGGCCTTTTCCCGCAGCTCGTCCTTTGTCATGATTTCGCCTCCTATCCGGCCTAAGAACAAAAGAGCATCACTTTACAGTGATGCTCTTGTTTGGTGCGCGAGGCGGGACTTGAACCCGCACGTCCGTAACGGACACTAGAACCTGA
>OGKG01000768.1_pt1 | contig 40944 bp, 35 predicted proteins | sample 1572201 | NCBI WGS metagenome assembly OGKG01 (sample SAMEA2582146, study PRJEB24529) | metagenome | biome: Human gut stool | place: China | collected 2011 | reverse complement strand
TCCCCTTTGAACTGGTATTTTTAGTGATGGATCCCGGCTACAGCGAGGCAAACCGCAAGGTGATTGAGAACAATGCGAAAATTCTGAATGTGCCGATTACGATTTTTGAATCGAATATTTTTGATTCGGTTTACCATATTGAGAAATCGCCGTGTTATTTGTGTGCCCGTATGAGGAGAGGTCATTTGTATAATTTTGCGAGAGAACTTGGCTGCAATAAGATTGCACTTGGACATCATTACGACGATGTAATTGAAACGATTTTGATGGGAATGCTCTATGGGGCGCAGGTGCAGACGATGATGCCAAAACTTCACAGCACAAATTTTGAGGGAATGGAGTTGATTCGTCCGTTGTATCTTGTTCGTGAAGATGACATTAAGGCGTGGCGCGATTACAATGATTTGAAATTTATTCAGTGTGCGTGCAAATTTACGGACACTTGTACAACATGCGATAACGAGGAAACTCGCTCGAAACGGCTGGAAATTAAAAATCTGATTCATGAATTGAAGAAGACAAATCCTTTTATTGAGGGAAATATTTTTAAGAGTGTGGAAAATGTAAATCTTGATACGGTAATTGCTTATAAAAAAGATGGTGTAAAGCATCATTTTTTGGAGCATTACGGGGATAAATAGGAGGAGAGAGTATGAAAAAATGGCTTGAAAAAGTGGATTGGATTTATGTCATTGTGCCGCTTGCGTTACTTGGTACGTTTTGGGTGATTGCGGCATTTGCCGGACAATGGCCTTGGCAGAGTAATCCATATAATTCATATGCCTTGCAGACGGATTCGTGGTTAAAGGGAAGACTTGATTTAGGACAGAATTACGAGTGGCTTGAACTTGCCATTTATCAGGGAAAATATTTTGTTAGTTTTCCACCGTTTCCTTCTTATGTGTTGATTCCTTTTGTTATGATTTTTGGTACCAATACGCCGGACCATTTGATTGCTCTTTTGGTCACTATTGCCGGATGTGTGTACGCGATTAAACTTTACCGAGAGGTTTCTCTTGAAAAGCAGCATGCATTGTTCTGGGTGCTTATGCTCTATTTTGCGTCCGGTTATCTTTTTGTCGGGATGAACGGCTATGTCTGGTTTATTGCTCAGAGCATGAGTTTTACGCTTAGTTTAATGGCACTGTATTATGCGCTGCGTCAAAAAGGTGGTTTGTCGTTAGCGTTTTGGGCGTGTGCCGTTGGGTGTCGCCCGATGCTTGCACTCTATGGAATTCTTTTAGGTTATCTTTTGGTGAAAGGGTACAAAAAGGAAAATCCGGAAGGAACAGTATGGCAGCTGATTAAGGAAAAGTGGTATTGGTTGATTGGCTGTGGCGCGATTGCGATTTCTTATATGATTCTCAACTATGTCCGTTTTGGAAATATCACAGAATTTGGACATAATTATCTGCCGGAATTTACAAGAACGACTACAGGTCAGTTTAATTTTTCTTATTTAAAAGAAAATTTAATGCATTATCTGCGTCTGCCGGCAGCAGGGGGAAACGGTGGTGCGCTTTCGTTTTTCTCGTCGGATGGGATGGCGTTTTGGCTGATTGCGCCGATTTTTATTACCATGATTGGTGTTTGGATATATGCGCTGGTGAAAAAGAGAGAGGGAAATTTGACGCTGCTTGTTATGCTTCCGATTTTGGCAGTGCTGCATCTGCTGATTATATGCTGCCATAAAACGCTTGGCGGCTGGCAGTTTGGCAATCGCTATTTGCTTGATATGATGCCGTATTTGTTCTTTGGTCTGACACTCTGGAAACCAAAGGGTGAAAAGTTTGTGCAGTGGAATACGGTGATTTTGGTGTTTGGGTTTGCGATTAATCTGATTGGAACCGTGGCAACGTATAATCATTGGATTTGACGCATTCGTGTTGTATGGCGGCTAAGTTGCGTGATGGCTAAGTTGCGTGGCGGCTGTGCTGTGTGTTGCTGTGTTGTGCGTTGCGTGTGGATAGAGACGAAAACGTGAAAAACAACGCAAATTGTCTGAAAAGCGGAAAAGCGTTGCATCGGAATGATGGAACTTGCTATCAAAAACAACGCTAATTTGAAATTACACCTAAAAGAGTTGTTTTTGTGGCGTAAAACATCGCGAAAGGGCGAGGAGCACTTCTAAAATTCAGAAAAAGGCAACCATTAAAGGGAAAAATGAGTTAAAGAGTTGCTTGGTAGAATTATATTGAAAAATTCCAAAGAAATTTCTTTTTTTTCTTGATATAATATCGAAATCAAGAATGTTTTAGGAGGTAGAAAAATGAGAAAGAAGATTATTGTAAAGTTATTGGTGTTATCCCTTTTGGTTGGAGGATTGTGTCAATGGAGCGGAGGAAGTAAGGCTAAAGCGGCAAGTTCATATTGGCTTTATGGAACGGGGCTTACAAAAAGTCAGGGCGGCGAAGCTGGATGTCGTATTAAAATGTATTATCGGGGTGGAAAATTGATTATTAAGGGTGGCATGAGCAAGGTGAAGAAAAAGTTTGATTGGGATACAAGTAAAAAAATCAAGGCAAAGACACGAAAGTATAAGGTTGCATCTAATTGCAAAGTGGTAGAATGCGAGGGAAATGAAGAGTATTCCTATGCAATTAAAAAGTTCACAAAACAACGTGGAATTAAAAGTACGAAAAATTGGGCTGGTATTTCCACATGGGTTAAAATAGTGAAAGGAAAGGTTTCAAAAATTTATCTTTCTGCATGATTTTGCGGCAGGGGCATATGTTTTGCCCCTGTTTGTTATTTGGAGAAGAATAAAGGTGACTAGATGTGATATAGAAAATATTTAAAAAAACATGTTGACGTTTCATGTGATTATTAATATACTATACATAAGAAAAGCATTGTGCTTTAACAATAGGTGATGCACAGCCTTATAAATGAGCGATTTATGAGCAGAGGGCACGTAGTTGTCCTCTATTTTGTTGTTAGGAGAGAATGTTGGCGATAGAAAGCTACAAGCCATGCCAATTTTGCAGACTGTTATACTAAATATAAAGAAGTTATAAAATTAGTGGATGTTAGTTGGATGGTGTGATATACTATAATTATTAAATAACTTGATTGAAAAAAGAGCAGATTAACTAGGAGGTGAGGTTATGCCAGAGGCAATTCGTAATGTAGTGGATTTGTTTGTGCAAGAGATAAGAAATGTTTTGGGAGAAGATTTAAAAAAGGTAATTGTGTATGGATCCTATGCCAGAGGTGATTATAGGGAAGGCTCAGATGTGGATGTTATGGTATTGACGTCGCTTACTGATGAGGTTATAAAACCAGTTGAATATAAATTGTATGATGTTGCTTTTGATTTTTTAATGGAGTATGGAGTTGACATAAGCATTATTGTAAAGAATGAAGAGCATTTTAAATATTGGTTGGGAGCCTTACCGTTTTATGATAATGTTGTAAAGGAAGGTGTGGTTATTGATGGATAATAGAAAGCAGGACTTATCAAGTTATCGACTTTCGCAGGCGGAAGACAGTATTAAAGTTGCACAGATGAGTTATGATAATGCGTTATTTAAAGATTCCATTAATCGTTCGTATTATGCTACTTTTTACGCGATAAAGGCAGTATTGGCGTTGGAAGAAATTGATTTTAAACGGCATAAAGATGCAATTGGATATTTTAACAAAACCTATGTGGCAACAGAAAAGTTTTCAAAAGAATTAGGAAGAAGAATAGGGATGTTGAAGCAGTTGCGGGAAAAAAGCGATTATGATGATTTTTATATTGCAGGGAAAGAAGAGGCTGCTAAGCAAATTGAAACAGCAGTGCAGATGATTAATGAAGTGAAAAAATATGTTGGAAAAAACTCGTGAAGCTACAAGCCATGCCAACCTCGTGAGCAAAGCTCCCTCGGTCGCGGGCTGTCGCCCTATAAAAAATAAAAATCCCACTGCTTCTTATGTGAGCAAGCTCCCAACGAAGCAGCGTGAATTTTATTTTTTGCATGGCTTGTAGCTTTCGCGAAAAAAACTTATTGACGTGGACCTATGGCTTGTGGTATAGTGGATAGGCGATGAATTAGGTCTTTTTTTTATGCCAAAATTTTGACCAAGCCGCAGTTGCGGTGTAAGAGCTGAATAAGCGCAGGATTGCGTGGGTTCAGAAAAAATAATTTCACGGAGGTGACAAGATGCGTACTAAAATTACTTTGGAATGTACAGAATGCAAACAGCGTAATTACAACATGACCAAAGATAAGAAGAACCATCCGGACAGAATGGAAACAAAGAAATATTGTAGATTTTGCAAGAAACACACGTTACACAAGGAGACTAAGTAGTCCGTGTGATGTTTCGGAAAGGATGTGTGTCACATGAGCGAAGCAGAAAAGACTTCGAAACCTGGCTTCTTTAAAAGTGTAAAGAGTGAGTTCAAGAAGTGTACCTGGCCGAAGAAGGAAGATTTGGTGAAACAATCTGCACTTGTAATCGTAGTGTCCGTATTGCTCGGTGTACTGATTGCCGGTGTTGACTGGGTGATTCGTCTGGGATTGGCTGCACTTCACATTGTTTCATAGGAGGTTGCCATGGCAGAAGAAGCAAAATGGTATGTAGTTCATACTTATTCCGGTTATGAGAATAAGGTAAAAGCAGATATTGAGAAAACAATCGAGAATCGTAATCTGCAGGATCAGATTTTAGAAGTTCTGATTCCGCTGCAGACGGTCGTAGAAGAGAAAAACGGAGAAAAGAAACAGGTTCAGAAGAAAATGTTTCCGGCGTACGTTTTAATCAATATGATTATGAATGACCAGACTTGGTATGTTGTGCGAAACACACGTGGCGTAACAGGATTTGTTGGACCGGGATCCAAACCGGTACCGTTGACAGAAGAAGAAATTGCCAACATGGGATTTTTGGCAGAGGCAGAGGCTTCTCCATTTTCCATTGGAGATCATGTTATCGTTACAGAGGGAGTATGGCAGGATACTGACGGTGTTGTTCAGGAAGTTCACCCGGCAAAACAGATGGCAGTTATTGTCATTGATATGTTTGGCCGTGATACTCCGGTTGAGATTGACTTCTCAGAATTGAAACTGGTTTAATCGTTTAGGAGGAATTGAAAATGGCTAAGAAAGTTGTTGCAACATTAAAAACAGCAGATGGTAGGGGATTCGCGAAAGTGATCAAAATGGTAAAATCTCCGAAAACCGGTGCCTATACTTTTAAGGAACAAATGGTTCCCAACGAACAGGTAAAAGATGCCTTGAAAAAGTAAGATTTTAAATCTTCATATATGAAAGGAGCGTCGTGAGATGCTCCTTTTTCTGTATATAGATAAAATATTTGTTCCCGTTGGAAAAAAAATTCGGTAAAAGAGTAACCTATTTGAAATCTCCCCGTAAAAGAACACATATTAGCGATCAAGACACAAGAAATGATTGCTAAAATTGAAAGAGTTAGTTTGAAAGATTGAAAAAATAAATTTCCTCGATTTTTTTTCGGGAAATAATGAAACCTTTCTTTTTCGGCGACGTTAAAGAGAGTATATTAGATGATGAACTTATGATTTATTTTTAGCTGTTATTAGATTGAATCATCTAGCATAAAAGAGAGGGGATAGCTTTGACTATGGTTTAAGCTGATTTTCTGAGAGAGTTCTTAATGGTACTGGAATATGTTCTACGGGACACCACGCACACACACCACACACACAGACGCACGCACACACACACATACAACATCTTTTCGTCAGTCCCAATATATTCCATTTAAGACTTACAGGGAATCCCTCCTTTTTTATTTATGATTTTAGATTTATGATTTAGTGTGTATATAACCCTTTTGGATTCATAGAATTTTTAACCTTTTCATTTCCAGTTTTCGGTATTTCCAATGTCAATTTTTAGTATCTTTGTAAGTCAGTTTTTAAGGCCAAGGAAAATTCATGGATTACAGAGAAGAAGATAGCAATATAGCCATATATGGTGCCAGAGAGCACAATTTGAAAAATATAGATTTAACGATACCTCGCGATAAGTTGACGGTAATTACCGGGTTAAGCGGTAGTGGTAAATCGTCGTTGGCATTCGACACGATTTATGCCGAGGGACAACGTAGGTATCTGGAAACCTTTTCCGCTTATGCCCGTCGTTTTTTGGGTGGAATGGAGCGTCCTGACGTGGATAAGATCACGGGATTAAGCCCGGTGATCTCTATCGAACAGAAGACGACGAACAAGAATCCCCGTTCTACCGTGGGTACAACCACTGAAATTTACGACTTCTTGCGTTTGCTGTATGCCCGCGCGGGAGTGGCTTATTCTTATGCCACGGGAAGCAAGATGGTGAAATATACTGACGAGCAGATACAGGAGTTATTACAGAAAGATTTCGAGGGGAAGCGTATTCTTATATTGGCTCCCGTGGTGAAGGGACGTAAAGGACATTACCGGGAGTTGTTCGAGAATATGCGGAAGAACGGGTTTATTTCAGCCCGCGTGGATGGAGAGATACGGGAAATCACGATCGGGATGAGCGTGGATCGTTACAAGATGCACGATATTGAAATCGTGGTGGATAAAATCGTGATGGAGCAAGTTGACCAGAAGCGCTTGAAAAACTCCGTGGCGACAGCGATGAAGCACGGTAAAGGGGTGATGACGGTAAAAGATTACGAGAGCGACGAGATAAAATATTACAGCCGCCATTTGATGTGCCCGGACACGGGTATCTCTTATAAAGATCCGGCGCCCCATACTTTTTCTTTTAACTCTCCTCACGGGGCGTGTAAAAAGTGTAAGGGATTGGGATACGTCAATCAAGTGGCGATGGATAAAATCATACCGGATGATTCGCTTTCTATTTATGCCGGGGGTATCCTGCCCTTGGGGAAATATAAAGGATCTCTTATATTTTACCAGATTGAGACGATATTACGGAAGCATGGTGCGGATATCAAGCAACCGATTCGGGATTTACCGGAGGAGGCTCTGACAGATATTTTGTACGGTTATCCGGGACAGTTCCGGTTAGAGAATGCCGAGATCGGGGTATCATCCAATTTCCTGACGACTTACGAGGGAATTTTGAAGTACGTGACCATGCAGGAAGAGAATTCCACTTCCAAGAAAGCCAACAAATGGGCGGAACAGTTTATCTCCGTGGCGACTTGCGATGTTTGTAACGGGCAACGGTTGAATCAGGAGGCTTTGCATTTTCGGATAAACGGGAAGAACATTGCCGAATTGGCAAATATGGAATTATCCGACTTGTACGAGTGGATTTGTGACGTGGAGGTACATTTGGAAGAGAAACAGAAACAGATAGCCGGGGAGATTTTGAAAGAGATTCGTACCCGCTTGAAATTCATGTTGGACGTGGGATTGGAATATCTTTCTCTGAATCGGCAGTCGATGACGCTTTCGGGGGGAGAATCCCAACGTATCCGTCTGGCAACGCAAATCGGTTCGCAGTTGGTGAACGTGCTTTATATTCTGGATGAGCCGAGTATCGGGTTACACCAGAAGGATAACCGGAAATTGATTCATTCCTTGCAGGAATTGAGAGATAACGGTAATTCCGTGATTGTCGTGGAACATGACAAGGAGATGATGGAGAATGCCGATTATATCGTGGATTTAGGTCCCAAGGCAGGACGGAAAGGGGGAGAGATTACGGCTATCGGAACTTATTCCGACGTGCTGAAAAGTGATAGCCTGACGGCGCAATACTTGAACGGAGAGAAGGTGATTGCCGTGCCGGCGGTTCGGCGTGAGGGGAACGGGAAGAAGATTACCTTGAAAGGTTGTACCGGGAATAACTTGAAAAACGTGAGTGCCGATTTCCCGTTAGGTAAGTTTATCTGTATCACGGGTGTGAGCGGTAGCGGTAAATCATCTTTGGTAAACGGTACGTTGCACCCGATATTGAGTGCTCATTTTTATAATTCGTTGACGACGCCTTTACCTTACGAGTCGATCGAGGGGATAACCAATATAGATAAAGTGGTCGTGGTAGACCAAAGTCCGTTGGGGAAGAGTCCCCGTTCGAATCCTGCCACTTACACGGGACTTTTTACTGATATTCGTAAGATATTCGAGAAGTTGCCGGAATCACAGATTCGGGGATACACGGCAGGGCGTTTCTCGTTTAACGTGAGTGGCGGACGATGTGAAGAATGTAAAGGGGCGGGGGTGAAAACGATCGAAATGAACTTCTTGCCGGACGTGTACGTGCATTGTGAAGCCTGTGACGGTAAACGTTACAATAAAGAAACTTTGGAAGTCCGTTACAAGGGAAAGTCGATAGGTGACGTGCTGAATTTAACGATCAATCAGGCTGTCGAATTTTTCGAGAATCTGCCTCATTTGCAATTGAAGTTGAAAATGTTGCAGGATGTAGGTTTGGGATATATCAAGATCGGACAGCCTTGCACGACGTTGAGCGGGGGAGAGTCGCAACGTATAAAACTGGCCACGGAATTATCCAAGAAGGATACGGGAAGAACCTTGTATATACTGGATGAACCGACGACCGGGTTACATTTCGAGGATATCAATATCCTTTTAGGGGTACTGCAAAAGTTGGTGGATAAAGGGAATACCGTTATCGTGATAGAGCATAATCTCGACGTGATAAAAGTAGCGGATTATATTATCGATATGGGTCCCGGTGGAGGTAAAGCAGGCGGTACAATCGTGTGTACCGGAACCCCGGAGGAAATTGCCAAGAATAAAAAATCGGAAACCGCTCCTTTCTTGCGGGAAGAATTCGGTTAGTGATTCATTTTATCTTCTTGAAAAAACGGCGCCACACGTAATCTTTCGTGTACGGGTCTTTCGAGGTGAGAATGAAAGAGGCTTTGCCCACTATAAAATCTTCGGGGATGGGACCGATGTAGCGGGAATCACGGGAGTCGAAAACTTTGTCACCGGCGATAAAATACCAGTTTTTCCGGAAAGTGTATTGTCGGATAAGGCTGTCATCAAGATAGATTTGTCCTCTTCTGATGTAGAGAGGGGTTTGGGTTTCGTGGGTGATTATTCTTTGATACAGGGAGTAATTGGACGTGTCGATCGGGATGGTACTTCCCGCGGCAGGGATGTAAAAGGGACCGAAGTTTTGAATGTTCCAACCGTGACGGGTATCGAAAGGGAAAGTGCGGTAAATTCCGTCGGCATAATCTCCTCGGTAGCGGTGCAAGCGTTGTTGATCCTGCATATTGCCGTAACCGCTTTTGCCGTTCACGAAATTGATGCCTTCCCGGATAGACAGCGTGTCGCCCGGCAAGCCGATACAACGTTTCACGTAAAAAGTTTGCGGGTCCATTTCCCATTCCCCGTGTTGATTATACTTGGGAAAGTTGAAGACGATCACGTCGTTTCTTTCCAGAGAACCGTATCCCGGAACCCTTACCGTTTCCGGTCGTGCCCCTTCCAGAAAATCAAAGTTTTTATAGAAGCGTGCTCCCATGTACAGCTTATTCACGACAATAAAGTCACCCGGCTCGATGGTCGGGTACATTGAGTCGGAAGGAATACTGTAAAAATCCACGATAAAAAACCTCATGATAGCGGCAATCACGATAGCTAACAGGAATGCCCCGACGTATTGCAATATGTTCTTGACAACTTTTTTCATTTCTTTATGGAGATAAAAATACGTTCTAAATAGTAATAAAACAAGGGAATCACGTACAAACTGACTAAAGTCCCGATCGTCATACCCGCGATCAGGGTAACGGACATGGAGCGTTGTAATTGTGAACCGATATCATTTCCCCATAGCATGGGAACAATGGCCAGTATAGTCGTGAGGCTGGTCATGAGAATAGGTTTCAAGCGTCGTACCCCGCCCTCGTGAATGGCTTCTTCTAAAGGGACACCCGAACGTTGCAACCGGTTGATCGTGTCTATTTTCAGAATGGAATCATTGATAACGATACCGCTCATCACCACGATACCGATCATGGACATAAGATTCAGTGATATACCGCATATCCATAATACCAGCATGGTGAAAGCGATATCCAACGGTATTTCGATCAACAGGATCAAGGGTAAGGACAAGGACTCGAATTGTGCCGCCAGAATAAAATAGAGCATCAGTATGGCGACGATGATGACCATCACCATTTCCCACAATGTTTCTTGTCCGGAAAAATATTGCCCGTCGAATAGGGTATTCAATTTCTTTTTGCCCGCTTCTTCACGTATTTGATTGATGATCCGGGCTGTGGAGTCACCGACATTATAGATATTCATGGGAACGACCACACCTTCTTTGCGACCGATAATACTCTTGTAATCGAGCTCTTTTTTCATGCGAGTCAAGGCGGCAACGGGAATATCCAGTTGGTCACCATTGCTCACGAACGAGGAGCGGATGATGTCCAGTATCGTTTTTTCTTCTCCCGATATGACGATTGGGACATAACGATTGCCCGTGTTGAGCTTCCCTATATTCATTTTACTGATATTCTTTTCGAGTACATTAATCAGTGAAGATTGGTTCACTTTGTAGAGTGCCAGGCGGTCGGGTAAAATTTCCACCACGATTCGTTCGGAAGTACTCGGTTTGTCTAGTTTTAAGCCCGGCATCAGGGAATCGATATGCTCGATAAAAGCGTTGATCGTGTCGAGTTCGACGATTCCTCTCCGGGATTCCCCGCTAAGGTAGACAATCAAGGGGACATCACTGTCTTTAAACAACTGCTCGAAAAGGTTATCCACTTCCTCGATATCCACTTTGGCTGCCGGGTAAGTGGATTTGATATAGTTTCTGATGTTTTTCACTGTTTTGTCCAATTCGTGGGCGTTTCCCGTGCGGATGTAAAATTCTGCCTCGTTCGTGTTTTGGTTCTTTTCCCGGTTCAAGAAGAATAATTTTTCTCCGGCGTGGCAACTGATCTCTTCACATTCTCCTTCAAAGCGTTTGATAATATCCTTTACCCGGGATTCGTTTTCTTCCATGTGAATACTTGCGTTCCAGTCCGTGCGGAGGATCATTTCGTTTGTTTCAATAACGGGCATTCGTTCCACTTTTAACTGCATGGCAATCATTGTTCCCGCGATTAACGTGATAAAACATCCGACAACGATCCATCTCTTGTGGTGGAAAACGACGTGAAAAATAGTCGTGTAATAGTCTTCAAGGTGTTTGAAACTGACGTGTTGTATAAAACGAGTGATTTTCCCCTCCCCGGCATTCCGGAATAAAAGGTGGAATACCACGGGGACTATCGTGATAGACACGAAGAATGAAACAAACAATCCGATGGCGACAGCCATAGCCTGATCGTAGAATAGAGCCCCGGCGATACCGCTCATGAAAATCAAAGGTACGAAAATGGCACAGGTAGTCAGAACCGACGAGAGGAGGGGAGTGATGATCTCGTTCGTTCCGTCCACGCAAGACTGGAGTAGTGATTTACCCCGGTTCCGGTGTTGATTGATGTTGTCAATGGTGATGATCGAGTTGTCGACCATCATGCCCACGCCCAAGATAAGTCCCGATAGAGAGATCGTGTTTATGGATATCCCGATGATTTGGAAGAAGAACATCGTGATAACCACGGATACGGGTATGCTGATGGCGATGATAAGCGGTGAGCGGGCATCCCTTAGAAAAAACAACATGGCTACCACGGCGAGTAAAATTCCTTGCCAGAGACTTTGGATGAGATTGTCAATCGAGTAATTCAATAACTGGGCTTGATCTCTTGAAACGGTAAACTCAACGTCCGGGTATTCTTCACGGAATTGTTCGAGCAAGCCGGTTACTTTTTCTTTCATTTCCGACATCCGGGCGTTTGATTGCTTGATAACGGCAAGGCATAGTGACTGGCGGTCGCCGTTGAAGAATATACCTCTTTTTTCCCGGGGACGTATGCCTATTTGTGCCACGTCTTTTATTTGTAACAGTCGTCCGTTGATGTTCAAGTATACTTCTTGCAGTTCTTCCGGCGACATGATTTGCGAGGCAAAACTGATGCTGTACTGGTAATATCCGTCTTTCACGGAGAGATTCCCGGATACTTGGTTATTGTTGTCTATTGCCGTTTTCAGTTGGTCTTGGGTTATTTTCAAACTTCTCAATTTTGTTTCGTCAGGCAGGATATAGAGTTCCGGGGAATACATCCCGCTGATATCTACCATGGCGATGTCTGTCAGTTGTTCTAGTCTTTTTTTCAACACGGCATCCGTGAACTCGCAGAATTCCAAGAATTTTTCTTCCGATTCGTATTCCTTCAGGTTGATGTTTATATAGAATACCGGGAGGTCGGACGTCGACGCTTTGATGATAGTGGGACGTTGTACTTCCTTGGGAAGGCTGTTCACGCTGGCGTCCACCTTTTGATTTACCTCGATGAAAGCGTAATCGAGTGAGGTGCCGTACTCGAATTTCATGGTGATCAACCCGCTTCCTTCTTTCGATTCCGTCTGAATTTCCGTTAACTTGGGGATTTGCTGTAATTGGTTTCTCAACCCCGCCGTGATGGTGTTCTCGATCTCGCTGATAGAAGCGTTGTCCCACGTGTAATGAATGGTAATCTCCGGGATTTCGATATCGGGCATCAACGACACCGGTAACCGGAACGATGCCACGATTCCCAGCACGATAAAGGCTATTGTGCTCATAATGACTGCTACCGGGCGTTGTATTAGAAAGCGAACCATATTTTAAATTTTAGATTTGATGATTTTAGATTTCCTTGCTCCTTCCGCCCCTCCTTTTCATTTTCAACTTTCAATTTTCCATTTTCAATTGTAAACGTCATTGGTAAATATATAATCAGTACCGGGAGCGAGAATGCAAGACCACTCATGGTGCCGATTGCCATGTTTTTCCAGAAAGGATTGATCTCTCCGATGAGGAAAGGGATAAATCCCAGCAGGGTAGAGGCGATGGTGAGGAATATCGGGACAATCTTGGCGTTGTACGCTTTCAGGTAAGTCTGTATCCCTTGCGGAGCCCCTTGCCTTATCTTGTTGTTATAATCGTTTAGTATATAGAGTACGGCGTTTACCGACAGACCGCTCAACAGGATAAAGGCAGCGAGGCATCCTTCGTCGAATCCTACCCCGAAGAAATACCCCCCCAAGAAGCAGCCAATAAAGGAAATCGGGGTGATACAGATCACGAGAAGGGCTTGACGTAACGATTCCAGTAAAATGGCGCAAATGAAGTAAATGATCCCGATAACCAACAGGATATACAGGATGCGGGCATCGATACCCCCGATATCTTGTTGCCAGTAATTTCTCCATTCGTCCGATTCTTTTACTCGGAACCCCACGGGCATAGTGCGGTTCATGGCTTTTATTTCTCGCTCTTTCACCTTTTGTGACAAGCGGTAAGCCCCGATAAAATCGTATTGTATCTCGACTTCGTACTCTTGGTTCCTTTTGGTAATGTTTTCGAAATCTTTCTCTTCCGTGATGGTGCCTATATCTTGTAGGCGATACACCGATTTGTCCCCTCGCAACGGTTGGTTACGCACGTCCCACACGCTCGCTTCCACTTTTTTGTCCGGTCGGATATCAATGTTCGAATATTCCCCATTGATATACGCTCGCGTGGAGGACGAACCGGAGTAAGTTAATTGGTTCAAGTTACCCAGAAGATTAGAGATGTTGGCGTTGTTGCGGGCGAGTTTTTCTTTATCCACTTCCACGGCAAACGCTTTTGCTTTTGCCGAGCGGTCGCTGCCGATATATAGTTTCTTCACCCGAATATTATTTTCCAGTCTTTTTTTTAGTTGTTGGGCGTATTGCAATACTTTGCGGTAATTATACCCGATTACTTTCAGGCGTTCGCTCCGGATATCTTCTGACGTTTTGTTCGAGAATCCTTTGCCTACGCCGTTCACTTCCGAGTCCCCGTTTCCGATCGTGTTGGCAAAGCGTATCAGTTCGTTCTTCACTTGTTCCGGCGAACCGTCTTTCTCGTGTTCCGGTTTGAACGTGATGACCATCTCAGCTTTGTTTGCCGATGACACGTCCGAGGTAAACGCGGCGATGGATTCAAAGCCGGACAAGAAGTTTTCCAGTTTCCCGAAAGCCTCGTTCATCTGTTTGAGCGTGGCACCGTGGGGCATCGTCATGTCGAGCGTGAGTCGTGTCTTGCGGTTTTCCATTTCTTTCCGGCTTCGTGTCCACGCGTCACCCCCGCCTTCCATGAACAAGCGGAGAGAACCGCCCAGGATTTTGTCCGTGTAAGGTTTGATCGTCAAGTAAGTTTCGCTACCGAAAACAGTATTGTACGTGTTGCTATACCATTTTTCCCGGTCTACACTCGATGGCAACAGGAACACGGGGAGCCCGAATCCTAGCACGGCGAGTATCACCGCCGCTTTCCTGTATCTCCGCGTGAAGCGGCTGAAACGGCTGTATCTTCGGTTGAACCGGACGATGCGTTTTAGGCGGCGGATGCGTTGTTGTTGATTTTTTTGTTTTAACGGTATTTTTTCCATCAGCGCGGGGACGAAAAAGAGTGCCACGGCAAGCGATACCCCCAAATTAATAATAATCACGGCAGAAAAGTCCCACATGCTTCTCATGATTGAACTGTCCATGTTAAAAATCACGCTCAACGCTCCCACGGTGGTCAGCGTGGCGGCAAGCACGGCAAGGAATGCTTTTCGGTTCCTGTGGTGACGGTAATGGTCGGTCATCACGATCACGCTGTCAATGACGATACCGAATGAAACCGTGATTCCTGCCAACGTGTACAGGTGGATTTCTATTTTGAAAAAATAGTAAAACACGAGAGCGATTAGTAAGTTTGCCGCCAGACAGATCGTGATAATTCCAAGGTAACGGAAATCTCTGCTCACGAGGTACACGAAGAGCAGTAATATCAGAATCGTGAATCCTGTCCGGTACAGAATCTGAGCCAATTCGTCCTTGATCTCCGTGCTGTTGTCCCGGATAAGTTGCACGGAATAGTTTGCCGGGAAACTTTCGGCGAGCCGTTTCATTTCATCTTTGATTCTTCCGGCGAGTTCTATCATGTTCGTGTTCTTTTCCGCGTATACGTTCAAGTTGATCCGGTTCAGCCCGTTGATTCTATAATACGCTGAAGGGTCCCTTTCCCGGTAATCCAGACTCACGATATTTTTCAGGTAGATGATTTTCCCGTTGATCACTTTTATCGGGAGATTCATGATATCGGTTTTATCCTCATCCGAGTTTCCCTTGAACACTAGGTAAGAGTATTTCTTTTCCGGCGTGATTTCGGTCAATACTTTCCCGGCATCATTCCTGTAATAGTAGCGGGAAATAGCACTCGATATATCTGATGCGGTAATTCCAATGTCTGCGAATAATTCCCGGTCATAATGCATCACCCATTCGAACGGGACAGCCCCCGTTACGCTCATGCTCTCCACGCCCGGCATGGTCGAGATGACGGGGGAGATATGATCTTCTGCGAAAGTGGCGATTTCCTTCGAGTTACCCGGTCCCGTGAGCACGTAATTCATCAACAAACGTCGTTCCGATTCTGTTGCTTTCCCGTCATGAAATTCTCCGCCGCCGACAGCACTCACTGAAACACCCTCCGGCAGTCCCGGTGCTACCGACCGGATGATGGAGGACACGTATAATTTGACTGCATCTATATTTTCTTTTTCATCGATTGTCAGTTCAATCGTTCCGAACCCGTTACCCGTGGAAGAATGCAGCTCTTTCAGTCCCCGGATGCGTGCCAGTGCACCCTCCAGTTTCGTGGTTACCTCCGTTTCCAGCAATTCCGGGTTGGCATTGCTCCACGAGAACGACACGTTCAGCTTGTTCGACCGGGACGACGGTTCCAGTTGCAGCGATAGCCTCGGGATCAAGCTGATTCCCAGTAGCATCATTACCACGAACAGGGTATTTATCGAAAAAGCTGACAAACGCATGTTTTAATTTTAGATTTCTTGATTTATGATTTTAGATTTAAGATTGATAATCGAAAATCGTAATTCATAAATCATAAATTAATCAGTTTTCAATTGTCACGTTGTTCATGTGCGACAACCCAAGATTATTCTCGTGAATTACCGTGTCTCCGGGTACGATACCTTCTTCCACGCTGACTTCCGAACTGTTCTCGTAACCCGTGGTGACGTATCGCCAGATGGCTTTCCCCTTTTGATAGACGAACACGACTTTCTTCCCTTGGCGGGGCAATACTGCCGACTTCGGGACAATGATTTTATTATCTATCTGCCGTTTCACGAGAATACTCACGTTCATCCCGTCCACGAGCAAAGCTCCCCGATTCCCGGTAACGGCTTTCACTTTCACCATTCCGTTCTCGTCAATCCGGGGATTCACTTCCGTGATTTCTCCTTTCAGCGTGTGTTCATGATTGGCGTATGGTGTGATTTCCACTTCCATACCCGCTTGGAGGTTGGATATTTCTGTTTCCAGCACGTTGAACACGACTTCCATTTTTGAATCGTCTATCAAGGTGCAGAGCGATTTATATGCTGCCGTCTGGTTATACGGTTTAGCTTCCAAGTCTGCCACGATGCCATCGAAAGGTGCGGTTGTCCTCACGAGTGAATACTCCCGTTGCGCTTTCTTGTAGGCGTTAATGCTGTTTTGATAACCGCTTTGCAGGTATATTGCCTCCATTCTCTTGGGAGGAATCTTCACCGTGTCCTCCAATGACTTCAATCCTTCCGATATCACGGCCAGTTTCAAATCGAGATTCGCTTTTTCCATGGTAAGGCGTGCGTCTTCCAGCGTCTGTTGTGCCTTGTAATCATCCACTATGGCAAGTACGTCCCCTTTTCTCACCCGGTCGCCATTCTTCACCCTCACCTCCCTGATCATGTCCGCCACCTCGAAATTGACAGTTGCCTTCCGTGTCGCTTCCGCCTTCCCGTTACTGATCAATTCCAGATTAAACGGCGCCACTCGTGCCACTTGCACTTTCACCACGTGGTTTTCCTCCTGCTGTTCCATTTTGGCTAGTTCCTCTTCCTCTGTTTTTTTACTCTTGCCATTACAAGCAAGCAAAAGGAGAGAGGTCACGATGGGTAGTATAAACTTGTAATTCATATAACAAACTTTTCAATCCTTTTTACAATTCCTCAAAGGTGGGAAATAATATTTAAAAGACATGTGTGTTAAGTTGAGAGAATCCTGAGAATTAATGCAATTTTTTTCATTTGGATAGAATTTTATTCACATTCGGGTATTGAATTATGTGTATTTTCAAAATATGCTTTTATTTTTTCCGACTCGTTCTTGTTTAATACAATAAAGTTTTTGCAATACCCGAGTGTCATTGAGAACAGAATTGGTTTTTCTCCACGAGAGAGTGTTAATTCTTTTTTTAAACTTACTACATGCCAATTGTATTTTGAGAAAAATTTCTTGTTAGCCCTAAATTTGCTTAATGGGGTTAGAATATAAATAGGTCTTTTAGAGTTTTTTGTGGATAAAGCTATGTCTTCATAGATGGCTGCATTACAATCATCACAAGTAGAAAGAGGTACGTACATAAATAATGCGTCATCAAAATTATCTGCTTTCAAAATTTGTTCGAGATATTTAGATTCTTTTTGAATTTCATTTTCCGATATTAAACGGATTTTTAAATCTGCTCGTGATGTTTCGATTAATATCTCTTGGCTAATAATTACTTTGTTTAAATTTTGGACTATATGATAATGTCTCCATGTTAATAGAATTATAACAATCGTGTATATTATGAATAAAATAATCCATAAACTATTATTCTTTATTTTCATGGGCTTTCGTTTTTACTTTAAGGAGTAGAGGATTGGCATTTTCATCGAGTTGTGGTAAATTATGTTGTTTGGAAAATGTTTTTTTCAGATGATCCGGAATTAAAGTTGATTCAACAATATAATAGAAAAAACCGTTTTGGAAATTGACTGGAAGAATTGCTTCGTTCGTAGGAATGGTAAAACCTGTTATTCCCAAAAAGTTGTAATATTTTTCTATAACAGTAGTTGTTTTACCATAATGAAATGCGTGTAGATAATTGTTTTCAAATTGGAATCCTAAATATAATTCGTTATTAGTAATGAAGATAGGCATTATACGGGCTATATATTCATGATTCTTGATGTTTTTATCGAAATCTACGACACTGGTATACTCTTTTTCTAGTATCTGGTCTGGGATTTGATATTTTCCGCAATCTAAGTTATAATATGGAATAATACCATTTTCTGTTAATTCATATATGGTATAATTTAAAGAGTAATAGAAAAATATTTTTTTATCAAGTTGGACGAAATTACTATTATCTTGATAATGTCGCCAGTTCAATTCATTTTCTTTAATCTCTTTGAATCTCTTGATGATCTTATTTTCTTTTATGGAATAGTAATTAAGACGGAAATTCGAGTTTTCTGAAGACGATGAACCAATATATATAGCCCATAAATCTTCATTTATTTTTATGAAAGATGAGCCGAACACACCGATGTATATCTCGTTGATAAATCTGCCGCCGGGAGAATATTCTACAATTTTGTGCCCATTTCGATCAAGAACGAAAAAATGTTGGTTGTCGTCTATGTAAAAATCTTCTGTTACAATATATTCCCCCGGGCCTCTTCCTTGGCTGGATATTTGAAATGCAAAGTTCCCATCTTTCTTGAATGTGATAATACGATTGTCTGATAAAAAAGTATACATACTATCTTTTGCATAGAATCGTTCTGCCCATGTTAATAAGGATTCTTCTTTTGTTTCAAGCGGAATGACTTCAATAGACGAAGTATCGAAAATTTGTCTCCAATCAATACTTTTAGATTTTGAAGGATTTAACTCTATGCTATAAAGAGTGTTTTTATCATTACTGTTTTTTTGGGGTGAGCATCCTAGTACAAGACAGTATAAAATAAATGAAAGTAAATGTAAAGTTTTCATCGTTTGTAGTTTAATAACGAGAGCTATAAAATTACTATAACTCTCGTTGGATTGATTATTCAGAACAACCGTAATCTTTTTCGTCAGCACAGTAATATTGCCACATTCCACTTCCAATTGGTCTGCCTTTTAGTGGATATTTTTTAGTAGTACTCCCTTCTCCTAAAGCTACAGCTTCAATATTTTTTAAAGAGATAGCTGTCGTTTTTTTTCCGATATTAAGGTTTATTTCGAGGCTTGCGATAATTGCCAACGTTAAAATAGTTGCTGCAATAAGTAATTTTTTCTTCATATTCTTTACTGTTAAAGTTTTTCTATTCTTTTCACGCACACACTATTGTTCTCTCAAACAATTTAAAGATGACGTACATCTTTTTTCCAATAAAAATACTATCTTCGCTTCACCTCCTTACTTTTTTTAGGAGAGGGTAGGCGACAGCCGGGGACGGTTTCTCAAGGTAATTCCCGACGTCGCCTTTACTCTCGGTTCATATTTTTGTTTTCTGTCTGTAACAACGTTTCAAATATATAGCGGAAATTCGGGAAATAATCAATAACAAGTTAAGAGAATCCTCATAATTTTTCACGGGATGGAGGATTTCTGCCCAGTTTCAGGGATGCTTAAGGTGATTTCCAGGATATAATGGACGTTTTAGATTTATTTTATAGAAATCCTGTTGATATGATTTCCCACTCATTTCCCATTCAAGTCCCACTCGTGCTCTATTTTGATAAAAAATATATAGAAAATTACTTGCATTTAGAAAAAAAATGTTGTATATTTATATACTGTTATTTTAACGAGAAAAAGCCGTAACAACCTTGAATAGGGCAAAAATTTTCAAGGAAAACGGCTAAATGTTTAATTAAAAAATTTAAAGAATGGCAATTTTAGATGAATCTATGTTAGTGGGAGCCTCGGGAAAAATCGATGGCTACGTGGTCTACAAGGTAGGCAAAAAGACTTACGCGCGGAAATCGCCGAGAACGATAGTGAATCCCCGCACGGGAGGACAAACGGCGCAACGGTCGAAATTACCGGGTGCGCAGACGATGCACCGGGCCGCACGGGGAAGCGTGCTGGAACAAGTTTACACGATCGTGGCACGAGAGGAAGAAAGACTTTCGGGGTACCATTGGTTTTTACACGCGAACATGAACGTGTTCGGGGTGGACGATTACGTTGACTATCCCCGTTTAATGCTGACGGCGGGTAGTTTGCAATTACCCTTCGGGATGCGGCAGGTGGCGGCTGACGCGGGGCAGCTGGAGGTGGCGTGGCAAGATAACTCGTCGACGGTGACGGCTCAATCGACCGACCGCTTGATGGTGGCTACCATTTTCGACAACGAGCCCTATCAGCCCGTCGTGTTGGAAAACGTGCGGGGATGCCGCGCCGACGGGAAAGGGCGCGTCTATTTGCCGGAAGGCGAATGGACGGAGGCGCACTTGTATTGTTTCTTTGGGACGACGGACGGGAAACGCTATTCCCCGTGTATGTATTTTTCTATTCGTAAATCTTAACGGGTGGTAGTTATGGCTATATTTGATCCTACGATATTTCAGGGGCTTTCGGGTTCTGTGGGGAACGTGACGGCGTACAAATTGGGCGACAAACACGTGGCGCGGGGAAAAGCGATAGTGATAAAGGACGCCAAGACCTTGGCACAATTGAAGCAGCGGGAGCGTATGCGGGTGGTCACGGCGCTTCGTCGTGGTTTTATCGTTGTGCTGGAAGCTGGGTATTGCTCGGCTTCACGAAAAGTATGCTCGAATTGTTTCGTGAGGGATAATATCGGGAAAGTCGAGGTGGACGACGAGTTGAACACTACCGTGGATTTGTTGTCGCTGTCCCTCTCGGGCGGAGAACTCGGGATGCCCCGGATCCGGGCGGAAGTGGAAGCGGGCGAGCGGCAAGTCGTGTTCCGCTGGGAAAGCCAGCCGTTAATGCCCCGGATGGCGAAGGACGATCGCCTGTTTGGTGCGGTGTTCGAGCGAGTGTTACGGAGAAGCCGGCTCGTGGAGTTGGGGACAAGGGGAGAGTGTGGCGAGTTGGCATGGATGCTGCCCGAGGAGTGGGATGCGGGGCAACTGGTTGTTTACGGTTTCGCCACCAGCGCTAACGGGAAGAGGGCTTCCGGGACGCTGGGAATACTGGGATAATGTTATAAACAAATCTCCTTGTCAGTAAAGGAGATTTGTTTTTAACGGGATAATGGTATCGTGGTATATGAATAATTGTTTGTTATCGTGATAAAGGAACGGGAGTTCCTCTTTGCCTGTCGTGAGATTGCGTAGCCAGTACAGGCGGTCGCTAGGTACGTTGTTGAATAGAAGGTAGTTGTGGCGGGCAATTTTAGTCCCGGCGTTTTTCCATTCGTTATCCCAGTACAAGAGTTGATAACGGTGACCGATCACGATATGGTTTTCTGCGTTACAGGGAGCTACGCGGATTTTTTTCACTTTCATGGGACGTTTTAATGACATTTCGTTGGTGCTTTCATAAGAAGGATACTGCATACTCGTGTTATATAAAGGACCCCAACGTTGATTGGGATATTTTGCGATATCCGGGTGTAATTTCATGTATGTTTCTTGCCCTTTTTGCTTCCGGGCAACCTCGGGAGAAAAAACGGGTAAGGGAGTGGCTCGTTTTAGAGAATCTTCAGGGGTATATTCGTCCGTGAGAAATTCAATGATGCTCATGTTGCTTCGGGGAAACTCACCCGGGGCGACGTATCGATAGAAACGGAACGGACGGCATATTTCCGGGGTGTATTCCTGGAAATTGAGGATGGGGGCTTCCCGGATGGTGTAAAGCAGTGTCGAGTCTGAAAAATCCTCGCGGTTAGCCCCCTCGAATCGACCGCCTATCATTCGTTTTGCTTGTTCTTTCAAGTAAGGTTTTTCCGGAAATTTACGGAGAAGAACAAGAGTGTCTTTACGGGTTGAATGTTCCGGCACTATTTCCACAATTTGATATGATCCGGAAAGCGAATCAGCGGGAGCGATGTAAAATGGGGAAGCGAATGACACAAGCGTGTCCCCCCGGAAATAAGAGGGAAAATAAAGCGTGTGGTATACCACATTCTCGAACACGACCTGTTTTCGTGCTTTGTCGATTTTTCCCCATGTCGCGGGAGCTGTACCTGTTGGCGTGTTGTCGAACGTGTAAAGGAATGCCAAGTGATTGGGTGTATCTTTGTCGAAGGGAAGGGACACTCGTGTAACCCGGTAATATTCCCCGGTTACCTCTTTGAGGCAAGGGGTATCAAAATAGTCCGGTAAGTATTCCCCTTCGGCTTTTAACATGTAGGGACTGTTTGTTTGTGCGCCGAACGTGTTTCTGAAAAAACTGGGGGAAGCGCTGGAGTAGGGGCTGAGGGTGTCGAAATTGAAAGTTTTGTTATAAAAATTTTGATTTGTCGTGCTGTCAATAAATTTACAGTGGAAATGTCTATTTGTTTTCTCCCGAAAAGACACGTTGTGGTCCACGACCACGGGGATCCCGTAAGCCCGGAATATGTTGCAAGCGTTGTTTGCCATGCAAATACAATCCCCTTTATATCCAAGGAAAAGGTCATATACACCCACGTGTTGCCATTGATTGATTGCTAATGACGAGCGTATAAATCGAGTATAATGATTGTAACGTAAGATGAAACCGAGTATATCTTTCATGGTGGAACGATCCAGCCAGCCTTTGAACATGTCGTTTAGTCTTTTCCCGTTCTCGAAGAACGGGTAGCCTGCGATAGCCCGGTAGGGGAGAATCAATTCTTTGAATTGTTCAAAGGTGAGATAGGAGGCGTGCGGAGAGGTTTGCCATGCTTGGAAAGCATTTTCTATATGTGACACGAGAAAAGCGGAAGATATGTATTTCGGATCGGGAAATGTCCCTTTTTTGATTGTCGGGGTGTCAACGGGCATAGCGTTGATTAATTTTTTTATCGCGATTTGGAAATAATAATTTCTTTCCTCGTAATATCTTGAATTTAGCATGGTGTCCCGTATGTTACCCGTGGCGTATTTGTATAAGCTGTCTATTCTGGTATGCCATTTATAAATGGAAGAATCCGGGAATATAGCTTGTTCCGTGGAAAGATGCCATTTCATGTTGTCGATCAAGAAACAGGCGGCTTTGTATTTCAGGGAGTCGGCAGGAGCTTCTCGATAGTGGCGTAAGACTTTTTCCAGTTCTCCACGATTGCTCCCGGCGAGGGAAAGGGTTTCTTCCACTCCGGCGGGATAGCGGGTACAGGCAAAGGGTATGATGAGGACTAATAATAAAGCAATTTTTTTCATGAGGATTTCCATTTATCCGGGTAACTTGAATCGATAAATAATCATTTGTTCTTTTTCTTCGTCAATTATAGCCTGGGAATAATAATAAGGTTTAATGTACCCGGCAATTTTTAGGGTTTTCGGGACTGGCACGTCGCCGATTAATATTATATTCTCGTAAATTTGCAACCCGTCGGAGTTCTCTTTGTCACCCTTCGTGTATGAACGGAATAGGGTATTCGTTTCATTTATGTATTGCAACCAACCGTAGTAACCTTTATTCTCGCGTTCTTCATCATGATATTTGCGGCACTCTTTGTAACTGTTGATTTTTTTGTAACCTGTATTCATGTTTTTCTCCGAGAAGCCGAATGATAAAAGGGGTGTATAGTCGAAGTCATATTTGTAGATTAAAGAGTCCGCCTCGTATGATACATAAACATTGCCTTGATTATCTATATCAAAATTGATTCCCGAGAAGACAAGGAACTTGAGAGGATTTGATTTGTAAAATTCGGGATAGCCACCCCCGAGCATCCTTCCGTCTGCTTCGGTTTGTATATTGACTTCCGATATATGCCTGCACTTTTTCATGTAACGGTCTGTTTGTGCTATATAGTCCAAGTTGGGATGTTCCGAATACATGTTGAAATAGACGTTGTCGTTATAATTTTTACATGCCAAGCGATCGTATTGATGCGTGTATATGGCAGATGTTTTTGTGATGTCAGTGCTTTTATTTCTTTCGAGGAAAAATGTCTTTTTTAGATTGAAGGTTGAATCGTATACATGATGATCCAATTGGAAACCCAGTAGGAATAAACCTCCATCGGGAAGTAAAGTATATCCCGCGATTTTTCCGGCTGTTGTTTCGTGTGGGGCTCTACCTTGCCCGAGATACCGGTGTTTGAAGTTTCCCAAGGTGTCGAACGTGAAAAAGTAGCAATAGTACGTGTCGATGAAAAATAGGTCATTGTTTTGTGTTATACCGGATTTGTCTAGATACGAGGATTCTATGTGTTCCATGACAATGGTATCCCAATCTATTTTTGTGATTCGAATGGCTTTTTCCGGATTTGTAGGTTGAGGAAATAGATTTATATCCTCTGTGTGGCATGATACCAGAAGTATAATGAATGACGTGTAGATAATTTTCATATACGACATAATTTAAAAAGATTCGTAAGTCTTTAAAGGAAATACTTTTTTATACTTTTTGCTTGGGAAGGTTTAAGATGGATTACCGATTAGAATTATGTTATTATTTTCTTGTAAAAAAATAGTGATAATAATTTGGGAGAAATAACTTGGTTAATTAATATAATATTATCTATTTTTTTTGCTGTCGTTTTGATAATAACGGGATTATCTTTGAGATTGAGAGAGGTGAATATATTTTGTTCATCAAAACAATGATATTTAAAATTGTAAGATAACCAATCTCTTTGAATTTGTTTATCTTGTTTCTCCATAATTAAATAAATAGAATTGATATCAATTTTTAATTGATTTATTTCTTTAAACAAGTCTATAACGCAAGTATAACATGCGTCTTTGGGTAAGAGTAAGATGAAAGTAGTATCACGAGTATAGAATGTTGAATCGTATTTTTCTATATATTGTAAGATTCTTTCATAAGAAGACATGGAGCAAAGGATATTTTGTTCAATATAGAATTCATTTTGATGGTTCTTGGAAATCATAATGTTCATGTAATTTTCTAACTTTTTATTTATAGACTTATTCGAAATAAGTCTATAAATTAATAAAAAATTGGATAAAATAATTATTCCACAAAAACTAAATATAAATAATAATTGATTTTTAGAATTGAATCGTATCGCCATATTATTATATTTTAAATTTGATTTTGATTATAGCTGGATTTTGCTCACCATTAATAAGTGAGATATTTGTTTTCTCCAATATGTATTTCTTTAAAGTGTTTTTCATCATTTGTTGTTCTTGATGGGAATAATCTTTATAATCATTATAAACACCATAGAAAAAAGTTGAATCTGCTGCTTTAAAAAGAAATACATCTTCTTCATTAGGATCACTCTGCCAACGAAGACCTTTGTGCTCTTTGAGAGAAAAGATAAAATATGTTTCCTGTGCTTTAGGTGCGCAACATCCGAAATAAAAATATTCAGAGGTGTTGTGTATATAAATAGGAAGTTTGTAATAATTTGTGTGCATGTATTCTTGTATAGGAAATCCTTCTCCAGGTTTTGGATGTACATAGTATTGAGGAATGTATTTGTCTTTAAAATCAATAGTAACAAAGGGTTCAGGTTTGTTATCTACAATTTTATAACAAATATTATCGCCTTGTAAAGGGCGTATGATGTATTCATTTTTATAGGATTGAGTGATAATATGTGTTGGAAAGATGAAATCTATGCGTTGTAAATATTTGTTTATGAATCTTCCTTCTTTATCAAATTCTATTAGACAATAAAAATCTTGCCTGAAATCACTAATATTAGGAGGATTACAACAGAATAAGAAGAAACCATTATTGCCTGATGGACAGATTTCTACAAAATCTAAATACCGTTCATCTAGGTTGTCCATTTCTGGAATAGTACGTTTTATGAATTTGCCATCTTGTAGATTGTATGTTATGATTTGATTTGTATAATCTAGTGCTAATAAATATTGATAGTCATTTGATAGACAAATATCTCTTAATGCCATATATTCTTCTGGACCTCTTCCTCGATTTCCTATTTTTCGTATAAATTTACCATTATGGTCAAATACTAATATACCTGTTGAATTTAATACTATTATTTCTTTATTTTTCGAGAGTAAAATCTTTTTTATGTGGGTAATAAATGATTCTGGGGTGACTTCTAATCGTACAACTTCTAATGAATCAATATAGCGACTAAATTCATTGGCCATTGTGGCTTGCTCTAAAGGAGTAATAGTGTAAAGTGAGGTTGTTGTTGTTTTAGGAGTTGATTTGCATCCCCAGATAAAGATAAATGCTATTGTAATATATAAAGTTGATTTCATAATGATTGTATTGGATGAGTTTTGAAATTGTTTTGAAGAAAGTATTCTTATTTTCACTAAAGTACTTTATCTATTATTCAATTGATAGAAATTGAATTATTTGATTAAAGTACTTTAGGATTTTTAATTTAGAAAGAAATGTCTCTTAACCCCCATTTGTCGCATCCTTCAACTATTGCATAATTACATCGGTCACGAATACAGCTAGGTGATGCACCTTCGCAACATCGATTGATCCAATTTTCCATAGCGTAGTTTCGACATCCTGCAGTTATTTGGAAGTATGTTTTACTTCCACCTGAACCTTCTCCTAATGCTAACGCCTCCGTATTAAATAACGGAAAGTTTGCTAAAGATGTGTTGAGTGATACGTATACATTGACTACAATTATTGTGGTCAAGATGATACTACCCAAAATGATGCTTTTCCTTTTCATTATTATCAAAATTTATTATTGATATGTATAGTTCCGTCTTTTACCCGTGTATATCGTTTCAACGGGAGAGATGACGTTTGTCTCGGATTTTTTTATCTTTACACTTTCTTCTTTTTTGAGGAAGTTGGCGGTGTCGGGGTCTTGCTAGGATTGTTCCGGCACCGCTTTTCTTCCATTTGATGATGTTTAATGGTTTGTTTGACTTCTATTCAATCACGTTGCCGTCTAGCTTCAGCTTGTGTATTTTGGATGAAGTGTTACATAACACTTGTATCGTTTTGTTGAAACGTCCAAGCGAGTTGGGCTTGAAGGTTACTTTTATATCTTTTGTCTTGCCCGGTAGAACGGGACTTTTGTCCCATTGGGGGGCGGTACAGCCGCAAGTGGTGACGATATCCCGGATGATGAGGGGGTGTTTACCCGTGTTCTTGATGATGAAGATTATATCGGGGTGATCGTCGTAATGCAGGGTTTGCAAATTGACGGAATCTTGCAATATCTCTACCGTGGTGAGCGGGGCGTTTGTCCATTCTTGAACGGGAGCGGTAAAGGCAAGCCAACATGTAATGATGGCTGCCGAACATGTGACAAGTATACCTATATATATAAGGTGTGTTTTTTTCATGATGGTGGTGATTACAAGTTGAATTGGACAAGTTTCGCGTCGGGAGTAGTCCCGTAGAGTTGGTTTTCTTCCGTGTCGAACGCGAGGTAATTGGCGGCTTCCGGCAGGGTGTAATTATTTAACAGGGTTCCGTTCCAGTCGAAGACGAGGAGGGTGGAACTGTTGATGATTTTTTGCCCGTATTCTTTGTATGTTTTACCGGAGTATAGCACGTAAATTCGTTCATTAGACACTGCCACTTCCCGGAAGCCCGTGACGTTATCCGAGTAATAAGCCACGAGGGGATGTTTTCCGTCATTGATGTCCACGTGGGGATAGTAGTACATGTGACGGCAGACGAGCGAGATCGTGTTGCCGTTGATGCGACAGATATCGAGTTGCCCGCTACGGATGTCGGTGCAGACGAAAGCCTTGTTGTCCGGGCGTAGGCGTAGTACGGTGCTTGCCCAAAGGATGCTTTTCCCGTAATCGGATAACTCGGGATAAGCGGGATGCACGGGGTAGGGGACGGCGTATGATTCGCTGCCGTCGTCCAGTGAATAAAAACGGTAGCGGCCTTGCTCGTAAAGCCCGGTGGAAATTACGAATCCGTCACCTTGGATAGCCGAGAGATGAGTGTTGGTGCCTTCTGCCAGCACGAGGGGATGAGCCGCGGAGCGGCTTAATGCCTTCGGGTTGTGGCGATGGAGTTTACCGGTTTCAAAATCGAAAACGGATAGTTCCCCTTGTTCGTTTACCGATAGATTGTCAATTGTGTATGCTTCATTTTCCCCTTCGCCGAAAGGTAACCAGTCGCGAGTGGTGTGGTTGGAAAGATCGATGAGGCTGAGGTTATTTTCTTCATAACGTCGTTCCACTGCGAGTAAATCCCCGTGTTTAGTGATTTTTAGCGGTGTCATGATCCCAAACTCGTGAAGATTTGTCACGAGGGTTGAGGTGATTTCATTACCCGAGGTCTGGATGGATGCCGGGATCTCCAAATAGCTGTTATCCGTGGAACAGGATAAAAATAGCGGTATTATAACTAATGTTGCAAGATGTTTTTTCATGGTGTTTACTATTTATGAGTCATACCGGGATATATTGTGTTATTGATGATGCATTTGCCTTCCGCGTAAATGCAATCGATTGAAGAAGAGCCTTCTCCTCTTGCAAGGGCTTCGACATTGCGGGAGATGGCCTCTTCTTTTTCAGAAATAGGTGAAAAACTGGTTAATAATCCCGCTAATAAACTTATCGCAACGATAATCGTATTTTTTCGGTCTAAGTGTTTCATATTTCAAAACTTTTTATTATATTGCATTAATTTAGTTTCGCTGTGTGCAACAAAAATATAAATAAAAAACAGGAGGAAGACAAATGCAAGTTCATAGAATTCTCATAAAATTGAAACATATAGGAAGCACACCATTATTTAGGGAAACGGTAATGGCTGTATTGGCTATTGGTTTCGTTATTTTGCTACAATATTGGCTTGTTTATTTGTTGTATACGGGAGAGAATGGAAAAATAAGAGATGAATTGAATAGGTCGACTTTATGGAGTATTGGGTACTGGAGTGGACGAGAGGGAATGAAAGTTGATAGTGTCGTGAGATATTGGGGTTATGATGCAAAAACACATGTATTGACGATCGGTATTCGTGATAAAGAATATTGTTTCGAGATAGATTCTATAGAAGCCGCTTGGGAGATGGATGCTATTGTTACTTACGACGTGAACTTGCAGAACCCGATTACCTTGGCTTGTTTGGATTCGTTGGTTAAGCATAGGGCGGAAGAAGTAATCGGTAATCTCTCAATCGCTTTCCGTCGCGTAGATTCATTGGGCAACACGAAAGAGGTATATCCGCCGGGTAACACGAGGTATATGGATATGGAGGAAGCGGGATACGTGCGATTGGGATATATTAGCGGGGAGAAGGTGGGAGTGCTTTTTGATTTCACGTGGAAGGATTTTCTATACAGGTTCTGGTGGCAGTTTACCGGGATTATTTTGGTCGGGTCGGTACTCGTGGTGTTGATTGTATCTTTTGCCTGTAGGATTTGGAAACAAAGGAAGTTGCGACAATTGCAGGAAGCGTGTTTAAGACAAAGAATGCATGATTTGAAAAGACCCGTGGGAGCGGTCGAAGGATTATTTCTTCGATTGCAGCGGCAGATTCAGAAGGTTTCGGATAGGGAGAAAGGCGAGGAGATGTGTGATATCGGGTTGGAAAAAGCAGCCATGCTGAAAAGGGAAATGAGTGACGTGTTGCAGTTGGCGATGTTGATGTACCGGAAACGAGTGGAATGGGTAGATATTTCATTGAAAGAGGAATTGGTAACGTTGGCAGCGGAAGAGCAGTTTGCTAACCCGGAAAAGGATATTCGGGTAGAGTTGGATTACAGGTTGCCGAACGTGTTGTTGCTCTCGGAACAGTTCTTGTACGCGTTGCGGAATCTGATGGATAACGCGGTGAAGTATTCCGGGGAAACGGTTTTTATAAAGGTGGCTTGTTACCGGGAGGGGAAAGCCCTTGTCGTATCAGTGACGGACGAGGGGAAAGGTATTGCTAAAAAAGATTTGCCTTATATTTTTGAAGAGTATTGGCGAGTTGGTAGGGATGAGAAAGCAAAAGGCTTCGGGTTGGGATTGGCATCCGTTCAGAAAATTGTGAAAAGGCATAAAGGGAAAGTTCACGTGGAAAGCGAATTGGGGAAAGGTTCCACGTTCACTATAAAATTAGATAACTATGGAAAGAAAGATAAAACTTTTGTATGCCGAGGACGAGAAGCAGATGCGGATCACGTACACGGAAATATTATCGAAGCAAGGATTTGACGTTTATGCCGTGACGAATGGGGATGAGGCATGGGAGGCTTACCAAAAGGATGAATGGGATATATTGTTATTGGATATCGAAATGCCGGAAAAAACCGGGGAGGAAGTAATCCGGTTGATTCGGGAGAATGATACTCAGGTGCCTATCGTGGTATTTACCGGATACGACCAAGAGGGATTGTCTGTTATGGAAGCGGACGGGGGTGCGGATGATTACGTGAGCAAGGATTGGTCTGTCAAGGTTTTGGTTGATCGTTTGGGCAAGCGTTTGAAAGACGCGATGAGAAGGGCGGAAAGAGGTGAACAACGGGTATTCCGTCTGTCTTCGCGTATGACTTATGACAAGGTTACCAATATTTTGACGATAGACGGTAAGGCGACAAAATTAAAAGGAATGCAGGGGAAAATCATGTTGATATTTTGTACACGCAGAAACGAAGAGATCAAGAGTACGGAATTATGCAAGGAATTATGGAATTTCGACGATGACCTCAAGAAAGGGGAATTATCAACATATATATCACAATTGCGAAAGATATTGAAAGCCGATTCCTCTGTTGAAATAGTTAATAATAACGGTTGTTACCTCTTAGTAGTTCCGGATAAGTAAACGCATATCTCTTTGCATTTCCTCGACGGCGGAGGAGAATACTTTCGGTTTTTTGTTGATGACGAGGTTGGCGGTGACGATGGCTTTATCGATTTGTCCGCTTTCGGCGTACATTTTAGCGAGAAGGTAGAGGGGGTAGATTCGGTTGGGAACCATGCGGGATGCCGTGAGGAAGGTGGCTTCTGCCAAGTCGTATTGTTGCATTGCCTGATAGTTTTTACCCATGATATTGTAGATCATCGGGTCGGAGGAAAGAACGGCAGCTTCACGAAGTACCCGGTTACTTTGGTCCGGGTTGTCCGTGCGGGAGAGGCATTGCCCGTACTCGAACAGAAAGGCGGGATGATCTTTCAGAATGGGGTATATCGCCCTGTAATTGTCCACGGTTCGTTTGAATATCTGCATATTAAAATAGATTTGTTCGCTTCTCCAGCGTTTGAATGCTTCTACGCGTTCTGTTTTTCCCGAGGTGAAGTACCACACGGGAACAAGTAAAAACAGGTAGAATATTCCCACTATCCATCGGGGGGACGGGGGGGAAGACGATGCCGTACATTGTGCCGTGAGTAGCGAGAACAGGATGGCTAACGGCAACACGTTGAACGGGTAGGAGAAACAGGAGAAGATGAGAAAAGCGATTAACGCTCCCACGTGTCCCGCTTGTTTGTGTATTTGGGCTCGATAGGCATTCCGGATGGCGGAGGCGATGATGCCGAGAAAAAGCAATAGCCCGATAAGGCCGTTTTCCACGGTGATTTGAATAAACTCGTTGAACGCGGATTCCGGGGCATCGGCAACGAGTTCTTCTTGTGGCGTGTAGTTGTCTTGCGTGAAATAGGCTTCCTGCGCTTTCCCGTAAGGTCCTGCGAAGTTCCCGAAACCGGTTCCTGTTACCGGGTGTGAAGCTATGATGGTTGTGGATACTTTCCAAATTAAAAGACGTCCGTCGGCGGAGCTTTTTTTCATCATATATGTACCGATCATTAAAATGCCAATGACCAGAAAGATGACAATCGTGGCGACAGGGGTAATAACGGGATGTGCCCGATAGAACGCGATGCATTGCTGACGCAGGTGATAATGGTATCCCACTACAATTGCACACCCGACGATGGCTGCCACCCATGCACTCCGGCTCATGGTAGCGGGTAGGACGAGAAGGAGGGCGATTACCACGCCGATAGAAATGATATGAGGCCATTTGTGTGTCGTGAGGGCATAGTGTAAGGCCAGAGGAAAGATAGCGACCAGAAAGCCGGAATAGGGCCCCGGGTTAAAGAATGAACCTGTCAGGTCGAACTGGTTATGAAATGAAGGAGTGAGCCCGTATAGCTGTGCCGCACCCCACAGCGCCTCGATAAATCCGACAGCCAGAAGGGCGACATTGACGAAGTTTCCGGAGGAGAAGGAGGTGAGTATCCTGAAAAGGAAATAGGTAACCCCAACGAGCACGAGGATTCCCGCCCGGGCGTGTATTCCTTGCCCGAAGTAGTGCAGGTTCAGCAGGCTGTACGCTATATAGAGAAATACAAGTAGATCCGTGAGCGTGAAACGGAAAGGACGGATCAATGCCAACAATACACAGGGTATTGCAACCCAAGGAAGTATCGAGTAGAACCAAAAGATTTTCGCTATACGGTTTTCCAGTTCCCCTCCCGTGATGAATGTAGAGGACAACAATAATAGCGATAAGATGAAAACAATTGTTCCTAGCGTGTAAGTCTTAATATTCTCCTTCAATAGCATTTTACGTCGTTTTATGCAAAAGTAGGAAAATATATATAATATGTATAATGGAAAGTTGATAATATTCTAAGAATTATCGCTTGCTTCGTCTTCTTCCTCTTCTTGTTTAGGTGGTTGAGGGGTGTTGAAGATGTCGTATTTATCGAGGGGTTGCAGGTATTTCAACCAGCGGAAATCTTTCAGACGTTCTTCTCTCGGGTCGACAAGGAAGAGGGGAGTCAGGTCACCGTCGGGTTTGTTTATGAAAATGATATCTGTCACCCGTCGTTTCTCTATCATGATACGGATGTTGGAACTGGTGGCACGATTGACACCGATAATAGCACCTTGGTCATCCGGGTAGTAAATGGTTTCGCCACTCCCGTCCACGTATACCATGTATAACTCGTTATCCTTGAAATACCCGGTCATATTTCTTCCTTTGATCTGGTCGAACATTTCGGTATCCCATCGTCGTCCGACCATGAAGGCTTTGTTGTTCAAATAGAATTGTTTGATTTGCCCGTTACCCGTGAGCAGTGATATTTTTTCGGCAGTCATCTGGTAACCGGATGCCCATGTAACGGGTTCATTGTACAAGGTTACGGTTGAATCTGCGGTCAGGTATACCATAGAGTCACATACGCCTTGTATATCTTGGCTAAAGAATCTGACCTTATGAAACGCGCGCAGTATTTGATTCTTGGCGGAATCTTGTTCCATATACAGGGTATCGCCGTGCAGGAACAGGGAATCCTGTTTGCTGCAAAGGATAAGCAGGGCACTGTCGGTGACGAATGACTGGTTGGTTTCCCGGTTCATCTGGGCGTAATGTCCTTTCACGATCACGTCGTTGACCGAGTCTATCAAAGTGATGTTCCGGTACAAGTTTGCCATGCCGCTGATACTGTCAATTATCATGGTGTCGCCGTATCCCGTGTAAGTGAGGTGGGTGAGGCGGTTATTTTTATACAACTCGGCATGTCCTAAGTTGGAGTCGTACCATCCATCTTCGGAGTAGAGAGTGTTGTTGTCTTCGCCTTTGCCGTAAATATTGGTGGGACCGAGGATGTACACCAGTTTTGTCTCGGTGTTGTATTTCAATGTATCGGAATAGATATCATAATCGGGGGAAACCACTTTCACGCTATCCTTGAAAAAGGCGAGCTTGGATTGCGTGAAGTAGGTGCCTTGTTTGCTATCCAGCGTGTTTACTTCATCTTTTAGGTTACCCCAGTTGAAATAGTACCCGATGTCGAAAATCCCGTCATAATCCAGGTAATTGGTCTTTAACGTGATCTGGGGGTCTCTGAGGGTTACGTTCCGGCGTACCTGTATCATTTTCTTGTTCGCGTCATAATACATGTAATCTCCCGCCATGTGAATACTGTCGTTTTTGTTGACCCGTACATGCCCGAATGCTTCGAGGTAATTGGTATCCGGTCGTTCCACCTGGTAAAGGCTATCGCACCACATGAGTATATCCTCGTGTTTCATGTGGACGTTTCCGACAAATCTACTTGGTTGCTGTTCCGTTCCCGGGTAAAATTGGTCGGCATTCAGAATGTTCACTTTCGACTTTTTTACTTGTGCCGTACCGTTTACGGGGAATAATCCCCATAACACGCATAACATTCCAACCCAAATACCTGCTCTTGCCATGAAAAATAGTCAATCTTAGATCATCAATTATTTAATCCAACCGTCGTAGTGGAATTTGATGTTTTTGTATTCATCGTCGATATGGATATAGGTATTCGCTTGTCTTTCCTTGATCCATTTCTCGATAACTTCTTGTTCTTTTTTTCTTTTCAGCCCGTTCTCGAAGCTCATCCAGTCATCTTCAAGATTAGCCGTATGAGCGGGGTAATACGCTTTTATTTTGATGATTTTGTACTCGTCGCCTATTTCTGTTCTGTCGAGAAAGGGTTCGGAGATTTCACCTACTTGCAAGCTGTTTACCTGACGTGCCATATCTCCTTTGATTAACTCTTTCGGTAATTTGGAATCCGCGTCGTACGCGTTGAAAAGGAGTCCGCCGTTTTTACTGGTTTTTTTATCCGTTGATACCCAGAAAGCGGCTTCTTCGAATGTCCATTCCCCGTTTTTGATGGTAGTCACCAGACTGTCCAGACGTTGAAGGGCTGCTTCACGGTCTTTTTCTTCAATTCTGGGGCGTAACAAGATATGACGAACGTTTACTTTATCTCCTTGGCGGTCGATGTATTGAATAATGTGAAAACCGTATTCCGATTCCACGATTTTGGATATTTTTCCCGGTTTCAAGCTGAATGCCGCTTCGGCAAATTCCGGTGTCAACTCGTTCTTGGACATATAACCCAATTCTCCACCTTTAGCGGCGGTTCCCGGGTCTTCCGAGTAGAGTACTGCCAACGTGTTGAATGATTGTTTGCCTTCAAGGATGTCATCGCGGTATTGTCTAAGCAGGTTCCGGATACGTTCTTTTTCCGTGTCGGCAATTTTCGGTTTAATCACGATTTGTTGTATCTCGTATCTGTCGCCCACTTCCGGTAAACTGTCTTTGTTGAATTTGCGGTAGAAATAACGTACTTCCGAAGGGGTAACCCGAACGTTTTCCACTATTTTCTGTTGCATCCGATTGGTGATCATTTGTTCCCGCATCGGGGTACGCATTTCGTTTTTGATTTCCTCGTATGATTTACCGAAATAGCTTTCCAGCTTCTCGCGTGAACCGATGTTTCTCACGTATTCTTCCAACTGAGAGTTTAATTGTGCTTCTACCTCTGTGTCGCTAACAGCAATACTATCTATTTTGGCTTGCGCCATCAATAGCTTCTGAACCAGTCTGTTCTCGAATATTTGAGCTTTGGCATCGGCTTGATTAGCGATTGCGCTTCGCGTCTGTTCATGTAAAAAATCGTTCTCGATGTCTGATTTCAACACGATTTCTTCTCCGACCACAGCGATAATCTTGTCAATCACGTTCTTTTGTGCTGAAGCATAACTAGCTAAAAATAAAAGTATAAGCAGTGATAAATATCTCATAATCCTTTAATAAATTTATACTCAATAAAAACGCTCTAAACTAATACTTTTTCTTCAAATCTAAGAATAATCCGTTCGTTTTCGCTTTTTTATTTTTAATTTTCAAATCCTGTTAATAAATTTTGACGTAATCTTTACGTGTTCCTTCCGCGTTTATGTCTTTCTCTAGGTTTTCCTCGAAGGCTATTTTGCGTTTGTTCAATAATAGTATTTCGATTTCTTTTTTCACGTACCCGAGGGGAGCAGTTTCGTGTTCTTGGCGAGTTTCGTATATTTTCAGGAAATAGTAATTCTCGTCATTTTCCGTTTCTATCAACTCTTTGTTTTTATATTTGGCTTCCCAATCACTGCCCGTGATGGGCAACAGGTTCAATATATCGCGCAAGGGTATCCATTGGTCATTGAAGTTATCGTATTTTTTAGCCGAAGTAATGCAATACTCTTCCAGTGCCGCTTGATCTTTGGCATCTTTCGAGCGAAACCATTTCCGTACGTTGTCAATATTGATAGCCGATTTCGGCAACACGATAAACAATGCCCGCACGACGGGAGTGTTGAGTATGAAGTTGAACTTGTTGTTGTCGTAATATCGCGCTATCTCGGCATCGCTGATACCCCGGTCGAGTTTTTGAGCCACGAGTTTCTCCTTGTATTTATGGATGAGGATGGACGAGGAGTAATCTTCCACTTGCTTGCGGATATTCTTTTCTTCATCGCTTAGATTCTGGATTGCCTTGTGGAGCAGGAGTTCCTTGGTTATCCAGTTTCTCACGTAGCTTTGTGCCATGATCGTGCTGTCTGCCGAGGGGGTGCCGGCGGGGATGATACTATTTACTTCCGAGAGGAATAAATATTTATCAAATGCTTTGGCAACGGGCTTTTCCTCTTCGGGGAAATTTTCTTTACACGCGCCCAGAAAAAGGGTTATCAACAGTATATATTGTAATTTCATCATCTCGCTTGAATTATATTCGGGCGAAAATAATAAAAAGCGATTTAATTCTATCGATTCGTGGCAGTTTTTTCGTGTATTTTGTATTTTTGTGGAAGATTTCGAATGATGACCCGCGATATAAAGGATATATTGAAAACGTACTGGGGATATGATGAGTTTCGTTCCCTGCAAGAGGATATTATCCGCTCCGTGATGAGCGGGAGGGATACACTTGCCCTTATGCCGACGGGCGGGGGTAAGTCCCTTACTTATCAGGTGTCGGGATTGGCGATGGAGGGCGTCTGTCTGGTGGTGACTCCTTTGATCGCGTTGATGAAAGATCAGGTGGAAGATCTGAAAGGGAGAGGGATTTCGGCTGAGGCGATTTATACCGGGATGAAGACGGAACGGGTGGCATCTATTATTAATAAGTGTATTTACGATACGGTGAAGTTCCTTTATGTTTCTCCCGAGCGTTTGTATTCCGAGCGTTTCCGTGAAAAATTACGGATGATGAACGTGTGCATGATCACGGTGGACGAGGCTCACTGCATATCGCAATGGGGATATGATTTTCGCCCCGCGTACTTGCGAATAGCGGATGTGCGGGAATACTTCCCCGGGGTGGTTATCCTCGCCTTGACCGCCACGGCAACCCCGGCAGTGGTGAAAGATATCCAGCAACAACTTCGTTTCGAGACTCCCCGTGTCCTGTCAAAGAGTTTCCGTAGAGAGAATATCTCGTACGTGATTCGGGAAACGGAGGCGAAACCGCTCGAACTTTATAACATATTGTCCAAGGTGCGGGGAGGGGCTATCGTGTACGTGCGTACACGGGAGAAAGCCTCGTCCGTGGCCGCTTTCTTGAATAAATCGGGAATAAAATCCGATTTCTATCATGCCGGTTTGTCTTCTTTACAGCGGGCACGGCGTCAGGAATTATGGAAGAACGGGGAAGTACCCGTTATCGTGGCTACTAATGCTTTCGGGATGGGGATTGACAAACCGGATGTGCGGGTAGTGGTGCATTACGATATCCCGGACAGTCCCGAGGCATATTTCCAAGAAGCGGGACGAGCCGGACGGGACGGGAAGCGGGCGTATGCCGTGTTGTTGTCTTCTCCCCCGGCCGTGGGTGCGTTAAAAAGGCGTATAGAGGATGCGTTCCCGTCGAAAGAGTATATTAAACGGGTGTACGAGGCATTGTTTAACTATTATCAATTGGGTGAAGGCGAGGGCGAGGGGCTCGTGTCGGAATTTAACCCGGATGTATTCGTGACAAATTTCAAATTGAACTTGGCGAAAGCGATGTCTGCCATTGAAATATTGGACGTGGCGGGATATCTGACTTACACGACCGATTTGAATACTCGTTCCCGGGTGATGTTTATCGTCGTGCGTGATCGGTTGTACGATATTGACACGGGTAACCCTTTAATGGAGAAGTTATTGGTACTTCTAATGAGAAACTACGCGGGTATTTTTGTTCAAGATGCTTATATTGACGAGGGCTTTTTAGCGGATCAACTGGGGATAAAGCGGAAAGAGTTGTATGATGCTTTCGTTACTCTGGCTAAACGCAAGATTATCCGTTACGTGCCGGGGGACACGAAACCTTATGTTATTTTCCACCGTCCCCGCTTGCCTCTGTCATACGTGTCTATCGGTCGGGAGGCTTACGAGGAGCGCAAACATGCGTATGCGAGTAAGATCGAGGCTATGGTGCGTTATTGCGAGGACAAGGAAACGTGTCGGCAATTGTTGTTGATGGAATATTTCGGGCAGAAGGAAAGCGAAGCCTGCGGTATATGTGACGTGTGTATCAGTCGGAAGAAAGCGTCGGTAAGGGAGAAACCTGTCGGGACGGACGAGCGGATACTGCAATTGCTCGCGGGGCGGGATGTTCCTGTAAATGAATTAGTCCGTGGAATAGGTGTGTCACCGGAGGTGGTCGTCGAGCGGATTCGGGCATTACTGGATGAAGGGAAGATTCGATATGTCACTCCGTCTGTTCTTGGATTGATAAGTCGGTAAAGTTTACCTGTAACTTATGTATGGTAAAGGGTGCGTTATCCCTTACACAACCCTTTCGCTACCTCATGAACGTAGCATGAACGTATCATGGACGTATCATGAACGTAACCCGTCGTTTATGCTGCCTTTGTGGTATGTTAAACCAGTATTTTTAAGGTAAAGTAGGGGTAGAGGATAATATAGGGAACATAAAACTAAGGATATATTTCGAGTTTTATTTAGTGAAAGAAAAAAAGTTTTAGAATCATCGGTACCTTTTTTCTCGTGAAGTGTTATAAGGGAAATAGCGATGAGATGAGAAAAGAGAATGATGATATTATTCGTTTGATTGTACGGAGTCTTCGGGGGGAATTGACCCCGGATGAAGAGGTACTTTTTATATCGTGGAAATTTTGTTCGAAGGCCAACGAGGAGATGTACCGACGTTTGGAACGTGAATACAAGGAACATGCGGAGTACGCGCTGTACAAGCAATTTGATACCCGCAGGGAGTGGGCTGTCGTGGAGAAAGGTATTCGGAAAAGACGTTCCGCACATCGTTTGTATCGTGTGGCAATTGCCGCTTCGTTCCTCGTTTTGGGTATTGCTTCTTATATCTTGCTCGCTCCCGAGAAGGAGCCTCCCCGGCAGTTGGCAAAAGTCTTGCCAGTCGGCGAGTATTCTTTCAGCAAGAAGGCTTCTTTGATTTTGCCCGGGGGCGATACGTTACAGATTACACCCGTGATGACTGACACACTAATCGAGCGATTGCCTTTCGTGAGTAATAACGGGGAGGCGTTGGTGTATCACGAGAGTTCAGGTTCGGATACTCTTGTGTATAATACCTTGGAGATTCCGCGAGGAGGGGCTTATTCCCTGCAATTGGCGGACGGAACGAAGGTCATGTTGAATTCTGAATCGCGATTAAGGTTCCCGCAGGCGTTTAACGGCGATACCCGGGAAGTATTCCTTGACGGGGAGGGATTTTTCCAAGTGGCTAAAGACGCGGAGAAACCTTTTATCGTGCATTGTACCGATTACAAGGTGAGAGTACTGGGTACGACGTTTAATATCTCGGCTTACGCGAGTGATGACGTGTCTATGACCACGCTGGTCGAGGGACGGGTGAACGTGGAGCGAGGGGACACGAGGGTGTTGCTGATTCCCGGGGTGATGGCTTCGGTGACACGTTCGGGTATCACCACGCGGGAGGTGAATGTCGATTCGTATATCTCGTGGACGAAAGACCAGTTTAGTTTTAGCGAGGAACGATTGAAGGATTTGTTAAAAAAGATATCCCGCTGGTATGACGTGGATTTCGTGTTTGACAACCCGGAAATCGAAGAATACAAGTTCTCGGGATTTATTCCCCGGTACGAGAATATAACAGCCGTATTGCAAATCATGGAGCAGGCTGCCGACGTGGTATTTAAAACAAGTGATGATAAGAAGATTACGGTGTACGATAGTCATGAGAAAGTACACTAAAGGTATAGAGTGAAAAAATAAGTTTGGTTTAAATTTTTGAAATGAAAAGATGGATTACCTTAAGTATGGTGATGCTATTTGTATTGCCATGCCCGGAGCTAACTTTTGCTTCCGCTAAAAAGAAGAAAAAAGCCACCACGGAGGTGAAGAAAGAACCCGTGAAGCGGCAGAGTAAGTATGACAAGCTGGTGAAGAATAAGCTGTGCGTGACGGCACGGGGCAATTTTGTTACCTTGCATAAGGTGGACGGGAAACTTTATTTCGAGATTCCCGCGAAGTACCTGAACCGGGAAATGTTGTTGGCATCGACGATTTCTGAGGCGAGTGACAATAACCTGTGCGCTATCGGGTACAAACCGAAACCGCCTATGCATATCAAGTTCACGAAGACCGATAGCACGATATTCATGAGAGAGGTGAACGTGACGGCCACCTGTAACGAGAACGAGGGACACATGAAAACCGTGATGGAGCGGAGTTTTATGGACCCGATTATCAACTCGTTCAAGATTTATTGCTACACGAACGATAGTTCTGCTTTTCTGGTCGATATGACCTCCCTGTTCACGGGGAACGTGGAGAAGTTGGCGCCGATAGCCAATTCGGGGGGAACGGTGGAGATCACGGCGGCGTTTAATAGTTCCGGGTCTATTCTGGATGATATTAAAGCGTTTGACGATAACGTGACGGTGAAATCATACCTTTCTTATTCCGTGACGGCGAAGATGTTGGGTATTCTTTTATTGAAAAGGAACGAGCCGTTGACGGTGAAGGCTACGCGCACGCTGTTGTTGTTGCCGGAGGAGAAGATGCATCCCCGTGTCAGCGATTCCCGCGTGGGGGTGTTCCTGACGAATGCGAAACAGCATATCTCGACCGATCAGGATAAGATTCAGGCCTATACTCTGGCTACCCGTTGGAAGTTGGAACCCAAGGATATGGAAGCCTACAAACGAGGCGAGTTGGTGGAACCCGTGAAACCGATCGTGTATTATCTGGACGATGCTTTCCCGGAAGCGTGGAAGGAGCCGATGCGTCGGGGTACTTTGCGTTGGAACAAGGCTTTCGAGAAGGTCGGGTTCAAGAACGTGG
>OGKG01000765.1_pt1 | contig 41046 bp, 29 predicted proteins | sample 1572201 | NCBI WGS metagenome assembly OGKG01 (sample SAMEA2582146, study PRJEB24529) | metagenome | biome: Human gut stool | place: China | collected 2011 | reverse complement strand
GGTAATAGAACTCCTTACTCATGTTTACCAGAGCCATTTTCGTTAATTCTATCTGAATAAGAATTTGGTCCGCATCAGCATCATCTTTATATTTCACCACATCGTATGTGTTATCAGGTGTATTTGTAGGACTTCCATCTTTGAAATCGAAACGAGCCACGGCACGTTCCACGTCGATGGCTCCTGCTCCTCCATCATTATCAATCACAGCATCAGTTTCCGGATAATTCTTTCCGGTTAAATCAAATGCTTTTTCTACCGTATTATGGCTATCCCATCCAGACAACGTTTTGGGTATTCTTTTCTCGATATCATTCAATTTGGCAGTAGCCATCAAAAAGCCTTGCTTGCGATCTGAACCACCCCAAACAGCTCCCCCATCTTGTACAGAGGAAGAAGGATATGTACCATCCGCATTCTCTATAATTTGTCCCTTTTCATCAATCCAAGTAGCGCCGTAGGTCAAGCCACTAAGTTTAGCTTGTAACTGTGGCGTGGGATTACAGAACACGTACACATTAATTTTATCTTTTTCATCCTTTAATGTGTTATTTTCACCATTAGCGGCATAATAATTAGACAATTTCGATTTTTCAATAGATTGAACGGTATTGATTTTGCCATTACTCGGGCTGGCAAATCCGTTTTGTGTACCGCAGGCAATAAATTTATTATCTTTATCAGCCAATACTAGCACAACAGTATTCACTACATTTTCATAATCCTTTCCTACTTCGGTACCACTCGAACTCGTTCCATAATCATCATCGGTATCAGTATCGGTATTACTCCTCCCCCCTATTCCTCCTGCCACGGGTAGCTGCACCGTCACGTTCATGTAAACGGCGTCTTTTGAGCCATTCTGATCCCCCTCCGGGTCGTCGCCTGTCAGGGCATCATGACTACAACCGACAAACGCCAAAGCAAGTGCGGTTGCAAAAAACTGAAATAATTTTCTTTTTTTCATAATATGGTTATTTAAAATTTATTTGATTATTCTTCGTATTTAATTATTCGGTGAATCTTCTTTCCTTCAATTCTTTCAAGGTAGCGGCAGCCTTCTCTAGTCCCATCTCCCGGGCTTTTTCCAGGAATGTCACCGCTCTCTTGTAATCCTTCTCGCGTATGGCGAGAGCACCCCTCGCGTAGACGGCTTCCGCCGAATCACCCGCCTTCTCGAGATAACGGTGGGCTGCCTCGTGGTCACCGTGGCGCATAGCGGCGTTCGCGGCGTTCAGGTTGGCAACCGCGTCGTCCGGGAACATCCGCACCGCCGTTTCAAACACGTCGGTAAACTCCGGCGAGCCCGGTTCGTACATCCTCGCCACGAGGTAGAACTCGTTCAGGCTCAAGTTCTGTGGTCGTTCTGCCAATATACGTTTGATCTCTTCCACGTCGCTGTAGCGGCGTATATTGTAATCAATGCGGTAATCCGTGTGACGCAACGCCGGGTAACAATACTGCAACAGGAAACGATATTCTTCCGGGTAGGTGCGTTTGATTTTTGCCTCCTTCGCATCCGGATCCATGTCACTGTCAATCATCCCGAGAATCTCCGCGCGATGATTGATATTGGAATTCTCCACGTACCGCCGCAATCCTTCCCAATCCTCCGGCTCGTGTTCCGTGATTATAATGTCATCGGCAAAATCATACAATTTCCGAATATGCTCCTTGAGCGACCGGGTACGCCCTATCGCCAAGTCCCGGTTGTGCGCGTACGGACTTTCGGGCGAAGCGTACCCCTTGAGCCACACCGACACGATGGTCATATCCTTGTCCCCCCGCACCGAATCGATGCTTGCCTCGATCTTGCCCAACTCCTCCGTGTTGCGACGGTAGTCGGGGTAAATCTCCGTTTTGTCTACCGGGAAGTCGATAAATGCCGAACCCGACAGCGAACGGCTTTTCATCATTTCGGCTTCCGGGCGCACGAACACCAGTTCCGGGAAGAAGGCCTCGTCGTGCCTTCCCAGCGGACCGTCGTATTCCGCCACGATCTCATGGCAACATCCCCAGTCGCCACGATGCAGCTTGAGCGTCGCCCCGTCCATCCACTCCTCGTACAGGACGGAGCGGTTGTAATCAATGCCATCCGGCTTCCCGGATGCCCGAAACACCATTTCACTCTCACCCGAAATCATACTCACGCCATTTCTCACGTAATAATAATACCGCCTGCGCCCGTAAATTCCCACCGATGGCAGGTCGAGCGAATCCGTCCCGTTGACTAAACGGGGCGTGAGCAACACGGCACGGTTCGATTCCACCTCGAGTCCCGTCAAGTCCATCTCCATCTCCACCGAGAGGTATTTGCCGTTCCGTTCCATCTTGAAACGGCTAACGGAAACACCAGGCGTGATATTTTTCACCTCCTGCGCCACGGCCCCCGGCAGACATCCCAACCCCAGCAGGGTTGCCACTATGAATATCATCCTTTTCATCTTTATCGCACTTTAAAACAGGTAAACTAAATTGATCGCCACTTTAGTGGGACCCACGTAATGATGCGACTTGTCCCTCGCTATTTTCTCCCCGCACACGGCGCACGGGAACTTGTCATAGCGAGTGTAGGAATAGCCGAAACCAAACTCTGCTTCCAGGTTCCAATGCCGCCCCAGTATCCAGGCATAACCGTAAGCTACCCCCAACCCGGCAAACCAACCTTGATAGCGAACTCCCTGCAACTTCCGCGCATCGGTGCCCAGGAAATGAAGACGCCCATTGAATCCTCCCATGTTATACTGCCCACCGTGCACGTGAGCTCCAAGAAAATGACCGGCGAAACGGTCGCAGAACCAGTACCGCACCTCGGGCTGCAAGAGCCAGTGCCTCCATCTCCTGTCATGTGACAATGTCCAGGCATTGAATTGCCCCGTGACGTCAACAGTCCAACGCGGTGCCACCCCCACCTCCACGCCTAGGTTGGGAGAGAAGATAACATCCGAAACCAGATTGGTCTTAACCGCCACCTTCTGAGCCTTGACGCCCGAGAACAGCGCCAGCAGGACCACCGTGATAATTAATTTAAGTTTCATGTCCATTATCTGTTACAATACATTTGTTTTATCATTCCCTTCACAAGGGACTCACACCTGTTTCCCGCACGAGAAGTAGCCACATGTAAACGATATAGTGGAGTATTTTCTTCTCCTCGCTCATGGCAAAACTGTTACAATAAACATATCTCATATCCAAAAAAGATCGTTTATTAACATGGCAAAAAGGAGTACTCGTAAGTATTTACTAAAAAAACTAAATATCTAGTTGCGAGGAACAAAAATTATTATTTGAAAGATTTGCGATAAATAAAAATGCTGTATCTTTATATCGCAATAAACGATCGTTTATTGATATGAACGAAAATTATCTTAAGTATTCTATCCATAAAATTGTAATCGCTTAATTCTGAGAAATAAAAAAATGCACGAGGAGGATTTGCGGTAAATAAAAATGCTGTATCTTTATATCACAATAAACGATCAATAAATAAAATTATAAAACCGGGAAATCGCCAACATCTTCCCCCATTCCCGAAACTTATTAAACACAAAAAACTATCCAAGGGCAGGTGACACGCACCGGACCTACCGGCAATGGAATATCGCAAGACTGAATCTCGTGTATTGCCCGAGCCTCACCCGAACCGTTTCCCTACCCGTACATCCCCTTTCCCCACCTCCATAAACACAGTAGAATTAAATCATAAACACACCATCAACGGTGATTTACGTTCATGCTACGTCCATGCTTCGAAGATGCTACGTCCATGGTGGCGAGCATCGGTAATGCAAGCATTAACAAAGGGGTAAGCAAGACACAAGAGATAATTTACAAAATATATTTTTGTTTCTCCGAAAATATTCCGTAATTTGTGACGAATTTTAACCCATACTTATTGATATATGGTAAACAAAGTCATTCTAATCGGAAATGTCGGGGGAGATCCCGAAGTAAGATACCTTGACGGAGGTGTCGCCGTGGCTCGTTTCAGCCTTGCCACATCGGAGGTGTACAATAACAAAAACGGAGAACGCGTGACGCAAACCGAATGGCACAATATCGTTCTTTGGCGTAGACTTGCCCAAACCGCGGAACAATACGTGAAAAAAGGCATGATGCTATACATCGAGGGACGCATCAGAACCCGTTCATGGGACGACCAGAACGGCGTGAAGCGTTACACGACGGAAATCTACGGTGACAACTTCCAGATGTTATCTCGCAAGCAAGACGGCAATGACCGTTCGCAAGACACCCCCATGCCACCGGCACCGGATTTGAGCGCGGGAAGTGACGATAGTGACGATCTACCGTTTTAGTTTTTACGCCTATTCTTTCGGCGATTTAAGTTTAACCAATCATTCTAATTTTGGACGCAGATTATATTCCCCTCGCGGGACAGGTTTTCACGGGTGCCTTCACCCTTATTGATTTAGTTTTTTGCATCTTATTATTGTTCTTATTATTGTGTTCCGCACTGGTTTCCGGGTCGGAAGTGGCGTTCTTTTCGCTCTCTCCCTCGCAATTAAAATATCTGGAAGACAAGGGCTACCACAAAGCACTCAAATTGCACGAGAAAGCGGACAGACTGCTCGCGACGATATTAATATCCAACAATTTCGTCAACGTGGCTATCGTGGTGATTTCCACCTATCTGGTCAATTCCTTGTTTGACTTCTCGGCATACCCGGTACTTGGTTTCGTCATTCAAGTCATCGTGGTCACTTTTGTGATTTTGCTGGTCGGGGAAATCATCCCGAAACTATACGCCAACCGTTCGCACCTCAACATGGTCATTTTCATGGCAGGCCCGCTGACATTCCTGTCCCACGTGTTCCGTCCCCTATCCACCTTGTTGATAGGTTCGACCTCTATTATCCGGAAACGCATGGATAAAAAAGACGGAATCTCTATCGACCAGCTTTCCAAGGCTCTCGAGTTAACACAAGATACTTCAATCAATGAGGAAAAGGACATTCTCGAGGGAATTGTCCGTTTCGGCAATATTGACGCGATAGATATCATCTGTCCCCGCATCAACGTGATTGCCATCGACTCGCAATCCACGTACAGGCAAGTGAAAGAAATCATATCGGAACACGGCTACTCCCGTATGCCTGTTTACGAGGAAAATCTGGATAATATCATCGGTATCCTCTACGTCAAAGATTTATTGCAACACTTGGATGAAACCGACGAGTTCAAATGGCAGACGTTGATACGTCCGGCATACTTCGTGCCCGAAACCAAAAAAATCAACGATTTGCTAGAAGAATTCCAAGTAAAGAAAGTCCATCTGGCTATCGTCGTGGATGAATACGGCGGTACTTCCGGTATTGTTTCCATGGAAGACATCATCGAAGAGATTGTCGGCGATATCAACGACGAGTACGACGAGCAAGAGATTGCCTATACCCGGGACAAAAACGGGGCTTACGTGTTCGAGGCTTCCACCCTCTTGAACGACTTCTACAAAATCACGGATATTGATGAAGACACGTTCCGGGAAGTGGAAGGCGATGCGGACACGCTCGCCGGATTGATACTTGAATTGAAAGGCGAATTACCTCAAAAAAATGAAATAATCACTTACAAGGAACATCAATTCAAAGTCCTTGAAGTTGACAACCGCCGCATCAAGAAGATACAATATTCTAGTTTATAAGGTTCATAAAGTTTATAAAGTTCATAAGGTAACCAAGCACCAGCGGGGACTAAAAACTTTATGAACCTTATAACTTTACAAACTTTATAAACTTTATAAACTTCCTTCACTGCATCGATTTCCCGTGCGCCGTGTACGGGGTACGTATACCCAATATTTTACACAGCGTGGGTAAAAGATCGGACATCATGGCATCTTCTTTTATCCCCGGTTTCACGCCCGCCCCGTACAGGTATAGCGGCACGATAGAACGTTTGCTGTGACGGAAATAAGTATCCTCCATTTCCTTCAACTCGGAAACCCACGTCGGGTGAATACAGAAAAGCACGTCACCGCTACGTTTGTGCGAGAAAGAATTTTGCACCAACCGGTTCATACCATCGGGGAAAGAGGTATGAATCAATGAATAAGCGGTCATCACTTTCGCCACGCCCTCGAACTCGATCATGAAATCGGCCACCTTGTCCTGTACCTCCTTCACTTCCAGCTTTCGTTCTTCTATCAGCCCCCGGTTCAAGTAAATTTGTCCCTGATCGTAATCGGCTATCCAATCACCGGGACCGTATATTAATGCCAGATAAGATTTCAGTAACGCCACCGCCCGGAAAATACTGAAATAATCGGAATTGACTTTTATCTTCCGCAAATCCTCCGGCATCAATTCCCGCATTTCCGAAAAAGTCATGAATACCGTGTAGTTTCCTTTCCCGACCTTGGCATCCAACTTTCTCAACAGTTCGGCAACATCCATATCCAAACGAATCAACATATCTTTCTCTTCCTCCGAATCAATGGCAAAATCACGATACATGTAATCCAGACAGGAGAAATTCACCGCCAGAAGATCGGGATCGTTATCCTCCCCCAAACGTTCCGCGTCAATCAACTTTTCCGCCAAGACTCGCACAAGAGTATTCCCGTAAGGGGTGGCCTTCAATACCCGGTAAGTATTGTATTCCCTTTTCGCCCGGGCTATATCGTAATAGAAATGATTGCGCAACCGGATACGTGCCGCCGATTTATCCTCATCGGAAAGCATCATCCATCCCTTGTTCACGAAATGGTCGCTCTCCACCCACGTGTTGTAAGCCCTTAACCAATCGGGTAACACCGGTTGATAATAAGTAGACGATACCCACTTCCCGGTCTTCTCGCTAAACCAGATAGCCATATCCGCGCTAGACCCGCCGCTCAACACGGCTTCATCGCCATTCATAGCCACACTGTACACCCGGGACATCGGATTATTCATCTTCATCGCACTTCCCAGACTCATCGTCTGCAAATAATCCGGTGCCAGACTTTTGACACTATCCGCTTGTTGCTCACCTATTTCCGTGTAACGATCTGAATTTGTTGCAAACTGCCGTTTCCGGCGCAAACGATCATACCACGCTCTCGACACGATACCGTGTTCCGCGGGAAGCATCCCCGTGTATATCGAAGCATGGTCCACCCCCGTCTGCGTGTACATGTAATTGTAATTGGCATTCACCCGCAAGCCCTGTTGTACCAATCGTTTCAACCCGTTTTCGGACAACTTGTCACCGTACATATCCAACCATTCCGGGTAAAAATGACTTACCACGATTCCCACGACCAATTTCGGTTTATTTCCCTCGGCAAACACGTTTTGCACGGCTAGAAACGCTAAACCGAGCAAAATCAATTTTCTCACGACTAATATTCTCATAATATTCAGAAGTTTCAGATTCTCAGTATTCGTGCAAAAATAATCAGAATATGATAATTTACAACCTAAAATTCTTTCAATTCTTAATTGTTTCGTATCTTTACGCCAAGAAACTATAAACAACCACATCCATTATGACTGAGAAGAAGTGTCTATTAACTGACAAATTGAGGAATTACGTTTATCGTCACGGAACGGAACTCTCGGACGATAAACTAAAAGAAATGGGAACTTCCCTGGAAGAGATCAACGAGAACTTCTCGGGAATGGAGGATATAGCTAACAGCATTTTCGAACAGGAACGCGTAGCTTTCGAGAAGATATTTGAAGAATACGATTTTGACGGTTGGAACGCAATAGATATTTTATTACTGGTAGGAAATGAAATTCACGATCGTTTCTTTAACGTGTCGCCATCCGTTTCGTTCAAGTTGGCCGAAACATTCCCGGGTATTTTTGAAAGCCATAAACAACGGCGTTCCGATTTTATTTACGAGAAGATAAAAATAAATATAGAGAAGGGGATGCAACAGGGAATGTACAAAGATGATGTATCCAGCGAAATGGTCGCTCGCATGTATATCGCCAAACTCAACGACATTCACAACCGGGAGATATATCCCCCGGAAGTATTTGACTTCGGAACGATTTTCAATAACCTGATCGATGGCGTGATTCGCACGATCACGAACGAGGAGGGGTGGCAATATTACAAGCAAAGGAAACAGCTGTACAGCGTGTTGAGTTTTAACAGGTAAAATAAAAAAACATGAGCGTAAAATATCAAATAGACGATATAGATCGGAAAATCTTGTCCCACTTGGTGAAGAATGCAAGAGTCCCTTTCCTCGAGATAGCGCGGGAGTGCGGTATATCCGGGGCAGCGATACACCAGCGGGTGAAAAAAATGGAAGACGCGGGGATTATTGAAGGCTCACGTTTTATAGTGAAACCCGATGCCCTCGGGTTTGGCGTGTGCGCTTTCATCGGGGTAGTCCTCGATCACGCCCACACGTACAAAACCGTCGTGAAAGAAATAGAAAGTATCCCGGAAGTCATGGAATGCCATTTCATCACAGGAGGATTCACCTTCCTGTTGAAATTAAGATGCAATGACCACCAGCACCTGATGGATATTTTAATCAACACACTTCAAAACATCCCGGGCATAGCCAAAACGGAAACTTTCATTTCATTGGATGAACTGATTGACCGGCAAATCATGTTAACCGCGAGCGAACAATAGTTCGCCTGCGGCGAGTTGCAGGCAACTCCATCAAACCTTTCCGCCATCCTTTTTATGGGACAATTTCGGGGCGATTACTTTCAACACTCCCGGGTGGACTTTCACGGTAACGGGTGGTACCAACGTGTAAGGATCACCGTCAATATGGGCTTTTGCCAAATCCCCTTCGATAAACGCCTCCGTGCATTGAATCTCGCTGAAATAAGGCAAGCGGGCAATCTTTGAATTCATGAAACAGTACAGGAAACGGGGAATCTGGTAATACTTGGGACGCTTCAATATACATATATCCACCAACCCGTCACGCAAGGAAGCCTTCGGGGCGATAGAAGCGTTATTGCCGTACTGCGAACTATTCGCCACGCTCAACACGAAGCACTCCTCCTCCCACGTCTTGCCGTTCACGTGAAAACGATAACGTTTACCGGGATAGCGGAACCACATCCGCACGATTGAATAAATATACGAGAATATTCCCCTTATTTTCATGGTACTGAAGAAATGAGCCACCTCGGCATCAAACCCGAAGCCGCTCACGTTCAGAGAATAGAGCCCGTTAATCTCTACCACGTCTATATTCGTCGTTTCGCTCTTCAATATCTGTTTCAGCGCTTTTGTCATCATCTGGGAGAAACCCAAGTGGCGGGCAAACCCGTTACCGCTTCCAAGGGAAATTACCCCGAAAGCGATGCCCGTCCCCATGAGTGCCGTACCGATCTCGTTCACCGTTCCGTCACCGCCTGCCGCCACGATATGCGTGTAATTCTGACTTTTCGCCTGCTCCACGATCTCTTTCGCGTGCCCGGCATACTCCGTGAATCGAATATTATACTCGATATGCTTGTAGGCGGCAATATGCCGGATACGGTATGGAATCTCCCACCCCAAGCCAAATCCCGAAATCGGGTTCACGATAAACAATATTCGATATTTATCCATCTTTTCAATTTATGATTTAAGATTTATGATTTAAGATTTAAGACACGAACAACTAGCACGCAATCATAAACCCAAAATCATAAATCGTAAATTACTTCGTTTTTCTTCCAATCCCGTAATACTCGTACCCAAATTCCTGCATTTGTTCCGGGTTGTAGATGTTTCTTCCGTCAAAGATAATCTTGTGTTTCAAGGCTTTCTCGATAAAGGTAAACTTCGGTATCTTGAATTCCGCCCATTCCGTCACGACAATCAAGGCGTCGGCACCCTCCAAGGCATCGTACATATTATCTGCATACTCTATCCGGTTGCCAATCCGCCGCTTGCACTCTTCGACCGCGACAGGATCGAAGGCCCGTACCACGGCACCCGCTTCCAGCAATTTCTCTATCAACACCAGCGAGGGAGCTTCCCGCATATCATCCGTTCCGGGTTTAAAAGCGAGTCCCCACATGGCGAAACGCTTTCCCTTCAGCTCTTTTCCAAAACGCGAGGTTATCTTCCGGAACAACACGCTCTTCTGGTTCTCGTTCACACGTTCCACGGCCTTCAATAATTCAAGACTATGCCCGTGGTCGTCACCCGTGCGAATCAACGCCTTCACGTCTTTCGGGAAACAAGAACCGCCGTAACCGCAACCGGCATTCAGGAATTTCTTCCCGATACGGGTATCGCTACCGATTCCTTTCTTCACGGACTCCACGTCCGCACCCACGATTTCGCACAGGTTAGCGATATCATTCATAAAAGAAATACGGGTTGCCAACATCGAATTGGCGGCATATTTCGTCATCTCCGCCGACAGGATATCCATAAAAAGAATAGGCGTATTGTTCAATATGAAGGCGTGATACAAACGCTCCATAACGTGTTTGGCTCTATCGCTTTCCACCCCTATCACTACCCTGTCCGGGGAAATGAAGTCATTCACGGCGTCCCCCTCTTTCAGGAACTCGGGATTGGAAGCCACATCAAACGGGATATCCGCCCCCCGTTTCTCCAGAGCCGCCTTAATCGTGGCTTTCACTTTATAATTCGTTCCGACAGGCACAGTAGATTTAGTCACCACCACGATATAATCGTTGATAATCTCCCCTACCTCCCGGGCAACATCCAACACGTAATGCAAATCGGCACTCCCGTCCTCGTCGGGCGGCGTACCCACGGCAATAAACACGGCATCCGCATCCTTCAACCCCTCCCGTAATGAAGTGGTAAAAAAAAGACGCCCGTCTTCCCGGTTCCGGATTACTAACTCCGCCAGTCCCGGCTCGTATATCGGCATACCCCCGTCGTTCAATAAATCAATTTTCGTACTATTCACATCGACGCAAGTAACAGTCACTCCTGTTTCTGCCAAACATGTCCCGGACACAAGTCCCACGTAACCGGTTCCAACAACAGCTATTCTCATATATTTTTTCCTTTATTTGCCTTGTTTTACTTGTTCGCAAAAATATGAATTAAAAATGAACAACACCGCTTTTTTTGTGCTATATTTGTAAATACAATACATAAGATTCAAATATTTGGTAAACATGAAAAAGGTTATTTTTCTCATTTCTATTTTGCTCCTGACAATCAATTTCTTCTCGTGTAAAGAGAAAACGAAGGAACAAAGTAAACTGGAGTACAGCAAATACATTTCAGGCTTCACGCAAGGAATGATAAAATCCACCGACCCTATCTACATCCGGTTGGAAGGAAAAACGATGAAAACAGGCGACGACCTTCTCGTGCAACCGGAAAAATTAATGAAAATCAGCCCGAAAGTGGAGGGAAGTGTCACTATCCGGGACGGTAATACCATAGAATTTACCCCGACGACTCCGATGAAGAACGGGCAGACCTACGAGATTTCGCTGGCATTGGACAAAATATGCAACGTGCCGTCCGACCTGTCGACTTTCCGCTTCAACGTGAAAGTGCTGCCCCTCGTTTACGCTTTCCAAGAAGGCAGCCTCAGTGTCGATCCCAAGGACAACGACAAATTCTCGTATCGAGCCTCCGTCACCAACTCGGACGCCGTTACCCCCAACGAGGTGGAGCAACTCGTGAAAGCAAAAATCAACGGGCAAACCCAGACACTCGAATGGGAACACACCCCTTATATTCATTATTTCACGATAGCCGGCATCACCCGCGCAAACGACAGCCAATCCCTTGAATTGAGTTTCGACAAAAAAATAAAGAACGGTAACGACCTAATCGTTGAAATACCCGGCAATAAAGTCTTCTCCGTGCTGGAAGTAAAAGCGAGCGAAGAAAATTCCCGCACGATTGACATCACGATGTCCGACAACGTGGACATCAGTCAGGACTTTCAAGGGCTAATCACGATCGACGGGGTCGGCACCTTGAACTTCAACACGCGAGGCAACATCATCCGGGTATATTCCAACGAACGGGACAAGATGCAAGGCGTGGTTCAAGTTAATATATTCAAGGGAATCAAAAATACCACGGGCGAAAAACTCCAATCGGATGCCACTTTCAACGTGAGTTTCCAGTCAGCCAAGCCCGCCGTGACATTCATCGGCGAAGGCACTTTCACCCCGGCAGAAGGCAACGTGCTTATTCCTTTCTCCGCGGTCGCCTTGAAAGCCGTGCAATTACGGGTAATAAAAGTATTCAACCAGAATATGAACTTCTATCTTCAGGAAGGAAATTACAACTACAGCAGTGACTACCAGCTACGCCGCGTGGGACGCATCATTCTCGACAAGAAAATCTCGCTGGAGAAACCGGGAGTACCACAAGACAACAACAAGTGGCAGGACTATACAATCAATCTGGCAGACCATATCCAACTGGAAAAAGGCGTGATTTACCGGGTACAACTCCGATTCCAAAAGTCGTACACTACCCTCGATTGCGCTAAGGAAGCCCAAGACGCTATCTCTGAAGAAAACTGGGATGAAACGTCTTCCGAGTATGACTATTATGACGATGACGACTATTATTACAGCTATCCCTCCGATTACTCGTGGGAAGAGCGGGACAATCCCTGTTCCAATTCCTACTATTATGTGAGTGACCGGTTCCCGAAAAAGAATCTCATCGTAACATCTCTGGGTGTCATGGCCAAAGCGGGTTCCGACGGCAAATACGTGGTTGCCGTGAATGACTTGCTCACGGCGGCACCCGTGGAAAGTTGCAGGATATTCTTTTATAACTTCCAGAACCAAAAAATAGACTCTACCGTCACCAATTCGGCAGGAATAGCGACATTGCGGGTTCCCGGCAAACCTTTCGTTATCGTGGCGACCAAGGGCAATGATAAAACCTATTTGAAAGTCAACGACGCCTCGTCCCTCTCGCTCAGTAATTTCGACGTGAGCGGCGAAGTCGTGCAGCAAGGACTCAAGGGCTTCATCTATGGCGAACGGGGCGTATGGCGTCCGGGAAATGACATTCATCTCTCTTTCATGCTGGAAGACAAGGAGAACGTGATTCCCGTCGGACATCCCATTATAGCGGAACTCTATGACCCGAACGGTAACGTGACTCAAACCCGCAAAGCGGGACGCAATGAACACGGTTTGTATTGTTTCACGTTCAGCACCGACGAGCAAGCCGTGACCGGATACTGGCAGGCTGTTGTACGTGTCGGGGGTGTTTCTTTCAGGAAAACCGTCCGTATCGAGAGCATCAAACCGAATCGTTTGAATATCATCGCCAACTTGCCGGGCAACGTGCTAGGGGAAGGCGTGACGAAAAACACGATACCCGTTCAAACCCGATGGATGCACGGGGCGAAAACCAGTAACTTGAAAGTTATCACCGAACTACGGCTCTCGAAAGGCAATACCACCTTCCCCGGGTACAACGGGTACAACTTCGACGACCGCTCCCGTTATTTCAACACGACAACCGAAACATTCTTCGACAGCACGACGGACTCTGATGGAAACTTTAACCTGTCGGCAAACAACATCACCTCGGAGAACGCACCCGGTATGCTCAACGCCCTGCTCACGACGCGGGTGTTCGAACCGGGCGGTGACTTCAGTATCGTCACTTCCGGGTTCAAATACTCCCCCTACAAGGAATACGTGGGTATCAAACTACCGGAATCGGACGATAACTGGTACAAGGCGGGCAAACCGATGACTATCAGCGGTGCCGTACTTACCCCCGAGGGCAAACCTGTCAACAACAGAGATATCGAGGTGGAAGTCTACACCTTGGAATGGCGTTGGTGGTGGGATTCGGAGAACGACTATATCGGTTCATACGTCAACCGCTCATACCGTCGCCCCGTGTTCAACAAAACGGTCAAGAGCCAGAACGGCAAATTCAACGTGGACGTGACCTGCGACCAGTGGGGACGTTACTACGTGATCGCACGGGATAAAGAATCCGGTCATTCCACCGGTTCCACGTTCTACATCAGTTCTTGGCGCAACGACATGAATATCCCCGGCATGGCAACCCTGCTCACGCTCACCAGCGACAAGAAATCCTACCGTGCCGGAGAAAAAATCAAGATTACATTCCCCTCCTCAACGGGTAGCGTGGCTCTCGTGAGCGTCGAGAACGGAAAGACCGTGAAAGACATTTTCCGGGTTCCGACAACTGAAGGGACGACTTCTTTCGAGATTCCCGCCACGAGCGAGATGTGCCCCAATATCTATGTCAACGTGTCACTCATACAACCTCATAAAAACCGGAACAACGATAAACCGATACGCCTGTACGGGGTTTTGAATATTGACATCGACGACCCGGAATTACGACTCACTCCCAAAATCGACATGCCGGAAGAGCTCCGCCCGTCACAGAATTTCACCGTCACGGTAAGTGAAAACGACGGCAAACCGATGACCTACTCTATCGCTATTGTCGATGAAGGACTGTTAGCCATTACCTCGTTCAAAACGCCGAACCCCTTCCCCGCTTTCTACGCCCGGGAAGCCCTCGGCGTGAAAACATGGGACTTCTACGACGACGTGGTAGGAGCCTTTGGCGGACGCTTGGAGAAAGCCTTTGCCGTCGGTGGTGACGAAGCCCTCGACCCGGAAGAAACCCGCAAGAGCGACCGTTTTACCCCCGTGGTGATATTCAAAGGTCCTTTCACCATCAAGAAAGGAGAGAAGAAAACCCATTCATTCAACATGCCCGAGTATATCGGCGAAGTCCGTACCATGGTCGTTGCCGAAGATAACGGTCGCTACGGTTCGGCATCCCGTAACACGAAAGTCAACAAACCGCTGATGCTCAACGTCACCATGCCCCGTTTGTTCACACCGGGCGACATCATCGAAATTCCGGTCACGGTATTTGCCATGAAAGACAATATCAAAGATGTCACCGTGAACCTCAAGACGGACGACAAGATAGAAGTTATCGCCCCGGCAAGCCAAGAAATCAAATTCTCCGGCACGGGTGAACAGATCGTGTTCTTGAAAGCGAAGATTAAAGAAAATACCGGTAAATCCACGCTTACCTTCACCGCTCAAAGCGGATCGGAGAAAGCTCATTTCAGTTGTGATGTAGACATCCGAATCCCGAACCCGAGAATTACCCGCGTGGATGCCCGCGAAGTAGCAAGCGGCGAGTCAATCACCTTCAACAACACGATGGAAGGGCTGGAACCGACCTCGTTCCTTGAAATCACTTCTATCCCGCCCCTTAATCTGGAGGAACGCATCCAATACCTGATCCGTTACCCACACGGGTGCGGCGAGCAAATCACTTCTGCCGTATTCCCGCAACTGATGCTTGACAGGCTGATGGATCTCAGCGAAGCACAAAAAGTAACCGTGGAACTGCACGTGAAAGACGTTATCAATCGCCTGAGAAACTACCAGTTAAGCAACGGGGGATTCAGCTACTGGACAAACTCCAACTATGTATCCGACTGGGTATCCACCTATATCACCGACTTCTTGACGCAGGCAGAGAAACTCGGTTACCGCATCCCGGCATCCATGAAGGCTTCGGCTCTTGATTACCTGTCGAAACAAGCGAATAGCTGGCGCCGGGACGATTATTATTCCGAGTTGGAACAATCCTACCGTCTTTACGTACTGGCACTGGCAGGTAAACCCAACATGGCGGCCATGAACCGGATGAAAGAGGATAATTACAACAACCCGATTGCCCGTTGGCAATTGGCGGGAGCCTACGCCCTCGGCAAACACGACAAAATTGCCCAATCGCTGGTAGCCAACCTTCCGGCAGAAGCCAAACTCTATCGCCAACTGGGCAGGTGTTACGGCTCCGATCTACGGGATAACGCAATTATCATGCAAAGCATGGTAGACATGAACATGAAAGACGACGCCTACAAACTGTTGCAGAAAATGGCTCGCAAATTTGCTTCCAACGAATGGCTGAGCACGCAGGAAAGTGCCTTCGGACTTTGCGCTATCGGCAACTACGCGGGACGCTACTTCAAGGACGGCAACGGCATTGACGTACAAATCGGAAAAGAGAACTTCAAAACCACGAAGACCGTACTGCAAAAAGAATTGGCAGTCAAAGATAACCGTTCAGAAGTAACCTTGAAAAATAACACTTCCGGCACACTCCACGTGCGCACGATCAATAGCTCAACCCCATTGGGTGTGATCACCGAAAGCGAAATGTCCGGGCTGAAAATGACCGTCAACTACTATCGTAACGGCGTGCTCAACAACCGGACGGATTATCGCCAAGGCGAAGACATCGTGGCTGAAATCACGATACAAAACACAGGAAACATCGGGTTATACGAGGAACTGGCACTTACTTTCATGTTCCCCTCCGGCTTCGAATTTCTGAACGAACGCCTTACCACGAATGAGAACCCGTTCAAGGGAGCCGACAACGCGGACATCCGCGACGATCGGGTGTATCTCTACTTCTCGCTCCAGCAAGGCGATTCGAAAACCTTCAAGCTACGCTTTAACGCAGCTTACCCCGGTAATTACCTGCTTCCGGCAGTCACTTGCGCAGCGATGTACGATAACTCCATCACGGCAACCCTACCGGGTAACAAAATCACGATCACCCGGGGAGAATAACTCTCTCCCCGGCGCATAATGAGGGCGTGTCAAAACACGCCCTCTCGTCCATAAAGTCGAAAAGTCCATAAGGTCACACACAATTACACTGAATATCAGCACAATATTAAATCATAAACTTTATAAACCTTAGGAGCCGAAGGCTCGACTTTATGAACTTTATAGACTGGAGGTGTGTCAAAACACACCTCCATATACCCGTTAATTTAATATATTTTTAAGACAGAGATTCATGTTTATTATTTAGAAATAATCTACATTTGCAAAGCAAAGTAAAAAGGTATGCGTAGTAAAAACGTAAATAAATTCATTCACTTATTCTTGTTAGCTCTATTTTTGAGCTATTACGGGAGTATCACGTTTTTCTCGCACTATCATGTGGTCAACGGGGTAACAATCGTACACTCGCACTTCTTCTGCGGTCATGCCGATTCGGACGGCGGTGCAAATCACACCCACTCGGCAAAAGAGCTTACCTTAATCGCCCATTTGAGCAATTTCATCACACTGGTCAGCGTTGCCCTTGTCGTTAGTGTTCCTCACTTGATCCACAAAATACATTACTATATTCATAATCAGGAGGAAGAACCTGATAAACAAACATTCACCTTAAGCCCCCTTCGGGCTCCCCCCTTTACAGTGTAAATAGTTTATTCTGCCGAAACAACAGTTCCGGTAAGAATCTCGTGTAATAAAGCAATACCCCTGCTATTTCACGAGGCTTTCACCTATTAATGATATTTCTATTTTGAAACAAGACGCGAGGTCGTGTCAATACCATACGGACACGCTCGTGAAAAATATTGGTTATGAAAAACTTACTTACACTTATTATATTCCTTCTTCTCGGTCTTTTCTGTCGTGCAGACGAGAAAGGAAGCGTCAAAAAAACGACAGACGCGAATGTCAACGGACACATTATCCATAAAGAAACGGGCGAACACCTGCCGTTCCTCACGATATTACTGAAAGGTACGAACATCGGAACCGCTACCGACGAGAGCGGACACTATTTCATGAAAAACCTCCCCTTGGGAAAATACACCCTGCGCGTGCAAGGAGTAGGCTATAAAACCGTAGAAAAAGAAATCGAGATCGTGAAAGGCAAAACGCAAGAGATCAATTTCGTCATCGAGGATGACGTCGTGATGCTTGAAGGAGCCGTGGTCACCGCCAACCGGAACGAAACCGACCGCCGGGAAGCCCCCGTTATCGTCAATGTCCTGTCACCCAAAATATTCGAAAACACCAACTCGGTATGCCTGTCGCAAGGATTGAATTTCCAACCGGGACTACGAGTGGAAAACAACTGCCAGAACTGCGGTTTCCAACAAGTACGTATCAACGGGCTGGACGGGCCTTACTCTCAAATACTGATTGACAGTCGTCCCATGTGCAGTTCCCTTGCCGGAGTTTACGGTCTGGAACAAATCCCCGCTAACATGATCGACCGGGTAGAAGTTCTTCGGGGTGGCGGCTCGGCATTGTTCGGAGCCAACGCTATCGCCGGGACAATCAACATCATCACCAAAGAACCGTTACACAACTATTTTCAAGTAGGACATACCCTCTCCGCTATCGACGGCGAGAGTTTCGACAACGTGACCTCTTTCAACGGGGCTATCGTCAACGAGCAACGGAATGCCGGAATCCACCTGTTCGGGATGGTGCGCGACCGCCAGCCTTATGACCATGACGGTGACGGGTTCTCCGAGCTAGGGGAGATCAACAGTACCACGCTGGGCTTCCGTACCTATTACAAGCCCACGCATTTCAGCAAGTTATCCATGGAGTACCACCATATCAAAGAATTTCGCCGGGGAGGTGACAACCTTCACCGTCCCCCTCACGAGGCTGACGTGGCAGAGCAAGCAGACCACAACATACACGGCGGCGGGCTGAACTACACCCTTTCATCCAAGGATTACAAACACCGTTTTAACGCCTACACCTCGTTACAAAACATCGCACGGGAATCCTATTACGGTGCCGGTCGCGACACGAACGCCTACGGGCAGACTAAGGACTTTACCGTCGTGGGCGGAGCACAATATTCCTATGACTTCGACAAATTCCTGTTCATGCCCTCCATGTTGACCGCCGGGGTTGAATTCTCGCACAATAAACTGAATGACAAAATGCTCGGCTACAACCGGGAAATCAATCAGGAAGTAAACGTATATAGCGTCTACCTGCAAAATGAATGGAAAACGGCACGTTTCAGCTTCTTGCTGGGCGGGCGTCTGGATAAAAACAGTCATGTAGACGATCCCATATTCAGCCCCCGGTTGAATATCCGCTACAACCCTATCACCGATCTCAGTTTCCGGGCAAGTTACTCGGAAGGATTCCGGGCTCCACAGACCTACGACGAAGACCTGCACGTGGCAGCCGTGGGCGGAGAAGTAACTCTTATTCAAGTCGCGGAAGACCTGAAAACAGAAAAATCACGCAGTTACAGCGCGTCCGTTGATTACTACACCACGCTGGGAGCCGTGCAAATCAATCTGCTCGTGGAAGGCTTCTACACCCGCTTGAAAAATCCTTTCGTGCTGGAAGAGGTCGACACCGGTGATGAAGAAAATAAAATACTGGAACGCCGCAACGGTTCGGATGCCAAAGTAAAAGGAATCAACATAGAGGGAAGAATTGCCCCGCATAAATCCACTCAACTACAATTCGGCGCGACTTTCCAAAGCAGTAAATACGCCGCTCCCGTGGCATGGAGCAATGACCCCGATGTTGCCCCCTGCCGGAAGCTGCTCCGCTCCCCGGATCAATACGGGTATGTCACGCTGAACTTACTCCCGTTCAAGAACTTCTCCACCGCCCTATCGGGAACCTACACGGGTCCCATGTACGTGGGACACTTCGCCGGTTACATCGAGAAAGACGTGCTGAAGAAAACCAAGTCCTTCTTCGACGGTACCGTAAAACTGGCTTATGACATCAAAATCGGTAGCGGCTACACGGTACAAATCAACGGTGGCGTGCAAAACGTGTTCAACAGCTACCAGAATGACTTCGACAAAGGTGAGTTCCGTGATTCCGGTTACATCTACGGTCCCGGTCTTCCGAGAACCTATTTTGCTGGAATCAAATTCGGTATATTCTAACAAGAAACATCAAGATTACCTTCCTTAAATATCCCGTGGAGTCCGTTCTGAACTCCGCGGGATTCTCATTTTATACCAAAAGGTATAATACCGTTTAGTAGAAAATATTTTATACCAAAAGGTATAAAATATTTTTACCAATAATTGGAAATATCTCGAATAAATCATACATTTGTTGAAAACAAAGAAGATATGGATTCACCTTTTCAATACGGGAAATTAGCCATGGGCGCAACCTTCGTGAATAGAGTTCACGAAAAACAAATACTCAAAAATAACTTGTACTCGGGTATTAACACGATGTTGATTTCTCCTCGTCGTTGGGGCAAATCATCACTCGTCAAAGAAGCCATGCATGAACTCATGGCAGAGCGCCACGATGTAAAAGTATGCTTTTTAGACGTATTCACGATAAGAAGCGAGGCGGAATTTTACCAGACTTTCGCACAAGCTGTAATTAAAGCCACCAGTAATAATTGGGAAACTTGGATTACCCATACGAAAGAATTCTTGAAAGCTCTTTCTCCAAAAATTACCATCGGGACAGATCCGATGACCGATTTTTCAATAGGTTTTGAAATTCATCAAATTAAAGAAAATGAACATGAACTTTTGAATTTACCGGAGAAAATTGCCGTTGCAAAAGGAATAAAAATTATTGTTTGCATAGACGAATTTCAAAATCTGGCAGGATTAAAAGACTATGAACATTTGGAAGGCAAAATGCGTAGCACATGGCAGCACCACCAGCATGTCAGCTATTGCCTTTACGGGAGTAAACGCCACATGATGATAGAGATATTTAACTCATCCTCAAAACCTTTTTACAGGTTCGGACAAATCATGTTTCTGGCAAAAATAGACAAGCAGGAATGGGTGTCATTTATCGTCAGCGCCTTCAAACACACGGGCAAAAACATCACGGAAGAACTCGCGGGAATTATCGTGGAGAAAGTAAGTTCTCACTCGTGGTATGTACAACAATTATCTCATTTTGTCTGGAGCATTACAAAAGAAACGGTAACACTTGAAATCATAGACAAAGCTTTTCAACAAATCGTAGATACCAATCTTCCCCTATACGTTGCAGAATGCGAAGCCTTATCTATTTCACAGCTCAATATCCTGATCGCTATCGCGAATAATGAACAAACGCTTACAGGGGCAAAGGTTATGACTAAATACAAACTGGGAACGCCACAGAACGTGACAAAAAATAAAATGATACTGCAACAAAAAGATATTCTGGATAATACACCTCAAGGCTTTCTCTTTCTTGATCCTGTTTTCGAATATTGGTTCAAGAAGGAATACATTAAATAAAAAAGACTGACCGTCCGGTCAGTCTTCATTTCCCTTAGAGTTTTATTACTTGAATCAGATGTCTTTAATTAACTTCTCCGACAACATCTTCGCTGCTCACCAGTTTGCGTTCGTTATTGCTCTGGTTCAGTCCGCTGTCAGCTTCTTCCTCATTACTGCCGGAAAGCGTGTAAGTTCCGCTATCTTCACGGGTAACAGTTTCGATTGAACCATTCTTGTATTCTGTCCAGAGTAATTTAACAGGCACGGATTGTTTTCCTTCCGGCACGATAGAAGTCAGGTCGAAAGATACCATTCCGCGACTCCACACGTGAGAACCACTCCCCCGATCTCCATCCTTAGGAGCTTCCCCGTAAGCATTATGGCGTAAAGTCACGTATACCGTATCATTATGTGGCACCACATCATCTTCCACCAGATTGATAAAATGCTTGGTTGAAGAACCGGATTTCACGGGTATTCTGAACTCCACGTTCAGATACTTGCCACCGAACCATGCTTCGGACACGTTAATCGGATCGTTACCGATACTATCCTGTCGCACTTCCTCGTTTTCCTTGATGAAAGAAAGTTTCACCGGGTCCTTTGTCAACACGTCGGTAATACGATACAAACGAATATAATAATTCATTCTACCTTCCAACCCGGTTTCATCTCTCTCGCTTCCCAGAATCGAGTAGTTGGCGAATACCCGCAATCCCTCCTCGGCATCCGAAGAATTTATCCCGTATCCCTCGGTCACGATCAAACGACTACCGTCATCCCGACGGATGGCATACTTGGAACGAGTACCGTTATCTATCTTCTCGAGGTTACCGTAACTGATCCACGAACTTCCACCTCCCACGTAATAATACTCGTCATCGTCATCACACGCCGCGAATACGGCAATAAATAATGACAACATTAATGCAATTTTCCATGTTCTCTTTTTCATAGCTGTTTTTTTAACGTTTATATATTAGATGTCAACAAAGCTCATCCGTTGCGTCAAACGCTTGAATTATTGTATTTTTTAATTTTCGTTTGTCTAAATTTATTATTTTCGAGGACAAACAAAAAGAACTATATTTGTGATGAATTTTTGAAACCATGAAATATATATTCATCATATACACGAGCATTTTGTTCATCTTTTTGCCCATCCACGGCTTCACGCAAGAAACAGGAACACCGGGAAAAGGAGAAGGCATACTCCAATTTCTGAAACGCTTCGAACGCACGAAGCCGGAACATTACACGCAATTCATGGAACTCAACAAGAGTAAGCTAGACAAAAATAACGGCCTGCGGTTAGGCGTGAAATACACTTTACCGCCGATGAACCGGGAAGATAATGAACCTTTATTCGGGGAGAAACTGGCGAAATACACGATAGAGTCCGACGAACTCAAGGGGGCCTGCTTTTATCTGGTTTCCGGTCATGGCGGTCCCGATCCCGGGGCTATCGGGGTGTTACAGGGACACCAACTGCACGAGGACGAATACGCTTACGACATCATGCTCCGGTTGGCACGCACCCTAATGTCGAAAGGAGCCAAAGTCCACATCATCATCCAAGACGCCGCGGACGGTATCCGGGACGATAAATTCCTTGCCACCGGCGATAGGGAAACCTGCATGGGCGATCCCATCCCTTTGAATCAAGTACAACGCCTCAAACAACGTTGTGACAAAATCAACACGCTATTCCGCAAAGACAAGGAAGCCTATCGACGGGCTATCTTTATCCACCTTGACAGCCGGAGCGAGAGCAAACAGATTGACGTTTTCTTTTACCATTACGAGGGTAGCGCCAAGGGCAAACATCTCGCCAACACGCTACAAGACGTGTTTAACAAGAAATACGACAAACATCAACCTAACAGGGGATTCTCCGGAACGGTAAACACCCGTGACCTATACGTCATTAAACAAACGCTCCCCGTGGCCGTTTTCCTAGAATTGGGTAACATCCAAAACAGCCGTGACCAACAACGTTTCCTGCTAAACGACAACCGCCAAGCTTTAGCTAATTGGATTTGCGAAGGCTTGACACAGGACTTCCGCCACTATTCAAAATAAGGCGGTTTACCAAAAAGAAAGATAATCATCAAATTATTCCACGAGCCACTTCCCGATATTACGTTCATTAGCATCAAATTCCACCCCAATCTTTACCACTTCTCTGTTATCAACCGAATAAGGCAAAAGATACCCCTTATCATCAATTTGCTTTAAAGCTTGCTCGGCTGTACCATCTAGTTTAAACTCGAAGACATAAATGTATTTCGGTGTTTTCACCACGGCATCAGCCCTTCCCTTGGCACTACGTACCTCAGCTCCCGTAAATTGTCCCATTAACTTGAACACGAGATAAAATACAACTTGGTAATGACGTTCCGTCCGGGTATTCAATTCGTAAGGGAAGTCCGCGAAAAACGCTCGTAACCGCTTCATAAAGGCATCAACATCCCCCACACGAAGTTCCTGTACGAATTTTCCAATATAAAATCCTCGCTCATCTTCTGCCAAAGAGGTATAAAAAGGTACTAAAAAATCCATAAAACCATATCTTACCTCATCATTCGGAAAAGCAAGCAGATAATTCTGGAACTCCTTGTCGTATTCCTTAATCGTCAGATAACCACTTTGATAAATCAAAGGAATCGGGTTATCAACATTTACCCGGTACTCGGTGAAAGAAGAAGCAGGAGCTTCTACCCCGTCAAGTAATTCCCGAAGGTCGTAATCACTCTGTTTCAATAACTCTACAAGAAAAGTCGGGGTTCCCGTCTGAAACCAGTAACGACCAAATACTTTAGACGTGAATACGCTCAACACGCTAAACGGGTTAAATACCCCCGGGGCATTTTGATAAAAATGATAACCATCGTAAAGCGTCGTCATCTTTTTCACGACTTCGCCGACGTCCATAGCGTTAGTTGCCGCCAATTGTTCAATCTCCGGTTGAAAATTATCCTTTAATTCTTCCAAAGTTATCCCGCAGATAGTAGCGTAATCCGGCCACATACTAATGTCACTCAACTGGTTGAGATCACTAAATACACTAACTTGAGCAAATTTAGTAACCCCAGTCAAAAACACGAAACGCAAATAACGGTCGGCACTCTTGAGTACCCCGTAAAAAGCCTTCAAGGTATCGCGGAAGTCTTCGAGTAAGGCGTTATCCTTTCCCAATGCTTGCAGAAGCGGTTTATCATACTCGTCCACGAGCACCACAACCCCACGCCCGGTCTGCTCGCAGGCACGACGAATGACATCAAAAAAACGACCTGCCGGGGTACTTTCGCCGTCACCCCGTCCCCAACGATCTTCCCACATCTTCAAATACCTGTCGAGGATAGCGTACAATCCTTCGGGAGAATCATACTTCTCGGCGTTCAAATCAAGATGTAACACGGGATGCACTTTCCACTCTTTCTCCAACTGCCCGATAGTCAATCCCTCGAATAAATCCTTACGTCCCTCGAAATAAGACTCGAAAGTCGAGAGCAACAAACTCTTGCCAAAACGTCTTGGACGACTAAGAAAATAAGGTGCACTGGAGGAAACCAGCTTCCACACGAAAGCCGTTTTGTCAACGTATACATAGTTGCCAACACGTATTTTTTCAAATGTCTGTATGCCTATCGGAAGTTTCCTCGTTTCCATGATGCTCTCGTTTTTAATCTATAAGCAAAGATAATCTATAAAGCTTACAATATCAAATCTCCGTTTGATTATTCCCCAAGGGCTTTCTCTATTTTTCTTTCACCATTAATCCCAACGCCTTACCCCATTTGGTAGCGATAGATATCGAGCCGTCTTTCGGCAACATTTTTCTCAACCCGACAAGACATTTATCCAAGTAACGATACGATTCCTTGAACGTGTTGCTCCAACCCGCCTGCACCAGAATATCTTTTGTCACGTAGCAATTCTTGTTCTCGCACAACACTTTCATCACCTTCATTTCCAACGGACTGAATAATATCACTTCCCCGTCCACGACAAGTTCACGGTTCACAAGGTCAAGATACACCCCGTCGCTAATATCTATCGTTTTCTCGCTACGCTCACGAAATCCGATTTGTCTTAAAGCGGCTTCGATACGGGCTTTAAATTCAGCTTCATCCATATCCTTGCGGATATAATCATTTGCCCCGCTCTTAAATCCGGCTACCGCGGCGGATGAACTGCCAATACTACTGATAAACAAAATAGGAATGACAGAATCATCTTTCCGAATCACTCTAGCGACCTCCAAACCTGTCATTTTCGGCATCATCACGTCGAGCAACGCCAAATCCGGTTTCTTCTGACGATAAACCTCAAGCGCATCCTCCCCGTCGGTAACGTGGTAAACCGTGTGCCCATTCTTTTTCAAGTAAGTTATGAAATCCTCGTAATACTCCGCCGAATCCTCAGCGTACAAAATTTTAGCCATTTTCCCGTTTGTAAAATATTAATCGTTTTCGTCTGTTACCAAAGGCACCATGACCGTGAACGTGGTTCCGACACCCTCGGTACTGTCCACCCGAATCACACCGCCATGAGCCTCTATTACCTGTTTCACGTAACTCAACCCGATTCCGAAACCGTGTACATCGGCAGAACGACCGCGAGCAACCCTGAAATAACGCTCGAAAATCTTCTCCCTCAGTTTCTCCGGAATACCAAACCCGTGGTCTTTTACCGATATAATCAGCATATTCCCCTCGTCCTTGCACGATATCTCGACTTTCGGCGAACCACCCGAATACTTGATAGCATTCTCGATCAAGTTACTGATGGCATTCGGAAAGTGAATCGGATCGGCTTCAATCACGTTCCTACTCAATTGATAATCCACTTTAATCGAAACATTTCTTTTCTCGAACACGGAATTGAACTGTCGAACAAGTTCATCAATTGAATCCTGCAAAGATAACTTTTCCCACGTAACCTTGAACCCTTGTTTCCATGCATTTAATAATTTAAACACGAAATTATTCAAATGCAGCACTCTATCAAACCCTCCATTCAATGCTTCCAATTGCCTTTCATTCAAATTATCAACCCCCTCCTGTTTTAACGCAAGGAGCTTTTTCTTAATTATCGATAGCGGGAACTTCAATTCATGCACCATACTGCTCATAAATTCCTCTCGGACTTTTGCCACGTTTCGTTGGAAAGAAATTGTCTTCCATTGATATATAAAACAAACACCCAAGAAGATCACTAAAAGGAACGAACTAATGAGTACTCCTGTCAATTGAGAAAAGAAGACCTTGTAAGGCATGTCAAAATAAGCAATTAGACCATGATGACTCGTTAATCCTAAATCAATCATGTTTGAAATAATATTCTTACTTACCCTAGAAGACCCATTCTCCGTTGTAGCTATAATCCTTCCAGTTTCAGTATCCACTAATTCCAATATATATTTCCCCGTTATACCATTACGAACAAAATATGATTTACAAATACTATCCAACATGACAATATTTTCTGTTGATCGCTGATTAACGAAGTCATAAAAAGTTTTACGTAATAAAGTTAAGTACCCTTCTTTTTCTTCAAAAGCAATCGACGTTGTATCACCTTTCCACACAAACTTCAGCGTAGCATTTTCTCTATCCACACTAATTCGTGGAGGGCTATCTTTAAAAATCTGATTCTGTAATAAATGCTCTTCAAAACCAGTTTCCATTGCTGTTGCTAAAACATTATTCGCAGTATTCAGATACTCTACCTTTTTATAATGAAACATACGTATCAACCAAAATGTTTGAAAAATCAACAAACAAAATATGGCAAACATCGAAACGCCCCACGCTATATGGATTCTTCTATTCATAGACTCTATTTTATTAGACCATCAAAATACTGAAATTATTACCTTATTATATACACTTCCAACACTCTACAATTTTAAGAATAAATTAAGAAAAATAGGAACAAATGAGGAACAATTTATCTCAAAACTTCCTTATATTTTTGTAGCACATCAAAACTCTCAATATATGAAAAAATTTATTATTAGTATATTGTTTATATCTATAATCCTTGGAATAACATTAATAAATATCACTCTAAGGAAAGATGCCACGAATATAGATATAAAAATTCAAAATATTGAAGCGTTAGCCGCTGATGAAAGTGGAGAAGACAATCCTTGTAAAGTTTCAGGATATATCTGTATGTTTTACGATGATGATTTTAATCCCGTATTCTACCCCGGACTAGCTCTCGAATAAATAACATGAACATGAAAAAGGCATTATTTATACTATTAACCGTTGCTCTCGCCTACAGTTGTTCTGATGAAGTTCGGCCTGTACCGAAAGAGCAGAATCCTTTGTTTAGCATGAGTCGTGCTGTCTCACTAGACAGGTTGGATACAAAAATCAATCTACAAAAGCTGGGCATTATAAACCCGACAAAAGTAATCAAGAAAGATTCTATACTTATCGTGCTTGACCGGGAAGGGTTGAACAAGATTTCCATATACAAACAAGACGGAACATTGTTGGGAAATTACCTCCCGACAGGTTTAGGCGGCAACCAAGGTTTGTATATCTTAACGATGCATCTTGACGAGAAAGGAATCTTATCAGCCTATGACTTCGGGAACAACCGAATGGTCGAGTTCGACATGAATCAACTGGGACAAGCCGGATTCGGTCCTACCTTTACCCCCGTGCCCACGGACAAGAAACACTTGTGCGCTGCCAAATGGGGTTCCACAATCGTGGCAACGGGTATGTTCGACCAGCGTTACGCTTTACTGGAAAACGGGCAAGAAAATTTCTTCCTTCCCTACCCGAATTACCGGAACGCCGATAATTCCCAGAAAAGCATCTTATTTGCAAGTAATATCATAAAGATAAAACCTGATGGAACGAAATTTGTCTGTGCGAATATGCAAAGCGGTATCATAGATTTATGCTCTCTCATACCTTGCAACACCATCACTCGCATCACCGAGCAAAATCTCTATTCTCCAAAAGCCACGGTCAAGAGTACCAGGAGAAAGCCCGTCGCGTATTCCACAGACAATCTCTTCGGGTTTGTTGATATTGAAGTATCTGATGAATACATATTTGCCCTCTATTCCGGGAGAAGTTACAATAAATACAAAGAGAAGATAGGCTATGGTGAACGGATTGTAGTGTTCGACTGGGAGGGCAATCACGTTCACACCTATTTACTAGGGAATCCGTTCACCTCTATTTCCTTTTGTAAAGAAGAAAACGCCATTTATGGCTTGACAAACCATCCGAATTCAGTGTTGATTAAATATGCATTGGATTAATTTCCGTGTGAGAGTTTTGTACCTTGGGATGTTCATCCTCCTCGGGGGATGCCATTCCAAGGATTACAAAGCCCGAAAAGTAATTGAAGAATGGTACGGGAAAACAATCACGTTTCCCACCTCCCCGGCGGCTAAAATCCTCGGGAGAGACACGACCGTCACGCTCACGGAACTATTGGATAAAGAATACAGCGTTCTTACTTTTTTTGATTCTACCGGGTGCACGGAATGTAACATGAAATTACATGACTGGCACTTACGCGTGAAAGATATAGTCGGACAACAAGATAAAGTGAATTTTTTCTTTATCGTCCACGCCAAGAATTTCGAGGCCGTATCGGCATTTGCCGTGAAGAACAAATTCAATCACTTGATATTTTACGACACGGACAATGCCCTGTGGAAGGCGAATCCGAACCTGCCGCACGACCCCGAATTTCAAACATTCCTACTCGACCGGGAACAAAAGGTCGTGTTAATCGGTAGCCCGGCGAGAAACAACTCGCTGTGGAAACTGTACAAACAACAAATTAGTGTAAAAAATTAAATGACACAATGGATTAACAACACCGTGAATTTCCTGTCCTTCATGGGCTTCCTTCTATTAATCGCCACGATGCTGGTGATCGATTCGGAAAGCATGAACGGGATTGTTGTTGCCAAACGTTTTTGGTTCTACACTTTCATGTGTATAACCGGAGTCATTTCTATCATTCTGGCTTTTTACAGGAAATCGACCACGAGTGTCGATGAAATCAAAACTATCATAATAGGGATTTTGACTGTAGTGATTATTGGCATATCCCGTAACTCCAATCAGGAAATGATGAACGCGGAAGTATTTCTGTTAATAGTCATTTCCTATTTTTTCTTCGATATCTATTTTTCTTACAATAAAAAATCGATCAAGACATTTCAATTCGTTCTGATCGCACTCGCTTTATTTGAAGTCATTTGGGGATACTGCCAATTATACGCTTATATCCCGGAAATGCAAACAAAATTTCAATTATCCGGGTCCTTCGACACCCGATACGCTTATGCCGTATACTTGGCCTCGATTACCCCGATTGCGCTTTACTGGACAATCACACTATATCAAAGATTAAGTGCCAAATTCTCGACACCGTCTTATACCGAACAAGCAAAGCCGGAAATCATCGACGAGATCATGTTGTTCGTGCTATCAGCCCTCTCCTTGTTGGGCATACTATCTATCATGCCTTTTACAGGGGAAGCCATCGCATGGCTCACCGCGGCGTGCGGATGCAGTGTTGTTCTGTATTTCAAATTCAACATGCACGCTTTCATCAAACGCTTACAGACACAAAAACAAAGAATAACCCTCTTGATCTGCGTGCTGCTTATCAGCACCGGTATCGTGGGCGGCTACTACAAATTCCGGAAAGATCCAGTGGACGAAAACCTTCTGGCGTGGAAAATATCCATGAACGTGCTGACGGAAAACCCGTTATTCGGCATTGGTATCGGGAACTTCCAAAAAGCATACGGGGATGCCCAGTCTTACTATTTCGAACACGGCAACCGGACAGAAAGAGAACTGGCATTGGCCAACACGCCGTGTTACCCGGTCAGTGACATTGTCCGTATCACGGTGGAAACCGGATTGCTGGGATTATTACTTATCCTCGGGTTTGTCGCCACGATTCTTATAAAAAGTATCCGAAGTTTAAAACGATACCCGGAGAAGTTAGCTACTCTAGGTGCATTAATTTCGCTCTCTATGGCAGGACTGATGTCCTCCCCAATCAGATCATTACCGTTAGCCATCATCCTGATGCTCTTGCTCGCCTTGTGCGCCCCCCGGGAAGCCCGTCAAGAAAAAGCCGGACTGAGTTTCAAAGTAATTTATCTCGCGTTGGCAGGCTTGGTGCTTTTCACCGCCTTCCCCGAAATAAGAAAATACAACTCCTATCGCACATGGGCAGAAGGAAAACTATATTACAACATGAAGATATACGCGACGGCGGTTAATATATACGCCCCGCTGGCAAAGAATCTAAGACATCCCGGATTTCTTATCGAATACGGGCAAGCACTCTCCCAAACAGGCCGATACGAAGACAGCATCGCTGTTCTCCGAGAAGTATTACAATCTGTATCTGCCCCGGTAATATACAATATCATCGGGAAAAACTATCAGGCCATGGGAGAGTACAAGCTCGCCGAACAGAACTTCCGGAAGGCCCATTACATGACGCCTAGCCTCGTGTATCCCAATTATTTGCTGGCAAATCTTTACCACGAAATGGGATTACATGACAAGACCTTGCAATGTGCCCGACAAGTAATCACTCAAAAACCAAAAAAGGAATCAAAAGAAACACAAGAAATGAAAGCACAAATGGAATCGCTCATCAAGAGTATCCATTAAAAGAGCCATCCTCGGACCGTTCTGGTCCATTTCACACCATAGTACATCTAAATCCATCACTTTGGGGAGACATTCTAAGTCTCCCTTTCTTTTTTGTACCCATAAATCCGTATATTCGCGACATTCTAAATCAATGACACAAACCATGAAATATATATTATCGTTCCTTTTCACCACGATTCTCGGCATCACGCTCCTCTCCGCGCAGGATTACCCGAAGCGCGAATTTCGCGGGGCATGGATACAAACCGTGTTCCAGAGTGAATACGCCAAAATGTCGCCGGATGAGATGAAAGTTGACTTTATCCGCAAGCTGAATTACCTGCAAGAATGCGGAATCAACGCCATTGTCTTTCAAGTACGACCGGAAGCCGACGCGTGGTATCACTCCGAGATTGAACCGTGGAGCCGTTTCTGCACCGGCAAACAAGGTGTAGCGCCGGAACCGTTCTTCGACCCGATGGCATTTCTCATCAAAGAGTGCCACCGACGGAACATGGAATTTCACGCTTGGCTGAATCCCTTCCGGGCATGCACGTCGGGGACTGCCGCGTTAGCGGACACGCACGTTTATCACGAGCATCCCGAATGGTTCGTCACTTACAACAAGCAATTACTTTTCGATCCCGGTATCCCCGCCTGTCGGGAATACATCTGCCGGGTGGTGGAAGATATCGTGAGCCGCTACGACGTGGACGCCATTCACATGGACGACTATTTCTACCCCTACCCCGTGAACGGAATGCCTTTTCCCGACGATAACAGCTTTCGCGTTTACGGGTTGAAGAAAGGATACTCCGAGGACGAACGGGACGACTGGCGACGGGAAAACGTGAATCAATTAATCCGGGAATTGAAACGTACAATCGTGAAAACAAAGTCGTGGGTACGCTTCGGCATCAGTCCTTTCGGGATATATCGCAACAAACAAAACACGCCGGACGGTAGCGGAAGCAATACCAACGGGTTGCAGAATTATGACAACCTGTACGCGGACGTGACGCTATGGGTCAAGAAAAAATGGATTGACTACAATATCCCCCAAGTGTACTGGGAAATCGGACACCCAGCAGCGGACTACATCACCCTTGCCAAATGGTGGGACAAAAACGCCCACGATATCCACCTTTACTTGGGACAAGACGTGGCACGCACCATGAAAGCCGGCGACCTGACCACCAAAATAGAAACCGCCCGTTCCCTACGCCACGTGAAAGGCAATTGCTTCTGGCCTGCCAACGAGATATTATGGAATAACGAGGGCATAGCCGACAGCCTCCGTGAACATTACCACCGCTACCCGGCATTGCTTCCCGCCTACACGCACATGTACAACGGACGACCAAAGAAAATCGCCAAACCCCGTGCCAAACGCACGGACAAAGGCTACACCGTGAAATGGTTCTCCGTCGGCGACCGTGAAGATCCCCGCAATCCCCAGTATTTCGTGATCTACCGCTTCGCCCCGAAAGAAAGCATCAACCTCAACGATCCTTCCAAAATAGCCGCCATCACGCACTACACGGAATGCTACCTACCGCTTCCCCGAACAAAATACCGTTACGTGATCACCGCCGTCGACCGCTTCCACAACGAGTCAAAAGGGAAAAAGATTAAACTTAAATAATTTTCACATGAAAAACATTATAGATAAGTAGCTGTAAGATATATCAATCTTATCAAAATCTACATTTGTCCCATGATAAAGTATCATTGCAATTGCCCTCCATTTTTGCGACATAAAACAATCAGATCATCCACTGCATCATCTATAGACAGAAGATGCTCCGTTTCGTAGAACTCATCCAAAAAATGAATTCCTTTGAAATGATACAAATACAAAAACGCACTTTTAACCGAAAGCTGAAAGCGTTTGGCAAAAGCACGAATGCAAGCATTCATATAAGGTATTTTATATTTATCATTCATTGTGGATAGATATTAAATAATTTGATACACACAAAAATACAAAAAGTACAGTTCAACCGGACATTTGAACCGTACTTTTTTCTAATTCAGCAACAAATATACTCCCCAAGCAGAGCATATTGAAAAATTCGCAAGCATGCACAATTCCGAGAAGCTGCTAATATTTAAATTGTTCACATGCTTGCGATATCAATATTTCTATTTCTTCAACGCCTTTTCCACCACTGCTGACAACTCTTCTTTACTCTCCATGTGTGCCCGCATCACGATTTTCCCTTCCTTGTCCACAATCACGAACATCGGGACAGCCTGCACGTGGTACAATTTATCCACTCGATATCCGCCCTTCGCCTTTTCGTCAAGCACCTGCGGCCACGGTAATTGCTCCTCATCCAACGCTTTCTCCCATGAAGCTTTCTTCTCATCAATGCTCACCCCGATAATCTCTACACCTTTATCCTTGTACTCCTTGTAAAACTCCCGCACCCAAGGGAAAGAAGCGCGGCACGGCTTACACCAACTTGCCCAGAAATCAAGCACCACCACTTTACCACGGAAATCAGACAGATTCAACAAAGAACCGTCCCGCCGTGCTAACGTGAACTCGGGTGCCGGACGCCCCGGTTCAATCCGTTGTCTCAACTCAAGACAATCTCGCACATCCTTCACCAGCTCGCTCTTCCTTACCTTCTCGTCAAACAAGCCGAAAACTTGTTCCAACTGCTCCAATGACATTTCGTTCATCATAAAATTCAAGTTATAAGCAGCTGTTTCCACGGACGGGTTAGCCGCCATAACTTTCAATTGCTCTTCCTTTACCCGTGCCATATACGCGTCAAACTCCTTTCTATACACCCAATAAAACGTTGTATCCTCCAACGTCTCCGGAGCATCGAATACTATTTTTGCCAACTCCGCGTATTTCTTGAACTCCGGCAACGCCTCCACCACGTACCATTGTTTATTAATCTCCTCATTTACATCATTATTTTTAGAACCGGTAACCGTCATTCCCTTGATAACCAATTCCTCTTCCTCGTTTATTCCCACGTTTCTCCAATCCCCCCGCATCTCTATCTTACTGTTCTCCAACGCCACTCTCATCTGAACCGCCTCCTTCCCCTCCGGAGCCACCGTCACTAAGGCAAATCCCACGCACGGCACCTCTCCCTCGAACACGAACTTTCCCCCCTTCATCTTCACCGTGTCGCAAATCACCAACCCTCCTTCAGTATGCATCGTCAAAATCGCGTTACCGTTTCCCGCACCTTTAAACACACCTTTCAACACGTACCCCGCTTGGCTGTTGCAAGCGAATAGCACAGTCATTACCAGTAATATCAAACATTTTTTCATCTCTATTCTTTTTAAAATTAATTACTTCCCGATTTCCTTATCCATTAATAATCCATTTACCAACTCCTCCAATTCATACTCCAGATAACCGCATTTGACTATTTTTCCCTCCCGGTCAATCAACACCAAGTGCGGAATACCCGTCACGTCATACAAGTCACTTGCCGTATGCTTCCCACCCGGGAGTTTCTCATCCCGCACGTGCAACCACGGTAATTTTTCTGCATCCAGTGCTTTTTCCCATGCTTTCACGTCCTTATCCACGCTGACACCGAGAATTTCCACCCCTTTGTCATGATACTTCTCGTAAAACTCCTTCAACCAAGGAAAAAGCTCACGACACGGACCGCACCAGCTCGCCCAAAAGTCCACCAACACCACCTTACCGCGTAAATCGGCAAGCGACAGCACCTGCCCGTCACGCTGTGCCAACGAGAACACGGGAGCTATCCGTCCCGGAGCCAGACGCTGGCGAGTTTCCAATTCCTCACGTATGTCGGTCAACATCTCGCTATTCCTCACTGCCTCATCAAACAGCCCGAATACCCGCTCGAACTCGTCCAACTTCATCCCGTCTATCATGGGGGTCAAGTACAGCGCTGCCGCTTCCGATGACGGATGTGCCGCCATGATTTCCAGTTGTTTCCCGAATACCAACTCCCGAAAACGATCCTCTATCTCCTGCAACGTATCCGCCTTCCGCATCACCTCGTCCGTCAACTCCGCATTGTCATCCAACGAAGCGAACCACTTTTCCAACCGTTCATAATCCTTGAACTCCGGCAATTTCCGTAACGAGAAATACACTTCATCCAGAAGATTGCACACCTCCGTGTTCTCTCCGCCCGTGACCTTCATATCCCGGATAAAGAAACTCCCCCCGGCATTCCTTTCCAGATTTACCCAGTCGCCTTGCAACTCAATCGGGCTATTTTCCAACACGATAAGCATATCCAACACCTCTTTTCCCTCGGGTGCCACCCGCAAAGAACATGCTGCCACGAAAGGCGTCTTACCCGCGAAACGGAACTTTCCCCCGTTCATCTCGGCTGTGTCCGCTATCACTGATGCACCCGCATGGTCGGTCACGGAGATCACCGCGTACCCGTTCCCAGCGTTTTTCAAATTTCCCTTTAGCACATACCCGTCCTTGGGTGTGCCGCAAGCCAGAAACAGGCTTGCAAGCACAACAAACATACTTGTTTTCATCCGATAAAATCAATTCATTATTATTTCCAACCTCCATTCTGTTCCCAACCCATGGTCGCCGCTTCAAACGTGTAGAAAGGCAATGCCCAACGCGGGTCATCCGGGGCTATTTCCAATTGCACGCGAGTACTCAAATCAGTCGGGTCTGTCAAAATCTCGCGGCGAACATAGATACCGGCATTTTCCGCCCCGTTCAGACGTTTAACATCATAGAACCGCCAGAAAGCTCCCATCTCGCGCAAACGCTCGTCCAACACCTCCTGCACGCTACCGGTAACCCCTGCCTCAGCAGACGCATCGTCCATAAAGCGGGTGCGACGCAACGTCTTCAACGTCTCTGCCGCGGTTCCCTCGTGTCCGCCCCGGGCCTCACACTCCGCCTTAATCAAGTACATCTCCGCCGTCGTCATGCCGATAAGCGAATTACCCGCAAAACGCGAATAACTGTATAGATTCCAAGGTTTCAAATATTGCCAGTTTTCATAACTGATATATTGCTCGAAAGTATTCGTATCCATTTCAACCAAATTCTCACCGGTCATCAAAAGAGGCGTACAAGAGCTATAGAAATGAATCCAGCGGGCATCATTCTCCCGGTCCCAAAGCTCATAAAAAGACTCGGAAATCGGGCAAGTGCCACCCAATCCTTCCCAAGACACGTTGGGCAAATACAACTCCTCGTACTTCGCCACCGCCTCCGTATCCATGTCATCCAGTTCAAACATCGAACTCACGACTATTTCATCCATCGGCTCACCCTCTTCATCCAACACGCTAATCCAATTCCACTCTTCCAACTCGTATTCTGGTTCATTCTTAAAATCCACCAGAGTATTATGAGCTTTCAACGCCTCCGTCGCGTTCGACAATGCCAGCTCGTAATCTCCCCTGTACAGGGCTACCCGCGCCCGGAATGCCTGCACGGTCGGCACCGTCGGGCGGAAATTGTGCGCCTTGTCAAACGTCGTGCGCCCCGCTTTAGTCAACGCCTTTTCCGCCAGCCTCAAATCCTCGTAGATACGTTCCAGCGTGTAGCCCACCGTTTTCCGTCCGGGAACTTCTCCCGCCGTGGCATTATCCCGATAACCGATACCCGGTTTATCGTCTCCCCACAAACAATACTGCGTCAACAGCATAAAGTGGTAATACGCCCTCCCGAAACGAGCTTCGCCTTCCACTTGATCATGGATAGCTTCCGTCGTCTGAATCACCTTATCCAGATACTCCAGCACCGTGTTAAAACGATAAATTCGTTCCCAAACCGGAGTCCAAGTCCACATCATCCACATCGATGTCATCAACGTCTCTCCCTGCCAGCAATATGACTCGTACGTGGTCGGTTCACTTGCCCGCAACCCGTGCACGTAAAACTCCGGTGTCAACTCCACCGCGTCCGTCAACGGAAGAGCTTCCGTCAAGTAAGCACCCGAGGAACTACCTTCCCCCGTTTCAGCATCAACCCGTTCAAACAAATAAAGATCGATACTTCCGGTCAGCCCATAGAGCTGATCCATGTGGTATATGTAAGCGCTGCCCGACTTGTCCGTGGTCTCATCCAGAAAATCACTGCACGAAGCCATTACCAAGGCTCCCAAGAAAGCAATGATTATATATATTTTTCTCATATTCCTTACTGTTTTTATCCATTCATACTCATTTTACCAACTCTTGAAACCAAGTTTCACCCCAAACGTGAAAATAGGCATCGACTTTAGACTCCCAAGCGGGTAATCAGGATCCATTTTCCCGTTCGCGCTCCAAATCAATCCCAAGTTGCTCGCCTGCGCGTAAACATGGATACGGCTGAACACCCCCTGTTTCGACAACAGGCTTTGCGGCAAGTCATACCCCAGAAACACCTCGTTCAAACGGATATAATCTCCTTTTATAAAATTGTTTCTGAAATACGTGCTAACCTGTATCATGGACGAATATCCATTACCACTCAAGAAATTAGGTTTATTATCATCGTTATAGAGCGGCAATTCAGAATAAGACACCTGATTGGCATATCCCTTGTCATATACCTCAAAAGCCTTGTCCAGACGTTTAGAATAAGCAGCAAGATTTCTACTATTGGGCGAGAAACTGTCATTATAACTCGTCATAACATAATAACCGAACTGCCCCGTGAGCATGAAAGAGAGTGTCACCCCTTTCCATGTGAACATATTGCTGAAACTCAGCGTGCTTTTCGGTTCCATCGTTCCCAAATAGTAAGCCCAGTTATTATCACCAAGCGTTTGCCCTTCCCGGGGAGTCACAAAATCCATCATGCGAGAAGATTCTTCATCCAAAATGGGTTCCCGTGAACCGTCTTTCCCGCCCAGCAACACGTAGCCTTCCGGCGAATACCCCACCGGTTTCAGAACAGTGAAAGAACCGATCGGACGCCCCACGACATAAGAGTTACCAACCGCCAGATAAGGACCCGTGTAACCGAATTTCTTCAATTCGTTATGGTTGTACGAATAATTCAGTATCCCGCTCCAGCTCAAATCTCCCGTGATAGGCAAGTCCGAACCGATTGAAAACTCCACGCCCCGGTTCACAATTTCCGCGTTATTCAACAACATAGACTCCACACCCTGCGAAATCACCGGTACCGTCGTGTTCGCCAACACGTCATAAGAATATTTGTTATAAAACTCCGCGCTACCGCTCAGTTTATGCCCGAAAAACGCCATATCCACACCGATATTCAGCGTCCGCGACTTCTCCCACGTCAGTGTATTGTTGCCGCGTTCCGCTATCGTGTTAAAAGATTCTCCCCCGGAATAAATAAGGCTACCCGGGTGCACTGCCACCGTTGTCACGCTGGATGTCCCCGACTTGCCTGCCGCCACACCCGCGATACCGTACGATGCGCGCAACTTCAACTGGTCTATCCAAGAAGCCCGTTCCATGAACCGCTCGTTTGAAATCAACCAACTGGCACCGAACGACCAGAACGGGGAAAACTTATCACGCACGTCTTCCGCTTGAAAATTGGAAGCATCCGTGCGGAAACTGGCTGTCACCGAATAACGGTTGTCATAGGTATAAGCCGCGTTCGCGTACACCGAGAAAAAACGGTCTTCCAATGTCGATAGGCTCCCCAACTTCTCGAAGGGCATATACGAAGACACCCCGAAAATATTGTTTCTCTTCGTCACGTAATCCAGCTCCGTCAACACGGAATTGGTATATTTATTATACCCGTAACGTGTCACTTTCGGGTCTGCCTCCGTCGTGGCGGAAATAACCTCCGTACCCGCTAGCACGTTAAACGCGTGTTTATCTTTCGTCAGACTGTAATCAGCCTGCCCGCGCAAATTATAAGCCTCATACGTGTGCCCCTCGTTCGAGAACACTCCCCCGGTCGGGAAATAAGAAACATACCGCCCCGTTTCGCCCAACGCGGAATAGGTATTATACAAATCCCTCACGAAAAACGATTCCGACTCGTAAGACACGTGCTTGTCGTATTTCCGTCGCTCGTACTGTCCCTTGGCACTCACGTTCAGTCCCCAGTCCGTCCGGTACTCGAAACCACCTTGTACCCTGTAATTCATCGTCTTCGAATAGTTATCCGTGTATTCCCTATCGGCAACAGGATTATACGTCCAGTCCACCGGAGTCTTGCCGGCATAATATTCCTCCGACATCAACAGAGGCTCGTACACAGTCCGCGAGGTCGATATATGCGTGAAATTCCCTTCGTCATCCTTCAAACGAGTCCACGGGCTAAGCCATTCCCGCACGCTTTCAACACTCGTACCGTTGTTTTCCTCCCTACTGAACATCGTGTTCACCGCCAACTCGAATGTCAGGTTTTTCGTCAACCGGGCGTTACTCGCCAGATTCAGCAATACACGCCGCTTGCCATTCTCTTGCAGGTAACTGTCCTCATCATCATAAGAAGCCGAAAAAGCGTAATCCAACTTCTCCGCAGCACCCCGTAACGACACATTGTACTGCTGATGCATCATACGCTGAAAAATATACTCGTTCAAATCATCTTTCCACATCCCGCTGTTTCCCCGCTCGATAAGCTCCCGTTTTTTAACCTCGTACTCCTCCGCGGTAAGATTCTTTTTATTATCCCGCTCGTACAGCATACCGTATGGAGCCGACATATACCGTCTCCTAGCGGAAGTCCTCGTGTAAGGATCATTACTTGTAAGATTAATCGGATCGTATTTGTGCATCAATTCTTCGAAACGAAACTGGTTCTCTGCCGATGCCATGTTAAACAAATAATCCAAATCTGCCCGAGAGCTCACCGACCAGTAAGCATCCGCTGAAATCTCCAACTTGCTTTTCGCCTTGCCTTTTTTCGTGGTAATCACGATCACCCCGTTTGCCGCACGCGCCCCGTAAATAGAAGTTGCCGCCGCATCCTTCAACACGGTCACCGATTCTACATCATTCGGGTTAATGGATGAAAACGGATCACTCTCAAGCATATAACCACTGATGGGGAAACCATCCACCACGATCAGCGGATCGTTATCCGCCTTCCAATTAGCTCCTCCCATACTAACTTGTGATATAGTACCTTGTCCCCGGATAGCGAAACGTATCTGCCCGTCGACCGGTGCGCTCACCACCGATAATCCCGACACCAGTCCGACTAATGCTTGCGCAAGATTGGATGTCGGTTTCCGCCCCAATGTTTCCGCATCCACGATCGAGTAAGCACCCGTTGCCCGTTCCTTGGAAATCGTCTGGTAACCGGTCACCACCACATCATCCAGATTCTCGTTATCCTCCTCCAACACAACTTCAATAAATTCCTTACCGGACAGCGGAATCTCCTGCTTTTTCATTCCCACGAACGAGAAGACTAACACGTGTACCCCTTTTTCCGGCAATTTAATCTCAAAACGTCCAACAGAATCCGACACGACACCGGAAGTCGTACCCTTCAACACGATAGTAGCTCCAGGCAAGGGTATTCCTTGGCCATCGATCACCACGCCTTTAACAATTCTCTCCTCTACTTTTTTCTGCTGCAAAATTATCTCCTTCCATATCACGATAGTCTTCTCCTCGATCGAAAATTTCAATCCCGTACCTTTCAAACAACTACTTAAAATACTCTCGATCGTAGCATCTTTAAACAAAACATCCCTGTCTTGAATTCCAGACAAATCAGCATCACTATACACGAAACTATATTCCGTGTGTAATTTGATCTCGTTAATAATCTGTTTAATCGATGCCCTCTCCAACTCCATACTCATCCGTACCTGTTGGGAATAAACCCCGGCATGCACTTGCAGTGCGAATAAAACCGATAAAATAAACGTCGCCTTCATCATTAAAATAAGCTTCATTACTTTTCTATGCCTGTCTATGCAGGCATAAAGATTTTTTTTCATAACTTTGTAATTAAGATTCGACAATAATTCAATTCCTGTTTGCAGCAGGATTGAAAGAGTTTGACAAGGGGCAGTGTTTGCAGCACGGCTCTTTGTTTTTTATTTCACTATAATCGTATTCTTATTAATTTCAAATTTCACCTTCCCGGTTCGTTCGATAAACTTCAGCACATGAGCGATATCCTCATGTTTCTTGATATTCAACGAATAAGGAATCCCTTTCAATTCCTTGTTCGTGTAGAACACGTCAAACGAATACCAGCGCCCCAATTCCTCCAGTATAAACTCCAAGGGCTTGTTATCAAATACCAAGCGGCCATCCTTCCAACTGACATACTGTTCTACATCCACCTTGGTCACGGTTAACCGGTCATTTCCCCTGCTAAAATCAGCCTGTTGTCCAGGGGATAACTCCACTTGTTTTCCTCCCGCCTCCACGTTCACTCGTCCCCGTACCAGAGTTGTCAACACATTTTCCTTCCAACTGACATACTGTTCTACATCCACCTCGGTCACG
>OGKG01000762.1_pt1 | contig 41114 bp, 35 predicted proteins | sample 1572201 | NCBI WGS metagenome assembly OGKG01 (sample SAMEA2582146, study PRJEB24529) | metagenome | biome: Human gut stool | place: China | collected 2011 | reverse complement strand
AACTGCAGAACCTGTATGAATTACAACGAATTGACACCGAGATCGATAAAATCAAAACTCTTCGAGGAGAATTACCTTTGGAAGTTCAAGACCTTGAAGATGAGATCGCGGGGCTAGAAACACGTATCGAAAACTTGAAGGCTGAATTAAGCGAACTTGATAAAACGACTTCCACGAGGAAGCAAGAAATCAAGAAAGCAGAAGAAGCGATAAAAAAATATAGCGAGCAACTCGACAACGTACGTAACAACCGTGAATACGACGCGTTGAGCAAAGAAATCGAATTCCAGAAACTCGAAATCGAATTACAAGAAAAAAGAATCCGTGAAGCGACCAAAGCCAAAGCGGAAAAAGACGCGTTAATGGAAGAATCCAAAAAGCGTTACGAGGATAAGGTTTCCGACCTCGAAGCCAAGAAAAACGAGTTGAACGACATTATCAACGAAACACACAAGGACGAGGAATCCTTACAAATAAAATCCGAACAATTGGCTGCAACTATCGACGATCGTCTATTGACCGCTTATCGTCGTATTCGTTCCAATGCGCGCAACGGTCTGGCTGTTGTAACCGTGGATCGTGACGCTTGCGGCGGATGTTTCAACAAAATTCCGCCACAAAGACAATTGGATATCCGTTCCCGGAAGAAAATTATCGTCTGTGAATACTGTGGTCGTATCCTCATCGATAAATACATCTGTGATTACGACGGCTCGCAACAAAAAGCAGACCTTGACGCTCTCCTTGATGCACAAAAGAAAAAAGGACGAAGAATTAGAAAATCAGAAGAATAAATAAAAGTCAAAGGTCCATAAGGTCCATAAAGTCCATAAGGTCAACAATTGACACGAGGGCATAAACCTATAAACATTGACTTTACGGACATTATAGACTTTACGGACCAAAGGGGGCTTTTTGAAAAGCCCCTTTTTACGAATCTAAAATTTTAATTTAAAACAAAATGATTCCAACAAACTACGATCCGCGAAAAAGCGAAGAGAAATGGTATCAATACTGGATGGAACATCGTTTTTTCCATTCCGTTGTTGATAAAAAGAGAACTCCGTATTGTATTGTTATTCCCCCGCCTAACGTCACGGGAGTCCTGCACATGGGACATATGTTGAACAACACGATACAGGATGTACTCGTCAGACGGGCTCGCTTGCAAGGAAAGAACGCTTGTTGGGTTCCCGGAACAGACCATGCCTCTATCGCCACGGAAGCCAAAGTGGTTGCCAAATTGAAAAGCGAAGGCATAGAGAAACGGGACCTTACCCGGGAAGAATTTTTGAAACATGCTTGGGCATGGACAGAGAAACACGGGGGAATCATCCTTGAACAATTGAAACGCCTCGGTGCCTCTTGCGATTGGGACAGAACCTGCTTCACGATGGATGAAATCCGTTCGGAAAGCGTGATTCGCGTATTTGTAGACCTTTACAACAAAGGATTGATCTACCGGGGTATCCGAATGGTGAATTGGGACCCGTCAGCCAAAACAGCCGTGTCTGATGAAGAAGTAATCTACAAAGAGGAACACAGCAAACTGTATTACCTCCGCTACCAAATAGAAGGCTCGGACAACGAGTACATCACCATTGCCACCACCCGACCGGAAACCATTCTCGGGGATAGCGCCGTATGCGTGAACCCGAACGACGAGCGTTTCCGCCATCTGGCAGGTAAAAAATGTATCGTGCCGCTCGTGAATCGTGTCATCCCGATTATCCAAGACGAGTACGTGGATATGGAATTCGGTACGGGTGCGTTGAAAATCACACCCGCCCACGATATTAACGACTATGAAATCGGTTTCAAGCATCATCTTGAATCCATCGATATTTTCAACGACGACGGGACACTGAACGAGAACGCCCAACTTTTCGTGGGCAAAGATCGTTTTGTCGTGCGTCAGGAAATCATCCCGGCATTGGAACAAGCAGGTAATCTGGTAAAAATCGAGGACTACAATAATAAAGTAGGCTACTCCGAACGTACCAACGTGGTTATCGAGCCGAAGCTCTCCATGCAATGGTTCCTGAAAATGAAAGATTTGGCTCAACCGGCATTAAACGCCGTGATGAACGACGACATTCGTTTGACACCATCGAAATTCAAGAACACCTATCGTTACTGGATGGAGAACGTGAAAGACTGGTGCATCAGCCGTCAATTATGGTGGGGACACCAGATTCCGGTGTACTATCTGCCGGATAGCAACGATTACGTGGTAGCCAATACTAGAGAAGAAGCGGCAAAACTGGTAAGAGAAAAATTCGGGAAAGACATCCCCGCCGATCAATTGCGTCAAGATGAAGACTGTCTTGATACTTGGTTCTCCTCGTGGTTATGGCCGATCTCCGTTTTCAACGGCATATTGGAACCGGACAACGAGGATATCAATTACTACTACCCGACCACGGATCTAGTTTCAGCACCGGATATTCTTTTCTTCTGGATGGCACGCATGATCATGGCGGGTTACGAGTACAGACACGAGAAACCATTCGGGAATCTTTACCTGACAGGTATCGTACGCGACAAATTGCATCGCAAAATGTCCAAATCACTCGGTAATTCACCCGACCCTCTTGACCTCATCAATCAATACGGGGCAGACGGCGTACGGGTAGGTATGCTTTTATGCGCACCCGCCGGTGGTGATTTATTATTTGACGAGAGTCTGCCGGAGCAAGGACGCAATTTCACGACGAAAGTGTGGAACGCCTTCCGTCTGGTAAGCAACTGGAAAGTAGCGGACATCGAACAACCGCAACATTCCAAGCTGGCACTCGATTGGTTTGAACAATACCTTAACAAGTGTAAGGAAACATTGAACAACCAATTCGACCAATATCGCTTGTCGGAAGCTCTAATGACGGTATATACCGGATTTCGCGACGAGTTCTCATCTTGGTTGTTGGAAATCATCAAACCGGGATTCGAACAACCCATTGACCGGACAACTTACGAGAAGACTATTTATCTCTTCGAAGAGATGTTGCAATTACTCCATCCCTTCATGCCGTTTATCACGGAAGAAATATGGCAAAACTTACGGGAACGCAAAGAAGGCGAGAGTATCATGATTTCCGTACAACCTCAACCCGGCAGCTATGACGAAAACTTCCTGAGCGAATTTGAAAACACCAAAGAAGTTATCGCGGGTATCCGTACCATCCGCAAACAAAATAACGTTGCTTTCAAAGATACCATCTCGTTAAGAGTAAAAAGCAACGACCGCTACCCGCTACGCTTCGAAAGCGTAATCATTAAAATGGGTAACATCAGCGACGTTGAAATGGTGGACGAAACCGTCAAAGGCGCATGGAGTTTTATCAGCAACACCGTTGAATACTTCATCCCCGCCGTGGGCGAAGTAGACACGGAAGAAAAAAGAGCCAAACTGGAAGCCGATCTGGCTTACGCCCAAGGGTTCCTCGCTTCCGTCATGAAGAAACTGAATAACGAAAAATTCATGAGCGGAGCCCCCGCACAAGTCATCGAAAACGAACGCAAAAAACAAGCTGACGCCGAAGCCAAAATCAAAGCTATCGAGCAACAGCTGGCAACAACTGTAAAAAATCCGGAAAAAAGTCCCAGAAATCGTTTGATAACTCCCAGGATTTTTTTGTTACAAACTAAGATATTCTCCCCTCCTCCGGCACTATTCCGGCTGTCACGACCTAATCACCTACTGGTCACAAGTTGTTCACGAGCTATCATACCAATAGATGATCAAGTCATGATTAACTCGTGAACAACTCGCAAGTGCCGGAATAGAGCCGGAGAAGCAAGAGAATCTTGCGGCTATTCCTTTTTCCGAAACCACGATTTACACTCTCATGAATCTTGAGGTTGACCCTCATCCCCTTGTTGCCATTTCTGTAATTCTTCTTTTTCCTTTCTTTTATTAATTGCCCGACTTACAAGAAAAGTACCTAATACAATAAAACCCAAGCCCCCAAAACTCGTGGTTTGCCCTCGCATCGCCGCACAACAGGCTCCCAATACAGAGAGTCCGCCCAACACGATAAACACGATACCGGTAGTTCTCATGACTTACTTGTTTCGTTCGTATCAATAAATTGTATCGAGTTTTTTTTCTTCGAGCAAAGGATAATGACAACCCCGATAATCGGGGAAAGAAACAAACAAAGTAGAAATCCCCACCCGTAACCTATTTTCCGTTCCCTCCCCAGCAAGGCAACAAGTGCCGCAACTACAATCTGAAGTAAAAAGATGAATCCATTTTTCATATTATTTAGTTTTAAAATTAATAGGCTCATAGGCTATATTGTTCTTCCGCAAATTTTCTTGATATTTATCTGTTACAGAATTTAAATATAATAATGCGAAAACAATAACACTAAAAATCGCAATTAATCCCCCAAGAATACTATCCATTGACGCTAAGCCAACTCCTATAAACATCATCATTATTAATATAATTACAATCTTATTTTCTCTTCGCTTGAGTTTTTTATAATACTCTTTATCAAACTGATCAGCAATAGCTAAGGTTACAATTTCTGAAACACTATAATTTCCTTGCCAACCAAATTCAATCCACACTTCAACTTTTGGAGCCAACTCCTGATATCGACTAAAATCTATGCAATAATACTTCTCTTTAAGATTTAATTGCTTAATTTTTTTTATCTCTCCATTTTTGATATACAGTCGGGCACTCTCACTATTTTCAAGTTGATAATAAACTTCTACCATATCTGTCGGTAACACAAAGTTACTGGCACTATCAACTTGAAATTGTATTAAACGTGACTCTTGATGCATATTTGTTATGGCAGATGACATGGCAGACAAAGTTTTGGTTAAATCCATATCATCCCACTCGATACCCTCCTCGCCTACATCATCCGGCAAACTCATGTTCGGCAAACGTTTCCCGCATCTAGAACAAAAACAGGAATCATCGGGCAATTCTAATCCGCAATAATTACAAAACATGACTTATTGATTCGTTACTTGAATGTTGATATGCAATTCTTTTTCCGCTCTTTCTTTCAGTTTCAAGAGTTCTTGAATATTATATTTATTCGCTGCAATAAGAGCAAATATTTCGGTAGCTTTCTCCACCTTCCGTGTATCGTCAGCAAAACGGTCGGGGTGACACGTCTTTTTCAACGCATCATAAAGTTCTTTAGAATGAAACGCATTATGAATCACGTTGTCAAAATTAACTGACTCTTTTTTCAATTTCTTTTTTAAACGGTACTGTTCTGACTTTTTGTGCTTAATAATTAACCATACAAGTATCGCAACAGCAAGCACGCCCCCCCCCAATACACCCAGTTCCATGCGACAGAGGTGTGCTGTATCGTGTTTATCGTGTCATTCATAAAGCAATCCTCCCATGTTAGCGTGATCGATTAATTTCCAACGGCAACCGTACGCACCAGTATCATCGTGTATCTCCAGCGTATCCCATCCCAAAGCCACCAAACGCCGAACCAACCCAGTGTCGTGCAAAACGACTTGCCCGATGACAACCATCTCATTTCTAGTTAACGCCCGCCCAGATAATGCTTGAATACGAAAACCGGTATTTATCCAAGCGGAAAACTGATGCTTGTATTCGGACTTTCCCCGCGAGATACTTGCCTTCAACATCGTGGGTGCAAGCCCTTTCACAAAAGCCTCTCGTGCCGACCGGTTGAAACTTCGCACCAATCGATTGCGCTCCGAACGATCGCTAAACCACAAGATAATGTTATTCCAAGTGTTTACAAATAGCATATTACATTTGTTGACATGTCTACAATTCCCCCGATAGACATTATACACGAAAAAAGCGTGGGGAACTGCTTTGTTTATCTTACAAAAGGCATCGCCAAACGCCCGACACAAAATAAACAGCTACAACAACCCACGCTTAACCGATATATAGCGTGAATTGCATATACGGCAAGCGAGCGTTTGTAATGTCTATCCCTTGTGTCTTGAAATTGGCGATTTCTTTGTAAAGGAAGTAACAAAAACGCTTTTATATAATCGCAGTAGATATTTCTGCCACGATGTAACAAAGGTAAGTCAATTATTTGTAACTACAAACGCTCTATGAGTTGATTGTCCATAATAAAATACCTTCCTTACATCAAACTTACGCAAATTGAAGATTATTTTTTATATTTGCACATGAGCACCAAATCTATTCGCCAGTGAATTTGCATAATGATTAACTAAAATATGAAAACACTCATTTTACGTATCGCGTTACCGGTAATAATATTGCTACTTTTCGCGCAATGCGCCACCGTACCTATCACGGGGCGTCGTCAGCTTATCCTTTTTCCCGAAAACGAAATGGTATCCATGAGCCTGACCTCATACAGTAGCTTTTTAAAGGAAAACAAACTATCCACTGACGCGGTAAACAAAAAACGCATCAAAGACGTGGGGGCACGAATCTCGAAAGCGGTAGAACAATATCTTGCCGCTAACGGCATGCAGGATCAGATCGCCAACTTTCAATGGGAATTTAATCTTGTTGCCAGCAACGAACCGAACGCGTGGTGCATGCCGGGCGGGAAAGTCGTGTTTTACGAGGGCATCCTTCCCTATTGCAAGACGGACGCAGGGATAGCGGTCGTCATGGGACACGAGATCGCTCACGCCGTGGCACATCACAGCAACGAGCGAATGAGCCAGCAAACCTTGCTACAATACGGTCAAGCTGCCGCAACGGAAATTCTCGGGCACGACCAATCCGATACACGCAAAGCATTGCTCGCCGCAGCAATCGGCATGGGCACAAATTTAGGCGTCACTCTGCCCTTCTCCCGGAAACACGAGTATGAAGCCGATCGCTTGGGCTTGATCTTCATGACCATGGCAGGCTACGATCCTAACGAGGCTGTGGCATTCTGGAGTAGAATGGCAAGCTCGGGAAGTGCCAAACAACCCGAATTTCTCTCTACCCATCCCACTGACCAGAACCGTATCGCGAAATTAAAGGCCACGATCCCCGAGGCATTGAAATATAAACCTCAATAACCCCCGGGCTACCCGAAGGCTACCCCTTCCTGCCCCCATGGACGTAGCATGAACGTAGCACGAACGTAGCATCATCGACGGGAAGCGAATATGCTGGCAAGTTGCTACATCTATGTTGTCATCATAAGAGCGGGAAGAGGTAGGCAACCCATCCCGAACATAGGAAGGAAGACAGGAAATCGGGCAATAATTCACGATTTTCTTTATTTTCAATTTTCAATTTTCAATTTTCAATTATAAAATTCATACTTTTGTTGAATCATATCAATATAGTACTTTAGAATTATGGAAAACAAGTTGACGATATACAACACGCTAAGTCGAAAGAAAGAGTTGTTTGAACCGTTGAACCCCCCGTTCGTGGGGTTATATGTCTGCGGGCCTACCGTGTACGGGGACGCACATTTAGGACACGCCCGCCCCGGCATCACGTTCGACTTGTTGTTTCGTTATCTCAAATATTTAGGTTATCGGGTGAGATACGTGCGCAACATCACGGACGTGGGACATCTCGTGAATGATGCAGACGAGGGAGAAGACAAAATCGCGAAGAAAGCAAAGTTAGAACAGTTGGAACCCATGGAAGTCGTGCAATTGTACACGAACCGTTATCACAGAAACATGGAACAACTGAACACGCTCCCTCCCAGTATAGAACCTCATGCATCAGGGCATATCATAGAGCAACAAGAAATGATACAAACCATACTCGACAACGGGTTCGCTTACGAGAGTGAGGGGAATATCTATTTCGACGTGGAAGGATATAACAAAAAATATCACTACGGGGTACTTTCCGGACGCAAGATTGATGAATTATTGGCAAATACCCGCGAACTCAGCGGGCAAAATGAAAAACGAAATCCCCTGGACTTCGCTTTATGGAAAAAAGCGACTCCCGAACATATTATGCGCTGGCCTTCCCCGTGGGGAGTGGGCTTCCCGGGGTGGCATCTGGAATGTTCCTGCATGAGCCAGAAATACCTTGGCAACACGTTTGACATTCACGGGGGCGGTCTTGACCTGCAATTCCCTCATCACGAGTGCGAGATCGCGCAAAGCACTGCCGCGCAAGGACATCCTGCCGTGAGATACTGGATGCATAACAATATGGTAACGATCAACGGACAGAAAATGGGTAAATCACTCGGCAATTTCATTACCTTGGATCAACTCTTTGCCGGAGATAATGCCGTTTTGGAACAAGCCTACTCGCCCATGACCGTGCGTTTCTTTATCCTTCAAGCTCACTACCGTAGTCCGCTTGACTTTTCGAACGAAGCACTGAAAGCGGCAGAAAAAGGATACGAGCGCCTGATGTCCGCCATCGTGCAATTGCATAAATTGAAAGCATCAAACGAGAATACCGTGGATGTAAAAACATTACGGGACAATTGTTTCAATGCCATGAACGACGACTTGAACACGCCCATTCTAATCGCACATTTGTTCGATGGGGTACGCATGATTAACTCTATCGCCGCCGGAAATGAAAAAATAGATGCCGAAAACCTGCAAATCTTAACGGAATTATTTGACAGTTTCGTGTTCGACATCCTCGGATTGAAGGGTGAAACGGATTCCAGCGCCAGCAATCAAGCCCTTGGTAAGGTAATCGACGCCATGATGAATGTCAGAAAGGCGGCAAGGGCAAACAAAGATTGGGCAACTTCGGATAAAATCAGGGACGAATTGAAGAATGCCGGGATTCAAATCAAGGACACGAAGGACGGTTACGAATGGGAACTAGAATAATTCAACGATGCATATTATGACTTCTTGCTACTATTACATATTATTATCCATTCTTCTGGTTGCTGCCTGTCAGGGGACAAATAAAGCCAAAAACACCGGGAACACGGCTGTTTCTTCCACCACGGAAGAAGCACGCGGCACGGGTCCGAAATACGTGAAAAGCGTACAATTTGTCTATCCCATGAAAGGCGATACCTGTCAATTTAACCAAGAGTTGAAAATAGTGTACGCCAATAACAAACGCTACAAGATCGACTCGGCACACCTTTTTTTTAACCAGAAAAAGATTGCCACGCTTGACAGTACCACGAAAGAATACATATTCAAGCTCCCGAAAGAAAAGTGCGGTACGAACACGCTGAAAGTTATCGCCTTCCACCCGGATAGCAAGCAAGGAGTCGCCACCCAGTCATTTATCGTGAAGCCGGATAAAGCACCGAAAAGACTGAATTACAAATTAGTCAAGACATACAACCACGCGACAGACGCCTCCACCCAAGGTTTGGTCTACATCGACGGAATCATGTACGAGGGAACCGGGATAAAAGGTCAGTCCACGCTACGCAAGATTGATTTGGAAAGAAACAAAACGTTAGCATCCCTGAGCTTGGATGCCCGTTATTTCGGGGAAGGAATCACCGTGTACAAGGATAAAATTTATCAACTCACGTGGACATCCAAAAAAGCGTTCGTGTACGATTTGGCAACCTTCACGTTATTGACCACCTTCGACTATTCCATGCAGGAAGGTTGGGGACTTACCACCATGGGTGACAAGCTCGTCATGAGCGACGGGACACACCGTTTGTATCACCTAGACCCGGAACTGTTCACCGTGATAAAAACAGTAGAGGTTTACGATAGCAAAGGTCCGGTCACCAACCTGAATGAATTGGAATATATCAACGGTTTTATCTGGGCAAACGAATGGCTCACGGATCGCATCGTGATTATCGACCCGGAAACAGGGGAAGTAACAGAAGAACTATTGTTACCGAATATGCTGACTCCCGCAGAGAAAGCCAAGTTAGACGAAAACGACGACGTGTTGAACGGTATCGCTTACAATGAAAAGAAGGGCACGATTTACGTTACCGGAAAACACTGGCCGAAATTATTTGAGATAAAAACTTACTAATTTTAAATTTTAGATTTTAAATTTTAAATTGCAATCAAGAGCGTTCGCCTCGTGCAGTGGGAATCTAAAATCTAAAATCATTAAATCTAAAATTTTAAAGTTATGGTTGACGTGAAAATCGAGCCCTCTTGGAAGGAATTATTAAAAGATGAATTTGAAAAGCCTTATTTTTCAGAATTGATTCGATTCGTGAAACAAGAATATAGCACCACGAAAATATACCCTCCCGGCAAACTCATTTTTAATGCTTTCGACCACTGTCCTGCCGACCGGACAAAGGTTGTCATTCTAGGACAAGATCCTTATCATGGTCCCGGACAGGCACACGGGCTTTGTTTTTCCGTACCCGAGGGAATCGAGCAACCACCCTCTTTGCAAAATATCTTCAAAGAGATACAAAACGACTTGGGGACTCCTATTCCTACCTCGGGAAATCTGGAACGCTGGGCAGAGCAAGGAGTACTCCTGCTCAACGCCACGTTGACCGTGAGGGCACATCAAGCCGGCTCGCATCAGAACAAAGGTTGGGAAACATTCACGGACGCCGTTATCAGAGTCATCGCGGAGCGCAAAGACAATCTGGTGTTTTTCCTCTGGGGCTCATACGCGCAACGTAAAGGTGCTTTCATCGACACGAACCGTCATCTGGTATTAAAATCCGTCCACCCTTCCCCCTTATCGGCAAACCGGGGCGGTTGGTTCGGTAACCACCAATTCAGCCGGGCGAATGATTATTTGAAGTCACACGGGCTGCAAGAAATAGAGTGGTAAACCACTCTATTTTTTTGTCCGTGTGACTTCAACCTACGACTCTGCAACTTGTAACTTGCAGAGCCGTAGGCTCAACCCGCAACTTGAAAATTCAAAGAATTTTCAATCTCCGCAAACGTTTGAAATTTTTCTCTCATTTCCTTGTGAAAGTCTGTTTTTAATATATAACTTTGATGCACGAAATATAAACAACATATCAGCTATGGTTAATTACAAAGACTTAGGACTGGTTAATTCCAGAGAAATGTTCAAGAAAGCAATGGAAGGCAAATACGCTATCCCGGCTTTCAATTTCAATAACATGGAGCAAATGCAGGCTATCATCGGTGCTTGCGTGGAAACGAAATCACCTGTTATCTTACAAGTATCAAGCGGTGCGCGTAAATACGCCAATCAAACGCTTCTACGCTACATGGCACAAGGAGCGGTAGAATACGCTAAAGAATTAGGATGTAATATCCCCATCTGTCTTCACCTTGACCATGGCGATACATACGAATTGTGCGTTTCCTGTATCGAGATGGGTTTCTCGTCCGTGATGATTGACGGTTCAGCCCTCCCGTATGAAGAAAACGTGGCACTCACCAAAAAAGTAGTAGAGTACGCTCATAAATATGACGTTACCGTGGAAGGAGAGCTCGGGGTATTGGCAGGAATCGAGGACGACGTGGTTGCCGCCGCGAGCGTGTACACCAGCCCGGACTTAGTGGAAGATTTCGTGAAGAAAACGGGTGTTGACTCGTTAGCTATTTCCATCGGTACCTCTCACGGGGCGAATAAATTCAAACCGGAACAATGTACCCGCAATGCTGACGGTATATTAGTACCCCCTCCATTACGTTTTGACATACTGGAAGAAATCGAAAGAAGAATCCCCGGATTCCCCATCGTTCTTCACGGTTCATCATCCGTTCCGCAAGATCAAGTTGCCAAGATCAACAAATACGGCGGTGCGTTGAAAGACGCGGTAGGTATCCCGGAAGAACAATTACGTAAAGCAGCCACTTCCGCTGTCTGCAAAATCAATATCGACTCGGATGGTCGTCTTGCCATGACCGCAGCCGTTCGCGAAGTGTTCGCCAACAAACCGGCAGAGTTCGACCCCCGCAAGTATTTAGGACCGGCAAGAGATGCTTTAAAAGAATTATACAAGCACAAAACCATTAACGTTTTGGGAAGTGCCAACAGGGTAGAATAAAAAAAGGGGCTCAATGAGCCCCTTTTCTATGAAAAAAACACTACCTTTGCGCCCTATTTGGATTTAATACCATAGGAGCAAAATGCAGAAAATTAGAAACATCGCGATTATCGCACACGTTGACCACGGAAAAACAACTTTGGTTGACAAGATGATCTTTCAAGGAAACCTTTTCAGAGAAAAAGAAAACACGGGAGATTTAATCCTTGACAACAATGACTTAGAAAGAGAGAGAGGAATTACCATTCTGGCAAAGAACGTTTCAGTTCATTACAAAGATTACAAGATAAATATTATTGATACCCCCGGACATGCCGACTTTGGTGGAGAAGTGGAGCGGGTATTAAATATGGCTGACGGAGTTTTATTGTTAGTTGATGCTTTCGAGGGAACGATGCCGCAAACACGCTTCGTGCTTCAAAAAGCTCTCGCGTTAGGTAAAAAACCGATTGTAGTTGTAAACAAAGTTGACAAAACAAATTGCCGCCCGGACTTCGTGTACGAGCAAGTGTTCGACTTGATGTTCTCGTTGGATGCCACCGAAGAACAATTGGATTTCACGGTTGTTTACGGTAGCGCGAAACAAGGTTGGATGTCCACGGATTGGCGCAAACCGACAACAGACATCACTTCATTGCTGGACGCTATCATCAAAGATATTCCCGCCCCGAAAGTACAGGAAGGGACACCCCAAATGTTAATCACTTCTTTGGAGTATTCTTCATACGTGGGACGGATTGCCATCGGTAAATTAACCCGGGGCACGTTGAAATCCGGTATGCCCGTCACGCTTTGCAAAAGAGACGGCGTCACCAAAATAAAAACCCGTATTAAAGATCTGATGACCTTTGAAGGGATGGGCAAACAGAAAGTGGAAGAAGTTGAATGTGGAGAAATTTGCGCACTCGTGGGAATCGAAGGCTTTGAGATCGGGGACACCATCGCGGACTTCGAGAACCCGGAAGCTCTTGCTCCCATCGCCATTGACGAACCGACCATGAGTATGTTGTTCACGATCAATGACTCGCCATTCTTCGGACGGGACGGAAAATTCGTGACTTCCCGCCATATCAAAGACCGTTTAGACCGGGAATTGGAAAAAAACCTTGCTTTACGAATTGAGCCGGGGCAATCAGCCGATTCATTTATTGTATTCGGGCGAGGCGTCCTTCATTTGAGCGTATTGATCGAAACCATGCGCCGCGAAGGTTATGAATTACAAGTCGGACAACCGAAAGTAATCATCAAGGAAATCAACGGCGTGAAATGTGAACCCGTGGAAGAATTAACCATCGACCTCCCGGAAGAGGTTTCCGGTAAAGCCATCGAGATGGTCAACCGCCGCAAAGGAACCATGACAAACATGGAACACCGTGACGAACGGGTACACCTGACTTTTGATATCCCTTCCAGAGGCATCATCGGTTTAAGAAGTAACTTGCTGACCGCTACCGCGGGAGAAGCTGTCATGGCACATCGTCTGAAAGGTTTCGAGCCCTACGCCGGAGATATCGAGATGCGCATCAACGGGTCGCTGATTGCCATGGAAACAGGAGATTCATTTGCCTACGCGATCAACAAATTGCAGGATAGAGGTAAATTCTTCATTACCCCGGGCGACGAAGTATATGCCGGACAAGTAATCGGCGAAAGTTCACGTCAAGACGATATTGTTATCAACGTCTGCAAATCCAAGAAATTAACGAATATGCGTGCCAGCGGTTCGGACGAGAAAACGAACATCGCTCCCCCGATATTATTCAGCTTGGAAGAAGCACTGGAATATATCAAAGAAGACGAATACGTGGAAGTCACCCCTAAAGCCATGCGCCTTCGCAAGATTTACCTGGACGAAAACGAACGTAAAAGAAGAAGTAAAACGATAGAATAAGTTCATAAGGTTCATAAGGTTTATAAAGTTTATAAAGTATATAAGTTTTTTCAGTAAGATGCTTGTGGCGGTAAAGACTTTATGAACTTTATAAACCTTATAACTTAACAAACCCACATATGTTGACAAACATCCGTCTGCAATGCCAACAATTGACAAATTCACGATTCGAAACACCGAAAGAACTCGTGACATGGATGGGTGCGATACAAGCTCAAAACTACCCGATGGTAAAATGGGCTATCGGAATAAGACTAAAATCAGGTTCTTTATCTGTCGTTGAAGAGGCTCTACAAAAAGGAGAAATCATCCGAACCCATGTCATGCGTCCCACGTGGCACATTGTCGCGGCAGAAGATTTACGCTGGATGCTGAAACTATGCAAACAACGTAATATAGCAGCATTCAAGTCATGGTGTAGCCAAATAAATATCGGCGAGAAAGAATATCAAAAATGTAAACAGGACATAGAGAAAATTCTTGAAGGCAAGAACCTAACCAAGGAAGAACTGGAGAAAACTCTTGTGCAAATGAACCATAGCGGCAATCCCATATTCTTGAAATATTGTTTGAACCGCTCAGAATCGGAAGGTATCATTTGCAGCGGTGTTGATAAGAAACAAAAACCGACTTACGCTCTCTTGGAAGAACGCATTCCCCCTGTAAAAGAAGTAGACAAAGAAGAAGCTCTGGCTAAATTAGCTACTTATTATTTCAAAAGCCATTCTCCTGCCAGCCTAGAAGATTTCACTTGGTGGTCCGGTTTGCTCATCTCGGAAGCCAAACAAGCGATAGAAACCATCAAATCGGAGTTGCACGTGGAAAAATACGGCTCTTTCGAGTTACACGTGCATGAATCCTGCTCTAACGCACCTTCCACGCAACCACAACTTCATCTCTTGCCTTCCTATGACGAATACCTCATCAGCTATAAAGAGCGAGGCACAGTGATAGACCCCGTTCACCACCCGAAAGCATTCTCTAACAATGGCATATTCTATCCCGTCATCTTGTATAACGGCAGAATTGTAGGGAATTGGAAAAAGATTGCTCAAAGAAGCCAGATAAAAATAGAAACCACTTTCTTTGAACGTCAACCGAAAATCGAAAAAGCATTGCTTGAGGATGCAATTGAAAGATACCGGGAATTCTACAACACACGGGAATAAGTGCAATTTCACGTGATTGATATCTAAAATTAATTTCATACCTTTACAGAAATATAATTACGTACTAAACCACAAGGCCATGAAAACAGAAAAGGAATCTTCCGATAATGACATCATTGCTTCCACGGAAAAGAAGCTGCGGAATGTACGCACGTGTCTGTATATATTAATCTTGGCCGCAATCGCTAAATTTGCCATGACGGACTTCTACGAGTCCAGTTTCCGCACGTGGCTCAACGTCGCAATACTATTTCTAATCGTTTTCCTTGTACTTGCCGTCGAGAAAGGATTGCGCAAAAAACTCCGTGCAGAAAAAAAGAAAGCAGAGAACAGTGCATACGAACACTCCTCTCTATAATCTCGGCACGGTAAACCAGAACGTGGAACCTCGTCCCTCTTCCGATTTTACACCAATCTGCCCTTTCCATTTCTCCACGATAGTGGAACATATTGAAAGTCCCAGTCCCGTACCTTGTTTGAAAGAATCCAATTTCACGAAACGCTGAAAGATAGACTCCTGTTTCTCCCGCGGTATTCCGGTACCTGTATCCTCGACAAAGAAATACACGTCATTCTCACGGACTTCATACCCGAAATAAATATGTCCTTTCGCGGTAAATTTCAAGGCATTATTCAAATAATTACATATCACTTGACTCAACCGGTTTTTATCGACAAACAAAAACTGCAATCCGGTATGTTTACTCACAAACTCAACATTCACATTTTCCCTGACTTTCATCTTATACAATGCCTCGATGCCCGACAAAAGTAACTCCAAATCCACTTTCTCCGGGACAAAATCCAACACTCCGGCTTCAATTTTCGACAGATCGAGAATATCGTTTATCAACTGCAACAATAAATCCGTGTTCGTCCGTATCAACTTGATATACTCGTCCCTCTCCTCTTTTTCCACCTCCTCGTCCGTGGTAAGCAACTCGGAAAAACCGACGATAGCATTCAAGGGAGTCCGTATCTCGTGCGACATATTGGCAATAAAAGCAGATTTCAAACGGTCGGACTCTTCGGCCTTCGCCCTCGCCTCCACCAGTACCGTGTTATCAATCCAAACCATCATATACCCGAGAGTATTATCAACCTCATCTTTCAGTTCTTTCACGTGAACCGTGAAATAACAGGAAGAAACCCGACGGGAATAAATCCCGTACGCCTCTTTCCATGCCTTGGGAGAGAACACGTAATCCATTACCAGTTGTCCCGTTCCGTCCAGCACTTTCCAACGCTCATCGGAAAGGAAACGAAGAGAATAGAGAGATAGTCCCAACAAGTCTTTTTTGTTCATGATTCCCGTCGCCTCGAGGAAACACTCGTTCACTTCCTGCAAAACCCCTTTAGCGTCAAAAAGGCATATCGCCAAGGATGTATTGCGATAAAGATAACCGAAACGCAATTCACTCTCTTTTTGAAGTATTTCCGAACGATAGTGGGACATGCCAATGCATAAAACATGCGACAACGTGCTGAGATACAATTTATCCTGTTCCGTCCACACCTTCTTTTCCCGCACGAAATCGACACCCACGAATCCCCATGTACGATTGTTCGAATGTAAAGGAGCCACGAGAATAGACTGAATACCCTGATTCGCCAGTATCTGCCACTCCTCCTCCGGTATGCTTCCGCGGGTAGCCTCTAAATCATCCACGGCAAGCAACTCATTCTGCCATACCATGGAATAAAAATTTCCCGAGTTTGCCAAAAGTATATGTTGCAAGTATTCTTTTTGAGGTTCAATACCTTCCGCCACAATCTCGTACGTGTTGTCACAATATTGCCCGGAACGGTCCAGTTCGAATATATACGCCCGGTCGGCATTATATTCCTCCAACATCCGTAACAACATTTGATTCACCGCTTCAGCTTCGGTTTTCTCCTGTAAAAAAGTTTCCAGCGTCTCCGAAACATGAAGCTGGTTCTCCAAAGAACTCTTCAAACTCTCGCTTAACTTCCGTTGCCACTTCAAATAGTTCTTTGTCCGGTAAAAATAGAAACCGATCATTACCGCCAAGACAAAAACCAACGAACCGATCAACGCATTTAGCAGTACTCTCCTGTTCTCTTCCCAGAAAGAAAGAGGAACGTTGAAATAAGTTACCGGTTCTCCCACGACTGCCGGATCCAAGTTATACTTCACGACCAAACTCTTGTTCAGATGCGCCCCGAAATCATCACTGGCATTGTGTAACGGTATATCTTCCGGCTCAGCCCCATGCAACAGTTCGACGGCAATTCCGGCTAACCGTTGCCCGTAATTCATGGACGAATAATAATAACCACCTATAAAATCGTCACCTTTCCCGCCCCAATCGGAAAGAGAAAACACAGGCTGCCCCACCAGCGCGAGAATGTTGTCGTTCATTCTCTCGAAATCATTCGTCTGTCCGGTAACATCCTGCAACCATGACGCGTACACGATACCCGTGTGTTCCGGTAATTGCCGTAAACGCCGCAACAAAGAATCCGTCGTGAGGAAACGACCGTCCAACGGTATATAATTCAATTCCGGATGCTCTCCCGGGATAAACTTCTGGGCAAGTAAAGAGGCAAATATCCCGTAAAAACAATTATCCCCGATAAGGGCAACATTCTTCGTATCCGGGAACAATCGTTTCATCATATGTATCGTCTTATTCACCCCCACGCGCTCCGTCAATCCTGTCGCGTTATACCGCTTGCACAAATCGGCCGTTGCCACGAAATCATTCGCGGACAAATGTTGTTTGTCACAGTAACGGTCAAAATCCATTCCCCAATCCTTGACCCCGCCAAGCAGTACTTTTACATCCCCCCATTCCCCGGAATAGGCTTTCCGGTAAGCCATCCAAGCCCCGTCGGCTATCAGTACGACAATTTTAGGAGGACGGGAAGCATGATTCCGAATAATCATCCTCATCCTCTCCAACCATATTTCAGAGGAAGAAAACCTGTCGCAATTCAGATACTCGCTATACACTTTAACCCTTCCTTCCACTCTTCCCACCTCGTCACGAAAAGTATTCTCTATCATCTTCGGCCAAGGATAGCGACTACTATACGAACTAATCAATAGAATATATTCATCCTCTTTTTCTTTCTGTTCACCAAAAAGATTCACCGTGAATAACAGGCATAAAACAATAACAATATTTCTCATATTGTAATCCTGATTTGAGATCCGTAATCCACATCGTCCGTGAAAGCTTGATTAAAATTATACTTCCCGGCATAAATCAATGCCGCCCGGATTGTTCCCCCGTGAGTGAACACGCAGACACTCCGGCTTTTCGTTTCTTTCAAATCATCCATGAAACTTGAAACCCGGTTGTATTGTTGTAAAAAACTTTCAGCCCCTCCCGCCGGCATACTTAACCAATCGTCATACCACTCCTGCAACCGGGGATCCTGAATCTCGTCCCAACGCTGTCCTTCCCAACTCCCGAAATTCAATTCTCTCAATCGCTCGTCCAACAGCATATTCTCGTACCCGCAATAAAGAGCCAGTTTACGACACCTTTGCAAAGGACTCGAATAAATAGCGTCAAACTCATGCTTTAATAATGCCAACCGTACACGCTCCGCCTCTTCTTCAAACGAAGAAGCCACATCCACATCCGTATTCCCGTAACACATGCCCGGCACGACATTTACTTTCGTATGTCTTACCAAAATTACTTCCATAATACAATCTTTCACTTTGTAAAAATCGTCTTTTTTTTCCTATCCTGCTAGAATTTTGCCAATTAATTTATATTTTTGATTCGATTAGAAGTAAATCTAACTACAATGAAAAGTTCTATTTTATTTATACTAAGCGTTTGTTACATAGTAATTGTATGTTCATGCCAAAATAATTACAACTTCACGGGATACGCCCACCAGCTTGCCAACGGTAAATGGGGATTCATCAACGAGAAGGGGGAAGAAATCATTTCCTACAAATATGACCACGCTCTTGACTTCCAAGAAGGTTTGGCGGCTGTCAAAATGGGCAGCAAATACGGGTACATCAATATGTCCGGCGATATCGTTATCCCGTTGAAATACGATGCCGCGGAATCTTTCCAAAACAACGTGGCAAAAGTCTATTTCAACCGCTGCCAAGGAATTATCACGACTACCGGCGAAGAAATTATTCCCTGCCTGTATGATGAAATCGAATTTCCGGGAGAAGACACGATTATCAAAGCGAAAAAACTGAATAAATACGGCTATATCACCCTTACCGATCAAACCGTTATTCCCTTCCTGTATGACGACATCGAAGAGTTCGATTCTACAGGTATCGCTCTCGCGAAACGGGAACAAAAATTCGGGTTCATCAACAAAAAAGGGAAAGAAATCCTTCCTTGCCAATACGATAAAATCCGTAAATTCGGTCCGATTCTATACCTCACGACACAAGATTCCCTTCATGGACTTCTCGATATAGACAAGAAAGAAATTCTTCCCTGCCAATATACCTCCCTCACGCTATGCGACGGGAGAGTGAATCTATTCAAGGGCAAACTAATACGCGTGGAACGGGACAATAAATTCGGGCTTATGAGCGGGGACGGCAGGGAACTGACCGAATGTAAATATGACCGGATAGAAGACTTCCAGAATTACGAAACCGCTCCCGTCAAACGAAACGGGAAATACGGGTACATGAATCGTTCGGGAAGAGAAATCGTCCCTGCCGAGTACGAGGACATTCAAGATTTCGGGAATGGACTATTTCGCGTAAAAAAAAGTCAAAAATACGGGCTTGTCGATAGTTCAGGCAACGAATTACTCTCTTGTATTTACGAATCCGTCGGGAAATTGGGAGGTAACCTGTACCGCATTTCTCAAAACAAACACTTCGGCATGGTCAACATCAGGGGTGAAGTCATGCTTCCATGTAAATACAAAGACATCTATTGGCTAAGTCTGGACCTCGGACGCCTGCTCGTCATGGATGACGAATTCATGGTCGGCTTACGAAATAGCGAAGGCAAAGAACTTATTCCTTGCAAGTACACCTATATCGGAGAATTTACCCCCGAGGGATACGCTATTGTCAGGCATCAAAACACAGAGGGCTATATCAACACGGACGGAAAAGAGATTGTTCCCTGCAAGTATAAAACCGTCTACCCGATCGGAGAAGACGGCACCTTGCAAGTTCAACAAACAGACGGACACATTATCCGAATCAAAATAGAGAACTAAATATCAATCCTTAAACTTGATCTTCAAGAATTGAAGACCTTATCAGGCTGAACAAAAGACCAATGCGTGTGTATTATTTTCCACTGATTGGACGGGTTCAATTTATAAACTTCCGTGCAATTCATTCTGAATACCCTACCCTCCCGATGAGCCTCATAGTTATAAGTCAGAACGGCTACTCCCGGAGATACCTGCACAACAGGATTTATCATTTTATACAAGTCGATTTTAATCTTCCCCCTGACATGAGCATAGTATTCTTCCAAGGCTCTTTTACCCTCCAGTTTATTCTCGAAAGCAGGATCGAAATAAACGACATCATCAGAAGACAACTCGATAAACCCGTCGGGATTCCCGTTATTCCATAACTCTAAAGCTTGTTTTTCCAAAGCTATAATTGTAGTCTTAATATCAGTCATAAAATTAATATGTATCTAAAACAAAAATTGATAGCGACACCAGATCACGAGTACTCCCAAGTAAAATACCTGTTCGATAATCAAGACGGAAGCCCCGCAACAATCGCCGGTATAGCCTCCTATCTTTGCCTTAAAGAAGAAGCGTAGAGCAACAGCCGCCAATATAGCGGGAACCACTGCCCAACAGAATGATGCGTCTTTTAGAAAAAAGAAGGGAATCATCGTGATAGCCCCCACGAGAACAAAAATAAGTATTCGTACCTTACTGTAAATCACCTTTGTTTTACTCTCTTCTTCCTTGCGGACATAAGATAACGTGTTTATCATTACCGCTGTACACAATTTGGAAAAACAATCGGCGGCTATCACGATAGGAAAAATCATCGCGGGGTCGAAACTCGATAATAAAACATAATACAACATGAAATAAAGCACCAAACCTATGGTCCCGTAACACCCGATATGGGAATCTTTCATAATTGCCAGAATCTTCTCTTTGGAAGTTCCTCCCCCAAAGCCGTCAAAGAAATCTGCTAACCCGTCCTCGTGCAAAGCCCCGGTCAATAATATTCTGGCTATAATCGCCAACACACAAGCCACCCCCAACGGCAACACTTGTGCCGCCAACCAGAGCACACCGCCGGTTGTCGCCCCCGTCAAAAATCCCACCAACGGCCAAAACTTAATCACATCCGCAAAATAGCGTTTATCCACGTTGACCAATCTCCATAATGGTAAACGCGTAAACATCATCACTGCCGCCAAAAGAGAACGCATAGTAATTTTAGATTTTAAATTTTAGATTTTAGATTCCAGCCGCACGAACCAACGCTTATTCTATGATTTCAGATTCCGTGATTCACTCTCATTTTCAATTTTCAACTTTCAATTTTCAATTATTTAAAGTACTTCGTCACCGCCGCAGACTTAAAAGAAGCCATTTCGTTTATCATGTTCACGGCTGAAACCAGTAAAGGATAAGCACAGATTGCCCCGGTTCCCTCCCCCAAGCGTAAACCAAGATTCAACAGAGGTTCCGCCTTCAAGTAATCCAGCACAAGTTTATGCCCGCACTCGTCGCCCTGATGCCCGTAGATACAATAATCCGTCAATGCCGGATACAAAGCCCGTCCCGCCAACACGCAATTCGTCATGATAAAACCGTCCACGATAATAATCATCCCCAATTCGGCAGCCCGAAGCATTCCTCCCACGGCAGCCAGCATCTCGAATCCGCCGAAATAACGAAGAATATCTTTAGCAGAACCGTCACCCTTGTAATTCTCCATGCAGCGACGCAAGACATTGTACTTGTGTTCCACTCCTTCACGTGACAACCCGCTACCCGCTCCCACGCAATCCGCTAAAGGAATCCCCGTCAAGTAAGTCATCCACAGGGAAGAAGTTGAAGTATTCGCAATTCCCATCTCCCCGAAACTCACCACGTTCGTCCCCTCGGCATACACCATATCCACGATCTCTGCGCCAATCTCTATTGCCCGGTCAAACTCCTCTTCCGTCATGGCTGCCTCGTGCAAATAATTCGAAGTAATCTTCCGAATCTTCCGGTCAATCAATCCTTCCATAGGTCCGAAATCACAGTTCACCCCACAATCCACCAACTTAATCCCGAAACCGTGTTGACGGGCAAACATATTCACCCCGGCGCCCCCTTTGATGAAATTGGAAATCATCTGTGCTGTCACCTCGGGAGCGGAAAAACTAACCCCTTCCGTCACGATACCGTGATCAGCGGCAAAAATGATATTCTGTGGTTTTCTCAACTCCGGGGAAAGAGTTTGCTGTATCAAACCGATTTGAGCCGCAACCTTCTCCAACAATCCCAACGACCCTTTCGGTTTCGTCAAATTATTTATCTTATCAATCAAATCAGGCAAAATCGCCTTATCCGTTTCTTTTATAACAAAACTTCTCATACAATTAAAAATTGAAAATTGAAAATTGAAAATGCACGCGCACTTCCGATATTCAATTCGGATTATATTTTATTTACTTCACTCTCATGGCAATACCGGACACCATCAACACCACCTCATCGGCTGCACGACCGATATACTGGTTCACCCATCCCTGCAAATCCGTGAAACGGCGCTGCACGGGATCGACAGCTATTCCCCCCATCCCAATCTCGTTGGTCACGAATATAAACGTCGCCTCTTGCCGGGTAAACCGGTCGAACTCTTCTTTTATCTCTTCCAATGATTTATCCACGTCCGAATCATTATCAAAAAAGAAATTCGTGCTCCACAAAGTCACACAATCAATGACAACCACTCTCCCCCGCACGTCACATTTACTTATAAACTTCTCTTCTTCCAGATTCGTCCATTGTGCTCCCCGGTCTTGTTGATGACGCTTTACCCGCTCTTTAAATTCCTCGTCCCACACCCTTGAAGTAGCCAGATAAACCGGGTTATCAGACAAATGTAACGCTAATTCTTGCGCGTACCTGCTTTTCCCGGAACGCTGTCCGCCCGTAACCAATATTAGTTTTCTTTTCATCATAGCGACAAATTTCTCTGTTTTTTCAAGAAATTCAAAACATTATTCCGGAAAATATAAAACATTTATTTTCGTCCCCATCCCGGCAAGGAATCCACCCAAAATCCAAGAGTCACTCCCACCGTATAGCACGCGATATCACTCCACAGGAAACCGAAACCCAAAACCAACCCTCCCAGCGTCGTCGCCCGGATAGAGTCTATCCAAGGTGCATGATATAACTGACTAACCTCTATCAAGTAAGAAAAGCTCAACGCAACACCAAAAGACGCACTTTTTTTCAAACTCACGAACAACAACCGGCAACCGAAATACACCATCATCGCCCAAAGCACATCCCCGACATACATTATCACGAAGTCGATCGAGCAGATACTCGTCTTCCGGGAAAGCAATCCCAACACAACAACCCCCAATGTCAATAATAAATATCTTAACCGCACACTTTTCTCCATATTACATCTTTTCATTTCCTTCCGGGAAACACCGAAAGACTAAACAAGACAACAAATCTCTCTATTTTTTCAAGAAAAGCAAAGTATTACCCCGGAAAATATACAATATTTTCTATAACTTTGACCAAACCAATATCCTGAATCACAATGAACATTACATTTGAAAAACTAGGAAATACACACCAGAAAGAGGTTATGGACATCTTCAATTACTACGTTGAAAACAGTTTCGCGGCCTTTTCCGAAACCCGACTGCCAGATATCTTCTTTGAAAAAATAATGGAGAAAATACAAGACTATCCCGCCTACGCTATAAAAGATTCAGACACGGGAGCCATCGCGGGGTTCTGCTATTTAAGTGCTTATCACCCATTCCCCACGTTCAAACACACGGCACAGATCAGTTATTTTATCCTTCCCCATTACACGCACGCCGGGGCAGGCAAAATGAGTCTGGATATACTGGAAACCGACGCGAAAAAACGGGGTATCCGGACAATCCTCGCCGACATTTCATCCAAGAATCCTCAAAGCATATCGTTTCACGAGAAATACGGGTTTAAACGTTGCGCGCAACTTGAAAAAGTGGGACATAAATTCGGGGAAGACTTCGACGTCATTATCATGCAGAAAGAACTGTAATCCTTGGGTTATCCCACGGTAATCCTACCTCATGGTGCTTACACCCCACATTTCACCCGCTTACACCTCCACCGGAAAAGGGCAAAATAACGGTGCAACAAGAGAGTTGTAAGCGTGTAAAGGTAGTATTACGGTAGAATCACCCCGGGAATACCGTGAGAAATGAAATTGTTTACTATTTTTGTATCGTGGATAATAAAAAATAGTGATGATTGAACTTATACTCTCCCGACACGGGGAAACACTGGAAAATCAACAACATATCCTGCAAGGACAACTTCCCGGCACTCTCTCCCCTTTGGGCAAAGCGCAAGCGGAGAATCTGGCGGAAGACTTAAAGGATGAACAACTTGATGCTGTCGTGTGCAGTGATCTGGCACGAAGCTATGATACCGCACTCGCCGTGGCAAAACGTCACGGACTAACACCCCTGCAAACTCCCTTACTACGGGAAATGGATTGGGGTGTATATACCGGGAAGCAATTGGACGATGTCGATTGGCTGCATCTTCCCCCCAGCGTGGAATCCGTCGAGGCTCTCTTTCAACGTGCCATCGACTTTATCCATTACCTGCAAAAGAACTTCCCGAACCAACGCATCGTCGCCATCGGTCACGGGGCATTCAACCGGGCTATCATCGCATACCTTGAAGGGAAACACCCTATCGACATGATAGACCTCCCTATCATGGAAAACACAACCCGGGTTTATTATAAAATATAAACAATAATCGAGAATTGGAAATCCCATTTTCAATTTTCAACTTTCAATTTTCAATTTTCAATTATTATGAGGATATACACGAAAGGAGGAGATAAAGGAACCACCGGAATACACGGGGGTAGCCGGGTAGATAAAGATAACATCCGCATCGAGGCAAACGGAACGCTCGACGAACTGAACGCGTCGCTAGGTGTCATCCGGGCTCTTTTGAACGAAGAGGACGAACGCCAAGAAGTATTAGCATACCTTCAACGCTCGTTAATGATTGTCATGTCACAAGTGGCAACCCCTTCCGCTACCCGGGCACAGAACCCGAACAAACTCCCGGAGGCTCTGGATACATTTTGCGAGCAACAAATTGACCGGATGAATAACGAAATGCAACATCCCTCTACACATTTCGTGCTACCGGGCGGAACAATGATTTCCGCCCAATGCCACGTGGCACGCACCATCGCACGGAGAGCAGAAAGACGTTTATGGACACTAAACCGTACAGACGAAGTTCCCCCTCTCATCCTTCGCTTCATGAATCGCCTGTCCGATTTACTTTTCACCATGGCACGCTGGGATATGGATAAAGAAGGCTCGGAAGAGGAAAAATGGAAAGCCTTTCTTTACAAGAAAAAAAGCAATTGAAAGTTGAAAATTGAAAATGAAAAGAATCACGGAATAAGCGTCGGTTCGTGCGGCTGGAATCTAAAATCTAAAATTTAAAATCTAAAATCTAAAATTAACACATGTTTCTTCGCTCTATCATGTTTGTCGGCACCTGCTCGGACGCGGGAAAAAGTATCATCAACACGGCATTTTGCCGTATATTCAAACAGGACGGTTATCATCCCGCCCCCTTCAAGGCACAAAATATGTCCTTAAACTCTTTCTCCACCCCCGACGGGTTAGAAATAGGACGAGCCCAAGCCGTACAGGCAGAAGCGTGTGGTATCGCCCCGGAAAGCGACATGAATCCCGTGCTACTGAAACCCACGAATGACCAGAACTCGCAAGTGGTAGTAAACGGGAAACCCGTCGGCAACATGTCCGCGAAAGCATACTTCATGTCCGACAACAAAGCCGGATTATTCAACGAAGCCTATGCCGCTTACGAGCGTTTGCGTGCCCGGTACAACCCGATAGTACTGGAAGGAGCCGGCAGCATATCCGAATTGAATCTCCGGGAACGGGATATCACCAACATGCGCATGGCTCTGCGCACCGATGCCGCCACCTATTTGGTTGCAGACATCGACCGGGGCGGCGTCTTCGGTTCCGTCTACGGTTCCATTGCCCTACTGTCGGAAGAAGAAAAACGCCAAATGAAAGGAATCATCATCAACAAATTCCGGGGGGACAGCTCCCTTTTCGACGAAGGACGCCGCCTACTGCACGAATTGACAGGCATACCCGTCGTCGGGGTCATCCCTTACTTCCGGGATATCTATATCGAGGAGGAAGACTCCGTTTCCTTGGAAACCAAACACGCGAAAGCGGAAAGCGGGAAAATCAACGTCGCTATCGTGCTGTTGAAAAGGATGTCCAATTTCACGGATTTCAACGTGTTGGAAAGAGATGAGCGATTCCACGCTTATTACACAAACAACACCGACGAAATCCGTAAAGCCGATATCATCATCCTGCCCGGCACCAAAAACACGATAGCGGATTTACAAAATATCCGGGCAAACGGCATCGCCGAGGCAATCATTCGTGCCCACAAAGACGGGAAAAAAGTAATCGGCATCTGCGGCGGCTACCAAATGCTGGGCGCCCGCATCGAGGACCCCGACCAGATTGAAGGCGACATACCCGCCATACCGGGCTTGGGTATCCTTCCACTCGTCACGGTCATGGAACCGGAGAAAGTCACACGACAACGCCAATTCAACTTCCGCGATTACCCGGAAACTTGCCAAGGGTACGAAATCCACATGGGACGCACCGTTCTGCTCGACGGGGCAACCGCCTCGCCTCTCAACCGGCTACCCGACGGACAGGCGGACGGCTACCTGCTCAACGACAAATGCTGGGGCACCTACCTCCACGGCATTTTGGACAACAACGTCGTACTGAATGACTTGGCGACAGGTCTAACCCAAGCCTCGCCTACAACATTCGACTACGCCGAGTTCAAGGAACAACAATATGACAAACTAGCCCGGCACGTGCGAGCATGTGTTGACATGGACTATATATACTCCACACTTAAAACCAAATAACAATGCTAAACGGACATGGTGACGACCTGTTTCAGACAGGAACAAATATTAAAGCCAATTTCTCCACGAATGTATGGTACGATGCGGACGCGGATATCATCCGCTCCGTCCTCAAGACACAAATCGACACGATATTCCATTACCCGGAACCCGCTGCCGAGTCCTTTGTAAACGAGGTGGCAAACAGCCACAACCTGACACCGCAGAACGTGATTGCCGGAAATGGTGCAACCGAACTGTTTTACCTCATCGCCCACGCTTTCGAGGGGGCGAAAACGATACTACCGGTACCTTCTTTCAGCGAATACGAAGACGCTTGTACATTATACAACCACCAACTGTCATTCATCCCTTTGGAAAACTTCCAACTCATCGCGGGAGATTTAATGTTTATCTGTAACCCGAACAACCCGAACGGGTACATCTGGACGCAAGAACAAATAGAATACATCCTGCAACAATTCCCGAACATGACGCTTGTTGTGGATGAATCGTTCATCAACTTCGCCCCGACAGCAGAAACCAGCGAACCGCTATTGTCCCGCTACCCGAATCTATTGATAATACATTCCATGACCAAGAATTTCGCCATCCCCGGCTTACGCTTGGGCTACATGTTAGGAAATGAAGCCTTGATAGAACGCGTCCGGGCTTTCAAATCCCCGTGGAGCGTCAATTCACTGGCTATCGAGGTCGGTAAATTCTTACTTAAAAACGGGAAATACCTACTCCCCGACACGAGCCGACTGATGAAACGAAAACAACAATTCGTCAACCAACTCGACAACCTCCCCGGTTTCATCCCGTTGAATTCAGGTACTTCATTCTTCCTCGTGCACACGAAATTCGACACGAGGCAACTGAAGCAACATCTCATCGAACGACACGGGATTTTAATCCGGGACGCCTCCAACTTCCGCGGATTGGATGAACACTACTTCCGGATAAACACCCTCTCCGAAGAGAAAAACCAAATGCTCGTGAACGCGCTAAAAGATTTAGAATTAAAATGAATTCATTTTCAATTTTCAATTTTCAATTTTCGATTATAATCGTTCCCCTCGTCATCGGGTACCTGCTCGACTTACTTTTCGGCGACCCGAGAAAGTTACCCCATCCCATCGTGGTTTTCGGGAATATCATCGCTTGGTGCGAACGACATTTAAACAAAGGGAACTACCGTAAAGCCAAAGGTTGCTTCATCGCTATCGGGTTGCCTCTCGCCACGCTCTGCACGGGGGGACTGCTCGCGTGGGGTTCTTGGCTCATTCATCCCGCCGTCTATTACATCGTCGCCTCCGTTTTCGTCTTCTACGGTCTAGCAAACCATAGCCTTATTCAAGAAGGCGGGGAAGTGATTCGCACGCTCGAAACGCAAGGATTGGAAGCCGGAAGAAAACGCCTTTCATGGATAGTGGGACGCGACACCAGTCAATTGCCTCCGAAAAAGATATACACTGCCGTACTGGAAACGATGGCGGAGAACCTCAGCGACGGGGTCGTCGCACCGCTATTCTTCTACGCCTTGGGCGGCTTTCCCGCCATGATGATGTACAAAATGGTAAACACCCTCGATTCCATGCTCGGGTACAAAGATGCCCGTTACAAGGACTTCGGCTGCTGTTCCGCGCATCTCGACGACATTTTGAATTACATCCCCGCCCGATTGACAGCTTTCCTAATGGCCTTATCCGGCTACCGAAAAGGTATTTTCAGCTTCATTCGAAAATACGCCCGGCAACACGCCAGTCCCAATTCCGGCTACCCCGAATCGGCAATGGCAGGCATCTTGAATTGCCGCTTCGGCGGACCCAACATCTACCACGGTATCCTCGTCGAAAAACCCTATATCGGGAGCAACGACCGGGAACTATCCGGCAGGGATTACAAACGAGCTGCCCGCGTCAATCAAACCGTGTGCCTCGTTACCGTCTTACTGATTTGCACTATTTATTCCATCATATAAAGATGGTGTGTCGCAACACACCATCGCAGACTTTAAGAGCCGAAGGCTCAACTTTACGAACTTTATAAACTTTATGAACCGGAGGTGTGTTCCGACACACCTCCATTAATTTATTTCCGTCCCCCCAACTTATCGTCCATATACACAAGATTGTGCCCGTCCAATTTCCGAAGACGCTCCACGATTGTTTGCGCGGTATCTTCCTCCTCCACTTGTTCGTTCACGAATCCATTGATAAAATTCTGGGCAGCTTTATCATCTTCCTTGATAGCGACATCCAACAAATCATCAATCAATTTAGAAACATGGCACTCGTGTTCATAAACATGCTCGAACACCTCCAACGGCGTCCCCCATGCCGCGGGCACCACATTGATTTGCCCAATCTCGATATTTCCACCGCGTTTAATCACGAAATCAATCATCTCGTAAGCGTGCTCCAATTCCTCTTTAGACTGTGCTTTCATCCACGATGCCATCCCGGGATATCCATTCTGGGCGAAATACACGGACATTGACAAATACAAGTTAGAAGACCACATCTCGGCATTCACCTGAGCGTTAAACGCTTTCACTAAATTCTCTTTCATCATATCTCTTTTATTTAAAGTTTATTCTATTCACCGAATAAACCCAAACAAAACATATGCCACGCAGTGCCCTCTGTCAAAAATACCCGCCACGGGACAAATTGTCATTCCGAATCCCGTAACGCCATATTCAACAGGCGTTCCATCCCGTGCTCCCCCCAGTAAAAATGGACGTAACTCGCTATTACATTTTTGTAACGGTAAACAGGTGTATCGACTTTTTCCCCTTTAGCATTGTACACTTCTCCCACGCGAGCCACCTCTTCCGTCCCCGGTTTCACGCGGGAATAATGAAACTCATGCCCCCGAATCGCCTTACCGTTCAAGACCACTTCCCGGTACCCCAGCTTCAACTTCATGGGTTCCATGGTCGCTTCTCGGCTCAAAACCCCGACCATGGGATAAGCGACACCATCCGTTCCGGCAATAGATTCACACAAATACATCATTCCCCCACACTCCGCTAGCACCTTTCCTCCCGCCTCGCAATAAGCATGAAGAGCCCGCTTCATCTCTTCATTCCCGCTTAATTCGGCAAGGAACAATTCAGGATACCCACCCGGTAAATAAATCAAATCGGCTTCCGGCAACACGGTATCATGCAACGGGCTAAAAAACACGACCTCCCCCTCACGCTCCAAAGCCTCGATATTCTCCCGGTACATGAAATTAAAAGCCTCATCCCGCGCTACCGCAATCTTCATGTTCCCCCGTTCCGCATCCCCCTTCACGCCACACGCCGGGAAACCCGTCGTACAAATCTCCAACAACCGCTCCACGTTCATGGTTTTAGCTATCACCTCCGCCACCCGATTGGCAAACTCGTCAAAACAGCAACTCCCGTCAATAGACAATCCCAAATGACGGGAAGGAATCACAATCCCATCATCCTTGGGGATATACCCCAGAGCTTCAATCCCGACATCCTCGCAAGCCCCCCGCAGGTAAGCATAATGCGACTCCGACAACACGAAATTAAAGATAGCCCCGACAACACGAATCCCCGGATAAAAATGCTTGAACCCGTATAACACGGGAGCCACGGAATAAGCCGTTGATTTGGCGTTCAACACCAGCACCACGGGAATCCCCAGCAAACCGGCAATCTCAGCACTACTTCCCTTCATCTTATCATACCCGTCAAATAATCCCATGACGCCCTCTGTAACGCACACGTCACATGTCGCCCCGTAACGTGCATATAGCTGCCGCACGTGTTCGGAAGAAGCCATAAAAGTATCCAAATTAACAGCCTCCTCTCCGGCAGCCATCGCGTGATGTTTCGTATCAATATAATCCGGACCGCATTTGAACGGCTGCACTTTCATTCCCCTGTTCCTCAACAATCGCAATAATCCCAACGTGAAAGTCGTTTTCCCACTGCCGGAAGTCGCCGCACCAATCAATACTTGAGGTTTACGCATAATCATCCATCATTTGTTTATCGCAAAGATACAATGCAAATTCAAACCCTAGTATATTTTTCTTGTAACTTACAAAATCTTTTTCAACTTCTCCTTTATTTTTAACGCACAAAACAAACATAGCACAATCATTCATTGAATAGTGAATCATTCCAATAATAGACTATTCCTCACTTGGGAAGGTTAAAAAATACTTATCCTCTATATTTTATATTAAATATCTTCCAAAATATACCTATATAGACATATTTTTGAATATTCTTTATATACCTTTGTAAAAATATTCAATACCGAAAGAGGATGAAAATCAAAAAACAACTAAGCGTGTATGTGCTGTGTCTATTTGCATGTACTTTCTTTTTTACAGGATGTAAAAAAGATGTCTACGACCCCAACAAAAACACCCCGATTGAGGATGCTTTTGACTATGCAACAACAAAAGTTATTCCAATAGCAGTGGACTATGGTATTAAAAGCAACAAAGCCGTATTTGAAGTTTACGACAAGAACCCACTGGAAACTGAAAACGGAGTTTCTAAAAAGAAAGAAGGAGTAAACTCTCTCTTGACAACTTATACCGATGGAAATAGCAAACGCACCGGGAAGATTAATCTACCGATAGCTACTTCCAAGGTTTATCTTTATTCCGAATCATACGGTCTACCGACCTGCGTAGAAATTGATGTCACGGAATCCGGTATAAAGTTTAATTCAGAGGACTATATCGCAAGTTTGAAAAAGAATCAATCCGCAAAACAAGCAAGCAAACAACTTGCCCAAGAAATTGACCCGTATAACCCATATAACGTCAAAACAATAAATTCATGGGATAGTGACGGACTTCCTGATAACCTACTGAAAATCACTACTGACGAATCTTACAGCGCCCAAGGTATTCTTAACCGTATTCAGAGCACATTGCTTCCCGGTAAAAATAACTCACAATATGCCAAACCAACAGAGGAAGTAAATATTAACGTGCTCAAGGATACACGTGTAACTTTAGTATTTGCAGGGGAAGCAGCTCAATACGAAAACACGTTGGGATACTACTATTATGAAACGGGAAAAGCCCCAAAAGATGGCAAAGAATTTATGGAACTACCTAAATACATCGCATTCCCCAAGTGTTCGCTGTGGCCTCCTTTAGAATATGGTATGCGAATGAACTTAAAATACTACGATAAAGATGGTAACGCTACAGAAACTTTTCCCAAAGGTACTACTATCGGATGGTTTATCATCAGTGATGGTTTCAATTATTCAGGAGGTGTAGATTTTTCGGGGAAATCTTACTGGTTCTCAAATAACGAATTCAATATGATGGAGGAGAAACGTTGTGTAAGTTTATATGATACAGAAACCAAAAACATCATCCTTGGATTTGAAGATGGTGATAACAGGAGCGGCGTAGATTACGATTATAAAGACGTTCTATTTTTCTTAACAAACGAAGACGGCGATATTGATATTTCAGACAAACCGACCACAAAACCGGAGGAATTTCCTCCCGTTACGACTGTTAGAACAGGGACTCTCGCATTTGAAGACTTGTGGCCAAACAAAGGTGATTACGACATGAATGACGTTGTCATTACTTACGAAAGAAGCTTCACTGTCGATGAGAACAATAACGTTACCGAACTTAAAGATATTTACACCCCGGTACACAGAGGCGGACAAATCAAAAGCGGATTCGGGTATCAAATTGGAATTCTCACAGCCAGCGTGTCTGACGTTAAAATTGAAAATGGCGGCAGCAAAGCCGAGAATATTTTTAACAACATGGAATCAGGGCAAACGAATGCCACATTTATCCTTTTTGATGACATGGAACAAGCCGTGAAAAGCGGACCTATTACAGTGACAATAAAAGCAAAAGGATTGACATCCGAAACTATGCAAGATCCCCATTTCTACAATCCATTTATCCGTGTCAGCCCGAATAAAAACGGTAAAAACCCGATACAGGAAGTACACCTCACGAACTATCCCCCTACCGATCTTGCTGATCTGACCTATTTCGGAAGATATCAAGACCATAGTAGCCTCGACGAAGATGGCAATCTTATCGGACCGAATTATTACGTGAGCGACAACGATTATCCTTTCGCCATAGACCTACCGATAACAGATTACGTGGTTCCGACAGAAGCTGTACATATTGACGAGTTTTATCCTAAATTCAAAAGCTGGGCAAGTTCAAAGGGAGAAAAGAACCCGGATTGGTACTTACATCCCGCGAAGAAATAATAAACACCTCTCATAAATTTGTTAAGAAACCGCCCCATTACGAGGCGGTTTCATTTATAATAAACTTACATTAAATCCCTAATTTCTTTCTGATGTCCTTCGGAATCGCGTTCTTGTGTACCAGAATATCCATCGTCTTCAACGCCATATAAGGATAAGAAACGTAGAAATATCCCCCGAACTTATTGTATTTATTCCATGAATTCTTCACGATAAAATAAGGGGTTCCGTTCTGATCCATTGCCTTTCCGATAATATGCATTCCATGGTCGTCTGTCGTCAGGTAACGGTCAAATTCCTCTTGTCGCATCTCTTGGGTAATCTTTTTCTCGGGAGCCGGAGCCAGTTTGAAAGCATCCATCGTCTGTTGTTCTTTAGGTAATTTCTCCCATTTAGCAATTTCAGCCCCGGTCATCTCTTTCGTGTCAGTCGAGGGAACTACCGCAACACCGGCATCCTTCGTTGCAAATCCTTTCTCGCTCACGTCGGCACCCCAAACAAAGGTATACCCGTTATCAATCGCGCTCTCCATAACCCGCATCAACTCGTTCAACGGAATATTGTAAGCCTTATCCCACGACCAATTGTCTTCCACCTCCAAGGCAAACTCCGTGTAGAAAGGATGGTGCGTGAATGAGGTCAGGTTCACGTAATCGTCCATGTTCAAGCCCACCACCTCGTCGGCAAAAGTCCGAGGCGTGTACTCTTTTCCCTTGTACTCGAACTTCTCGGGCTCCTCGCCAAGATAAACATCCAAAATAGCATCAAACCCTTTCTTCCAAGCCGTACTCAAACGTTTATTTCTATTCTCGACCACCGCTTCCACGTACGCTTTCAACACGGCGTCAATCTCCCCGAACACATGATTCGGCTCCCCGTAATTCAAACCCTTGAACACCTCAAGAGGCACAATCCCGTACTTCTTCGCCATGTTAATTACATCCGACGAAGCACCACCCACGGCAAAATTCAACACGCCATGCAAACGCACGTACTTCTCCGCCTTGTCACTGTAAGCATGTTTCACGAAATAAATAGCCGAAAGATTAACCGAATCTTTTCCCTGTCGCATCATCTCCGACTCCAGAAAAGAAGCCGTAGACCACGACCAACAAGTGCCGGCACGGAACTGATCTTTCACGGAAGTAGCGGGCAATCTCTTAATGTCCGTAAACTTATACCCTTCAGGTTTCACGGTATCCTGCTTCACCGTATCTTGCGCACAAACACCTGCACAGGCAGCAAAGACCAAAACAAATAAAAACAATACAAACTTTTTCATATTCTTATATTATAATGACTATTCTATTTTTTGACAAAAGTAGCCAATAAGTCTGCATTCTGACGTCTACCCCGCAAAATATTTCCACAGATTTCATAAACAACAAATTAGCAGGTTACAAATCAAATACTAACTTGTAACCTGCCAACCTGTAACTTTCGCCTTCGGCGAAACTAAAAAGTATATGACACGGATGCCTGATAATTCCGGGGTTTTCCCAGTACAGTTGTTTTCTCGAAATACTCCTTGTCAAACAAATTATTAATATTCAAAGCCAGATTCACATGCCCTTTGATCGTGTAATATATTCCCGCATCCATCAGCCACAACGCCGGAGTGTAAATTCGTTCCTTGATATCGGAGAACACCTTATCCTTGAAATTTCCGCTTAATTGGAACGACAAGTTCTTCAACACCCCCGTGGGAATCGTGTAATCGGCATACGCGTAAAAAGTTGTACGAGGCACACCTGTTTCACGCACATTCTTATTCTCTTCCTTGTATTTCGAGAATCGTCCGCTCTCCGCTATCTGTCGCAAACGATATTCCGCCCAACTCAATCCCGTCGTAAACCGAAGCGTCGGAAGAGGACGAACCACAATCTCAAAATCAAATCCCTTTGACATACCGCGACCAACCTGCCCTTGAATACCTTTTGTCACGGTGCTGCCGTCAACCACCACAGTAGTATCTCCCAAACTCTTCACGATATTATAGCGACTCGTGTAGAAAACCGAAGCGTTGACATCCACCCATTCATTCAACGTGTAATGCCCCCCGACTTCTGCCGAAATTCCTTTCTCCGGCTTAAACACTTCTCCGCCATCCGTGTCGGGATTGAACTCGTTCCCCTTTCTATCCAAATACATAATATCCGGATTATAGAACTTCACCACCGGATTGAAGAAAGAAGAAGCGGAAGCATAAAATGACAATTCCGGCACCGGGAAATACACCACTCCCGCCCGATACGTGAAAGCGGAAGTCTTCACTTTATTCCATTCCGAACGGTTCTCCTTCTTGTAGTCCTGTTTCCCGTCCAAAACCTTTGCTGTTGCCGTTTTATAGTTATAAAAATCCACGCGTCCGGACAACATCACCTTCCATTGGTCGCTAAATTCCATCACATCATGCAAATACACGGCATGCGTTCTATCGGTTTTCAGACTTGCAGCTGAAATTTTGGAATCCCACCAGCCTTGTACCAACTGCGGATTCTTCAATGCCAACACAGCACCCAATCCGGGTCCCCACAAATCATCACTCCCGTACCCGTTATACTGTACAAAATCAAACGCGAAATACGACCACCCCAATGTATAATGGTGTTTCACGAATCCGGTCTCCACGTTACCTGTCAATTCCAGCACATTACTCAATTGTTTATGATCCGGGTTAAAGTTCAACGGTTTATTTCGCACCACAGAATCCAGATTTATATAGGTCGTTTTACCTTTCGAGGTATAATACCATTTATAAATAGATTCCTCCGAAGTCCGGTACCCCAATCCTTCCACGCAGCAATAATCCAAATCGCTATGGAAATAAGTAAACCTCTCTCGCAATGTCATGTTCTCGGATATCACGTGAGTGTACCGTGCCGTCACGTCCCATACTTTACGCTTCATCCGATTATTCGCGTAATCATTATATATCTCGTGATAATCGGCATAAGGATGCCGTTCTCCGCTCTTCATAAAAGGCCCGGCATCCTTACCGACTTCGTACACATCATAACGCACGGTCGGTGCGGCCCCTATTTCAGTCGTGTACTTATCATCCGCGTAACTGCCACTCACTTCCAATCTCCCTACTTTACCGATATTTGCGCCCACAACCCCATAAAGGGAGAATCTATTCGCGTTAGTGCGCCGGTAACCGTCGCCCGTGGAATAATGGATATTCGCCCGGTAATCAAGCGGTCCTGCCAACTTTCCCCCGAAACCCAATGTAGCCCGTTTTTCTTCCCAACTACCATAACTAATCCGGGCATTAGCTGAAAAATCCGGTGTTACCTTCTTGCGCACGATGTTCAAAACCCCTCCCATGGCAGAATGTCCCGCCAACACCGAAGCGGGTCCTTTTATTAATTCGATGGACTCCACGGATGACAAGTCCCCGTAAGGAACATTCTGGCTAACCGTTCGCTCGTCCCGCATCCCGTCGATCATGATAAGCGCGCTCCCTTGTCCCCGGATAGAGAATCGTTGGAACGCCCCCAATTGATTTGTCTTGTGAATAATCCCGGGCAAAAACTTCACGGCATCTTCCAGATTCACGATACCTTTACGTTCCAGCATCTGCCCGGAAAGTTTACTTACCGTTATCGGGACAAAGCGTAACGGTACATCCAACCCCAACAAATCGATACGTTTTCTTTTTTCAAGCACACTTACTTCATCGATACGAAAAATCGTATCCGTGATACTTTTCTTTTTGCGCTTATCTTTATCCTCGGCGAAAAGCGAGCCGACACACGCAATCAGCAATAATGCCAATACAACAACTTTTTTCATACAAACTATATATTAATAATGAATAAAGCATTATTAACATAGTCTTTAGGGTAACATGAGTTTCAAGGTAAAATCCGTATTTTTCCTCTCGCTTTTTCTCCCGAAAGCTATGGTTATCATCGTTCGGCAGGTCTTCTGACTTGTTCCGGATTTTGTTGCCTTCCCAGTTATTACACCAGTGACATTTGAAGTACAAAATCCCTTGTAAAGGAACTTACAGCTGCGGGTACAGTCCCGGATTCACACCGGGTTCCCTATTAAGCGTCGCCTTCATGACCGAAGGTTCCGCACCAAAACGGGGGCAAAAGTAATATATTTTTCTATATTATGCATTTCTTGCGTGACTTTTTTCATTTTCTTTACAACACTCAGATTTTCAATACAATCAAAGGAGATGTAATTTCTCTATATCCTATTTTACCACTAATCCCCCTACAAATTATTAATTAATTTTTTCCCCGTTTCATTGTATTTTTTAATGGAATCTGCATACATTCGCGGAGTCTTTGGTGATGTGTTAATATCCAATTAGCGCACAAGAGGGAAGTCGGTTAGAATCCGACACAGTGCCCGCTACTGTGATGCCCGTTTCTCCGCAAGGAGATTCAAAGAAAGGTTCTTGCACCACTGTCCTCGCGGACGGGAAGGTACTTTTCTTAGGCGTAGTCAGGAGACCTGCCAAAGCAAAACAGGTAATAGCGTATTCCCGGGGTCAGGAGTACCATTATGAACTTTTAAACTTAATCTTACATGAAGAAATTTGTAGCGCTGACTACATTATTCGTAGTAGCATTAGCGAGCGTCGCTTTTGCAGAAATCACCTTAAAGGGGAAAGTTGTAGATGCCAAAACCGGTAAAGCCCTTGCAGGGGCAAATATCCGGTTGATTGGAACAAGCATCGGTATCGCCACGAATAACAAGGGCGAATTCATTCTGGAAAAAATACCCGACGGGACTTACACGCTTCGTGCCAGCTACTCCGGCTACGAGGTCGGTTCCATGAAAGTGAACGGAAACAAAAGTGACATATTATTCCAGTTACTCGCCACCCCGGTAAACTTGAACCAAGTCGTGGTGACGGGAACAGGAACCCACCGCCGATTGAAAGATTCGCCCGTCCCGGTAGAAGTGATTAGCGGGTCGGACTTAAGGCAGGCAGGAGTAAACTCCTTCGAGGACGCCCTCCTGTTGCTGAACCCCGCGTTCAATATTCGCCCCACGGTCATGGGCTCGTACTTCACGCTCAACGGCATGAGTAATAAATACATCTTGATTCTCGTCGACGGGAAGAAAGTGGCAGGAGATGTTTCCAACAATACCGACTTGTCGCGTATCGACATGGGACGGGTGAAACGCGTCGAGATATTGAAAGGTGCGGCTTCCGCCCTCTACGGTTCGGACGCTATCGCCGGGGTAATCAACGTTATCACCGAACAATCGAAAGACCCGATTAGCGTGCAGTCGAAAACCCGTTTCGGGGGAGAATCCAGCTTCACGCAAAATGCCGGTGTTGATTTTAATTTCGGTAAATTCACTTCCTCCACCTCTTACCAAAGGCGGCAGATGGGCGGATGGCAATTAAACCCCAATGAAATCAGCGGCGACACGGTCATCCCCACGAGAAAAGAGTCATCCAGCAAATTCCATTCCAATATTGTTACCCAACACTTCACTTACGCACCCAACGAGCAATTGAAACTCTACGCGCAAGGAAGTTATTTCAACCGGGAAGTAAATCGTCCGGTACAAGAAAAGAAAAACGACGGGGCGTACCAATACGACCTTACCTACATGGATTATAATTTCGGCTTGGGCGGAAAATACTTCATGAACGATGGAGCCTACATCTCGCTCGACCTTTACATGGACAACTACGAGTACAACAAATTATACACGGTAGCGCAAGTTAGCAAAAAAGACACCACTTTCCATGTCGGCGACGAAGATTTAACCAAACGCCAAAAGTACTACAACGGCAACCTGAAAGGAGTGTTCAAAGCCGGGAAGTACAATAAAATTTCCGTGGGCACCGAATACACGAACGACTACATGAAAAACCCCGGAAGCCTCGACAAACCGAAAGAAATTTACACGTTAGCCCTGTACGCGCAAGATGAAATCCGAGTTTGGGAAAAATTACAAATCCTCCCGGGATTCCGTTACGTGTACAACGAAATGTTCAAAAACAGTTTTACGCCCAAAATCGCCTTGATGTATTCCCTCGGCTCGTTCAATTTCAGAACGTCATACGCCATGGGATTCAAAACCCCCAGCATTCAAGAACTGTATTACGACTATGAAAACAGAGGTTCTATAACGATAGGGAACCCGGATTTAAAACCCGAAAAATCCAATTACTACAATTTAAATATCGAGTACACGGGCAAGCATTTAAATGTTGCCTTGAACGGATACATCAATGACGTCAAAGATATTATCTCCGACTACAAGGTAGACCCTACCGAAGAGGAAAAAGCAAACGGGATAGCGAACAAAAAACTGTATCAAAACCTCGACAAAGCCACCATCAAAGGCTTCGACATCTCCGTGAACAGCTACCTCGGTGCCGGATTCTCCGCCGCGGGGGCTTACAACTGCGTTTACGCTGCCGACGGGGAAGGACGCCGCCTAAGCGAATCGGTAAGACACGCCGCCACCTTCCGGGGAGGCTGGACACACGAGTGGAACAAATACCGCCTGCACGTGAATGTCAACGGGAGAATACAAGGTTCGAAATACATTTACAAGGTAGACTCCAAAACAGGTAAAATCACCGACACCAGTGCTCCCAAGTACCAACTTTGGAACCTTGCCACCACGCATACTTTCGCACCCGTGGGTAACTTCCTGTTTGAACTGAACGCCGGGATTGACAACCTCTTCGACTGGACGGACGACCGCCCCAACGGCGTGAACTACGCTACCCTGAACCCCGGCAGGACATTCTTCGCCAGTCTTGTAATCCGTTTCACGAAATAAAACCGATATCATGAAAAACATATTAATAGCCTTTCTTTTATTGACAAGCGTATCCGCCTTCGGTCATGGCGAAGGTTTCAAGGAATCCGATATATTCAAAACCCTCGGACCGAATGACAAAATAGCCCTTCTTATGGTTCACTTCGGGACGACACACGACGACACCCGCGTCCTCACCATCGAGGCTATCAATAAAAAAGCGGCAAAGGCATTCCCCGGCATCGAAGTCCGGGAAGCCTACACCTCCCGCATGATTACGCGCCGTTTGAAAGAAAAAGGCATCGTGAAACCGAATCCCGTGAAAGCAATGAACCAACTCATCGCCGACGGCTACACCCACCTCATCATCCAACCCACGAACATCATCGAGGGCATCGAGATGGAAGCCCTGCGCAAGGAAGTGGCTCTCTACCGCGACAAATTCAAGGACATCCGGCTGGGCAACGCCCTGCTCTACACCCCAGAAGACTACAAGGCAACCGTGCAAGCCCTTGCCGCATCGCTCCGGGGAAAGGCGAAAAGCGATTGTGTCTTCGTGTGCCACGGCACTTATCATCCGGCAAACTCCACGTACGGGATGCTCGACTACGTGATGAAAGCACAAGGCCACAAGAATTACCACGTGGGAACCATCGAAGGCTATCCCGCCATGGATGACGTCATCCGGGAACTGGAAGCCAACAAGGCACGGGAAGTCACCCTCGTCCCCTTCATGTTCGTGGCAGGCGACCATGCCAAAAACGATATTGCCGGGGACTGGAAAGAGGAACTGGAAAAGAAAGGTTATAAAGTCAACGTTATCCTCGAAGGTCTGGGGCAAAATGAAGCCATACAAGACCTGTTCATCCGTCACGCTAAATTCGCCTCTACCCACAAACGGGAAGACATCATCGTGAAGAAAAAGAAATACGAAAAGACCGACGACATAGACTAATCACATGATTACAAGATTACTCATCCATATCCACAGGATACTGGGAATCATTC
>OGKG01000735.1_pt1 | contig 41811 bp, 33 predicted proteins | sample 1572201 | NCBI WGS metagenome assembly OGKG01 (sample SAMEA2582146, study PRJEB24529) | metagenome | biome: Human gut stool | place: China | collected 2011 | reverse complement strand
TGCAACTTGCCGAAGGCAAATGCAACCTGTAACCTGCAACTCGCCGAAGGCGATACTAATGTTATAAAATTTCAGAATAGGGAGGTGAATTAGGATTTTGTTAACTTCGGTTCACGAGGGGGTGTGATGGTGTTATGTATTGATTATCAGTTGTATTTGTATTGAAATGTAATTCTTAAAAAAATAGTTGTCATTTTTAAGACTAACAAATATTTAACCTTACCTCAACTAAAGTATAACAGTAATAATCTCATTTTCATGGAGTAATGCCTTACCTTTGTATCGTAAGAAATTACAAAAGCCAATATGGCAAGAATGAATAAGAATAATAATTTAAAAAAATAATGATATGAAAAAGTATATTGTATTAGTTTGCATCGGAATGTTAGCATTGTTTGTAGGTGGAATCAGTTTAGCAAAAACTCAGACTAACGGAATCGAGTGTGCTTACGCTAAGCAACAGAATCTTAACGCTACTTCCAAGGTCGTGAAAGTACAGAAAGTGGGAAAAGATGTGATTTACGGTCCCGTGAGTTTGCCCGAGGTGGTTGTAAGCACGAAGAGGAAAGCTTGAAACGGCTTTTGTAAAGAATAGGAAAACGAGGCTTTTGACAGGCCTCGTTTTTTATTGCCCGAATATTTGCCTTGCGTGTATCGTTGCATTTATTTTGGATTGACAAAATAATCCTTATTTTTGTATCTGAATACTAGATGACGAACCGGATGCAGGCTATAAACATTCATTCAGAGGAGTTTTTGGAAGATTTGAAACAAGGAAGACAAGAGGCTTTCCAAGCTTTGTTCATGTTTTTTCATAAACCCTTGTGTTTTTTTGCCGCCCGTGTCGTGAGGGATGGCGAGGAGGCGGAGGATATCGTGCAGGAGGTGTTTCTCTCGTTTTGGAAAATGGAGCGGGAGAGTTTCCCCAATTTGAAAACGATTAAGACTTTTCTTTATAATAGCGTGCAGAATCGTTGTTTGAATTATTTACGGAATTTGGAGATTCGGGATCGGAATTACCGGAATCTGAACCGGGAGGAATTGGACGAGGATTATTTCCTGTGCCAGCAGATTCGTGCTGAAATTATCGCGGAGCTTTTCGGGGCAATAGACGAATTGCCGGAGAAGAGCAAGGAGATTTTCAAGAAATCGTATATCGACGGGCAGGAGGATAAGAAGATTGCCGAGGAGTTGGGAATTTCGTTGAACACGATTAAAACTCAAAAGCAACGGGCAAAGTCTTTTCTGAGGGTACGTTTGGGGGATTTATTCGTTTATGTAGGGATGTTCTTCCCGGGAATCTAAAATATTTTTTACTTCCGTGTCACCCATTTGCCGGACGAGTGTGTTTCTGGTGTAAATGAACGTGAAAGATGGGAATAGAAAAGGAAATACATGAATTGATTATTGCTTATCTGCGGGGAGATATTTCCACGGAGGAACAGGTTGTGTTGCGGGAATGGTTGGCGCGGGATCGTCGTCACGGGGAGTTGTTGGAGGAGTTGAAGAGTAAGGACGTGCTCCGGCGGGATGCGGTTATTTATGCCTCGTTCGATACGGCAGGACGATGGAAGAGGTTGCGGCAGGAGATGAATAAGGTGCCTCGCGGGAAATCCCGACTATTGCTTCGTTGGGTGGCGGTTGCCGCGGTGTTTGCTGTCGCGGTTTTGACCGGGGTGTTTTATTGGCAGGCGTATGACAGTCCGGGGGTGGAAGTGGCGGAGAGTGTACGGATTCTTCCCGGAAGCTCGCACGCCGTGTTGATCACGGAGAGCGGAAAACAAGTATCGCTTTTGGGAATGAAGGATACCACGCTTGTGTTTGCCGGAAATGAACGCGTGGAGATCAGTGAAGACGGTCGTTTGAAATATCATCTGACTACAGCTTCGACTGTACCGGAATGGCATACATTGAAGATCCCGCGGGGTGGTGAGTTCCAGATTACGTTGGATGACGGGACGGAGGTTTGGTTGAATAGTGATACCGAGTTAAGATACCCGTCTCATTTTGTCGGGACGGAAAGACGCGTGCAATTGACAGGAGAGGCTTATTTTAAAGTCGCACCGAACGAGGAGGCTCCTTTTATAGTAGATACGAGGGGAATGGATGTAAAGGTGTTGGGGACTTCTTTCAATTTATCCGTGTATCCGGATGAAAAGGTATGTCACGCTACTCTTGAGAAGGGGCGGATACAGGTAAACGATAAGGAGAACGGGAAGCAGGTGGTGTTGAGCCCGGGAGAGCAGGCGGTGTTGTCGGGAGAGATGTTGGAGGTGCGAACGGTGAACACGAGGTTGTACAGTTCATGGATAAAAGGACGTTTTTCGTTCGCGAGCGAGGATTTGGAAGGGGTTATGCGAACATTATCGCGTTGGTATAACGTGGAGTATGTTTTCTCGAATGTCTCGATGAAGGATAAACGTTTCACGGGAACTATACCGAAATACACGGAGATCTCTCAAGCGTTGAAGATGATAGAGATGACTTCCGACGTGCAATTCAAAATACGGGGAACGACGATTATTATACAATAAAAAACAGGAAGTGCGGCTAACACGTCCTGTCTTAAGTGAGAAATTGATTTTATCACAAACAATTTAACATTACAAAGTTATGAAAAAAAAACCGAATGTAAGAGCGGGGGAACCTGCTTTTAGGAAAATTTGTACAGTTATGAAACTATGTCTTGTTCTATCTTTACTGGCGGTATTGTCCGTGTCTGCACGCGGTGTGGCGCAGAACGTGAAACTGTCTATGGAGAAAAAGTCCGTGAGTTTATTGAATGTTTTGAATGAACTTGGGGAGAAGTCCGGTTATGAGTTTTTCTACAATGATGACGAAGTTACCGGGGTAAAGGTGTCCGTGTCCGCGAAGGACGCGACGGTGCAGGAGATTCTGGACCAAGTTTTGAAAGGAACGTCATTGACTTATCACATCGTGGATGACGTGTTTATTATTACCCCGAAGAAAGCCACGGATGAGAAAAAGAATGTATGGCGGATTTCCGGGGTGGTGAAGGATAATAAAGGTGAGCTTCTGCCCGGGGTGACGGTAGTGATAAAGGGTACACAGACCGGAACGGCGACAGACGCGAACGGAAAGTTCAAAATAGAGTTTTTGGATGCTGAAAAGAAATCCGTTACGCTGGTATTCTCTTTTATCGGAATGGTCACTCAGGAACGGGAGATAAAAGAGTACGTGAAGGAGGGACTTGAAATAGTCATGCAACCGGACGAGGAAGAACTGGAGGAAGTTATTATTACCGGTATGGGGAATAAGGCTAAAAGCAGTTTCACGGGTTCGGCAACTGTCGTTAGCCGTAAGCAGTTGATGAGCGTGGGGACAAAGAGTTTGTTACAGAGCTTGGCGGCTTTTGTTCCGGGGCTGCAAATCGTGAAGAATAATGATATGGGGTCAGACCCGAACACGAGACCGGAGATTCTGATTCGCGGTCGAAGCAGTTTCGAGGGCTCTTCCAATGTACCGACCTTTATCGTGGATGGGGCTGAGGTCGATTTGGATTATGTTTTCGATATGGATATGAATGACGTGGAAACGGTGACCGTGTTGAAAGATGCTTCGGCTTCCGCGTTATACGGTTCTAAAGCGGCAAAAGGCGTGGTGGTTATCACGACAAGACCTTTGCGTGCCGGAAAGTTGAGGGTTTCTTACAGCGGAACTTTACGGACTTCGATACCGGATGTGCGGGATTATGATTTGTTGAACGCGGCGGAAAAATTGGAGTACGAGCGTTTGGCAGGGGTGTATGATGATAGTGGAAAATCGCAATACGAGAAAGATATTGAGTATAATGAAAAATTCAAGCGGGTACGGGAAGGTGTGAATACGGACTGGTTGTCCAAACCGTTACGTAATTCTGTTTCACAGAATCATAATTTGAATGTTGCCGGGGGGGATGATTATATCCGTTATACTCTGGGGACCCGTTACGGTTCGGAACAGGGGGTGATGAAAAAATCAAAACGTGATCGTTATTCTTTGAACTTCAGGTTGTCGTATAATAAACAGGATAAGGTTTACGTGTCGAACACGACGACGATTACCTCGGTGAATAGCGAGGAATCACCTTACGGCACTTTTAATAAATATGTCGAGTTGAACCCGTATGATCGGGCTTATAATTTGGATGGAACGTTGAATAAGGTGTTGAGTTTTGGTGTTTCCAATCCGTTGTTCGAGGCGACGCTGGGTAGTTATGATCGAAGTGAACAATTTTATTTGAATAATGTGCTTGATTTGCGTGTAGAGGTGTTGCCGGGTTTTCGGGTGGAAGGTTTTTTCTCGCTGAATAAGTCAAAAGATGATACGGAGAAATTTACTTCTCCGGAGTCGTACGAGTTCAGGAATAAGGATGCTTCGGAATCCGGGAGAATAGAGGTGTCGAATAATAAAGCGATGACTTATGAAGGGCGTGTTACTCTGTCTTATAATAAGATGTTCGGGACGGGAACATTGTTGAACGCGATGGGGGGCGGGAATGTACAGTCCTCGGAAAGGAACGGTAATGGTTACGCGGGGGTGGGACTTTATTCGGATAAGCTGGGACATCCCGCTTTTGCCACAAGGTATCCGGAAGGTGCGACCCCGAGCGGAAGTCAGGATTTGGAACGTTCCATGGGATTGTTCCTGAACGCTAACGTGATTTATGATGACCGTTATTTTGCCGATGCTTCAATCCGGTATGAAGGGTCTTCCAAATTCGGCGAAGATCAGCGTTTTACGCCTTTCTGGAGTTTAGGGTTGGGGTGGAATATTCATAAAGAGAAATTTTTGAATATGTCTTCGACGGATAGGATTAAGTTGCGCGGGAGTTTGGGATACACGGGTAACGCTTCTTTTTCTCCCTATCAGGCAATGACAACGTATAAATATGATGCAGGTTTGGATTATGATAAGGGGATAGGGGCGATTCCCATGGCTATCGGCAATCCGGATTTGAAGTGGGAGAGGGCGTTGACTTATAATGTCGGGTTGGATGTCGTTTTGTTTAAGAACCGGTTGGATTTCACGTTGGAATATTATAGCAAGACAACGGATAATTTGCTGTTGGATGTGGCGAAAGCTCCTTCCGTGGGAACGACCACGGCAAAAGAGAATATGGGTAAATTGTTGAATACCGGTATCGAGTTCCAGACCCGGGTGGTTGCGGTTTCCAATAAAAGTTGGAATTGGTCGCTATCGTTGAATATGCAGCATAACGAGAATAAAATTAAAAAGATCAGTAATGCCTTGGAGAAGATGAACGAGGAGTTGAATACGGCGGAGGGGACGTTGTTGCCACCCCCTGTTTACGTGGAAGGAGAGTCATTGAGTGCCGTGAAGGCCGTGAAATCCGGGGGTATTGATCCGGCTACCGGGCAGGAGGTTTTTATTGATCGGTTTGGTGTCCCGACTTTTATTTATAATTATTGGGATAAGCGGACGTACGGGGATTCGGACCCAACGGTGTCCGGGACGTTGGGTACCTATTTGACGTTTAAAGGTTTCGCTTTGAATATGTTGTTTAATTACGAGTTGGGTGCGACGGTTTATAACCAGACGTTGGTGACTCGGGTTGAAGGTGCCAATCCGCGACGGAATGCAGATAAACGGGTATTCCAAAGTCGCTGGAAAGAGGTGGGGGACCGGGTGAAATATAAGAATATCGCGGATCAGACAACTCCCGATATTACCAGTCGTTTCGTGCGGGACGAGTATATGATTAATATGCAGAGTTTGAGTCTTTCATATGATTTTACCCCGGAGATTTGTCAAAAACTTTATTTAAGCCGTTTGAGGGTGGAGTTTTTGATGAATGATGTGTTCCGGGCTTCAACGATCAAGCAGGAACGAGGGTTCTCGTACCCTTTTGCCCGGAGTTTCGAATTTTCGCTTAGTGCAGCATTTTGATACGAACTACTAAAACGAATGATATGAAAAATAGAAGATATATTTGGATGGCAATGCTGGTACTGTTCTCTTTGGGCAGTTGTAACAGCTTTTTGGATATCAAGCCGGAGGGTGAGCTAGTGCAGGATGAACAATTTAAAGATGTGCAGGGATACCGGGACGCAATGTACGGGATTTACGCGTCTATGGCGCAGGGGGAGTTGTACGGGATGATGATGAATTGGGGATTGGCAGATGTTCTCGGTCAGCAATTCGGGGATGAATACGGACAATTTGCTGATGCAAGTGACGGGTGGGCTGGAAGTAAATATGCTTATATTAAATATGCCTCGATTTATGATTATAAGGATCAGCGGATGGAAAAGCAAATTGAATCTGTCTGGACGAAGTTGTACGAGTGTATTTCTTACGTGAATAATGTGATTGTCAACATAGATAGAGAGGATTTGAATAAAGATCCTGATCTGAAGTTAATCAAGGGAGAGGCATACGCGGTGAGAGCTTTTTTACATTTCGAGGTGATGCGTCTGTTCTGTGATAATTACCGGATGAATCCCGACGCGGGTGGTGTTCCTTATGCCTATACTTTTGATTTAAGTAGTAAAAAAGTATACACGTTGGCGCAATGTTATGACAATGTATTGGCGGATTTGAGTGAGGCTGCCCGTAGTTTAGCCGGGGATGGCGATATTTATAATACGACAACAGTAGATTCGTATCGTAGAAAACGTTATTCACATTGTAATTTGTACGCGGCGTGGGCAATTAAGGCCAGAGTATTTTATACCAGAGGGGATTTGGATAGTGCCGCTTATTATGCTGAAAAGGTGATTGCTTCCCCGGGAGTGGGCTTGACGGAACGACAGAACTTTGAGCATGTAAAACGCTACGGTACGCACACGGAATTAATTTGGGGGTTATTTACCAACAAGATGTACACGGATTATAAAGAATTGTTCTTGCAGAGTGCCGTTACCTTGAATGCAACGTTGCGGGCGGATATAAAGGCTTTATATGAGGTGTCGCAATTCACGGCAGATAGTAAGGATTTGCGTTACACGAGTTTTTTTCAGGATAAAGGGTACGAGGGGCATTTCTTTATTCGATTATTAAGCCCGACGGAAGGGGCGAGTAATAAGCCGACACAGTATTTTAACGGAACTTGTCTGGTACGTTTGCCTGAAATGTACTATATTTTAGCTGAGGCTAATTATTCGAAAGATAAAGAGAAGGCTCTTGGTTATTTGAACGCGGTTCGCGGTAGCCGGGGATTGGCTGACATTGAAGCTTCGTTGGTGGATTCTCAAGATAAATTTCTGAAGGAGATGACGAGGGAACGCACGAGGGAATTTTACGGGGAAGGGCAGATGTTCAGTTTTTACAAGTGTCATAATTTGGGTTTTCGAGATTTTCTGGATAAAGTGGATGTGGTTCCGTCTAAAGATGTATTCGTTCTCCCGTGGCCCAAGTCCGAACAGGAGTATGGAGTTACTAACCAATAAAATGTAAAGAGATGAGAAAGTTATATATATTGTTGATTGTGTTTACAGTCTCTCTGTTTATAGGGTGTGATGAAAATGGAGAGAGCGGGTATTATGAGGATAAAGACCGGATTTATTTTGTGAAGGACAGTCTTGTTTGCCGGTTGGGGGAGATGCAGATGGATGTGGAAACTTACACGGTGAAGGTTCCGGTGAAGGTGTTGGGGCAACCTCTCGGGGAGAATCGAATGTTTAAAATAAACGTGAATCAAGAGTTGACAACAGCCCCGGGAGATTCTTATACTTCATTGTCGACAGAATTTGTGGTGGACAAGGATTCCGTGAACGCGTATATCCCGATAGAATTGTTGAGGAGTAGGATAGACCCGATGGTGGACACGGTGTACCGGATCGTGTTGGATCTGGAGGCAAATGATATGTTTGGGTTAGGGGTACAGGAAAAATTACAAAGTAAGGTTGTGTTTAGTAATTATTTGCAGGAACCTGATTGGTGGTATGCTTTAGAGGCTATGTACTGGGGAGCTTATAGACCGGAGAAGTACCAGAAGATGATGGAGTTCTGGGGAGGAGCGATAAGTTTTAAAGATTACATGAATAGTATGATTAAAGTGATTCTGTGTGGGAAAAAGATGTATGATTACTTTAAGTTGCATCCCGAGTATGGCATGGAATTTCCCGAATCGGCACCATGGCCTTACGAGTAGTAGATTTTTAATGGATTAAAAAGCGAGATAGATGAAACAATTGATATTAATAGCAGGTGTGTTGTTTTCGTTGATAGGTTGTTTGGACGATCAGACGAAAATGGGTGAAAATGCCATTTCTTACTTGTCGTTTAAGACGGAGTTGGATACGTTGTATTATGCGGAAAGAAACGTGGAATTCGAAATTGAAGCCCCGGAAACGAAACAGGAAAGTCAGGATAAGGCTTTATCGTATGAATGGCAGATCAATTATGACGTGGTTTCCACGGAGAGAGTTTTGAAACATGCTTATGATAGTTGCGGACTTTTCCCTTGTCGATTGAAGGTGTATAATGAGGACGGGGCTATTTTCAAAGAATTTAAATTACGGGTACCTAATCCTTATGACGAGGGACTTTTACTGTTAAGTAAGTATGACGGGCGTTCCATGATTTCTTTCCGCAATGATAATTGGCCGGAAAGAGGGTTTGAAAAGGATGTGTACGCGTCGAATAATCCGGGAATACCTTTGGGTACCGAGCCGGTTGCCGTTGCTTGCTCTCCAACGGAATATTATACTCCCTATATTTACGTCGTGACCGAAAATCCTTTTCGCTTTTTGAAATTGGATTATTATACGATGGAGGTGTTGGATGAGGTATCTTACCCGGAGGAGCGGGTGGACCGGATGTTAGAAAAGGATCATTGTTTGTATATTATGACTGATGGAAAGACGTTGGATTATGATTGTCGTAACGCGTATTTCCGAAATAATCTTCAACAGGGATTAACAGGAAAGTACGGGAATTTTCCGGATGCGGAGTTATCCGATAAAGCTGTCGTTTATGGAGGAAAGTGGAATTGGTACTTGCTGGTATTCGATATGAAGAATCAGCTTTTGTTCAGCGCGAGGGATATCGAACCTTATCAGATCAAAGTGGGGGATGAAGTTGTTGAAGCGAGTGAAATATATGATATGCTTCTTGGTGTGAGCGAGGAGGATATACTTATTTTGTTGAAAGATAAGAACGGGGAAAATAAGGTGGTGTACCTGAATATTTCCTTGCAATACGTGGGTTGGTCGAAAGTGTCAGTTTGGGATTTTAAATCGATTTATCCGGCTGCGGCAGAAATAAATAAGCAGAGTGTGTTCGCATCAAGCACGAAGGAGAATATCTTGTATTATTCGGTCAGGAATGAAATTTACCGGTATAATTATTTGTCCTCGGGAAATTTCCCGACGAAATCGGATTATACGGTCGGAGTTTCCGGTAGTTTGATTAAAAAGATTATACTGAATGATGATAAATCCGAGATGTATGTGGCGGTGGATGCTCCGAGTGGGGAATATCAAGGTGCTGTTTATTGTTATGATATTGAAACGAAAGAGTTGAAATGGAAAGAAGAGAACGTTGCCGGAGAGATCGTGGAAATGTTGTATAAACCTAGAAATCGTAACTATAACGAGGACTGATTGTTAATTCTGAATTATTGAAAGGATGTTGACGAATAAATCTATTCGTCCGGTAAACTGTTATATAAATCATAGTATGGAAGAACCAATTTTGAAAGTGGAAAACCTGTCGCACCGTTACAGTGTGCAGTGGGCGATACGGGACATTAATTTTGAAATTACGCGGAATGGTGTTTATGGTTTGCTCGGCTCCAACGGAGCCGGCAAATCCACCACGATGAACATTATCTGCGGGGTGTTGAAACAAACCGAGGGTAACGTGTTTATCAAAGGGGTGAATATGCGGGAGAATCCGGTGGAGGCAAAAAGGCATATCGGGTTCTTGCCGCAGAAACCGCCTTTGCACACGGATCTGACGGTGGAAGAGTACTTGTTGTATAGTGCCCGGTTGCGCCAGATATCCAGAGCGGAAGAGGATAAAGCGGTTACGGAGGCATTGGAACGATGCGGAATCGGTCATTTCAGGAAACGGGTGATTCGGAATTTGTCCGGAGGGTATCAACAACGCGTGGGAATTGCACAGGCGATTATTCATCGTCCGGATTTCGTGGTATTGGATGAACCGACGAACGGTCTGGACCCGAATCAGATTCTTGAAATTCGTCATTTAATTAAAGAAATCGCGGAAGATTGTACCGTGATTTTATCTACGCACATTCTATCGGAAATTCAGGCAACTTGTAGCTATATTCGTATGATCGGGCAGGGGACATTGGTGTTTTCCGGGACAGTCGATGAATTTGATAATTATATCTCACCGAGTACGGTGTTCGTGACTTTGGTGGAAGCTCCGCCAATAGAGGAGTTGCAACAGATTCCGGGAGTGGTGGGAGTGGAAGAGTTGGGTGGACCGAATTATCGGTTGCGATTTAGTGATTTGCCACAGGAGGTCATCGAGAAAGTGGTAAAAACGAGTGTGGTTAAAGATTGGCGTTTGACAGAGATTCGGATGGAAAAGACGTCTTTGGATGATGTGTTTGCCGAATTGTCAAAAAAGAAGAATTAAAAATAGAATGTTATGAGAAATATATATGATATAGCGCGCGCTGAGTTGCAATCTTTATTCTATTCTCCCATCGCGTGGTTGATATTGATTATTTTCACTTTTCAGAGTGCCGGACTGTTTGGCGGGCATCTGGCAGGCGCGATTATGCCTAAAGAGTTGGGGTATTCGATTTCCGATCTTACGTTTAAGCTTTTCGTGGACCAATGGAGTGGTGGGATTTTCCCCGTGATACAGGGATACCTGTACCTGTATATTCCATTGTTGACCATGGGGCTGATGAGCAGGGAATTAAGCAGTGGTTCGATCAAGCTGTTATATTCTTCTCCCGTGACGAATTGGCAGATTATTTTAGGGAAATATCTGTCCATGATGATTTACGGGTTGGTGATGATGTTTGTTTTGGTAGTCTTTATTCTGATTGCTTATTTTTCAATCAAGGACTTTGATCTGCCTATGGTGCTCTCGGGGTTGCTCGGGTTGTATTTCTTGCTTTGCGTGTACGCGGCGGTAGGGCTTTTCATGTCTAGTTTAACTTCCTATCAAGTGGTGGCTGCCGTGTTGACGCTGACCGTGTTGGGATTGTTGAATTACGTGGGGAGAATGTGGCAGGATGTAGAGTTCGTGAGAGAGATTACCTACTGGCTTTCCATTTCGGGACGTGCGGATGAATTTATCCGGGGGTTGATTTGTAGTGAAGATTTTCTCTATTTTATTATTGTGACGATGATGTTTTTGACTTTGGCCACGATTCGTTTGCAAGCAGCCCGGCAGAAGCAGCGGTGGACAAAAACGGTAGGCAAATACGCTGGAGTTGTTTTAGTGGTGGTCGTGTTGGGGTATTTTACTTCCCGCCCCTCTTTGATGACTTATTATGATGCTTCCTCTACCAAAAGGAATACGTTGACGGAGCATAGTCAGGAAGTGATATCCAAGCTGGATGGGGGATTGACGATAACCACGTACGTGAATTTGTTGGATGGTAATAATCTTTATTACGGGGTTCCCGGGGCTGTCAAGTATGATCAACAGAATTTCCGTCATTATATTCGGTTTAAACCGGAAATCAAAATGAAGTATGTTTATTACTATGACACTCTTTTGGGGGTAGACCCGAGTCGGTACGCGGAAAGGAAAACATTGAAGGAGAGGGCGTATGAAACGATGAAGATTTACAATATAGATTCCACGAAAGTGTTAACCCCGAAAGAGATTAGGGCTAAGATTGATTTGGTAAAAGAAGATAATTGGTTCGTGCGGGAGTTGGAACGGGAGAGCGGGGAGAAGACTTTCTTGCGGATATTCCGGGGGATGGACAGGATGCCGAAAGAAGCGGAGATCACGGCTGCCATGAAACGAATCGCGATGAAACTGCCGACGGTCGGGGTGTTGACAGGACACGGAGAGCGGAATATACATCAGGCGGGAGATCGGAATTATACTTCTTTCGGGGAGGATAAACATTTCCGTTATGCCTTGATGAACCAAGGATTCGAGATGCAGGAGATTTCTTTGGAAAAAGAGATTCCGGAGGAAATTAATATTTTGATCGTGGCGGAGATGCGTAGTTCCTTTACCCCGGTAGAACGGGAGAATTGGGAAAAATATATCGCTCGCGGGGGGAATCTGATGATATTGAGTGAACCCGGACGAGGAAGTATCATGGGCGAGGTGTTGGCTGATTTTGGGGTGCGGTTGATACCGGGAACTTTGGTAAGACAGACGAAAGATTTTAGTCCGGATTTGATTGAAGCCCGTCCGACTCAAGCGGCTGCCGGGTTGGTTTATTATTTTGATGCCATGCGTGCGCAAGGTTACTCCGTGACGATGCCTTCGGTTTCAGCTTTGGCATATGATGGGAACATGGGATATAACGTGACACCGTTGTTTGAAACGGATTCTTTGGTATGGAACGAATTGCAGACGACGGATTTTATAGATGATTCCGTGACTTTCGATCCCGGAACCGGAGAGGCTCAACAGAAGTATGTAACTTCTGTCGCTTTAACCCGTCAGATATGGGGGCATGAGCAACGTATTATGATTTTCGGTGATGCCGATTGTATTAGTAACGCGGAGCTAAGCATGGGACGTCAGGGGATACGGTCCGCGAACTATACGGTAATCATGGGTGGCTTCTATTGGTTGTCCGACGGGGAAGTCCCGATTGACGTGCGCCGGGAGTCCCCGCGTGATAATGATTATAAGGTGAGCGGGGCTGTTGTCCGTTTCTGGGATATTTTCTTATCTTGGATTCTACCGGGCCTGATGCTTGTTACGGCTCTCTTTATTTGGTTGCGTCGAAGAGGAAGGTAGAAATGATGTAGTGTGCTATGATGGGTGACCGGGACAGTTTTTCTTGTCCCGGTCATTTTATTGATAAAAGTATTTTAATTATTTTCTCGTTTTAGGGAGAGGGGGGATAATGGTTTAAAAAATAAAACTCTCAAAAAAAACAATAAATGATATAAAATGCTTTTTTATCATTATCTTCGCCTTCAAATTAATGCTATGTAGTGAGGTATTAAAAGTGTTGTGATACAAGAGTAGTAATTCAAAAAAAGAATTTATGCGTAACGTATTATTGAAGGTGTTAGGTGTAGTCATTTGCCTGTTATGTATGTCGTGGGAAGTTGTGGCAGAGGGGATTGTCAAGGGAAAAATTGTTGATATGGAAACACGGCAGGCGCTTGTCGGTGCCACGGTTTACGTGGAGGGTGTTTCTGCCGGAACGGTGACGGACACGACCGGGTATTTTGAATTGAAGTTAAAAAAGACAGGGGAAGTCGTGTTGCGGTTCCGTAATGTGGGTTACACGGAATTGAAAAAGAAGGTCGTTGTCGGGGATAAAACAATCCATTTAGGTATTATCGAGATGGAGCCGGAAGTGATCGGCTTGTCCGACGTGGTGGTGACGGGCTCGTTGGCGATAGACCGGAAGACCCCGGTTGCCTTGTCCGTGATCACGGCTTCGGATATCGAGAACAAGTTGTCGACACAGGAGTTTCCGGAGATATTGAAAGCCACGCCGAGCGTGTATGCCACGAAGGAAGGTGGTGCTTTTGGTGACGGGCGTATTAATCTCCGGGGATTCGAGACGGAGAATATTGCCGTCATGGTGAATGGCGTACCGGTGAATGAAATGGAGTGGGGCGGGATTTATTGGTCCAACTGGTCAGGTTTGGCTGATGTAACCCGTATGATTCAAGTGCAACGGGGATTGGGAGCTTCCAAGGTATCCGTGCCGTCTGTCGGGGGATCTATTAATATCGTCACTAATTCAACCAACGCGAAGAGCGGGGCGTCTGTCGCGTATAGCGTGGGGAATGACGGGTACAATAAAGTAGCGTTCAGTGCTTCTACCGGGTTGAGCGAGAAGGGCTGGGCGATGTCTATACTGGGCTCAAGGACTTGGGGCGATGGTTATATACAAGGAACCGATTTCGTGGCTTATTCTTATTTCATTAATATTTCCAAGCGATTGGGGGATAATCACGAGTTGTCACTGACCGCGCTGGGTGCTCCCCAATGGCATAACCAGCGGAATAGGAATGATAAGATGAGTGTCGAGGCTTGGAAAGAATTGAATGATACGAAATATAACCCGAGTTACGGTTTCTCAACTTGGATGGAAAAGAAGGTACGGAAGGTATCCGCTTATAACAAGTATCACAAACCGCAGATTTCTTTGAATCACCTTTGGCAGATAAACGAGAAGTCAAGCCTTTCGAACGTGTTTTACGTGTCTTTGGGTAGAGGCGGCGGATATGGAGGGCGGGGTAATAAGGCTCATAAGAATGACTGGTATGGTACTTATGGCGGGAAGCCTACCACGAAGTTCCGGAATGCGGACGGCACGTTTAATTACACGGGTATCTATGAACTGAATGCGGCAAGTGTAACCGGTTCGGAGATGATTATGGCAATGAGTAAGAACGAGCATAATTGGTACGGTCTGATTTCTACCTATACGACAAAGTTAGGGCAGTATTTTGACGTGTATGGCGGTATAGATTTGCGCTATTACAAGGGGAAACACTATAATGATATAGTGGATTTGTACGGCGGGAAATATTTTATTGACGATAGCCGTATGAATGTAAAATATAAGGCTGATGATTATTTATGGCAAAACGAGGAGTTGAAGAAGGGGGATATCGTTTACCGGAATTACGACGGGTATATGATGCAGGAAGGATTTTTCGCGCAAGGGGAATATAACCGGGACGCGTTGAGCGTGTTTGTCGCGGGTTCTCTTTCAAATATTACCTATTGGCGGAAAGACCATTTTTATTACTCGAAAGCCGATGCTAAGTCGGATAAGGAGAACTTCTTGGGATATACTATAAAAGGAGGGGCAAATTATAATCTGACGGAGAATCACAACGTGTTCGCGAATATCGGGTATTTCTCCCGGGCTCCTTATATGCAAGGAGGTGTGTTCTTGCAACAGGACGTGAGCAACGAAACTAATCCGGACGCGGTGAACGAGAAAGTGTTTACTTTTGAATTGGGGTATGGGTTCCGTTCCGTTTGGTTGGATGCTAACGTGAATTTGTACCGTACCTCGTGGATGGATAAGACGTTGGCTAATTTCTTTGAAAAGAATGGAGAACGTGTACGGGTGAATCTGACGGGATTGGATGCGTTGCATCAAGGGATTGAGTTGGATTTCGAGTTGCGTCCGCTGAAAGATTTGAAGATTACCGGAATGTTTTCTATCGGGGATTGGTATTGGAACGGTGACGGTAAAGGATATGCTTATAATTCGTCCGGACAGCCGGTGGATAAGAATGGTCAGCCGGTGAGTGAAATCGGGGGAAAGGATCATGCTCAAAATATAGTTAAATTGGATGATGTTCGGGTGGGAAATTCAGCACAGACTACTTTTGCCTTGGGGGGACAATACCAGTTCTTGAAGGGATTGCATGTCGGAGTGAATTATTCTCATTTTGCTAGAAATTACGCGAAGTTTACACCTTCTTTAGCGTATGACCTGGGAGCGGAGAAGGCATTCGAGTCACCTTGGAGAATGCCGTCTTACGGGGTATTGGATGCGAATATCAGTTATCGTTTTCCCGTGGGAAAACTGTTCGGGGTGATGATTTCCGGTAACCTGAATAATGTCTTGGACAAAGAGTATATTGCCGATGCCGAGGATGGTAAAGATCATGATGAGGCATCCGCGAAGGTGTTCTACGGTTTCGGACGTACGTTCTCGTTAAGATTGAAAATTACATTTTAGTTCCAAAGTCCGTAAGGTCTTTAAAGTCCATAAAGTCATAAAATGTTGAATTATTTTATAATTTTGTGGGCTTTAAAGACCTTATGAACTTTATGGACTTTATAAACTTTTGACTATTATGGCTTTCATGAGTATATTGCAGCGTTTTAGGGTGTATTTGCGTCAGATTCTTGATCCATCGGATGAGCAGGAGCGGGAGGAAGATACCGTCGAGTCGATACGAAAAGGGATCGTGTTCCGGGGAACGAATCTGTGGGTATTGATTTTTGCGACGTTTATAGCTTCGTTGGGATTGAACACTAATTCCACGGCCGTGATTATCGGAGCCATGCTGATTTCTCCGCTGATGGGACCGATCATGGGAATCGGGTTAGGAGTCGGTATCAATGATTTCGAGTTGATTAAAAAGGCGTTCCGTAATCTGATGATAGCGACGATTTTCAGCGTGTTGACCTCTACCTTGTATTTTTTGTTGTCGCCGTTGAACGAGGCTCGTTCGGAGTTATTGGCACGGACGACTCCCACGATATACGACGTGTTGATTGCCTTTTTCGGCGGTATGGCGGGCATTGTGGCTTCTGCCACGAAGTTGAAAGGGAACGTGATCCCGGGAGTGGCTATTGCCACGGCATTGATGCCGCCCTTGTGTACGGCGGGGTTCGGGTTGGCGAGTGGTAACCTGACCTATTTCTTCGGGGCTTTCTATTTGTTCACGATTAACTCGGTATTTATCGCGGTTGCCACGACCTTGGGCGTTCGTTTGATGCATTTCTCGAAAAAGAAGTTCATGGATAAGGAGCGGGAGAAGAAAGTACACCGTATCGTGTATTCGATTATCTTCCTTACGATGGTGCCGAGTTTGTATATTACTTACAACATGGTGAAAACGAATATCTTCGAGACGAATGCCAGTCGTTTTATAAAGAATGAATTTAATTTCCCGAATACTTTGGTTGTCGATAAGATAGTCAAAGCGGAGCAACCGGAACGGCGGATTGAAGTTTCGTTAATCGGGAAAGAGATTTCGGAAGACGTGATTGTTTCGCTGAAAGAAAAGATGTTGCAATACGGGTTGGGTGATATTCCCTTAATCATTCAACAGGGATTCGGGAAAGAGGATGCCGGGTTGCAGAATGACGTGAGCAATATGTTGTTGCAGGATTATTATATGCAGAATAAACAGCGGATTGCTTCGCAGGAACAGGAGATTGTACAATTGCGTTCCCGCTTGGAGTCTTATCTGTTATACGACACGATCGGGCGGCTGATTAGCCCGGAAATAAAAATCCTTTATCCTTCGGTAAAGAATATTGCCATTTCCAAAGTGATTCGCAGCAGTGTCGATTCTTCTTATACCGACACGTTGACCATTGCAATTGTCGCCTTGGAAAAGCCTTTGGCTGTGCCGGAGGAAGAACAGTTGACGGCTTGGCTATCCGCGCGGGTTGGCGTGAAAACGCTGAAATTGATTAAAGAGTAATCGCTCCCCGGATAACGTATCGTACGGCTAAAAAGCTGGGTATAGTACAAAACATGATCCAGAGGAAAAAGTTCTGGTATCCCGCGAGTTCCTGAATGTAGCCGGAAATCATGCCCGGAAGCATCATGCCGAGAGCCATGAAGCCGGTGCAGATGGCGTAGTGGGCGGTTTGTTGCTGTCCCTTGCTGAAGAGCATCATGAAGTAGGTGAGGGCGGTGAAGCCGAAACCGTAGCCGAACTGTTCGACAGCGACACAGGTAGAAATGAGCCACATGGCGGATGGATGGGCAAATGCCAGATAGACGTAGACGAGGTTGGGAAGGTTCATGGCGGCGGTCATCCACCAAATCCAGTGCTTTAAGCCGTTTTTTGCCATAACGATACCGCCGAGGATGCCGCCGACAGTTAAGGCGATTAACCCGACCACGCCGTAGATGGTGCCGACTTGAATGGTGTCCAGTCCCAGTCCGCCCACTTCTGGGTGATCCAGCAGGAAAGGAGAGGCTATTTTCACGAGTTGGGATTCTGCAAAACGGAATAACAGGATAAATGCCAATGCCGCCAGTATGCCTTTTTTTTGAAAGAATGTGACAAAGGTTTCAAGGAAGGCTTTGAGCGGACTGCCGTTTTTCACGGGGACGTCGTTCTCCGGTTTTGGAAGTATAAACTGATGATACAAGAAGAGTAGGACAAAGAGGGCTGCCAATAGATAGAAAGTGATTGACCAAGCCCGCGGGACGGCAATCTCTTCGGGAAGAGTGGCGGAATATGTTTTTTCAAGCCAGCCGGCAAGCATAACGATGAGTCCCTGTCCGGTGAGCATGGCAAGGCGGTACGCCGTGTTGCGGATGCCCACGAAGAAGGCTTGCTTTTTGGTATCCAGACCGAGCATGTAAAAGCCGTCGGCAGCGATGTCGTGAGTGGCGGAACTGAAAGCGAGCAACCACATGAAAGCTAAAGAGTAACGAAAAGCATGGGGACCGGGTAAGGTAAGTGCCACCCCGGCAAGACCGCCCCCGATAAGGAGTTGCATGGATATTACCCACCAGCGTTTTGTCTTTACAATGTCTACCAAAGGGCTCCACAGGGGTTTGATCACCCAAGGGAGATAGAGCCAACTCGTGTAGAGGGCAATGTCCGTGTTATTTATCCCCAGTCGTTTGAACATGATGACCGCGAGAGTCATGACGACGACATAGGGAAGACCTTGTGCGAAATATAGGGAGGGTATCCAAGACCAACCGGAAGTATTGATTTTTGATTTCATGATTTACGATTTAAGATTTTAAACTCTCTTCCGGCTTCGCCGTATTGAGCTCTCGCTCGAACTGGCTCTCGCTCGGTAACGTGAAAACAAGTTTCCCCGCTACTCTCGCTTACTCGCCAGTTTCCCTCTATAAACAGAGGGAGAGCTGAAATACTCACTATTTTTGACTAGTGGCAGCGCATCTGACAGAGGAGTTCTTTTCATTTTCAATTTTCAATTCTCCATTTTCAATTATTAGAAAGGTGCAGCCCCACTGTTACCACCGCTCTCGAAACTCTTTCCCCCGTCCCGGAAATCCGTATCGAGGGGCGGCATTTGCGGAGCGGCATCCTCGTTCATACGGGAACCGAAAGTAACGGTTTTTACCGTTGAACCACCGGATGCAAAAGGAGAAACCTCTTCCAGATCGCAGAACTGAGCCAACTCGTTACGGAAGCGCAATTGAATCTCCCCCACGGCACCGTTACGATGCTTGGCGATAATGATATCGGCAATCCCTTTCAAGCTGTTTCCCATACTGTCTTCCATGATCCCGTAACGTTCGGGGCGATGGATAAAAAGCACCATATCGGCATCCTGCTCGATGGCTCCCGACTCACGCAAGTCGGACAACATCGGTTTCTTGGCATCTCCCGTACGTTGCTCCACGCCGCGGTTCAACTGCGACAAGGCAATCACGGGTATATTCAACTCCTTGGCGATAATCTTCAACTGCCGGGAAATCATACTTACCTCCTGCTCCCGGTTTCCTCGCATATCGGCTCCCGCCGTCATCAACTGCAAGTAGTCGATAATCAACACCTTGATACCATAACGCTGCTGCAAACGACGGCATTTTGCCCGTAACTCGAAAATAGAAAGAGCCGGAGTATCGTCTACATATATAGGAGCCTTTATCAACGCTTTGATTTTCGCGTGTAACTGTTGCCACTCGTCTTCGGACAAACGTCCGTTCCGAATCTTTTCGGAGCCCAACTCGGTTTCACTGGCAATCAAACGATTGACCAACTGCACCGAAGACATCTCCAAAGAGAACAAGGCGATAGGCTGGTTATGGTTTACCTTCCGACCTCGTGATTATTGCCGCGCGTCCTTCTATGGGTAAGGTTTACCGCCATATTCCGGGTCATGGACAACACGAATGCCGTCTTACCCATAGAAGGACGCGCGGCAATAATCACGAGGTCGGAAGGTTGCCAGCCGGAAGTAACTTCATCCAATGCCGTGAAACCGGAAGGCACACCACTCAATCCGTCGGGACGATTCCCGGCAATCTCGATTCCCTTGATGGCTTCATCAATCAAAGCGTTAATAGCCGTCGTCTCCTTCTTGATGTTTCCCTCGGCAATCTCGAATACCTGCTTTTGTGCCATATCCACCAGGTCGGCAACATCCGTGGCATCGTCATAAGCCTTATTCTGGATATCCGTGCATACGCGAATCAACTCCCGCTGGATATACTTTTGCACGATAATGCGAGCGTGAAACTCAATGTGGGCGGCAGAAGCCACCTTGGAAGTCAACTGTGCCAGATAATAATAACCGCCAATCTCTTCCAGTTCTCCCAACCGCTTCATCTCCTCGCTCACGGTCAGAATATCCACCGGCTCGTTATTCAAGGACAGATTCTGGATTCCGCGATATATCTTCTGGTGCGCCTCTTTATAGAAACAATCCGGCTTCAAAAAGTCGCTCACGGTAATAAAAGCATCTTTTTCCAACATCAGAGAACCCAGTATCGCCTCTTCCAAATCAACCGCTTGCGGCGGCATCTTCCCGTAATCCGATTGTAATGATTTATAATTATATTCCTGCTTTTTAGCCATACGTTTTTTTATTTATTTTCCTCACATCACCTTGAGTTCCTTCAACTTCCAGAAACACCGCACGGTAGCCCTCACGTCAGCCAACGCGTCATGAGCGTTCTCGAATCCCTCGCCGAACAACACTTGATGCAACTCGGACAACTTCGGGGACTTGAATCCTTGCTTCCCGCCCGGCAGCTTGCAATATTTCGTGGATGATTTCATCGTGCAATACTTCGGCTTCAAAAACATCGAACTCATGATTCGTTTACGCTCAAACTCCGCGCCCACGATACACTCGTCGAAACTGATGTTATGACCGACCATCGCGTACGCCTCGTCTATTTTATCTGAAAAAACTTCCAGAACAGACAGCAGTTCTTTACCTTCGGCCTGCGCTTTCGCCGTCGTTATCCCGTGCACCCGGGACGCTTCTGCCGGAATCAAAAATCCTTCCGGTTTCACAATGTCACTCCGTTCTTCAATAATATTCCCTTTCTCATCGCACATAATCCACGCCAACTGCACCATACGAGGCCAATTATCCAAGTCGGTTATGGGAGCATTCCACCGTTGTGGAAGTCCCGTCGTTTCCGTGTCAAAAAATAAAAACATCTTTTCTATATCCGATTTATGATTTCCGATTTATGATTTTCTACTATCACAAACCGGAAATCCGATTTTATTTTGAATTATCGTTTTCAAAACTCTTGTTGTACTGGTGCATTGCCCGATAACTCATACCCATACTGGAGAATCCGCCGTCATGGAAAAGATTCTGCATGGTAACCTTGCGGGTAAGGTCGGAAAACAAGGTAATACAATAATTGGCACATTCGTCGGCATCGGCATTCCCTAGCGGGGACATACGCTCGGCAAAATCAATCAACGAATCGAAACCTTTGATACCGCTACCTGCCGTGGTCATCGTCGGGGATTGGGAAATCGTGTTCACGCGTACCCGCTTTTCCCGCCCGTAAATATACCCGAAACTGCGGGCAATAGACTCCAGCATCGCTTTGGCATCCGCCATATCGTTGTACTCGAACATGGTTCTTTGCGCGGCCACGTACGAGAGCGCTACCACGGAACCCCACTCGTTCATGGCATCCAGCTTCTTCGCGGTCTGTAATACCTTATGAAACGATACGGCTGAAATATCCAACGTCTTCTGCAAAAAGTCGTAATCCAAATTATCGTAAGAGCGTTTCTTTCTCACGTTCAAAGACATTGCCACGGAGTGCAGGATAAAATCAATCTTTCCACCCAACAAATCCATCGACGCTTGAAACAATTGTTCCAAATCCTGCTCGCTAGTAGCATCTGCCGGAATCAAAGGAATATTATTCTGTTCCGCGAACTCCTTCACCTTTCCCATACGAATAGATAATTCCGTGTTCGTCAAAACGATTTGCGCCCCCTCTTCCAAACATTTCTCCGCTACTTTCCAAGCGATAGACATCTCGTTCAACGCGCCGAAAATAATTCCTTTCTTTCCTTTCAATAAATTGTAACTCATAAATATTAAATTAAAATTGTTCCCGTAATAACCGGGCATTTTCCAAAGCTGCCTCACTCACCACGCTTCCGCTAATCATCCCGGCTATTTCGGTCACCCGTTCTTCCTCTGTTAAACGGCGAATCCGCGAAATAGTTCCCGCGTGATCATCTTCCTTGTACACTTTAAAATGACTATCTCCCGCCGCCGCTATCTGGGGCAAGTGCGAGATACTGATTACCTGCATACGGGCAGCCATTTCCTTCATCATGGCAGCCATCCGGTGGGCAATCTCACCGGACACACCCGTGTCTATCTCGTCAAAAATAATAACAGGCAACTGTTTCGTCCGGGACAATATATACTTCAAAGACAACATCAAGCGTGAAATCTCTCCCCCGGAAGCGACTTTTGACAATTCACCCGGCTCTTGATTCTTGTTCGCCGAGAACAGGAAAGTAACCTCATCTTTTCCCGTCGGGGTAAAATGCTCCACGGGAACAATCCCGACTTTAAACGAGGCGTGCTTGATACCCAACCCCACTAACAACCCCTGCATCTCCTCCCGCAATTTCCCTTCCGAATCCACCCGGGCAGCGTGAATCTTCCGAGCCAGAACCTCCATTTCCGCTTCCAACGCGGCAATTCGCGTATCCAACTCTTCGACGCGGGTAGAAAAAGATTGTATACCTTTCAATCTCTCCCGCAAAGTGTCTTTCAAAGCGATTAAATCCTCCGTCCGTTCCACTTTATGCTTGTGCAGAAGGTCATACATCACCCCGAGCCTGTCATTTATCACGTCCACGCGTCCGGGATTATATTCCACCCGTTCGGCAACCCGTTCCGCCTCATCAGCGATATCCTCCAACTCGACAATCACCGAATGTAATCGCTGACCGTAATCCGTTGCCTCCTTCACCACTTCATCCAAAGCGGCTATTCTATTCCGTATACCTTTCAATGTTTGAATAACAGGCGCATCCGACTCCGTCAACGCGTAAGTAGCCTCGGAAAAGACACTTTTTATAGTTTCGGCATGATTCAAAACGGCCAATTCGTCTTCCAACTCCTGTTGTTCCCCTTCCCTCAAATTCGCCTCATCCAGCTGGTTAAACTGGAATTTCAAATAATCCTCCTCCTGCTCGGCTTCCCGTGCCTGCCGCTTCACCTGTTCCAACTCCGAGAGCAACGACTGACGGGATGCATATTTCATCCTGTACTCTTTCAACAAAGACTGATTGCCGCAAAAAGCATCCAGAATCTCCAATTGATATTCCGGCTGCCCAATCAACAAAGACTGGTGCTGGGAATGCACGTCAATCAAGAAACTCCCGAATTCCTTCAAAACCTTATTATTCACGGGCGTATCATTGATAAACGAACGGGACTTTCCGTCCGCGTTCAATTCCCGGCGTACCACCACCTCGTCATCATAATCCAAGTCATTATCCTCGAACCACTGCCGCAAATGATACCCCGCGACATCATACGTGATTTCCACGATACATTTCTTGTCCTTATCCATGATAGCCGAAGCATCGGCTCGCTGTCCGAGAGTCAACCCAATAGCCCCCAACAAAATAGATTTCCCGGCACCTGTTTCCCCCGTGATAATCGTAAACCCTTTCTCCAACTCCAGATCCGTCTTGTCAATCAGAGCGTAATTTACTATATGTATATGTCGTATCATCTTTAATCCTTTACTGCATAATCCGTGCGAAAGTAACGAATAATTTTCAATTATCAATTTCCAATTTTCAATTAAATTCGTACTTTTGTGCCCGATATAACAATAGTTCTTTATAAAATGACAAGCAGAAGATTAATTAGAATTAAAGTTTTACAGCTTTTATATTCTTACACGAAGAAAGAGGGAGTGACAATCACGGAAGTGGAACGGGATTTGTTCAAGAGTATTACAAAGAGTACAGACTTGTATTACCACGTCTTCCTTCTGATTACAGAGATCCAACGTCACGCGTTTCTAAAAATAGATGCCGCCCGCAATCGAAAGCTTGCATCCCACAAGGACTTAAACCCGAACACCCGGTTCATTGATAACCCGGTAATCAACCAAATAGCCGAAAACCGGAAATTCAAAACATACGTTTCAACCAATCTCGTTTCATTAAACGAGTGTCAAGACGTGGTAGTTTCCTTACACAACAAACTGGTAGAAACCGACTTCTTTAACCTGTACATGAACAAACCGACCGTTACTTATGACGACCACAAGCAACTCGTGTTGGACATGATTTCAGAACTTATTGCCGTTGACGAAGACTTCGAGCAGGCAATGGAAGAGAAAAACATCTTCTGGAACGACGATTTCGAACTGGTGTTAAGCATCGTCTACAAGACAGTTAAAAACATGAGAGAAAGTTATTCGGAAAACACCGTTTTCTTTATCTCGTTATATAATGAAGAAGAAGACTTGGATTTTGCCAAAACCCTGTTCCGGAAGTCTATCCTCGACATGAAAGAGAACATGGAAATCATCGATCAGTTTACCGCCAACTGGGAATTAGACCGTATTTCCGAAATGGATAAATTGATCATGGACATCGCCATCGCCGAGTTAAAATATTTCCCGTCTATCCCGGTAAAAGTTACTCTGGACGAGTTTATTGAAATATCCAAAAACTACTGTTCGCCCAAAAGTAGCAGTTTCATCAACGGGGTACTGGATAAAGTAGTTATCTTGCTCAAAGAGAAAAATCAAATCAAAAAGATTGGTAGAGGATTAATGGAATAAACAAGAAGCTATCCGGATAATACCACGACTAGGGCAAACGCGTCAAAACGCTTTTTGCCCTTAGGTTTATTAAATTACGGGTACGCATAATACGTACCGCATACAAGAGGCATTTTTCTACGCCTTTCGTTATTCTACCGGGCTAAAATTGTTTTATTTTAAACCAGTGCCTTTCGCTATTTTAAAGCGGACAACTTTTTTCTCCGGAATCGTCATAATTTTCTTTGTTGCAACATTATAGCCATTGCGAGCATCATATTTTTTTATGGAAAACTTTCCAAAATTCAACATGGATACAGCCTCATCATTTCTAAGACTCTCTAAAATTGTTTCAAGAATTGACGATACAACTATTCCTGCTGTTTTCTGTGACACTCCGCTCTTTTTAGCCGCAATCCTAATTAATTCATGTTTGTTCATATTATCCTCACTTTTTATTATTTCATTTTGCAAACTTAAATATTAAAAAAGAAAAAACAAACGATTTTGTTCAATATACCCCTAAATAGTGGTCAATACTAAAACCAACCACGTGTTCATACCGAAAATCTAAATCATATTATTTCACGCCAAATTAATAAAGGGTGACCAAAATCACCCTTTACATTCTAAACTAAACTAACCAAACTTTTGTATCACTACAATAGTCAACTCATACGCTATATTAGCACTGTAAATATAGTCCATAAATATTAAAAAAACAACTATTTCCTAATATTTACTTGAAAATTCTTTCGCCTTGTATTTTTTAATATAAGCCAGGGCTTCTTCAACATCATTCACGACCGTGTACAAACCATCGTAAGCATTTGATACAAAACCTTCTTTTCGAATATTATTGATAAACAAAAAAAAGTATTCATAGAAATCATTCGTGTTAATAAAGACAATCGGCTTGTTGTGAACACCTAATTGTTTCAAGGTAATTACCTCCGTGATTTCTTCCAAAGTACCCCATCCGCCGGGCAAAGCGATAAACGCGTCGGCTTGCTCCCGCATCATACTTTTCCGTTCTTTCATATCGGGAGCAACTATCAATTCCGTTATCCCTTGAGCCGACACGCCGCGGTCAACGATACATCGCGGAATAATTCCCGTTACCTTCCCTCCTGCTTTCTTCGCCGCGTCCGAAACCTCCCGCATCAACCCGCAATTCGTCCCGCCATACAGCAACTCCCAGCCATTCTTCACGATCTCCTCCCCCAATTCGGCCGCCGCCTCGAAATACACGCTCTCCATCTTTTCAGAAGAAGCACAAAACACACAAACTCTCATAAAACCAGATATATAGAAATCAAATACTAAAATTACAGGTTGCAGGACAGTCACAAACCTGTAACCTGTCAACCTGCAACCTGTAACATTGACACCCTAGGCGTCAATATTCGCGTACGTGGCGTTCTGCTCGATAAATTGTCTACGAGGCGGCACGTCATCTCCCATAAGCATGGAGAAAATACGATCCGCTTCAGCAGCATTCTCTATCGTCACCTGACGCAGGATTCGCGCTTCAGGCGACATAGTCGTATCCCATAGCTGTTCCGCGGTCATCTCACCCAAACCTTTGTAGCGCTGGATATGCAAACTGCTCTCCTTTCCGCCTCCCATTTCTTGAATCAACTGCAAACGTTGCTCGTCCGTCCAGCAATAACGTTGCTCTTTTCCTTTCTTCACGGAGAAAAGAGGTGGGGTAGCGATATATAGATAACCACTTTCGATCACGGGTTTCATATAGCGGAAGAACAAAGTCATAATCAAAGTAGCGATATGCGCCCCGTCGACGTCGGCATCCGCCATGATCACGATCTTGTGGTAACGCAATTTCTCGAGATTCACGGCCTTGCTGTCCTCTGCCGTACCGATCGTGATACCCAACGCTTGGAATATAATTTTAATTTCGTCACTCTCCCATACCCGATGAGCCAACGCTTTCTCCACGTTCAGTATCTTACCGCGCAAAGGCAGGATAGCTTGAAATTTACGGTCACGTCCTTGTTTTGCCGTACCCCCTGCAGAATCTCCCTCGACGAGGAATATCTCGCAGTTCTCCGGGTTATTATCCGAACAGTCCGCCAGTTTACCGGGAAGCCCGGAACCGGAAAGTACCGTTTTCCGCTGTACCAGCTCACGTGCCTTGCGAGCCGCGTGACGGGCTTGTGCAGCGAGAATCACCTTGTCCACGATCGAACGGGCATCTTTCGGGTGCTCTTCCAGATAATTGGCCAGAGCCGTACTTACCGCTTGAGCCACCGCCGTACCCACTTCCGTGTTACCCAACTTGGTTTTTGTCTGTCCCTCGAATTGCGGTTCAGCCACTTTCACGGAAATAATGGCAGTCAGACCTTCACGGAAGTCATCCCCGTTAATATCAAACTTCAATTTACTCAACGCGCCGGAATTGTCGGCATACGTCTTCAACGTCTGCATGATTCCCCTGCGGAAGCCGGCAAGGTGAGTACCACCCTCCATCGTGTTGATATTATTCACGTAAGAGAACACGTTTTCCTTGAACTCCGTGTTATAATGCATAGCCACCTCGATCGGGATACCGTTTTTCTCGGTCGTGATATGAATGGTTTCGTCAATCAGTTTTTCACGATTGGCATCCAGATATTCCACGAACTCGCTCAATCCTTTTTCGGAATAGAAAATTTCGGATTTAAACTCGTTCGTGTCGGGATCAATCACCCGTTTATCCGTCAAAGACAAACGAATACCCCGGTTCAAATAAGCCAATTCCCGCAAACGGGCGGCCAATATATCATATTTATATTCCGTTACATAAAAGATCGAATCATCCGGCTTGAAAGTAATCGTCGTACCGGTACGATCGGTTTCACCGATAATCTTCACGTCTTCCAAAGGCACACCTTTGGAATATTCTTGAAACCAGATACTCCCTTCCCGGTAAATCGTGGCGGTTAATTTGATAGAAAGAGCGTTCACACAAGACACACCCACGCCATGTAAACCACCGGAAACCTTGTAAGATCCTTTATCGAACTTACCCCCGGCGTGCAAAATCGTCAACACGACCTCAAGCGCAGAACGATTCTCTTTCTGGTTCATTCCCGTGGGAATACCGCGACCGTCATCACTAACTGTTATCGAGTCATCCTCGTTAATCGTTACTTCGATATTTTTACAATAACCGGCTAACGCCTCGTCTATCGAGTTGTCAACCACCTCATACACCAAATGATGCAACCCCTTCGTGTTCACATCACCAATATACATGGAAGGACGCATACGCACGGCCTCCAACCCCTCCAACACCTGAATACTGTCAGCCGAATACTCGTTATTCATCGGCTCTAATTCTTCATTCATGTTCTGCTCTATTTCTTCACTCATATTTAATGGTTTTCTATATTTTCAAATATCTCTAAATCCCTCTCCGTCAAGCTTTCCATTGTGTTTCCACAAAACGTACAAATATAGTAAAAATATGCCGGAATATCGAACTTTTAACGAGATATTTTCACCCTTTAAACCAACTTTCCCAAACTCGTGACTCACCTCTTTTCAAGTGAGAACATCGCCGCATATTTACTTTCCGTTTTCCGTGCATTAACCGTATTTAACAGTGAGATAACAGTATAATAATATAAATATTCAATGTATTAAATTAGTAGTTTCTTTATATCATCTCCTATTCAACTCCTATTCATCTCCCATTTAATTCCTATTCCAAAGGGATAAAAATAGTATTTTAATAGGGAATGAATATGATTTAATACATATTTGATATATCTTAGATACATATATTATATTAATAATATATAGGTTATCCACGGGTTATACCGGGATAATAGTACAATAAGACCACCATAGACTAGCCATGATGGTCAAAAAAACATTCCGAATTTATAGATTTTTTGTTCTGTCCTTACCGGGAAAATGAAACATATTCCAAACTTATCACCCGCGTAACATTCGGATAATCCCGTCGGTATTGTTCTGTAAAATCCTCTCCCATCCACGCTTGGACAGGTCCTAAGTCTCTTGCAACAGACTTACCCTCGAACAATTCATCCCCGTGAATCATTTTACCCGCTTCGGATTCGCCTCCTTCCGGTAGTCCTTTTACAGGCAACTCGTACACGTGTGTCACGCCATTGTATTCAAACGTCAATCGTTCCGGCTTCACATTCCTATCCCACACGAATGTCCCCGGGTAACTCTCATCGTTTGACGTCCCCGGGTAAACGACAAGTTTTCCTTCATATCGCGTAGAACTCCATTTCTCCTGCATCAATCCATATCGTCCGCCCTCTGAAACCGGAAACTTCGCCCGCAATTCTTCCTCGAGCATCTCTTTTACATCCGCGTCCTCCGTTTCCACGTAAACGGCAACACGCTTGACCTCCAAGGCTCGTTTTTTTGCTTCCACGTGAAGCGGAAGCTTTATTTGTTCCCCGGCACGATCCGCCAACGTAATTTCCGTATCGCCCAGACGATAAGCCCGAACTTCCATCACATCCTTATCAACACTGACATCAGCGATCTCTTTATTCCCGGAAACCACCGAATATTCGCCGTCACCGCCACTTACCCGAATCCAACTTTCCCCGACACTAACATTCACTTCCGTCAATGTATTCACACCGGATGGATCCAAAATCTTCAACGATTCATCCTTATCGTCACTACATGATGTAAATACAAACACCAAATTCAATAAAACAGGTAAACAAACGCCTGCAATTCTCATAACTTCCGATTTAAACCGTCCGGTAAATTCTTGAAATATTGTTCCAAACGAATAAACTGATCTTTTATCAACGAGTAATCCATCCCCTCGACCTTTTTCCGGTACATGGAGAAAAGTTCCAATGTCCTACGCCTGTCCCTCGTCTTGATATAATGCAGGCATATCCCGTGCAGAATGCGCTCACCTGTCCATACCGACAAAGCCGGACAACCGGACACGTTATATATATCCAATACCTTCTCCAACTTCTCGTAATCGTTCATCTCCTTGAAAAAAGACAAACCCACGCTCTCGAATTCAACGATCCATTTCTGCACGATAGAATCGAGTTTGGCGATTCTCATTTCAAACCACGGCTTATCTTCCAACGGAATCCCCAGATATTTATACGCCCATCCCACGTCGAGCACACCACAAGTCGGCATACATCCCGACTCTAAAGTTGCCTCGCTAAACAAACGGGAAACTTTCTTGCTCGTCACAAAATACTCTGTTCGCAATGATACATGATCGTCACCCCAATCCGTGAAACGCAGATTGCACTCGTTTTTCCATTCCCTGTTCTCGTGAACAAACGAGTTCTTTGACCTTAGAAAATGGTAACCGTGCTTTTCCATGGTAGGAAGGATATCCTCTATAAAAAGTTCCTTAATACCCTCGATCTTAATTTTCATGTGCATATGCTAACCCCTATTTATTGCCAGATCCGTAATTCATTATCAAGTACAAAGAGAATAAAATTTTCTTTATTTTACTACATAAAAGATTATAAAGTTTACAAAGTTTATTTTTTCTCCACGATTAATTCTGCCACGAAGCGACTTTCTTCATCAACCGGAGTCAGATTGATATACCCTGAAACGACCTTCCCGTGATGAATTTCCAACGGAAACATTTTCCGTCGCTCTTCTGCGGAACCGCGGATTTCTCCCGCCTTGGCTGAAAAACGAATACAGAAACGACCTTCCGCTCCCTCCGCCAAATGCCGTTGTAACTGTAAAGCGACAATCCCCATGTTGTAGCGTAAATTGATTTCCACGCATGGCTGTACCCGGTATCGTCCCTCTTCGTCTTGATAAATCATCATATCCACGCCCAAATATCCCGTGTATATCCCTCGATACTGTTCGAGCAAGGCTTCCGTCAAAAGTTCCCGGACACGTTCCAATACCTCCTCGTCCGCGTAAGCCGATATCATGCCCCGCAATCGGCTTTCCGACGCGACGACATTTCCCTCGTATTCCCCCCGCTTACCGGTTTTAAACACGGAAAATCCTAAATATTGCAATTGAAAATCATTATCCATCTTGAACTCCATGGCGAAATCAAGTATTCGATTCAAACGCTTCTCGACCATCACGAATCCTTGCTTATGCAACATTCCGGAAACAATCTCTTCTTCTTTCTTCGTGAACTCTCCCCGCGGTATAAATAATATACCTTTCCCGGAAGACGACCATGGTGCCTTCACCACTACACTTTCCTCGCCGGTGATCTCCCGAATGGCATCCAAGGAAGAACATTGCCGGGGTACGACCGTCGCTTCGACCAACGGTAACCGTTGCCGGATAAACTCCAAACATTCGCGAGCCCTTTGCCTGCTATACAACTCCCGTCGTTCATCGTTCCATTCCGCCATAACACCTTGCCGGAATCGCTCACCGCAACGGGTTTTCAACTCGCCCAGTAAATTATGTACCCTAGGACTCCACCCCCACGGGCGAACTTCCCGGAAAGACAATAAACACGCTCTATCCCAAAGAATCGGCTTGCACGTCAAACCGAATACTTCCCGTCTTCTCTCCAAGAAATCATATCCCGGTAGCCGGGATACCAGAACATAATCCTCTTCCCCCGTCAAATACGCCATCAAAAAAGAAAGATTATCCGCCATCACAGCGATATTCGCTTTCGGCGTGTAACCATTGGTGCCGTTAGCAACAGAAATCTCGTTATCCGGATTAAACAGGTACAGATCTTGCATATATTCCAAAATTTATAGCAAAAATAATACTTTCGGATGAATATAGAAAGGACGTAGAGTTTATAAAGTTTATAAGGTTTATAAGGTTCATAAAGTTCATTGACCCTGCGGGCGCTTTGCCCACGGCAGCTCACGCTGCCGTTAAGCTTTGTCCGAAGGACACCCGTGACTTTATAAACTTTATGAACTTTATGAACTTTATAAACCTCATAGACTCTATCTGTCTTTATTCTAGCTCAATACCCCCTTCCATAAAGCCCTAAAAGCAATCATTTATTTATAAGAAATTGAAAGTTTGGCATACAAATTGACTATATGCATTTGTTAATTTTAAACATTATAATATCTATTATCGGATTATTATTTTAACGAGAAAACCTTTTATTGTAACTAATTGTTGATAAAAATGTGAAACCTTCTTGTTAAGAAAACCGTAAAGTATGGGTGTTGAAATTAGAATAATTGCATTATTAAACATTAAAATAAAGAAAAGAGATGATTTTACAATTAGCTTTCGTTTTAACGGCAATCATCATCGGAGCGCGTCTAGGCGGTGTCGGGTTGGGTGTTATGGGCGGAATCGGGCTGGGGATTTTAACATTCGTGTTCGGACTGCAACCAACAGCCCCTCCTATTGATGTCATGCTCATGATCGTGGCGGTAATATCAGCCGCGGCCGCCATGCAAGCCGCCGGAGGACTCGATTTAATGGTTAAGGTCGCCGAACGCTTACTCAGAAAGAACCCCGCGCACGTGACGATTTTAAGTCCGCTCGTGACTTACGCCTTTACATTCATCGCCGGAACAGGACACGTGGCTTACTCCGTGCTCCCGGTTATCGCCGAGGTCGCGACAGAAACGAAAATCCGACCGGAACGTCCGCTCGGGATTGCAGTCATCGCGTCACAACAGGCTATCACGGCAAGTCCTATCTCGGCTGCCACGGTTGCCCTACTCGGGCTATTAGCCGGTTTCGATATTACGTTGTTCGATATTCTGAAAATCACGATTCCCGCCACCTTGATCGGCGTGCTTGTAGGGGCATTCTTCTCCATGCGGGTGGGTAAAGAGCTTGTTGATGACCCGGAATACCAAAAACGTTTGAAAGAAGGTGTATTCAACGATAAGAAATACGAGTTGAAGGACGTGGCCAACAAAAAGAAGGCAAGTCTATCCGTTCTCGTGTTTATCCTCGCTACCGTATTTATCGTGCTTTTCGGTTCATTCGACAACTTACGCCCTTCCTTCATGATTGACGGGAACCAAGTATTACTGGATATGCCGGCAATCATCGAGATTCTGATGCTGTCTGCCGCGGCGCTTATCTTGCTGGTAACCCGCACGGACGGGTTGAAAGCCGCGCAAGGTTCCGTGTTCGGGGCAGGGATGCAAGCCGTCGTGGCAATCTTCGGTATAGCGTGGATGGGTGATACATTCCTGCAAGGCAATATGGCTGAATTGAAATCTTCCATCGAAGAAGTCGTAAGACAGATGCCGTGGTTGTTCGGTATAGCCTTGTTCGTCATGTCTATATTACTGTATAGTCAGGCTGCAACAGTCCGCGCTTTGATGCCTCTCGGGATCGCGTTGGGTATATCGCCTTATATGCTAATCGCCATGTTTCCCGCAGTAAACGGGTATTTCTTTATCCCGAACTACCCCACCGTGGTTGCCGCCATTAACTTTGACCGGACGGGTACCACCCGCATCGGGAAGTACGTGCTGAACCACTCGTTCATGATGCCCGGACTCGTTGCCACGGTTGTAGCCGTCGGGCTTGGATTGCTTTTTATTCAGATTTTCTAATAGTCTATATTATAGTAAATTTAAAACACAAGTTATGAAAATGTTTAGAAATTTAAGTTTGCTGGTAGCCTTGGTGCTATTTTCTGTTGCAACAACGTTTGCACAAAAGTTGCCTAACATACACATATTGGCAACAGGGGGTACTATCGCCGGAACAGGTGCCTCTTCTACCGGAACAAATTACACTGCCGGACAAGTAGCTATCGGGACATTGCTTTCAGCCGTTCCCGAAATTCAAAAGATTGCTAACGTAACCGGGGAACAAATCGTGAAGATTGGTTCTCAGGATATGACGGACGACGTGTGGTTGACTCTTGCCAAGACCATCAACAAATTATTGGCTAGAAAAGATATTGACGGTATCGTCATCACTCACGGAACCGACACGATGGAAGAAACGGCTTACTTCTTGAATTTGGTAGTGAAAAGCAACAAACCCGTCGTTCTTGTCGGGGCAATGCGTCCCTCTACCGCCCTCAGCGCAGACGGACCGTTGAATCTTTACAACGCCGTAGTTGTTGCCGGAGCGAAAGAATCCATCGGTAAAGGCGTACTGGTTGCCATGAACGGACTCGTTATCGGCGCGCAAAGCGTGCTTAAAATGAACACTATCGACGTGCAAACGTTCCAAGCACCGAACTCAGGGGCTCTCGGGTACATTTACAACGGTAAAGTATTCTATAACCAAGCCACGTTGAAAAAACACACCAGCCAATCCGTGTTCGACGTGACCAACTTAAACGCGCTTCCGAAAGTAGGTATCGTTTACAGCTACTCCAACATGGAAGGCGATGTTGTTAAAATGATGGCTAACAGCGGTTACAAGGGCATCATTCATGCCGGTTTGGGTAACGGTAACATTCACAAGAATGTATTCCCGGAACTGATTAGCGCGCGGAACAAAGGTATTCTTATCGTTCGTTCCACCCGTGTACCGACAGGTCCTACCACCCTTGATGCAGAAGTGGATGACAATCAATACAAGTTCATCGCTTCTCAAGAATTGAACCCCCAAAAGTCCCGTATTTTATTAATGTTAGCGTTGACGAAAACCAGTGATTGGAAACAAATCCAACAATACTTCAACGAATACTAACCAACTGAAAACAATACAGGTAGAAGGTCGTAGCCGCGTATAACGACACGACCTTCTACCATAACAAAGCAGAACATGAAAAAATTAGCCATATTAATAGTCGTTATGGGGTTCGGCGCGAGTGCATTCGCGCAAAGCTCTCCCAAGGAAAAAACACTTTTTGAACGAGTAAGCAATGTCGAGAAAAAAATCGACTGGTTCAACTTCTACCTGAATATGCAAGGGTCATTCGATGCCAGCTTCAATTATGACAGGAACGGATTGAGCGAAGCAGCTTTCAAGATGCGTCAATTCCGTATCGAGGCAAAAGGTAACATTACCCCGTGGTTGTCCTATCGCTGGCGGCAACGTTTGAACCGCGGTAATAACGGTAGCGGTACGATTGACAATATGCCGACCTCTATCGATATTGCCGGTATCGGGGTAAAACTAAACGACCAATTCTCTTTCTTCGCAGGAAAACAATGTGCCGCTTACGGGGGTATTGAATTTGACCTTAATCCTATTGAAATCTACGAGTATAGCGACATGATCGAGAACATGAGCAATTTCATGACCGGATTGAACATCGCTTACCAAGTTGATGATAATCATCAGATACAATTCCAAATTTTGGATAGCCGTAATAATTCATTTGAAGATACTTACGGAAAGAACCTTGAAGACGGAAGAGCCCCGTTACTTTATACCATAAACTGGAACGGTAGTTTATTCGACGGTTTCTACAAAACCCGTTGGTCTGCATCCATTATGTCCGAAGCAAAAGACAAACAAATGTATTACTACGCGTTAGGTAACGATTTTACCTTCTCCAAGAAAGTAAACGCATTCGTGGATTTCATGTATTCCGACGAGGACATTGACCGCAAAGGTATCATGACCGGTATCGTGGGACTAGAAGATGAACACAACGCTTTCAATGCCAAATACATGTCATTGGTAGCCAAGGTAAACTATCGTTTCTTACCGAAATGGAACGTTTTCATGAAAGGAATGTATGAAACCGCATCTATCTTCAAAGCTACCGAAAATGTAGAAAAAGGTAAATACCGCACCTCATACGGTTACTTGGCAGGTGTTGAATTCTACCCGATGGAATCCAATTTGCACTTCTTCTGTACTTTCGTGGGACGTAGCTACAATTTCACCGATCGCGCTAAAGTACTCGGTAAAAATAACTACAACACGCAAAGAGTAGAAGTCGGGTTTATTTATCAATTACCGATGTTCTAATACTTTAGTTTATAAAAAACAAGGAGGTGTGTCTGTGACATACCTCTTTTTTTATCCCCTTACCTTCACTTTATTTTGAAATTATTAAAATGGTATTACTTTTGCGGAGAAATTAACGAGTGAAACCAACATTTCAAATTAAATACATATGAAAAGGACTAATTTATTCACCATTTTAGCATTGAGCGGAAGTATCATTCTTTCCGGATGCGCTTCCATGAGTAACACGGGTAAAGGTGCGGCCATCGGTGCCGGTGGCGGTGCGGCACTTGGCGCAGGCATCGGTGCCTTGGTAGGTAAAGGCAAAGGTGCGGCTATCGGTGCAGCCATCGGCGGTGCAGTGGGAGCCGGAACGGGAGCCTTGATCGGGAAGAAGATGGACAAGCAAAAGAAAGAACTGGAAGCTATCGAAGGAGCAAAAGTAGAAACAGTTACCGATGCCAATGACTTGCAAGCGATCAAGGTAACTTTCGACAACGGTATTCTTTTTGCCACTAATTCCAGCCAATTAAGCAATTCATCCCGCGATGCTTTGACGAAATTCGCCAATTCACTCAAAAATTCTCCAGACACGGATGTTACAATCTACGGGCACACGGACAACACGGGTACCCGTGAAGTAAACGAAAGAATATCCAAACAACGCGCGGACGCGGTAGCCAACTTCCTCGTGGGCAACGGTATTTCTCGCGCCCGTATCACAACCGAGGGACTTGCGTTTGACCAACCCGTCGCGGACAACAGTACAGCCGAGGGACGCGCGCAAAACCGCCGGGTGGAAATATACATCACGGCTAACGCCAACATGATTAAACAAGCAGAAGCAGGAACATTACAATAGAAAACTAAAAGATAAAAGTTAAAAACTAAAAGTTTGAGATAGCTTGAGGCTACTTCCCAACTTTTAGTTTTTATAAATCCTCACCACCTTTACCTCGTCTTTTCCTTCATCACAACGGTCTATCCACTCCCCGTCCGTGCCGACTATTCCCGAATCCCCGGCATAATACAATCCATTCGAGTCTGTACCCGCGCAATTTACTCCTATCACGTGAGCTTTATTTTCTTTAGCCCTTTCCCGCAACAGTTTCTGCCAGTCTTCCCGACGGGAAGCCGGCCAATTCGCCACGTATACCGCCACGTCGTACCCCGTCGTGTTCCGGCTCCATTCAGCGAATCGTAAGTCATAACAAATATAAGTGGCTATCTTGAATCCCTTGTAATCAAAAATAAGTTGCCCTTCTCCCGGCGAGAAAGCTCCTTTTTTAAAACAGTTGTGCTTGTCGTAATACAAACACTTCCCGTCCGGGAAAGCCGCAATCAACCGATTGTAATACCGATCGCCTTCCGCGAATATCGTCGAACCCATCACCACCGCTTTTTTATTTACCGCCCACTCTTTCAACTTTTCACGTATATCCCCGTACCGGGCGGCAATCTCAGCTTTCTTATCCCCGCCTCCTTTCTTCATCTCGCAACCCGATGCAAACAACTCCGGGAACACAATTACGTCCGCCTCGCCACATCTCTCCACCCTCTCCCCGAACGCTTTCAGGTTTCCGTCCACATCACCCCATTGCAAGTGTGCTTGAATAAGGGCAACCCGTAAGGATTGCCCTCTCTCTGTTCCGGCGTACCCGGATACAACAAAAAACAACACACACATGAAAATCGTCAGTCGCATCATATCTTTAAATCATGAAAAGGCTTTCGCGAGTCCGCCTTTTCCGATAATTTCACTAAATTCCTTGTCCATTCTCGGGAGTGGGTATTCTCTGTCATTCAAATACGCCACCCGATTCTCCCAGTCGAATTTCAATGATTCACCGGAAGTATAGGCATCCGCGATAGCCCAGTCTACCAGAATCAGCAAACCGTGATTAATCGCCATACGATAGAAATCATGGTTTACCGATTTCACGATAACCAATTTCACCCCGACAGCCACCAACCCAGTGGCGGCGTGTTTCACCAACGGTCCGCGACCGAAGTTCTCCCCGGCTATGATAATATCACCCGGTTTCGCGTCCGTGGCAAAATTCTTATCCAACCCGGCGAACAGGTAAGGCTTGATCTCCTCCACCTGTTCCAGTGTCAAACGGTACATCAATTTCTCCGCGAAAATCTGGTTACTCGAGATATTATCCACGTCCGCATAATTCCATACCCCGTTCACCCTACGATAATCATAGCCGCCCAACATCACCGGCTCAACGGGTTTTACCTCGTATTTATAACGCGCTCCCTCGAAATGAATCACCGACGAGAGCTCCCCGCGCAAAGCGGTCATGGCAATCGTGGCGGGAGAAGCAATATATTTCTCAACACCGGAGGCATTCGCACCCCCGATATACATGCTGTTCGCCGTCGATATCAAACGACTGTTCCCTGCCGAGGCAACGTGTCCGACACCGAGGCACGGTCCGCAACTCGAACCCAATACCATCGCGCCCGAGTGTACGATCTTGTCAATAATGCCTTCCTCTACCGCTTTCAAATAAATATCCCTTGAAGCGGGTACCACGAACAACTGGAAGCCGTCAGCGATACGCCTCCCGTCGAGAATCATCGACACCAATCTTAAATCTTCCAAACGTCCCGACGCACAAGCCCCGATCAATCCCTGTTGTATTTTTAAACCTTCAAATTCATCCACGCTTCGAATCTCTCCTTTTCGGGTATTGAATATCAAAGGAAAGACTTTCGCCAAATCAATTTCTATCGAATGGTCGTACACGGCTCCCTCGTCAGCCCAAACACCTCTCACGGCAGGCTCGTTGAAATAATCCGCCAGCGTGTCATCCGGTGGGAACGCGGCACTCACCACGCCCATTTCGGTAGACATATTGGCTATCGTCATACGGTCATCTATCGTCAACGACTCCACGCCCTCGCCGTGATATTCTATCGCCTGCCCGTTCACGTCAAGTTCCCCGAGTACACCTTTAATCCACAGTGCCAAGTCCTTCGCCAGAACACCTTCCGGCAAGCGGTTTTTCAACACGATCTTTACTGTTTCCGGAACCCGGAACCACATTTTTCCCGTCTTCCACAATACCGCAGTTTCAGTTTTGTTGATTCCCAAGGCAAACGCGTTGAAAGCTCCCGCTGTTGCCGTGTGTGAATCACTTCCCACCACCAGCATGCCCGGTCGCACCAGCTCCGCCAATATCTGGTGACTGATCCCGCTATCGCAATCGTAGAAATGTTCAATTCCCTGTTCCTCCACGAAATCCCGTATCGAGTTATACTCGAACGACAACTCGTGCATCAGCCCGGAGGCTTTCCCGTCCAGCACGATTACCACCCGCGACGGGTCGTGTACCTTCGTCCCGTGAATCCGCTCGAAAAGGAATCTGACCCTTGCCGAATTATCATGACTCATCACGTAATCCGGTTCCCGAATCACAACACTTCCTTTTTCCGCGTTTAATATTTTCTCTACAAATGTACGCAACATCGTCTTCGCTTTTAGTTTACCCTTTTATTTGATTTATGATTTCTTGATTTATGATTGAATGGTTATTTTAATCTAAAATCGTAAATCATAAATCACAGAATCGATTCGCTTCTTTCACCACCGCCTCTATCTTCTCCACGTCGCTGTAATACTGCTCGTATTCCGGCAATCCCGGTACTCCACCCATTGACACGTCCGGGTTACGGTACACCATCCGGCTATCCCTGCCGCTCTTGCCGCTCAAATGCACGGCATCCACCCCCGCGTCCAGTAACGAACGTGTATTCGCAGCGTTCACCCCGCTTCCCGCCATGACCTGTACGCGTCCGGCTGCCCGTTTGGTCAATGCTCTTATTTGCTCCAGTCCTTCCGCCACCGTGTTATGCCCTCCCGAGGTCAACACACGATAACATCCTGCCCGAATCACGTCTTCCAAAGCCTCGTTCAAATCCCGCGTCATGTCTATCGCCCGGTGGAAAGTAACTTTCAACGGGGCGGCAAGCTCCACCAGTTCACGGGTACGTTCCACGTCCACCGTTCCGTCAGCCTTCAAAATTCCCAGCACGACACCGTCCGCACCGCTCTCCTTCACGTGCCGTATCTCCTCTTTCATCAACTCAAATTCTTGCCCGGAATAAAGAAAGTCCCCGCCTCTCGGGCGAATCATCACGTAAAGTTCTATGGACAACAGTTTCCGTGCCATACGGATTATCCCAGCCGACGGTGTCGTCCCCCCGTCATACATCGCCGCACATAACTCTACCCGGTTAGCACCTGCCGTTTGGGCATTCATGCACGATTCCAATGAAAACGTGCAAACCTCAACCTCAATATTTCTCTTCATTTCCTTACAATCTTCTTAACGCGAAATCCGTTTCATAACACGAATATAAAGAAATAATCGACAACCTGCAAATAATTCAAGAAATTAATGCTCCTGTCAATTCGGTTATTAAAGAATTTTAGATTTATGATTTCTTGATTTATGATTGGAAAAACTAACCGAAGACAAGACTGTATTTAGCTCTTCCTCTGTTTATAAAGAGAGTACGACGGAGCCGGGAGGGAGTTCTTCACAAATCTAAAATTCCTCTATCACCGAATCGATAAATTCCATCCCGAATAGTTCCATGAAATACCGTTTCACGGCGTCTTTCACCTCTTGCATCGGCACGTCGTGTCCCAGCTCTTTAGCAATGGACGTCACCCCCTTGTCAACGAAACCGCAAGGATTGATATAATTGAAATAGTTCAAGTCCGTGTTCACGTTTAGCGCGAAACCGTGCATGGTCACGTAACGGGAGCACTTTATCCCGATGGCACATATCTTACGGGCACGGGGCGTACCCGTGTCAATCCACACGCCCGTGGCTCCCGCCAGCCGTTCCCCGCAGATACCGTATTCCCCGATGACACGAATCACGACCTCTTCCAGACGCTCCACGTAGTCTTTCACCCCCACCCCGAAATTAGCCATGTCCACGATCGGGTACACGACCAATTGTCCCGGTCCGTGATACGTGATGTCGCCGCCCCGGTTTACCTTCACGAACTCGGCATGCGCCGCCTGCAACTGTATCGCGCCGATCAGCATATTCGCCTCGTTTCCGCTTTTCCCAAGCGTGTACACGTGGTTATGCTCCACGAAAAGCAAATAGTTTTCCGTTTCCTCCCCTCGCAACTTCGCGGCAATCACCCGCTCGTGCAATTCTTCCTGCTTCTCCCATACCGGCATGTAACTTGCCGTACCCAAGTCAAGAAACTTTGTCTTTTTCATGTTTAGTTTATAAGGTTTATAAAGTTTATAAGGTTCATAAAGTTCATGGTATCTTAATAGACTTTATGAACTTTATAAACCTTATGAACTTGATGAACTCATTTTACATGCTTCTCCGCGTGATAGCTCGACCGCACCAACGGACCGCTCTCCACGTGGCGGAATCCCTTTTCCAGCCCGATACGCCCGTACTCCTCGAAAGTCTCCGGGGTCACGTACTCTTTCACTTCCAAGTTCGCGGATGTCGGCTGGAGGTATTGCCCGATGGTCATCACCTTGCATCCCGCGGCACGCAAATCGTCCATCGTCTGTAATATCTCCTCCCGCGTCTCTCCCAGTCCCAGCATAATACCCGACTTGGACACGATTCCCGACTCGCTCACCTGCCGGATCACTTCCAGCGAGATATCATATTTCGCGCGGCTCCGCACGCTATCCGACAATCGCCGCACGGTTTCCAGATTATGGGATATTACCTCCGGACGGACGTCTATCACCTGTTGCACCAGTTCCCGCCGTCCTTGAAAGTCGGGTATCAAAACTTCCATCGTCGTGTTCGGGTTCTCCCTCTTCACGGCTTCGATCACCCGCACCCAATGCCCCGCGCCCAAATCTTCGAGATCATCGCGATCCACCGAGGTTATCACGGCATGTTTCAATTCCAGCAACTTCACGGAGTTGGCTATATTCTCCGGTTCCCGCGGGTCAAGCGGAGCCGGACGCCCTGTCGCCACGTTGCAGAATTTGCACGAACGCGTACACACGTCGCCCCCGATCATGAACGTGGCAGTACCCGCTCCCCAGCATTCCCCTTGGTTCGGGCACATCCCGCTCGTACAAATCGTGTGCAAGTTATGTCCCCGCACGATGTTCAAAACTCCCGTGGACAACTGTCCCATCGGTAATTTAATTTTCAACCATTCCGGTTTACGTCTATTATTACAACAAGCCATAACGCTTCATTTTTTACAATCAAACGCGAATATACTTTTTTTTCTCCTCCCAACGCAACCTTTTTATATTTCCTGCATCTATTGAATGTGACTAAGTAATAAAAATGGGTTATAAAAAAGTGGACTCACGAAGTAGTTCCAATTTTAGGGTTAGTAGTAAATAGTG
>OGKG01000732.1_pt1 | contig 42062 bp, 38 predicted proteins | sample 1572201 | NCBI WGS metagenome assembly OGKG01 (sample SAMEA2582146, study PRJEB24529) | metagenome | biome: Human gut stool | place: China | collected 2011 | reverse complement strand
CGTCGACCTCCAGCGTGACAGGCTGGCGTGCTAACCGACTGCACCACCGGGCCAGATATTTGGTGGGAACAATAGGGCTCGAACCTATGACCTCCTGCTTGTAAGGCAGATGCTCTCCCAGCTGAGCTATGCTCCCAACGGCCACTCTGCGTTTCGTTTGCGTCTCACGCATCAGCGACATGACACATTATACACAGAAGTGCCCCGTTTGTCAAGAACAATTTTCCATTTTTCTTAAAAAACTTTTTTCAGGAAACAGCAGGGACTTTCCTGCCGTTTCCTGGAGTTTTTACAACTTATTCAGCAGATTCTGGATGTCCTCTGAGGTGAACTGATACACATGGTCACAGAACTGGCACTCCACCGGGAAGGGCTTGCCCTCGTCCCGGATCTCCGCCAGCTCCTCCTTGCCCAGGCTGATGAGGGCCTGCTCTACCCGCTCCCGGGTGCAGTAGCACTTATAGCCAACGTCCACAGTCTCCATGAAGACCACGCCCAGATCTCCGCATACCTGGCCCAGAATGTCCTCCGGGGTGAGCCCTGCCTCCAGCATAGGGGTGACCGCGCCGGCCTTACGGATGCCTGCTTCCAGCTTGTCAATGATTTCATCCGGAGCGCCAGGCAGCAGCTGGATGAGATAGCCGCCGGCAGCCTTCACCGAGTGGTCCCGGTCCACAAGGACTCCCAGGGCACAGGCTGTGGGGATCTGTTCGCTCTGGACAAAGTACGCGGTAACATCGTCTCCGATTTCCCCGGATACCAGCTCTACAGAGCCGACATAGGGCTCCTTCATCTGCAGGTCCCGGATCACTGTCAGGGTGCCGTCAGTGCCCACGGTGGCCCCTACATCCAGCTTGCCGGGATATTTCTCAACCAGAGGCACATTGGGTTCCGTCACGCAGCCCCGGACATTGCCCACAGCATCGGACACCACGGTGATGGTGCCGATGGGACCACCGCCCCGGACCTGGAGGGTCATGGAGCCGTTGTCCACCTTCTGCATATTGCCCATCATAGAGGCCGCCGTCAGGCAGCGGCCAAAGGCGGCAGTGGCATTGGGAGTGGTTTTATGGATACTGGCACCCCGCTGCACCAGGTTGGTGGAACGAAGGGCGGCCACCTTCACAAAGCCGTCCATGCTCATGCCGCGCACTAAGTAGTCTTTCATTTTACGATTCCCTTTCTCGCTTTGATATAGATCCGCTGCTCCCCTGCTTTGGGCGGCTCCAGCCGCCGGTCACCATAGACGGCGACACCGGTAAACCCCGCCTCCCGGAGCCAGCCTACCAGCTGGTCGGCAGAATAGGCGTACTCCCGGTGCTCTTCAAAGGACCGGCTCCAGAGCTTCCCATTGCGCTGGAACAGATCCATGCCGTAGGAGCAGATATTGGTTTCCTCGCTGAATTCTCCCCGCCAGACGCAGTACACACTGTCGTCCTCGTCCAGAAACACCTGGCCGTCCATGGCCCGGAGCTTTTCAGGGGTGTTTACGTCAAAAATAAAAATTCCGCCGGGATTCAGGGCCCTGTAGACCCGAAAAATGGCCTGACGGCAGTCCTCCGGCTCTGTGATGTAGTCCAGGCTATCCAGGGCGCACACGGCCAGGTCCACCCCCCGGCGCAAGCGCAGGCGCTGCAGCGGTTGGCAGATGAACATGGGCCTGTTTTCGAGCCCTGCGGTCTTCTGCTGGGCCTGGGTCAGCATATCCTCCGACAGGTCCACGCCGATGGTTTTTAGCCCCTTTTTGCACAGCAGCTCCGTCACGGAGCCGGTGCCGCAGGCCAGGTCCACCGCCGTTCTGGGGCTGACCTTCTCCCGGCGGAGAATTTCCCAGTAGAAGTCCACCAGGGCCTTGTAGTCCACATCGCTGGTCAGCCGGTCATAGCTGGATGCCAGGGCTTTATACGCGTCCATTCCATTCTCTCCTTAAAAAATCTCCCGGCACCAGAGGGCCGGGAGCACCGTAATCATCTCTTGAAAATGCTGAAAATCTCGTCGATGTCGCTGATGTCAGCGGGCTTTACAGGCTTCTGCGTTCCCGCCAGAGGTGCGCCGATGTCATCGGCGGGGGTGACGGCACCGGAAGCGGCCTTGGCGGCAGTACCCGCACCGCTGCCCTCAAAGCCGGTGGCGATAACGGTAACCCGCATCTCATCCTGGCAGGAATCGGAGCAGGTAGCGCCAAAGATGATGTTGGCATCGGGGTTAGCGGCCTCCTGCACGATCCCGGCAGCGGTCTCCACATCGTCCAGGGTCATCTCGGCGGAGCCGGTGATGTTGATCAGCACACCGGTAGCGCCGTTGATAGAGGTCTCCAGCAAGGGGCTGGAAACGGCGGCGGTAGCGGCCTGCTCGGCCTTCTCCCGGCCGGAGGCGGTGCCCACGCCCATATGGGCCCGGCCAGCGGACTTCATAACGGCGGAAACGTCCGCAAAGTCCAGGTTGATGATGACATTCTTGGAGAAGCCAACCAGCTCAGAGATAGAGGTCACAGCCTGCTTCAGCACATCATCGGCAATGCCAAAGGCGTTGGCAAAGGTGATCTTCTGGTCGGTGACGTATTTCAGCCGGTCATTTGGGATGATGATCAGGGAATCCACCTTGTCCTTCAGGTCGGCAATGCCCTGCTCGGCCTGACGCATCCGGTTGGCGCCTTCAAACTTGAAGGGCTTGGTGACCACACCTACAGTCAGGATACCGGCCTCGTGAGCCAGCTCCGCCACCACAGGGGCAGCGCCGGTGCCGGTGCCGCCGCCCATACCGGCGGTAATGAAGACCATGTCTGTCCCCTCCAGGGCCTGGGCCAGGATGGCGCGGCTCTCCTCGGCGGACTTCTTGCCCACCTCTGGCTTGGAACCGGCGCCCATACCGCCGGTAAGCTTCTCACCGATCTGGACCTTGTTCTTGCAGACCGACTTATTGAGATCCTGCTTATCTGTATTCACGGCCACAAATTCTACGCCGTTGACTCCGGACTCGATCATCCGGTTAATAACATTGTTGCCCGCGCCGCCAACGCCGATCACCTTGATCTTGACAACGCGATCCTGAATGGTTTCAGACATACTCTCGTTCCTCCTATGTATCTTTTCGCAGTTGGAGCCAGACTGCGGCTGCTGGACTTGCTGCTTCTGCTTCCGTTTCTGCATAGTTCGTAAATCGTACCTTTCTATTTTAGCTTGTAATTTTGGATTGGTCAATAGAAAATCTTTGAATTTCTGAAATTTTATCCAACTTTTGGCCCCGGAAGGGGGGCCAATGCTGAAATGGAGCTTAACTGAAGGGCGTATAAGCCACCTGGTCGGTCCAGGTATTGAAGCTCACGTCCAGAACACCGGTTTCGTAGTCACTCATCTGCAGGATGGCGTCATACATACAGGCGATCTTATAGGTCAGGTTGTTGCTGTCCCCAAGCTCCACCTGGTAGCGGCTGCCGTACCAAAGCTCAATGTTGTCCACATCGGTGACATTTACGCTGGCGGCTTCACCAACAATATCGTTGTCTTCCAAGGCCTTCAGGATCTCCTTGGCGGTATTGAGCCGCTGGGCACCGGAAATCACAATGGCTGCCACCGTAGGCATGGTGCCCGCAACCTCCTCGGTGGGGTCCGTCTGCTCTGTCTGGATCTCTGTTGCCACGCCGGTCTCTCCGATTTTGGGCGAGGACAGGGTCACACCCAAAACCTGGGTATAGTTGGAGGCCCGGGAGCCGTTGATCATCTCAGAGACCTTGGCATCGGAGTTCATCAGCCACCAGGTACCCTGTTCGTCCTTGATGGCATAGACCACATCGCTTTCCACTATCTCAATATTAACCGTATCCGGGAGTTTTATTCCAATTCTTACATCTTTTACATAGGGGCAGTTGGCCAATATCTGACTCACGGCCTTGGCCCGGCTGAAGGTCAGCAGGTTATCTCCCTTGGAGATGCCAGAGTTTTCCACAATGGTCCAGGGCTGGTAGGTCTCCGCTCCGGACACCGTGATCCGGCCCACCTTGAAAAAGACGGACAGGCCGATCATCATGGCGATGACCACAGACAGGACGGAAATCAGCTGGACAATGAGCTTGTCCCGGTTGAAGGCTGCGGGCTGGGTGTAGATGACTGCGGGCGTGTTGAAGCGGTTTTGCCTCCGGCGGCGCTTTTCCGCCTCTGCCTCCCGGCGGGCCTGGCGCTGCTTGGCAATGTCTGATTCTTCGGCAAAGCTGTCCTTGTTGTAGCGGACCCGCTCGAACCACACAAGCACCGGGTTCCGGTTGGAGAAGAAGGTCCGCAGCTTATCGGACCGCTGGGCTTTCCGACGCTGCCCTGCCCGCCGGTAGGGCTGATAGCCGGAGTCCCCGGTATTTCGTTGGGGTTTCTTGCCGGCGGCACTTTGAGGCTTCCGGGGTGGGCGGTTTTGCCGGGCTTCGGCCGGGGCTTTTCTGGCCGACTCCTCAGAAGACTTTCTGGGGGGCTGTCTGCGCTGACCCTCTGCGGTTCCGGCAGGACGCTGTTGCTGCGGCTGGGGTGGGCGGCGTCTTGGGGCAGTCTCCCCTTCTTTTCTCGGAGTCTTTCCCGGCATGTTTTCCGCCTGCTGGCGGGGCACAGGACGCCTTGGGCGGCCTCCGGCGCTGACTCCATCCATTTGTGGGGCGTGGGGCCTGACTTCCGACTGCCGCTCCGGCGGCGTTTTCTTTTCGTTCGTATCCATGGTGTGTTCCTCCTGAGGGGTTACCGCTTCCCGGCCAGCTCCTCTACAATGTCGCAGATGCGCTGGGTGGAGTCAAGGCGCACCATGCTCCGAAGGGTCTTGCTCATATTCTCCCGGCGCTCTTTATCCGCCAGCAGGGACTGAATTTCCGCCATGACCTTTTCGGCGGTGCAGTCCTTTTCCAGGATGGTCACGGCGGCATTCTTGTCGGAAAGGACTCTTGCATTCCGCTCCTGGTGGTTATTGGTCACATTGGGGGACGGAATCAGGATGCTTGGCGTACCGGAGGCAGCGATCTCGTTGCAGGTGGCCGCACCGGACCGGCTGATGACCACATCCGCCGCCGCCATCTCCAAAGGCATATCGTAGATGTACTCCCGCATGTCGATGGCCGGGGTGTGGGGCAGATCTAAGCCGTCCTTCCGGAGCAGCTCCGGCATCCATTCCCAGCCAAAGCCGCCGGTGGCATGGATGTGGTGGAAGGGATAGCCTGCCTCCTTTTCCATGCACATAAGCTCCGCTACCATTTCGTTCATATGCTTGGCTCCCAGGCTGCCGAAGGCGGAAAGGACCACAAAGTCTTCCTCACCCAGCCCGAGCTGCTGCCGGGCGCTCTTTTTATCGGCGTAGATGAAGCCCTGCTGCAGAGGCATACCAACAACCTCTACCTTGCCGGGGTCATTGTAGTAGCCTACGCTTTCCTCAAAGGCCACCAGCACCCGGGACGCACGCTTCGCCACCATCTTGGTCGTGACACCGGGAACGGCGTTGCTCTCATGAACACAGGTGGGGATACCCAGCTTGCTTCCGGCGTAAAGGGCCGGAAAGCTGGCATAGCCGCCGGTACCAACGATCACATCGGGCCGGAATTCCCGAAAGATCTCCTTGCAGGACTTGACTGCCTGTAAAACGCACTGAACAGCGTGGATATTCTGTTTGATCCCCTTGGGATTCAGCTTCCGGCTCAGACCGGAGCCGGGAAGGGTCTTCAGCTCAAAGCCCGCCTGGGGCACCAGCTTCTCCTCCATGTGGCCCTTGGCCCCGATAAACAGGACCTTGCAGTCCGGATACCGCCGCCGCATCTCATTGGCCACGGCAATGGCTGGATTGATATGTCCGGCGGTACCGCCGCAGGTAAATACCAGATTCAATTCTGTTTTCCTCCTGATGATAAGCGTCTGGAAACCAGTCCGCTGTCTTTCTGTCGGGATATACTCAACACAATGCCCATCTCCCCCAGATTCACTGCCAAGGCCGTTCCTCCGTAAGAGAAGAAGGGCAGGGCAATGCCGGTAGAAGGGAGCAGGTTTGTGACGACACACAAATTTAAAATAGTCTGCACCGCAATGAGGCTTGTGAGTCCCGCCGCCAGTGCCGACGAGAACCGGTCTGAGGCAAGTCTCGCGATCCGGTAGCCTCTGGTGATCAGCGCCGCGAACAGCGCCATAAGGGCCAGGGCTCCCAATAAGCCCAGCTCCTCGCAAAAAATGGCAAAAATGTAATCGTTATACTGAAAGGGCAGATACAGATATTTTTGTCTGCTCTTTCCAAAGCCCAGCCCCAGCACACCGCCGGAGCCAATGGCATAAAGGGACTGCAATATCTGGTACCCCGTGTCCCCGGGGTCCAGCTCCGGGTGCCGCCAGGCGGAGATCCGGTCCCCGGCGTAGCCCATAAGGCTGACGTACACAAGGAGAAACACCGCCGCACCTGCCGCTCCCAAGAGGAGCCAGCGCAGCCGGGTCCCCGCAAAATACATCATCACCACCGCTACCATACCCAGAAGCATGATGGCGCTCAGATGCTTTTCCAGCGCCAGGGGTACCAGGATGCCCAGCAGCGCCCCGCCGAAGCCCAGGACACCGTGGGAAAAATCTTCGCTTTTCTCCCCAAAATCTGCTGTCAGCCTGGCAAATACCAGAATTGCCCCAAATTTGGCGATCTCCGAGGGCTGAAACTGAAGCCCGGCAATGCTGATCCAGCGTCTGGCTCCATTGACCTGCTGCCCCACAACCAGGACACTGAGCAGCAGCAAAATGCTGACACCGTATACGGGCCAGGCCAGCCGGTACCACAGGGCCGCCGGCACCCGGCTGAACAGATACAGGGCAATCAGCCCCAGCAGGGCGCATAGGGCCTGCTTTTGCAGATACCGGGTGGTGATGGCATAGCCGGTATCGTAGGCGCTCTGGGCGGAGCTGGCGGAATAGAGCACCGCCAGCCCCAAGGCCAGAAGCCCCAAGGTCAGAATCAAAAACGGAATATCCGCGCCGCTTCCGCGGCGGTCCTCTTTGGCTAGCAGCTTGTTTCCTGCCGCCATGGGACGCTCCTTTCCCTTACCGGGTCAATCCGGAAATACTCAGCCAGGCGATGACGCACATAATGGCAGAGACCGCCGTAAAGCTCAGAACGATCTTCTCTTCTTTCCAGCCGCACATTTCAAAATGGTGGTGGATAGGGGCCATTTTAAACAGCCGCTTGCCGTGAGTAGCTTTGAAATAGCTGACCTGCAGAATATCGGACATGGTTTCCACAATATATACAAAGCCCGCAAAAATCAGCACCAGGGGAATATCCAAAGCGAAGGCCAATCCGCAGACCACGCCGCCGAGAAACAGGGAGCCGGTGTCGCCCATAAAGGCTTTTGCCGGATGCCAGTTAAACCGCAGGAAGGCCAGCAGTCCGCCAACCAGCGCCGCCGGAAGTACCGCCGCGTCGGGCCGATCCATAGCCATGGCGGCAATGGTGAAAAACAGCATCACGGGGATGGTCACAGAGGAGCTCAGGCCGTCGATGCCGTCGGTCAGGTTCACGGAATTGACACAGCCCACAATGACGAACATACCGAAGATCCCATAAATGATTGGCGGGATAAAGTACCGCTTATTGAGGAATGGGATATACAGGTCGCAGGTGAGAATGCCGCTCATATACAACACGTACAGAAATACGGCGGAAACCGCAGCCTGGAGCATAGCCTTCTGGAAAGCGGTCAGGCCCATGTCCCGGCGGTTATGGACCTTGTAGTAGTCGTCAATAAAGCCGATGAGGCCGAAGCAGGCAGCCAGGGCAAAGACAAAGAAGGAGCTGTACTCCTCGATCCAGTGCAGGTTGGCAATGATGCATACCAGACTGCCGCCGATGAACATCAGGCCCATCATCAGGGGCGTTCCCGCCTTGCTGTTGTGCCAGGTAGGGCCGATGTCCCGGACGGACTGGCCAGCCTTCAGGGCCCGGAGCACAGGCAGCAGCAGATAACCAAACAGGGTCGAAACCAGGGCACCGGCAACTGCCGTGATAATCATACGAATCATTGGGGAGTTCCTCCATTCAGATCTTTTTCATATTTCAAAAAGTCCTCCAGGACCTTTTCCATGTGCATTCCGCGGCTGCCCTTGAAGAGGATCACATCCCCGGGCCTGGCCATCCGCTGCAGTTCACACAGGATCGCCGTTTGATCTGTAAAGGCCAGGGCCCGGTTTTCCGGCATACCGCCGGTAAGGCAGCCGCCGATGACCCGCTCTGCGTTGGGGCCATAGGCCAGGACCCAGTCCACCCGCTCCGCGGCAATGCGGCCGATGCGGTAGTGCTCCGCCGCCGCCCGGTCTCCCAGCTCCAGCATATCCCCCAGAACCGCTACCTTTCTCCCCTTTCGGTCTCCCAGAACGTGGAGGGCCGCCACCATAGATTCGGGGCCCGCATTGTAGCAGTCCTTAATGAAGGTAAGACCGTAGGCTTCAAAAATCTCCTGCCGTCCGGAGAGATTCCGGAAGGAGTGGAGCCCCTGGCAGATCCTCGCCGGAAGAACACCCAGCTCCAGACCCACAGCCACAGCGGCCATGGCGTCACTGACAAAATGGCGGCCCTCCAAGGGCATCTCTATCGGGAAGGTTTCCCCTCCGGCGGTGACCTGGAAGCACAGCTTTCCTTCCGCATTGCACACCTGGGCACACTGGATCTGGCAGCCATCGTCGGAGCCGAAGTAGACCAGCTCCTGCTGGGGCTTTCGGTCCAGGTGCCGCAGCATCACATCGTCACCGTTGAGCAGCAGCTTTCCTCCGGGCTCCATGCCCTCCAAAATTTCCATTTTAGCCTGGCGGATCCCTGCCACAGTGCCCAGAAACTCAATATGGGCCGTACCGATGTTGACGATGACGGCAATGTCCGGCCGGGCGATCTGAGACAGATAGGCCATCTCCCGGAAATGGTTCATCCCCATTTCCAGCACAGCCACCTCTGTATCCTCCGGCATGGCCAGGATCGCCATAGGCATTCCGATGTCGTTGTTGTGGTTGACGGGGGTCTTGGCCGTCCGGAACGTGGTTTCCAGAACGGCGGCCACCATCTCCTTGGTGGTGCTCTTGCCTACGGAGCCGGTGATGCCAACCACCTTCATTCCCAGGCGCTGCCGCTCTCCCGCGGCGATTTTTCCCAATGCCACACGGGTATCCTGCACCACAATGGCAGGGATCCCGTGCATGGACCGGCTGCACAGGGCCGCCGCCGCCCCCTTGGCCATAGCCTCTGGGACAAAGTCGTTGCCGTCCCGGGCTCCCTGTAGGGCAACAAACAGCTGGCCGGGCCGGATCAGCCTGGTATCGTTGTTTGCTCCCAGAAATTCTAGGTCTTCAAATTGTTTTTCAACCTGTCCGCCGCACCATTGGGCAGCCTGACGCAGGGTGATCTTACTCATGGTGTCCCCTCAATTCCGACAGATGTGCCTGTACCTCTTCCCGTTCGTCCAGGTGGTGCTTCTTGCCGCCAATGTCCTGGTAGGTCTCATGGCCCTTTCCTGCCAATACTATTATATCATTTTTTTTGCCAATGTCCATAGCATATCTGATGGCCTTTCGCCGGTCCTCGATCACGGTATATTCCCCCATGGAATCATCCACCCCTGACAGGATATCCCGGATAATAGCCATAGGATCCTCCGTTCGGGGATTGTCGGAGGTGATGATGGCAAAGTCGGATCTTTCCACACCGATGCGGCCCATAATGGGGCGCTTGATGGGGTCCCGGTCTCCGCCGCAGCCAAAAACGGCGATGAGCCGCCCCTTGCAGAAGTCCCGCACGGAGGACAGGACCTTGTCCAGCCCGTCAGGCGTATGGGCGTAGTCGATGAGCACCGTATAGGGCATGCCCGGCGTGGGCACCACCTCAACCCGTCCCTTCACCCCGGAAACCAGAGACAGCTCCCGGGCTCCTTCCTCCAAAGAAATCCCCAGCAGTCTGGCAAGGCCCAGCACCGTCAGGCTGTTGTACACCGTAAACCGGCCTGGGATCGGCACATGAACGGAAACCCTCTCCCCATCCATCACCGCCTGATAGGAAACGCCGTCAGCATGGAGCCGGATCTGCTCCGCCTGGAGCTGGCCTTTGCCATGGGCAGAAATGGTCAGGGTTTGGTAGCCGGCCTTTTCCAGCATATACGGGCCGTAGGGATCATCCAGGTTGATAACCGCCTTGTCGCAGCGGGAGAAGAGCTCTGCCTTCGTATCCCGGTAGGCCTCCATGGTCTTGTGAAAATCCAGATGATCCTCTGTCAGGTTGGTAAAAGCCGCCGCCTCATAGTGGATGCCGCCGATACGGTCCAGGGCGATGGCATGGCTGGAGACCTCCATAATCACATAGCTGCAGCCGGCATCCCGCATCCGGGCGAAGAGCTCCTGGAGCTCCAAACTCTCCGGGGTCGTCCGCTCCGATGGGATAGGCTCGTCACCGATCAGGTTGCCCATGGTGCCCACCAGCCCCACCTTTACGTCCAAAGTCCGCTCCAGCAGGGATTTGAGCAGCAGCGTCACGGAAGTCTTTCCATTGGTTCCGGTAACGCCGATGATGTGCATGGCCTCCGCCGGACGGCCATAGAAATTGCAGGCCATTTTCGCCAGAGCCAGCCGTTCGTTTTCTACCAGCACATAGGGAATGTCTTCCTTCGGCTTCACGGCGGTGACCACCGCCCTGGCTCCCTTCTCCAGTGCCATTGGAATGAACCGGTTGCCGTCGGCGGTAAGGCCGGAGACGGCAACAAAGAGGCCGCCTGGGCGAACCTTGCGGGAATCATAGGCGATGGAGGTGATATCCGTCTCCAGGTCCTCATGGCACTCCAGAACAGGCACATCTCGCAGCAGCTTTTCCAGTTTCATGTTGATTCTCCTTTTTCTATTGGGGTTCTTCCATTTTCTTTACGCCCAGGTACGGCAGAATATCTGCCAGGATGGCCCCCACGGTAGGTGCCGCCATAACGCCGCCGGAAATATAGATCCCGGTTGCCCTGCTAGGCGTGTCCAGAGCCGCCAATACAATATACTCCGGATCGTCCATGGTTGCAATCCCCACAAATGATACAATTTTATCCAATACTCTTTGTCCCTTGTCATCAAAAACATCTATTTTCTCACTGGTTCCCGTCTTTCCGCCAATGGCGAACCCCGCCACATCGGCATTTTTCGCCGTTCCCTCCGTTACCACGGAACGGATGAGGATCCGCATCATTTCAGAGGTCTCCTCTTTGACGGTGCGCCGGGTCACCGTCGGCTCCTGCCTGTATACCACATTTCCCTTGGCATCCTGGACCTCGGAAACCATGTAGGGCTCTACAAGTTCCCCGCCGTTGACCACCGAGGCGATGGCCCTGACCAGCTGCAAAGGGGTGATCTTAAAGGTCTGCCCGAAGGAGCCGGAGGTCAGCGATGCCGTGCCCCATTTGTCCGTATTTGTCACCAATACCTTGTCGAAGAAAATCCCCTTGCTCTCCCCCGCCAAGTCAATTCCGGTTTTTTCCAGGATGCCGAACCGCTTTACATAGTCGTAAAACCGTTCTCCGCCCAGCTTCAAAGCGATGTGGGCAAAGGCCAGATTGCAGGAATTCTGCAAGGCCTGAGGCGTCTGCTCCGCCCCATGTCCGGCAGCGCGCCAGCAGTGGAGCAGCTGAGCCCGGCCCTGGATCCGCTCTGCCCCGCGGCAGTAGAAATGGGTATTCAGATCAATGGCACCGCAGTCCAGGGCCGCCGCCATAGTCAGGACCTTGAAGGTGGATCCGGGCTCGTAGCCATCGGAAATCACCCGGTTGCGCCACTGCTTCAATCTGGCCTGGGTCAGCAGATCCGTGTAGGCTTGCCTGCCCCGGATATATTCCTCGGAATTTTCCGGGAAGGATCGGTATTCCGCCTCCAGCGCTTCCAGCTCCCCGGCAGTCTTCTCGTCAGCCACCCGCTGGTAGTCGTTGGGGTCGTAGCCGCCCAGGGTGGCCATGGCCAGAATTTCTCCTGTCTTGCAGTTCATCACCAGGCCAAAGGCACCGTTTTGCACATCGTATTTGGCGATGGCCTCCCGGAGCCGGTTTTCCAGGCAGCTCTGGACTGTGGTGTCCAGGGTAAGTATCAGGTTGCAGCTTTCTCTGGGTACCACCAGATTCTCATAAGAAAAGGGCATATCCATTTCGTTGCTGCCCTTGGTGGTGAGTACTCTGGCCATTGGGCCGGAGAGAAATGCATCGTAGGCCGCCTCGATTCCTTCGCTGCCCTGGCCAGACAGGTTGGTAAAGCCGATGACCTGGCTGGCCAGGTCTCCAAAAGGGTAGCTCCGGCGGACAGAGGGCTCCAGATGGACACCGGAAATGTTCTTCTCCAAAATATAGCCCCGGATCTCATCCGCCGTCTCCGTAGAAATGCCGCTGGCCACCTGCTTATAGCGGCGGCGGGTATCCTTCGCCTGCTCCAGGATCCACTGGGGCTCTTTTCCCAGCTGTTCCCCCAAAAAGAGGGAGAGCTTTTCCAGATCTGCCCGGGCCTGCTTCAGCTCCTGGGGGTCCAGGTAGACGTGCTCCACCGAGCGGCTTACCGCCAGCACATTCATGTTCCGGTCGTATATCATCCCCCGTTCCGTAAGAACGGCAGTGGAGCGGGTCTGGTTGTTCAGAGCCTTGGCGGTGTAGTAGCCGTGATCCACCACCGTCAGCTGAACGAGTCTGGCGGCAATCGGGAAAAAAGCCAGGGTCCCCAGGATAAGCGCTCCCAGCCGGATCCGCAGATTCCTGGCCGTATCCATGCGCACCCGGTAAAAACGGTTTTCCCGGTGCTTTTTCATAGCCCCCCCCTTTCGGCCGCCATATGTTCAAAATGGGCGGCAAGGGAACCCCTCGCCGCCCATTCGCAGCTGCCGATTTAGTCTATGTTCTCCCCGGAGCCAATATTCGAAAGGACATCTTTCTCGAAAATTTCGTCTGCCTTGGACTCGTCCACGCCGTAGAGCAGCCCCTTCAGGTGCCACATGACCCGGTCCCAAAGGCTCTCTTCCCTGGCCCTTTCCGGCACAGTCACCCGAAGGCTGGTGTGCTCCGCTTCCGCCGCATCCACCATGCCCAGGCTCTCCGCCCGGTCCCGCACCGCGTCTATATCCAGGCCGGTCCGGTACTGGTGCTCCAGCCGGGCGTTTTCCCGGCGGACGCTGGAAAGGACCTCCGACTGCCGGTTGTATTCGTTCATTGCCCCGCGGAGCTGGAAGGCTCCAACGATCAGCACCACCAGCATCACAGCCGCCACGGCAATGCCGCAGACTGCCGCCGGGTCTATGTAGATATAGTGCTCCCGGGTAGGCTTGGGAATCTTGGGAAGCTGGTTTTTCTTCTGCTGCTTCTTCTTTTCCGCCTGGACCTCGCTGCCGTAAACGTAGAACTGGCCCACATATTGAATTTCCGGTTTCTGATCCATGCGGGGTTCACTCCTTTCGGTGATACATCAGCGTTTTTGGCAGACGCGCAGCTTGGCGCTCCTGGCTCTGGGGTTCCGCTCCAGCTCTTCCGGCGTGGAGACAATGGGTTTTTTGGTAATAATATCCACTTGGGGTTTCCGCCCGCAGACACAGACCGGAAATTCCGGGGGGCAGATGCAGCCCTTGGCAGCGGAGGCCATGGCATTCTTCACGATCCGGTCCTCCAGAGAGTGGAAGGTGATCACCGCCAGCCGTCCGCCGGGGTTCAGCAGGGGGATGGCCACCTCCATGGCTTTTGCCACAGAGCCCAGCTCATCGTTGACGGCGATGCGGATAGCCTGGAAGCTCCGCTTGGCCGGGTGCTGCTTTTCCCGCAGAGCCGCGGGAGGCATGGCGGAGCGGATCACGTCCACCAGCTCCAGGGTGGTATGAATGGGGGCCGCCTCTCTTCGCCGCACAATGGCTGCGGCAATGGCAGGGGCGTAGCGCTCCTCACCGTATTCATAGAGGATCTTTTTCAGCTCCTCATAGGACCAGGTATTCACCACCGTGTCGGCGGTGAGGGCATCGCCGCCGTCCATACGCATATCCAGAGGGGCATCCGTCATATAGGAAAAGCCCCGGTCCCCATCGTCCAGCTGCGGGGAGGACACACCCAGGTCCAGCAAAATGCCGTCCACTCCCGCAATTCCCAGGTCCCGCAAAACGGAATCCATCTGGCAGAAATTGGAGTGGACCAGCGTCACTCGGTCTTTATAAGGTGCCAGCCGCTCTCCGGCGGCAGCCAAGGCCACCGGATCCCGATCGATGCCGATCAGACGACCGGTGGTCAGGCGCTCCGCGATATGGCTGGAGTGACCGGCACCGCCCAAGGTACCGTCCACATAAATGCCCTCCGGCTTGATGTTCAGCCCCTGGATACATTCCTCCAGAAGCACAGAAATGTGATGAAATTCACTCATAGCCCAATTGCCTCCAAGGATGCCAGCAGCTTTTCGGGAGTCAGATTCTCCTGCTCGAAGCGGCTGAATTCTTCCGTATCCCAGATTTCTGCCTGACCGGCCCGGCCCACGATCATGACCTCCCGGTCGATACCGGCGTAGTCCTGCAAAAAGGGAGTCAGGCTGAACCGGAACTGCTTATCCGGACTGCATTGAGCGGCATTCATAAAAATCAGGCTGGTGGCGCCGGAGCGCTGGGAGATGGTAAGGGAATTGTAGTTCTCGCTGAGTTTTTCCCATTCGGGGGCGGTATACACCGTGAGACACCGATGGCCGCAGTTGACACCCAAGGTCACGTAAAAGTTCTCTCCCAGCTCCTGCCGGAGCTTGGCCGGAACGATGAGACGCCCCTTGTCGTCCATCCTGGCCGGGTATTTGCCGATCATTGCCTCACCTCCCCATTTTCCTCCACATTACATCCACTTCACTCCATTTTTGTACAGTATACTTCCTCTCCCGAAAAAAATCAATCTTTTTTTGCCGAATTTCCAGCATTTCCCTTGTTTTTTTCTTATTTTCGAACGTTTGTTTTTAGAAATACTCCATTGATTCTACCCAATCACCACTTTTCCCTCCTCCAGCCGCAGCCGGATCCGATTGGGCTTTCTGGAAGAGCGGAGCAGATACAGGGCTATTTTTTCTTCCACCTGGTCCTGTACGAGACGGCGCAGCCCTCTGGCCCCAGCCGGGCCCCCACATTGGGCCGCCAGCTCCTGGGCCAATGCGGGAGGCAGCAGCAGGGTCACCCCCAAGGACTCGGCACGCTTCTCCAGCTGCCGCAGATATTTCCGGGCAATGGCCTCCAGCGCGCTGCCGGTAAGGGGCTCAAAGCAGATAAGTCCGTCCAGCCGTCCCAAAAACTCCGGAGTGAAGGCATCCCGAAGAGCCTCCTCCACCATCCCCTTTTTCCCCTCCCCACAGAAGCCCAGTCCTTCCCCCCGGAGCGTGCCCCCGGCGTTGGAGGTCATAACAACGATGGTGTTTTTGAAGCTGACCCGCCGTCCTGTGGAGTCCGTCAGGACTCCTTCTTCCATAATTTGCAGCAGCAGACCCAGGACCTCCGGGTGCGCCTTCTCCAGCTCGTCAAAGAGCACCAGGGAGTAGGGCCTCCGTCGGACGGCTTCCGTCAGCTTGCCCCCCTCCTCGTAGCCCACATAGCCGGGAGGCGCTCCGATGAGCCGGGAGACGGAATGCTTTTCCATATATTCCGTCATATCCAGCCGGAGCATTGCCTCCTTGCTGCCGTATACCTCTGTGGCCAGGGCTCGGCACAGCTCTGTTTTTCCCACCCCGGTAGGGCCGGCGAAGAGCAGGCAGGCAACGGGCCGCCCCGGATCCCGGATGCCGCTGGTGCCCCGGCGCACCGCCTCCGCCACGGCGCTGACGGCACGGGACTGGCCCACCACATGGCTGGACAGCAGGCTTTCCAGGTTCAGCATCCGCTCCCGTTCCACCGCCGTCAGTCTTCCCACGGGGATGCCGGTCCGGGCGGATACCACCCAGGCAATGTCGGAGGCCGTCACCGCCCGGGGCCGCCGCCCCTCCGACGGCCGCTCCATCAGGTCCTGGACCCGATCCCGGAGCTCCGCCGCCTTTTCGAACCGCCGCTCCCGGACCGCCTCGTGAAGCTCCTCCTCCAGAGCCTTTCGCGCCGCGGAGCCCTTCGTCTGGCAGGTCTCCTCCATCTTCGCCCGGGCCGCCCCCTCGTCCAGCAGATCAATGGCCTTGTCGGGTAGGTACAGGTCCGGCAGATAGCGAACGGAGAGCCGTACCGCCTCCGCCATAGCCTCCTCGGTGATCCGGGTCCGGTGGTGCCGCTCCAGTCCGGGCTTCAGGGCCCGAAGGATGCCCAGGGCCGTCTCCGGATCCGGCTCCTCCACACTGACAGGACGAAACCGGCGCTCCAGAGCGGCATCCTTTTCAATATACTTCCGGTATTCCTCCCGGGTGGTGGCCCCAACCATCTGCAGTTCTCCCCGGCCCAGGGCAGGCTTGAAGATATTGGCAGCGTCAATGGCCCCCTCCGCTGCCCCGGCACCTACAATGGTGTGCATCTCATCTACAAAGAGGATCACGTCCGCGCTGCGCCGGATCTCCGCCAGCACATCCCGGAGCCGCTCCTCAAATTCTCCCCGGTATTTTGTTCCCGCCACCAGGCTTGCCATATTCAGGCTGTATAGCCGCTTGTCTTTCAGCTGAGGCGGCACATTGCCCAGGGCCATCCGCTGGGCCAGTCCCTCGGCAATGGCGGTCTTTCCCACTCCGGGCTCTCCGATGAGGGCAGGATTATTCTTGTTCTTCCGGCACAGAATCCCCACCACCATATCGATCTCCCGGTCCCTGCCGATCACCGGGTCCATGGATACCGCCTTCTGGACCAGATCCTCGCTGAATTGCTCTAATAATTTCAAAGGGATAACCTCCTTTTTCCGTCCCGGCCTTTGGGGAGCGTCCATAAATTCCAAGGTATGGGTAAAGAGCGCGTCCGGGTCCACTCCGTAAACCTGAAGCAGCTCCATAGACGCACAGTGCCGCTCCCGGGCGGCGGCCAGCAGCACATCCATGGGACTGACCTCCCTGCGGCCCAGATGCCGGGCCTCCCGGGCGGCGCTCCGCAAGAGCCGTCTGGCCGCCCGGGTAAAGCCCTGAGGCAGGGGCAGCTCCCCATCCCCCAGGCCATAGAGCAGCGACACAAGTGCCCGGGCGCTTTCGCTCTCCAGTCCCAGTCCACGCAGCAGCTGCCCAGGCCCTCCTGCCGCTTCGCTGAGGGCCAGCAGCAGATGAACGGAGCCCACAAAGCTGTGGCCCATTTCCCTGGCCAGGCTTCCTGCCCGGCGAACCAGGGCGGCAGTCTGCCGATCGCAGTGCATCCAAATCCCCCCTTTTCGCTCCATTCTGGCCAGGAATATATAAGAATATACTTATGCTCTTATTGGACATAAAATTTTTAGAAAAAAGGAATTGCATTTTTGGGATTCCATGCTAGAATAAAGGTGCATTCGCCGAATGCAGCACTTGAAAAAACTATAGGAGGTGTTTTCATGGCTTATCAGATCACCGATGCTTGCGTGAAGTGCGGTTCCTGCGCTGAGCAGTGCCCCGTCGAGGCTATCTCCGAGGGTGAGGACAAGTACGTCATCAATCCCGATGTCTGCGTCAGCTGCGGCTCCTGCGCCGACCAGTGCCCCGCCGAAGCTATCGAGGAAGGCTAAGTCTTCGCACACACTCGGCCTGCGCGTCTTTCGCGCGGGCCGATTTTTTAAAGGAGCGTTTCTTTGGAGACACTTTTTAATGGCTTTACCCTGGAGATCCCGCCAGGTGGCTTTCCCCTGAGCACGGACTCCATGGTCCTGGCTCACTTTATAAAACTGCCAAGATCCGCCAAGATTCTGGACCTGGGCTCCGGCTGCGGCACCCTGGGTGTGCTGCTGTGCGCCAGAGACCCGGAGTGCACCGTCACCGGCTTCGAGCTGACGGAGCACGCCCACCGGGCGGCCCAGCAAAACATCCGGACCAACGGTCTCCAGTCCCGTATGGAGAGTATATGTGCGGACCTGCGGCAAATACCGGAGCGCCTCCCCCAAGGCAGCTTTTCCCTCTGTGTCAGCAATCCCCCCTATTTTTCCGGAGGCCCCGTAAGTCACACAACACCTTTGGCCCGGCGAGAGGACGGCTGCACCCTGGCAGAGCTCCTGAAAAGCGCCGCCTGGGCCCTGAAATACGGCGGAGATCTCTATCTCGTCCATCGCCCCGAGCGGCTGGGAGAGATCATCGCCCGGGCCGCCCCTTTCCATCTGGAGGCCAAGCGGCTGGGGCTTCTGCGGCACGCAGAAGGGCAGCGCCCCAATCTCATTCTTCTGCAGCTGCGCAAGGGCGGCAGGCCTGGGCTGAGCTGGGAAGAGATCACCCTTTACGACAAAAGCGGCATTCCGACTGAGGAATACCGCGCCATCTATCATATTTAGGAGGCTGCCATGGCAGGCATGTTATATCTGGTCCCCACCCCCATCGGCAATCTGGGGGACATTTCCCCCCGGGCAAAGGCCACACTGGAAAGCGCGGACTTCATTGCCGCGGAGGACACCCGGGTGACGCTGAAGCTCCTCAACCACCTGGAACTGAGAAAGCCCCTGGTGAGCTACTACGAGCACAACAAATCCTTCAAAGGGGAAAAAATTCTGGATCGCATTCTGGCCGGAGAGACCTGCGCCCTGGTATCCGACGCCGGAAGCCCCGCCATCTCGGACCCAGGCGAGGACCTGGTAAAGCAGTGCGCCCAGGCGGGAGTCACGGTTTGCGCCATTCCCGGCCCCTGCGCCGTCATCACCGCCTTGAGCATCTCCGGCCAGTCTACAGGCCGCTTCTGCTTTGAGGGGTTCCTGTCCACTGCGAAAAAGAGCCGCCGGGAGCACCTGGACTGCCTGAAAAACGAATCCCGGACCATGGTCTTTTACGAAGCTCCCCACAAGCTGGTGAATACCCTGGAGGATATGGCGGAGGTCTTTGGCCCGGACCGGCCCATCAGCCTCTGCCGGGAGCTGACGAAGCTCCATGAGGAGGTCCTCCGCACCACACTGCAGGGTGCTCTGGACCGCTACCGGGCCGATGCTCCAAAGGGGGAGTTCGTCCTGGTGGTAGCCGGTGCCCCGGAGCAGGTAAAGCAAACCGCCTCCCCCGCCGATGCCGCTGCCCTGGTCAGATCCCTGATGGCTCAGGGCTACTCCAGAAAGGACGCGGTAAAGCAGGCCGCCGCCAAACTGGAGCTGCCGAAAAACGTGGTATACGATGCCTCCCTGGAGGATGAATAAGCAATGCGCCGGTGGAAAGGAAGCCACCGGCCTTTTCTATGTTCTTTTTTCCGCCCAGTCCCATACACTGCTCAAAAAGGGGGCGGTACAGGTGATCATGGGATACGTCTGGAGCGGAATGGTGCTGCTCAGCATTTTCGCGGCCCTGCACACAGGCCAAGGCGGTGCTCTGACATCCGCCGCCATGGAAGGAGCCCGGGATGCGGTGGCGCTGGCCATCTCCATGGGTGGGAGCCTTTGCCTCTGGTCCGGAGTAGGACGGCTGATGGAGCTTGGGGGTGTCACCTCCCTTCTGTCCCGGCTGCTGGGACCGGCCATCAGAGCTCTTTTTCCTTCCTCCAGGCAGAACACTGCCCTTGCGGAGGCCCTCAGCGGAAACATCACCGCCAATCTCCTGGGTCTGGGCAACGCCGCCACGCCCATGGGAATCCGGGCCGCCAAGCTGCTAAAGGCGCCGGGAACGGACCGGGCGGGGGACGAGCTGTGCCGTCTGATCGTGCTGAACACCGCCTCCATCCAGATCCTGCCTGCCACCGTGGCAGCCCTTCGCTCCGGCCTGGGCTGCGGCACCCCCTTGGACATTCTCCCGGCGGTATGGGTCACAAGCCTCCTGTCCGCCGGACTTGGCATATCCGCCGCCGGGCTTCTGGGAAAGGTGTGGAGGTCATGACAGACTACCTGGTTCCGGCCCTACTGCTGCTTTCCTCCGGCCTGGCTTTGGGCCGCCGAAGGGACAGCTATGGTGCCCTGCTGGAGGGCGGCGCTCAGGGGCTGGAGCTGATGGTGTCCATCCTGCCGCCCCTTGTTATGCTCCTCACCGCCTTCGGCCTGCTCCGGGCCTCCGGGGCCTTGGAACTGCTGACCAATTTTACCGCTCCCCTGCTCACCCGCCTCGGTATTCCCTCCGAATGCGCGCCTCTGATCCTGATTCGGCCCTTCAGCGGCAGCGCCGCCCTGGCCGTTGGCGCGGAGCTGATCAGAACCCACGGAGTGGATTCGCATGTCGGACGTGTAACAGCCGTTATGCTTGGCTCTACGGAAACAACCTTTTACACCGTCAGCGTCTATTTTGGTGCCGCGGGGATTCGCAAGACCCGCTACTGCCTGGTTGCCGCGCTGCTGGCTGACCTGGCCGGATTCATGGCCTCCGCCTGGACTGTCCGGCTCTTTTTTTGAAGAAAAAGCCTCTGTCTGTCCGAAACGTCTTTTATTCAAAAAAGTTTGGCTTTTTACCGGGCATATTTCTGCTCTTCACCGGGTCAGTCCTGAAATATTACATCTTTTTTTATCATTTTAAACACTTTTTAAGCCTCTCAAACCGCCTGATCTTCTCAGGAATGCCGGGCAAAGAGTTTCATAAAGTGAACTTTTCTCGCAAAAAAACACCGGGCAGATTGCCCGGTGTTTTTCCAAATCGTATATCAATAGCCGATCCGATCCGCTGCATCGCTGAGCCAGGGAGCCAAGAAGGAAGCCAAGGACTCTGTGCTCTGCACCATGCCGCCCATAAACCATTCCTCTACGACACCCACCACAGCGCTGATATAGAACACACACAGATTGTTGTATTCTTCCTCATCGGGGGCATCGGGGACCTGATCTATAGACTCTTTTGCAACCTCAATGGCTCTTTCCCGTACCTTATCAAAGATACTTTCCCGGAAAGCCGTTGCGGAAAGTGCCATAAATAAGTCCTTATTCTCCTTGAGATAGCCCAACTGCGCCTCAATTTTCTCCTTTGCACTAAAGGAATCTGTAGGAAGGCTGCTCCACTGGATACCTGCAAGGATCTTGTTCTCCATCTCGGTTTTCAGCTGCAAGATGCTCTTGTAGTTCCGATAGAAAGTGGAACGATTGATACCGGCCTTCTCGCAAATCTGCGCAGGCGTGATATCGCTGAACGCTTTCTCTTGGAGCAGCGCTACCAAGGCTGCCGATAATTTCTGTTTTGTTTTTCTGACGCGTGCATCCTCTGCCATATGACCGCTCCTCATAAGTTTTTTAAGATGGCCGTATTATAGCATCATATTCCAAAAAAATCAACTATCTCTTTTGATAATTTTTTATTTAACTTTCTATTCACATATGGCTATAAGACGTTATGTTTACATTGCCGCCATTTTATTCAAAAAAATTGTAAAAACGCCCTTGTCCCTTTTTCGAAAAGGGGGCCGGATCCAAGCGCAGCCGGAAGATTACACCGTCTTATACCGCCCCCAGATACTCCTCCAGACACAGCCCCGTATCCTTCATATCCAGCGACACCCGGGTGCCCACATAGCGGAAGTGCCAGGGCTCGTTGATGATGCCGGTAATGTCTTTCTTCCCCTCCGGATAGCGAAGGATAAAACCATATTCCCAGCAGTGCTCTGCCAGCCACTCGTTGGCCTCCTTGCCTGTCAGGTCCGCGGATAGGCCCAGCTGGTGCTCGCTGGTGCCGGGAAGGGCCACAGTCTTCAGCGTCTCCTCATAGGCCTCCTGATAGGTCATGCCCGTATCCATATATTCCTGGGTCCGGGTCTCCAGGATCTCAGTCTGCTCCTTCTGGGTCCGGTAGGAGCTGTTGAATCCGCAGGAGCCCACGGCGGCCCTGCAGTCCGCCAGCATTTTTTGCAACGGCTCCTGGGCTACCCGCTGGATCAGGTGATAGTCCTCTGCCACCACCACATCCGTCTTATAGTAGCTGGGGATGGGATTATCCTTGTTGACCAGGACGACCATGATGCCCTTCGGGGTGAAATAATACACCTGGCCCTCCAGCTCCTGTCGGCCTGTGGCGGCGCTGCCGTCCTCCTGAAGGTAGTAGCTGTACTCCCCTTCCTCGTGCCAGCCGGTCTGCATCAGACCGGCTTCGTCAAAGAAGTAATACTTTCCTTCGATCTCCTGCCAGCCGACACACTTGAGGCCCTCCAGGTCATAATAGTATTTTCCATCTTCCAGGTCCAGCCAGCCGGTGACCATGGTGCCGTCTTCCAGGAAATAGCGTTCACCGTCCTCCATCTCTTGGGCGCCGGTGAGGTAATGGCCGTCCTCATCGAAATAGTACCGCCCCTTGGGGAGGTCCTGCCAGCCGGTGGCCATAGGACCCTCTGGGAGGAAATAGTAGCTGCGGCCCTCAATATCCCGCCAGTAGGTGGTCATAGCACCGTCGGTACCAAAGTAGTACCGGCCCTCGGGCAAATCCTGCCAGCCGGTCCGCAGGACCCCGTCCTCCCCAAAGTAATACCGGCTTCCTTCCAGCTCTACCCACCCCAGGGACAGCACCCCGTCGGAACCGAAGTGATACCGCTTTGCGTCAATGGTCTGCCAACCGGTGACCATCCGGTAATCATCATCAAAGTAACAGGTCCGGTCTTCCAGGCTCAGCCAGCCGGTGACGCTTTTCCCGTGGAAATCCCGGTAGCTGTAGCTCTCGTCCTCCAGCAGCTCCCAGCCGCTGCGGTCCACATTGGCATCATACCACAGCCAGCCCGCCGTCCCCAGCAGGCCCAGCCCCACCAGGATCAGCAGGGTCGATAGGATAATCTTTGTCTTTTTTTTCATGGACGATCTCCTTAGTTGGGATGGATCATGTCTTGCTTCTTTACTATAACCATTGGCGGGACGAAAAAAACACCACCCGGAAGGATGGTGTTTTTCGTCCTTGGTGGACGATATAGGACTCGAACCTATGACCTTCCGCACGTCAAGCGGATGCTCTAGCCAGCTGAGCTAATCGTCCGTATTTTTCCCGAACCGCAATCGGAACAGTTAGCATTATACCGCCTGGAAGCGAAATTGTCAAGCATTATTTTTACAAAGTTCGTTCTTATTTGTAGCAGATCGTACCGTCGCCCGTGGCCTGAAACAGTGTCTCGATATGATCCAGAGCTTCCTGGGACCAAGTATGCTCCTCTATCCCCTTTTCCGCCAAAAGCTCCGGTTTTTCCTGCAGCTGATCGCAAAGCCCCAAAAGGGAATCCATCTGATCCTGAAAGCTGTTGTACGTATCGGAGTCCATGGCATAGGACCAGGATTTTCCCAAGTACCATATGCCGTCCCGGTCCAGTGCCGTGGTCTGGGCCCAGTCCAGCAGTTCCACAGCCAGAGCAGTCCGGTCCTCGGATCCATCGGCGATCCGGTTCAAAAGTCCTAAAAAGCCGCTGTCCCCTTTGGCTCCGGCAGCATCCAGGACAATGTCCACCTTCTGCAGAGCCGTTACCGGCCACTGCCGGTCCTCCAGCTCCGCCTTTTCCAGCAGCTTCTGCCTTTCGGCAGACTGCAGCAGCTCGCAGAACCGCTTCACCCGGGCCAGACCTACAGCAAAGTCATTCTGCTCGTCATTGCCCATGGGCTCCATCCAGTCCGTTACCGTGACCCGGATCCGCTCCTCAGAAGCCGAAGAGCCCACAGCCCAGTCAAGCAATTCCACCGCCTGACGGGTCGATCCCGCCTGAGTCTCGTCCCAATTGTCCCGGATGTCCTCCAGGATCAGGTCCAGGCCGGAATGATCCGTGGAGGAAACGCCGCCGGTGACCTCCAGAATGGTCTGCATCATCTGTCGGCAAGATTCTGGCCAGGGATAGTTATCCGTCTGGACTCCGGCGGTATCCAGCAGGTCCTGGGCGGTATCCCCCATGAGCCGGTCGTAGACATCCATCACCAGCTCAAATTTCCGGGCCAACTCCACGGTGTCCTTGCCCTGAACCCAGGCAGTCAAATCCGCCCGGAGCTCCGTATCGCTGACACCGGCGGTTTTGCACCAGTCCAGCAGGCTTACCGTGTAACGCACCGCCGTCAGGCTGCACCCCGCGGTGCCGGGAAACACGTTGTCCTCCACCTGGTCCAGAAGCTTATCCAGCTCCTCTCCGCCCTGAACCTGGACAGCGGCCAGGGTGCTCTTGGAGGATTCCGGCATGGTCGCTACGGTGGTCACACTGGATGGGGCCGTCTGATGGCAGGCAGCCATGGTCAGGCTTAGCAGGATGGCCGCGGTGCCCGCCGCCGTCTTTCGAATACAGTTCATGAGGTTTTCCTCCATATGGTCACAGAGCCGCCGGAGCCGCCCTAAAAAATCAACACAAGTTGGTTACATCCGGTTACATAATGTTACCAATGGAGCATTATACAGCTTTTTCCAGCAAAATCAAGGGCTTTCAAAAAGTGTTCAAGAAGATTTCATAATTTACATAAAACCCCTGCCGCATGTTGCGCGGCAGGGGTTGGAGCCTATTTCTTTTTCAGCGACTTGATTCCTTTGGAAATCTGCTGGAGGGAAGACTTTGCCAGTTCGGCAGCGGTTTGGATACCAACGGTCAAATCAAGCTCCGGCTTTCGGGCCTCCCGAGGTTGGACTTTGACTGTGGTTTCCAGAGCGTGGCAGCGGCTTTCGGCGGTAATGGTTTCGGACCGGGCCACCGCCAGACTGCTGCGGGCGCTGGCCAGCTCCGCCTGAAGCTGCTGGAGCTGCTCATTCCGCTTTGCGGCGCTCTGGCGCTCCTGATCCAGCTGGGCCTTTAATTGGGCATTCTCCTCCCGGAGGCTGCTGATCGAGGCATTGAGGGTCTCCAGCTTCTCCCCCTGAGCGTCTCGGGCTCCGGTGAGCTCCTCCAGCTTGTGCTGCAGATTCTCCTGTTCCAGATCCTTGCGGCGGAATGTCCGCTCCATTTTCTCCAGGAAGGCGTCCACTTCCGCCATGTCATAGCCCCGCATCTTGCGGCCGAATTCCACTTCTCTGACCATATCCGCGTCCATCTGTCTTCCTCGCTCTCTATCATGTCATAAGGTATACGATCAGTTGGGAACGCTGCCTCGGTGAGTGCTGTCCAGCACCACGTTGCAGTCAAACATCTCACTGAACATATTGGAATGCCAAGCCATGGCATTTCCCGTAACCATCAGGCGGTTCTGATGCACATAGGTAATATTGATGTCCGTCTTGGGCTCCGTGCCCTGGCCTACGAAGTAGCGGTAGCCCTGCTCATAGAGCACCGTAAACTTGTTGCCGCTGTAGTCGTCAATATCGGTAGCCCGGGCAAAGACGATGGTGTCTACAGTCCCCAGCACCGGGATGGCCTGATTTGTAAAGTTCTGGATATCGGTACGGATCTCGTTGACGCTGATCTGCCGGTAATCCTTGTTGGAATAGCTGAAGCAGGCAATGGTGTAGCCCTTATCCCGCAGAGCCTGGACCACTTCCTTGGCCTGGCTGACCTGCCCATCGTAGTACTCCTGCCCTCTGGAGGATACATAGGAGGTATCCGTCCGGTAGCCGAAGACGCCCTGAGAGCCGGTAACGGCCAAGGTCGCCCGGGCTCCCTTGTAGGAGAAATCGGGATGCTCTTCAATAAACTTCTCCAGGATCGGCACGAAGTCGTAATCACCCACATTGCTCTGGCCGGAGCCGTCTACATAGGCGGCCTTGATCTCCCCGTTCTGCAGCACCAGCTTATTGGCAAAGCCGGCGCCGGCGGCATCGGGTTCGCCATCCTTATTGCCGTCCACCATATACTCAAAGTAATTGACCATTGTCTGGGTCAGCATAATGGGCTTCTTATTGGCAGGCAGCCAGATGGTGTTGTAAGCAAAGTTGGCACTGCCGGTCAGATCCACATTGCTGGACACAAAGCTGTTGAAATCCACCAGCACATAGCCGTTGTTATAAATCTGGTTCAGGATCTTCTCGAATTCCTCGGTGGTGACGAAATTCCGGTTGTACATGCCGCCGTTCTCACTGTCGGCAAAGGCCCGGACCGGATCCTGGATCAGCACGTGGAAGCTGAGGTTGGGGATGGTGCTGTAGTCCTTCCACTCCTGAAGGCTGGCCTTGGCATTGAGGTACTCCGCCTTTTTGGAATTGATCTCGGTCTGCACATCGGTGTTATCGGTCTGGAAGCTTTCCAGGGTGGCAACGGCTCCGTCATAGTCGTATTGGGTCACCTGTTCGGCAGCCTTGGCCAGCAGGTCCTGATATTCGTTGGCGATCCGGTCCGCCTCCTGGCTCGCCTGGAGCGCGTCGGCTGCCTTTTTGTCATCGTTGATCTTTTTCTGCTTAAAGGCGTTGGTCAAAGCCCCGGTCACAAAGGAGACAATGAGGATAGCCGCAATCAGCGCAAACAGCGGGGGCAGATAGGCCTCCTTGATGATCTGGGCCCTGGTGGGGCGCTTGCGCCTTCTGCGGCGGCCGTTTTCGTCCACGGTTTCGGGCTCCGGATTCTTCCGCCGGTTGATGGGCTCCATGTACCAGTCCATAAACCTGGAGACAATGCTGGGCTTCGCAGGCTCCCGCCGCTCCTTCTTCTCCCGCTTGGGGAGCTTCGGCAGCTTGGGCAAGGTCAGCTTTTTCTTGGGCTTTTGGGGCTGGTCGCCGTAGTCCCCCTGGTCAAACTGCTGGGGGTCGTAGTTGTTGGGATCGTAGCCGCCCTGGTCATAACCGCCTTGGTCGTACTCCCCCTGGGCATCGTATCCCTGCTCCGGATCGTAGTTCGGGTCGTAGCCCCCCTGCTCCTGCTGGGGATCGTACTGCCCGTCGTACTCCGGGCCATCGTCCTGCTGGGACTGCTGCCGGTCCCGGCGGGGGAAAATCATGTCCTCCTCCGGGGCATCGTTCTCGCTGTAGTCCTGATCCGCATCCATCTGGCCCGGGTCCTCTTCCATGAGCTTGGCGAACTCCTCGTCATCCATGTCGAAGTCCTGGAACTGGTCGCCGCCTGACCCATCGTCTTCAAACTGGCTCAGATCAAAATCCTGCCCAGCCGCCTGGGTATCGTCACCGGCCTGACCGGAGAGGTCATCTTCATCCAGGCCGTATTCCTTGTCAAAATCAAAATCGATATCAAAATCGTTCTTATCCATGGCATATCCCTACCTTATGGTATAGTCACCAATATTCTATCATCCTGAAAAGAAAAAAGCAAGCCAAATTGACATAAACCTGGGTAAAGAATTCATGAATCTTTTCCGGCTCCCTGTCTGCTGCCCTTGCTTTTGGAAATACTCTGTGATAAGATGTAGAAAAAATTTTGTGAGGATCCTGTCTTATGGAAAAAATCACCAGCTTTACCATCGATCATCTGCGCCTGAAGCCCGGTCTTTATGTCTCCCGGGTGGACAGAGTCGGTGCCCAGGCCGTCACCACCTTTGATCTTCGGATCACCAAGCCCAACGACGAACCGGTGATGAACACCGCCGAAGTCCACACCATCGAGCACCTGGGGGCAACCTATCTTCGCAACGACCCCGCCTGGAAAGAGCGGGTCCTCTACTTCGGTCCTATGGGCTGCCGCACCGGCTTCTATCTGCTGCTGGCCGGGTCTGTCACCTCTGCCGAGGCGCTGCCTCTGGTGACGGATTGCTTCCGCTTCATTCGGGACTACCGGGGTCAGGTCCCGGGAGCCAGTCCCAAGGACTGCGGCAACTATCTGGACATGAATCTCTCCATGGCCAACTACTGGGCAGACCGCTATGTGTCCGTCTTAGAAAACATCACCCCAGACCGGCTCCATTATCCGGACTGAATCAGGAGGAAACCTATGAAAAAACTCGGAATCATCGGCGCTATGACCATGGAGGTGGAAACCCTGGTCTCCTCTATGGAAAACGCCGCATCCAAAGAAATTGCCGGCAGCACCTTTTATGAGGGGATGCTGGAGGGGCTCCCCGCCGTCATTGTCCAGTGCGGTGTGGGCAAGGTCAACGCCGCACTCTGCGCCCAGATCCTCTGCACCGCCTTCGGCGTGACCCACCTGGTGAATACCGGCATTGCCGGCTCCCTCTGTGCCCAGCTGGACATCGGGGACCTGGTGGTGAGCCAGGATGCCATGTACCACGACTTCGACTGCGTCCACTTCGGCTACCCTTACGGCAAGGTCCCCGGTATGGATACCCTGGCCTTCCCCGCCAACGAAGGCCTCATGGCCTACGCCTTCGCCGCTGCCGAGGCCGTCCACCCGGGCCACACCAAAATCGGACGGGTGGCCAGCGGCGACCAGTTCATCGCCGAACAGAGCCGGAAGGACTTTATTATTGAGAAGACCCAGGCTCTCTGCACAGAGATGGAGGGCGCTGCCATCGCCCAGACCGCCTACCGGAACCAGGTTCCCTTCGTGATCATCCGGGCCATCTCCGATAAGGCCGACAACAGCGCCGAGATGGACTATCCCACCTTTGAGACGCTCTCCGCCCACCGCTGCGCCCAGGTCACCAGCCGGATGGCCCGCATGCTGCTGGAAGAAGAAATCTTGCATTCTTAAAAAGAATGTGCTATCATCTTCTATCATATTTACTGGAGGCCCCCAATGGGTTTGCGCAAAAATCTGCTCTGTTCAATACTGGCTCTGGCTCTGCTGCTCCTTCCCGGCTGCGGAAAAGCTGCGGACTCCGGCCCTGAAACCACCGCTCCCACGGAATCCACGGCAGACCCCGCACTGGAGGTGGAGGACCTGACCATGGTCATCACCTACGAAACCGTGGGTCAACTGGAAAACTACAAAAACTTAAAAACCTTGGATGCCACCGGCAGCACCTGCTACCCGGCCTTGGAGGTCTATGCCCGAAATCACCCGGAGGTCACCGTGTCCTATACCGTGTCCCTGGGTCCTGTAGAGGTGCCCCACGGCATTGAGGAGATCGTCCTGGACCCCCAGGATACGGACTTTGAGTCGCTGCTGACCAATCTGCAGTATCTGAAGGATACCAAGCGGCTGAAGCTGCCGAAAACCACTCTCTCCGCCGAGGAGCTGGACACCCTGATGGCGAAATATCCGGACCTGGAGGTCACCTACACCCTGGGACTGGCCGGGAAGGAATACACGGCGGATACCACCTCCGTAGACCTCTCTGCCCTGTCTCCCACTGAGATTCTCGCCGCCGCCGAGACCTTGGGCCGGATGCCGGAGCTGACCAATGTAGAGCTGATGACCGCCGCCGGGACCAGCCCGCTGAGTCTCTCCGACGTTCAGACCCTGGTGGATGCCGCGCCCCAGGCCAGCTTCCACTATACCTTCACCCTTTTTGATAAGACCATCTCCACCAACGACACTCAGGTAGCATTCAAAAACCTGAGCCTGACGGAGGCGGATATTCCCGCCCTTCGCTCCGCTCTCGGGGTCATGACGGACTGCACCGCCTTCATTCTCGACAACTGCGGACTCAGCAGTGAGCAGATGGCCCAGATTCGGGCAGACTACCCCCGGACGGAGCTGGTCTGGCGGATCAAGTTCGGAAAATACAGCGCCATGACCAACGCTGAGACCATCCGGGCCGTATACAACGTTTTTGACGACACCAGTTCCGAGCTCCAATACTGCTGGCGGGTCAAATACATGGATATCGGCCACAACGAGACCCTGACAGACCTGAGCTTTGTGGGCTCCATGCCGGATCTGGAGATCCTCATTGCCTCCGGCTGCGCCGTCAAGGAGCTCACAGGTTTTGAAAATTGCAAGAAGCTGGAATTTCTGGAGCTTGCCTACTGCTACAAGCTGGAAAATATCGACGCTCTGGCCGGCTGCGAAAACCTGAAAAATCTGAACATCTGCTATTCCAAGGTCTCCAGCCTGAAGGCCCTGGACGGTCTGCCCCTGGAGCAATTTATGTGCAAGCAGACCCGTGTCCCCGCCGCGGAGCAGAAGGTATTCAAGGAAATTCACCCCAAGTGCGTCACCAATTTCTACGGCAAAGAGCCCTATGCCGGTGCCGGTTGGCGATACGTGGACAACGGAAAGACCTATACGGAGATCTACAAGAAGGTTCGGGAAGTCTTTGGGTATGATGATATGCCCCAGAGCTGATTCTCTCTAAAAAATGACCCGCTGCAAAATTCGCAGCGGGTCATTTTGGCGTTTTACCGAAGTCCCTGGATCAAGATCACCAGGATCAGCACAGGCAGCACGAACTGGAAGTAGGGCTTCATCCATCCGGCGATTTTCAGGCCCTTGCCGGTGTTGGCCTCCTTCTGATAATTCTCAAAGCCCCAGCCCCACTTGGAGACGCAGAACAGCAGATACACCAGAGAGCCAAGAGGAAGCAGGAGATTGCTGACCAGGAAGTCCTCACTGTCCAGCACATCCCGGCCGCCGATGGGGTGAAAGCCGGAGAGCACATTGTAGCCCAGCAAACAGGGCAGGCTGGCAAGCAGGATGACCACACAGTTGACTACGGCAGCCTTTTTCCGGTTCCAGCCCAGAGTGTCCATACAGAAGGACATGAGGTTTTCAAACACCGCAATGACGGTGGAAAAGCTGGCGAAGGTCATAAACAGAAAGAACAGGCTCCCCCAAATTCTTCCCCCGGCCATATTGACGAATACGTTGGGCAGGGTGATGAAGATCAGGCTGGGTCCCGCGTTTACCTCTACACCATAGCTGAAGCAAGCGGGGAAGATGATGAAGCCCGCCATCAGGGCTACGAAGGTATCCAGGGCGCAGATCCGGGCCCCCTCTCCGGCAAGGGTGTTGTCCTTGCTCATATAGCTGCCGAAGATCTCCATGGCGGCCACACCCAGGCTCAGGGTGAAGAAGGACTGATTCATGGCGGCGGAAATCACGTTCCCCAGGCCTACGGACTGGACATTCTGCCAATTGGGCACCAGATAAAACCGCATGCCGGCACCGGCACCGGAGAGCGTCAGGCTGTGGACAGCCAGGACAACAATGAGGATCAAGAGGCCGGACATCATGAATTTACTGATGTTTTCCAACCCCTTTTGCAGGCCTCTGCTGCAGATCAGGAAGCCCAAAACCACAGTCAGCGCCATCCAGAAGGCCATCTCTCCGGGAGAGGCCAGCAGATTTGAGAAAACCTCTCCGCAGGCCGCGGCATCGGTGCCTGCCGGGAACTGGCCAACGGCGAACTTGTAGAAATAGCCGATCATCCAGCCGGAGACGGTGGTATAGTACATCATCAGCATATAGCAGCCAAAAATGGCAAACCAGCCGTGGATATGCCACTTTTGGCCCTTCTTTTCCAAGGCCTGGTAGCCCTGGACGGCGCTCTTCCGGCTGGCCCGGCCTACGGCCAGCTCCATGGTCAGCACCGGCAGGCCCATGATCACCAAAAACAGCAGATACAGCAGCACAAACCAGCCGCCGCCGTTCTGCCCCACCACGTAGGGAAACTTCCATACATTGCCGATTCCCACGGCACAGCCCGCACTGACCAGCAAAAAGCCCAGGCGGGATTTAAAAGACTCTCGTTCCATGTTGTTCTCCTTTTCCAAAGTTCTTTTATTCTATAACGGGAGAATGTTTTTGGCAAGAGGGAAAAAAGATTCCCCATTTACATTTTCTTCTTTTTTCGTTATAATAAGCAAAAAACCACTAGGAGGAACATTCATGGATTACGCAAAAGAGTCCCTGCGGCTGCATGCCCAGTGGCGGGGAAAAATTGAAATCAAGGCCGTGCCGCCGGTGAAAACTAAGGAGGACCTGTCACTCGCCTATACCCCCGGTGTTGCCGCCCCCTGCCTGGAGATCCAGAAGGACATCAACAAATCCTACGAGCTGACCCGGCGGCACAACCTCTGCGCCGTCATCACCGATGGCTCCGCCGTTCTGGGCTTGGGAGATATTGGCCCCGAGGCCGGTATGCCCGTGATGGAGGGCAAGTGCGTCCTGTTCAAAGCCTTCGGCAATGTGGATGCCTTCCCCCTTTGTGTGAAAACCAAGGATGTGGACGAGTTTGTCAACGCCGTCTACCTGATGTCCGGCTCCTTCGGCGGCATCAATCTGGAGGATATTTCTGCCCCCCGGTGCTTTGAGATCGAGCGGAAGCTGAAAGAAAAGTGCGACATTCCCATTTTCCACGATGATCAGCACGGCACCGCCGTCATCACTCTGGCAGGTCTGCAAAACGCATTGAAGGTGGTCGGCAAGAAAAAGGAGGACGTGAAGATCGTCACCTCCGGCGCCGGTGCCGCCGCCATCGCCATTGTAAAGCTGCTGCTTTCCGCGGGCTTCAGAAACATCGTCATGACCGACCGGACCGGAGCCATTTATGCCGGGCGGGAAGGGCTGAACTGGATCAAGGAGGAGATGGCCCAGGTCACCAACCTCCAAAAGGAGACCGGCAAGCTCTGCGATGTCATCAAGGGCGCTGATGTGTTTATCGGTGTATCCGCCCCCGGCACATTGACCCGCGAGATGGTGGAGACTATGAATCGGGATGCCATTGTTTTTGCCTGCGCCAACCCCACCCCGGAGATCTTCCCGGAAGAGGCCAAGGCAGGCGGTGCAAAGGTTGTCTCCACCGGCCGCAGCGACTACCCCAACCAGATCAATAACGTGCTGGCCTTCCCCGGCATTTTCCGGGGTGCCTTCGATGTTCGGGCCAGCGACATCAATGAGGAGATGAAGATGGCCGCCGCCCAGGCCCTGGCAGACCTGGTGAGCCCTGAGGAGCTCAATGCCGACTACATCATCCCCGCCGCCTTTGACGAGCGGGTAGGCCCTGCCGTGGCCAAGGCCGTAGCCGAGGCGGCGAGAAAGTCCGGCGTGGCAAGAATTTAAAGACTGACGCAGCACCCCCGCCGCATATTTGCGGCGGGGGTAAACAGTCTGTCAAAAAAAGGGGGCTGCCTCCCTTCAAGGCAAATCATCTATGGATTCCCAGGAAATGGACGCATAGGTTTTATCCTCCGCCAAAGCCCCATAGGCCTGCTTTGTCAGCTCGGTATCGTAGTAGCAGTCCATGTCCGCATCCTGGAGATAGCGTCCATCCTGGCCCCAATAGCACAGGCGAAGCGTTTGCTGCCACTGGCCGCCCGCAACGCGGAATCGGGCCACACTCTCCTCCGCATCCGACCGCTGGATATATTCCAGCGTGCCGTCGGTCAACAGGCGCATATTGGACCAAAATTGAAGGGCATACGCCCGGTCACAGCGCGCAGAGTAAACATCCCGGATATAGACTCCGTCCCGGCTGGTCAGCAACTCCCGCTGGCCGTCTCCGTCCAGGTCTGCCAGGCAGTAATAGGGCACCTGCAGCTCCGGATTGGGCTTCTGAAGGGTACTGGCTCGAATCTCTTTGGCCTTTTCCAACAGCAGATTTTCCCGTGCCGCGCCTGTGAGGGTTGGGTGGTTTTCCCGGAGCCACTGGCCAAAGGAGATTCCATCCTCCAGTGGAAAGGTCCATAGCGGTGCCGTCTCCACCTCCGCCATGGGGTGGCGGCCCCGGATGGCCTGGGCCTCGTCCTCCGGAATGGGCCTGTAGTCATCCCTCCGGTCTTCACCTGCACGGACCCATTCCCGGCTGACGTGGTCGTAGCCTAAGCCCTCCAATGGCTGGGGGTTTTCATCGGCAAGGGCGCTGCGCCTATAATAGGCACGGTATTCCACTGTGGCGGTGCCGCTCTGGGTGACCAACTCATCGTTGCCGCACAGCGCTATCTGTACCCATCCGCTTTCTGTCACCTGTCCATCCTTTTGGATGCGAATTCGGTCAAACCAGCCGTCGCCGCCGCCAATCAGCAGAGCCTCCGCGCCGTCATCCAGGCTGAGACAGGTATAGACCATATTCTCCGTGAATTCGGTATAGTTTCCCTTCAGGTAGTCCGAAAAGCCGGTATATTCCGGCAAGACGTTCTGTGCCTCTTCCTCGGAATAGTGCGCCTGGCTGGTCTGCTTCAAATACGCCCGAACCCCCTGGGGATCGCTGATGGGCTGGGGCTGCAGGGTAAAATCCATTGCGTCCGCCAGTGCTTCCAGAACGGTTCGGGTGGGCTTCCGTGCCGTTCTGCTTCCTAATGGATCAAAGCGCACCATCGCCGTCATATAGGAATCGGGCTTCTGGCAGAACAGCAGCGCCATTTTGTTCCCCAACGCCATCACCACCGGCGTTCCATCCGCTGTGGTGCAGCTCCACTGCTCCATTCCGTTCTCCGGAGAAACCGTTAACGGGTAAAAGGTATCCGCCGGGCAGCAGAGAACGCTTATGGACACCGTGGTGTCCCAATCGGGCAAAACCGCATCTATATCCACGCTGAATGTGCCATTGGGAAACAGGCAGCCGTTCAGGCATTGGGACCAGACGACCCGGTCCGCCTTGACCACGCCGGGGGTACCCAGCAGATCCAACACATAGGCCTCGTCCCAGCTGCCGAAACAGATTTCCTCCGGCAGCGCCGACAAATGGTACTGCTCCAAAATTTCCAGGAGCTTGTCACGCATGGTTTCGTCAAAGCAGCCATAGAGGGTGGCCAGATTTTCCGGCCAGGGTTGTCCGAAACTTGGCGTATAGCTTTCAACAAAATCCCGCCATTGCAGCGTGGCCCGGTAGTTGTCCGTCCCCTCGTAGCCTACCAGGGCAATGATGTCCCTGGTGGCTTCCGTTGGCTCGATCCAGTTTCCGGCGGCATCCTTATAGACCGTACCAGTGAGCTGTCCCACCCTGCGCTGCCGCAAGCCAATGATGGCCGCTACACAGCCCGCCAGCACCAGCGCCAGAATGGCAATCAGCGCGATAAGAAGCCGATGCTTCGACATCGTTTTCTTCCCTGCCACAGGGCGGGTTTGCAGCTTCGCCGCCTGGGCCAACCATACCTCATCCACCCCGGAAAAATTCTGAAACAGCTGCATGGATGTCATACCAGTCCCTCCTTTTCCAAAAACCGGCCCAGAGCCTTTCTGCTTCTGCGCAGAGAGGACTTCACGCTATTCTCCGTCAGCCCGGTTTTCTGGCTGATCTCCCGCTGGGTGTTGGCAAAATAATACCGGCAGAGCAGCACCGTCCGGTCCTGTTCCGGGAGGGTTTGAAGGAAGCGGTTCAGTGCCGCCGCAACCTCCTTGCGCATCAGGTCCGTCTCCGGGCTTTCCGCCCCGGAGACGCAGCCCGCCAGCTCGTCCAGCACCAGCGTCAGCTCCCCGCCGCCCCGCTTGTCCGCGGAACATCTGCGCCAGCGGTCAATGGCCAGGTTCCGGGTAATACGTCCCAGGAATATCCCCAGCTGCCGGGGCCGCCGGGGCGGGATCCCCCGCCAGGCAGAATAATACGTATCGTTGACGCTTTCTTCCGAATCCTGCCGATTTTCCAGAATATGATAGGCCACACTGTAGCAATAGGGACCGTACTTTCGGTCCGTCTCCGTAATGGCCTGCTCCGAGCGGGCAAAATACATATCCAAAATGGCGCTGTCCTCCATGGAGCATTCCTCCTTTGTTTTTGGTTTCACCAATAGAGACGCAGAAAGAGGGGCTGTGGAACAGGGTAAGTAAAAATTTATTTTATGTATCGCATAGCCATGGAGAATGACAAAGGGCGCAGCCGATGTGGCCACGCCCTCTGTTTCACTTTTATCCCAAATGCTTCGCCAGCTTGATGCCGCCCTCCGCGGGAGGCGCGGTATTGACGATCACCGGCACACCGTGGGCCTCCATGGCAGCCACGGCCTGGTCCCGGAAGAATTCACTCTTAACAAGGCCCCCGGCCAGGACGATCTTCAGGTTTTGCTCGCCTTTGGCACGCAATGCCTCCAGCATTCTCCCGGCCTGGTCCGTCAGGTAGTCCGCCGCTTGCTGGCGGAGCTTTTTACACAGAGGAGACTCTGCCGTATCCAAAACAATGGAGGCGTAGGAGGCGATCTCTGAGCCCTTATTTAACGTGGACAGGCGGTAGAGCATATCCTCCCGGCTGCCCCCCTGGGGCAGGAGCTTCGCTTCCACTTTGCGGAAGGTGAAGCAGTCCTCCCGGCAGCCATCCAGCCACAGAGTCATCTCCCGCAATAGTCGGGAGCCCATCCAGTAGCCGGAGCCCAGATCCGAGAAAGCATAGTTCCAGCCGCCAATGCGTTTCGTTTTCCCCTGGCTGTCGAGGCCCATAACAACAGAACCCGTACCCGCAATCACCACCACACCAGGCAGCTCTGCCGCGGCCCAGAAAGGCAGCACCGCGTTGTTGACCACCGTGGTCCTCTCCGGCAGGAAGCCCGCCTGCTCGACCATGGCCTCGTAGACCGTCTGGTCCTGGGGCGTATCGCAGCCGGAAATCCCCCAGACCCCACGGGTCAGAAGCCTGGGACGGACGCCCAGGCTCTCCATCTGCCGCGCCAGGTCCCGCATATTGGCGAAAGCCGCCGCATTTCCCACCGCCTTGTAGCTGGTGGGGCCACCCCGGAGGCACAGAAGCTCCCGGCCCTCTTCGTCTGCCACACGAAGCTCCGTGCGGGTACCGCCGCCATAAACGCCAAGATAAAGATTTGTCATTTCTGTTTTCTCTCCTTCTTCACCAAAAAACGCCGGGGGCATTGGGGAAACGGGTCCGGGACGAAACAGGTATTCCCCAATCGTTTCATTTCCCATTCCCATCACAATCTATACATAATGTATAACATTTATGGAATAAATGCAAGGGTCTTTTTTCTTCCAGCGAATTCTACCACTTTACAATCGGGAAATAATCGGGTATAATTGCAGTCAAAACCAAGATAAACAGCGGGAATTCTCCGCTGATTTCTTTTCTTTTGGAGGATTTCCATGAAAAAGCACTTCCTGACCCTTCTGCTTGCCGCTCTGCTGCTTTCCGGCTGCGCCTCTGACCCGGAGGCCGGAAAAAGCAGCAGCATCTATCTCACTTCTATGGACACAGTGATGCAGCTCACCGCCTACGGCCGGGGCCGGGACGCGGCTCTGGCAGAGGCTCAAGCGGAGATCCAGCGCCTGGATGCCCTGCTCAGCACCGGCTCGGCACAGAGTGAGGTCTCTCAGCTCAACGCCCGGGGAAGTCTCGTCTTGTCCCAGGACACCGGCGATTTGCTTCAAGAAGCCCTGACTCTGGCCCAGGATACGGACGGGCTCTTTGACATAACCGTCTATCCGGTGGTAAAGCTCTGGGGCTTCTACGATAAGACCTACCACGTCCCCACAGAGGCGGAGCTGACCAGTGCCATGGCCCTGGTGGGCTATCAGCAGGTGGGCTACAACGCGGAAACCAAGACCGCTACCCTTGGCCAGGGTCAAAGCATCGACCTGGGCGGCATCGGCAAAGGCTACACCTCCCAGCGGGTGACGGATATTCTGAAAACCGCCGGGATCCAAAGCGCCATGGTGAGCCTGGGGGGCAATGTCCAGTGCCTGGGCACCAAGCCCGACGGCACCCCCTGGAGCATCGGCATCCGGGACCCCTGGAACAGCCAGAGCGGCATCTACTGCGCCGTATCCATTACGGACAAGGCCGTCATCACCTCCGGGGGATATGAGCGGTTCTTCCAGCAGGACGGCAAGACCTACCTGCACATCCTGGACCCCCGGACCGGCTATCCCGCGGAAAGCGGCCTGAGCTCTGTCTCTATCGTCAGTTCCGACGGTACCCTGGGCGACGGCCTGTCCACCGCCCTGTATATCATGGGTCTGGAAACGGCCAGCGACTATTGGCGGGCCCACAAAGAGGAATTCGATGCCGTGCTCATCGGGGATGACGGGACCCTGTACGCTACAGAAGGGCTCCGCGGCTCCATCCGCTCGGAGCATGAGATTCAGTTCATCTCCTGATATTCATGAATAATTTATCGTTTTTCAATAAATTCCTATTGACAAACATTTCCTCCTTTGCTATGATGCGTTCAAGCAAAGGAGGTCTTTTTTATGAATCGACCGGAAACCGTTCCCGTTAGGAGCATTCTTTTGAGCAAGGCCATGATCCTGTTGTTCGCCCTGGCTCTCGCGGCCCTGGATGTGGGCATCTGGCCCTTGACGAAGCTTTTCCAAAGACTGCCCTTCTGGAGCTCAAACCATACCCTTACACTGATCATCTGCCTGTACCTATGCAACCTGCCGGGTTTTGCCCTGCTGGCCACCATGTGGCAATTGCTGACCCGGCTGGGTCAAAGAGCTGTATTTGTTCCGGAAAATGTGAAATCTTTGACCGTGATCCAGTTCTGCTGCTTCACCGCCTGCCTCATCTGCCTGGGGGGCACGTTTGTCCTTCCCACTCTTTTCATCCTGGTGCTGGCCACCGCCTTCATGGGCCTGGTGGTTCGCATTGTGCGGCAGGTCTTCCGGCAAGCTATCCCCATGCAGGATGAGCTGGACCTGACGGTATGAGGCGAAGCTATGGGAATTGTCGTCAACTTAGATGTGATGATGGCCAAGCGGAAAATAGGGGCCGGGGAGCTGGCGGAAAAAATCGGCATCACCCCCGCCAACCTGTCCATCCTGAAAAATCAGAAGGCCAAAGCCATCCGCTTTTCCACCCTGGAGGAGATCTGCCGGGTCCTGGACTGCCAGCCCGGGGATATCCTGGAATACCGAAAGGAGGAGCTATGAAAAGAAGTACGTTTTTTCCCGCGCTGGCGGGATATCTCATCGGTTACCTGTATATCTGCTGCTTTTTGACCGGATTTTCCGGCAACAGCGGCCCGAGAGAATGGTATACCCTGCTCTTTACCCTCGCTTTTGTCCTCTGGGCCTGGGCCATTCTGCCGGAGCCCTTCCGGCGGGACCGGCTGGTCTTCCCTGTCTGCATGGTCCTCACCGCTCTGGCGCTCACACTGAACCGCTGCCGGGCCACGGACTTCTATGCCGTCCTGGCTCTTCACGGCTTTGCGGTCCTCTGGGCACTGTCAGAAGCAGGATTCGTGGACCATTGGCTGGGCTTTCTGGCAGAATGCGTCTGGGATGGCCTATGTCTCCCATTCCTGAATTTCTTTCTCCGGGAAAGGCACGTCTTCCGCGGCACCCGGGAAATTCTGGACAGCACAAAAAAGGGCAGCCTGAAAAAACAACTGCCCAGTATTCTTTTGGTCCTTTTTGCCATCCCCCTGTTTGCGCTGGCAGCAAATCTGCTGGGTCAGGCCGATGCCGCCTTTGGGACCCTGATGGAGCATCTTTTCTCTTTCCGGTCTCCCCAGTGGCTTTCCAACTTTTTTCCCAAGTTTCTCTTTGGTCTGCCTGTGGGCGGCTGGCTTTACGGCCTGCTGGCCGGGCAGAAGGGTTCCAACAGAAATCCCCTCCCCCCGGAACGCTTCCAGCGATTTGAACCCAAACTGATCGTTGGCATCTGGAGCGCTTTCATTGGGCTGTACATTGTCTTCTTCGCCGTCCAGGCCACCAGCCTGTTTGCCGTTTTTCATGGCACCGTCCCCGGAACCCTGACGGCCTCTGCCTATGCCAGGCAGGGTTTCTTCCAGCTGTGCCAGGTCATGGTCATCAACTTTCTACTCATCGGCCTGGGGCAGCTCCTTTGCAAAGACCAGGCTCCTCTGCGGCTGCCCGGGGTGCTGCTCCTGGTAGAGACTGTTTTCCTGGCCGTCACAGCTGCCGGAAAGCTGGTGCTGTATATCCACCGCTTCGGCTTCACTCCCCTGCGGCTCCTCTCCGCCTGGGGCGTGGGGGTGATGGTCTATGGCTGTCTTCTGGCCGCCGCAAGCCTCAATGGCAGGAAGGGCTGCTTCAGAGCCTGGGTCTATGGGGCAGCTGTCAGCTTTACGGCGCTGTGCTTCTACTAAACTTGTATCGCTCCACACCCGTCACGGCTTCACCGTGCCACCCTCTCCCAGGAGAGGGTTTAGGGCTCCAGGGAAAAGGACTCAAAAACCGGATTCCACAGAACCTGGGAAACTTCCTCCGCCGGGCGAAGCAGGGACATACAATAGTGGTAGTTCCCGTCGTCCAAGATAGCTCCCCGGCCCAGCATTTCCCCGGTCTCTCCCGCGGCGGCCCAGACGAATTCATAGCGCTTGGCATCCCCCTGTTGGGTCTCCATGACGGTCAGGTCTTCTTTTCCCCGGCCGGTAAGCTGGCGCAGCGTTGCGTCCAGGTCGCCGGCCTCCAGCGTTTCCAAAGACAGGCTGTAGTCGTCCGTCACATACAGCCGCCCGGCATCGCTCTCCAGGGTCTCCGCTCCTGCCCCCTCCGGAAGCTCTACGGATATCTGCCTGGGAGCTGCCATGGCCGGCACGTCCCACACATCCGCCACCGTTTCCAGAGTCTCCTGATTTGCGCAGCCCCAGAGCAGTGTTGCTCCAAGAACCGCCGTCAAAAATAATTTTTTCACAAACATCCCTCCCGGAAAGGTGTTACTCATGAAAGAACTCATCCTGATCTACCTGCTGATAATCAATGCCGTTGCCTTCCTGCTTATGCTTGCAGACAAGCTGAAAGCCAAAAAACATCTGTGGCGGATCCCGGAATCCACCCTCATGACCTCCGCCCTCCTGGGCGGCAGCGTGGGAGCCCTGCTGGGCATGTACACCGCACGGCATAAAACCAAGCACAAGAAGTTCACTATTGGAATCCCCTTAATTTTGGCCGTCCAAATCGGGCTGGCGGTATTTTTGATCTCCAAACGATAAAATTTGCGCCGTCCGGACTGCTCCGGGCGGCGCAAACCTGTTATTCGGCCAAGATGGCTTCCGCAGTCATCATCCCGTCAATAGCCGCGGACATAATGCCCCCGGCGTAGCCCGCCCCTTCTCCTGTGGGATAGAGGCCCAGGACAGAAGACTGCCGGGTCTCGTCCCGGAGGATCCGCACCGGAGAGGAACTCCGGGTCTCCGGTGCGGTGAGGACCGCGTCCGGGTCCGCAAAGCCCCGGAACCTGCCTTCCAGCTTGGGAAGCGCCTGCTCCAAAGCCCCGGCGATCCGCTCCGGCAGGCACCGATGCAGGTCCGTCCAGGTGACACCGGGACGGTAAGTGGGCTTCACCGTTCCCGGTCCTTGGCTCTCCTTCCCGGCCAGGAAGTCCCCCACCCGCTGGGCAGGAGCTCGGTAGCTGCCGGAAAGGCCATAGGCGGCTTTTTCAATTTCCCTCTGCCAGTACATACCTCCCAGGGCGCCCTCATAGGGGAACACCTCGGGATTTACGGTGACGAGCAGAGCGGCATTGGCGTTCTCTCCGTCCCGATCGGCATAGCTCATGCCGTTGGTAACGGTGCGGCCCTCTTCCGAGGCCGCCGCAACCACATAGCCCCCGGGGCACATGCAGAAGGTATACACCGTGCCGTCCTCCAGGTGCTGGACCAGCTTGTAGTCCGCGGGAGGCAAGGCCCCCCGGGGTCGGCCATACTGGGCAGCGTCTATGTCTTCCTGCCTGTGCTCAATGCGGACGCCCATGGCAAAGGGCTTGGGCTCCATGGGCACCCCCTGGGCCAACAGGCTTTCGAAGGTATCCCGGGCACTGTGGCCGATGGCAAGAACCGCTTGGGTGCAAGAAACCTTCTCCCCGGAGGTCAGGACCACCCCGGTGAGCCGGTTCCCGTCCAGCTCCAGCCCCTCCACCTGGCAGCCAAAGCGAACCTCACCTCCCAGGCTGATGATCCGCCGACGCAGATTCTGGACCACCTCCAGCAGTACATCCGTGCCCACGTGGGGCTTGGCATCAAAAAGGATATCTTCCCTTGCCCCCGCCGCCACAAATTGCTCCAATATCCAGGCGATTCTCGGATTATGGACTCCGGTGTTCAGCTTTCCGTCGGAAAAAGTCCCGGCGCCCCCCTCACCAAACTGCACATTGGAATGGGGGTCCAGTTTGCCGGTCTTCCAGAATGCCTCTACCTTTTGGTGCCGGGTCACTGCGTCCTCTCCCCGCTCCAATACGATGGGGCGTCTCCCCGCCAGGGCCAGGACCAGGGCGGCAAACATCCCGGCGGGACCAAAGCCGATCACCACCGGCCGGTCCTCCTTAGGCTGTGCCTTCGGCACCCGGTAGCCGTTCACAGGGGCCACACTCACCCGTTTGCTCCGGCATCTTTTGAGGATCTTGTTTTCGCTGGACTTGAGTGCCGCATCCACCGTATAGATCACCTTGACCTCCGGCTTTTTCCGGGCATCGACGGATCGGCGGACAATGGTCAGCTTCTGAATTTCCGAAGCGGAGACCCCCAGGGCTTTGGCCGTCTCGTAAAGCAGTGCTCCGGCCTCGTGATCCGGAGCCAGTGATA
>OGKG01000731.1_pt1 | contig 42082 bp, 28 predicted proteins | sample 1572201 | NCBI WGS metagenome assembly OGKG01 (sample SAMEA2582146, study PRJEB24529) | metagenome | biome: Human gut stool | place: China | collected 2011 | reverse complement strand
GAAAGGAGGGGATAAAAAAAGTGATGCTTGTTTTATCCGTTGCGTGGAAGATTAACTGCTTTAAACATATCGAAAACCTACTGTACTCCTACCCAAGACCTAGGGTAATAAGTACATGGGGATGCTTTAGGTGTTGTCAATCTCCGGGGTTTCTATATGGGAGATAATAGGATGTCCATAGAATGAACGGGGAACGCACGGGGACAGGGTATGATTAGGGTATTATTTGGGTAGGATTGCAGTGGGTTTTCGGTAGGTGTAAAGTCTTTTAGTTGTTTTATTCGCGGTATTGAGAAATGAATGAATTTTATTAATTTTGCGGCGTTTTTTCGAATTTTGTATATGAGGAATGTTACACGAATAGACACTTTAATTATTTTAAAAATGAAAAAGAATTTATTGTTTGCATGTATGTTGATGTTGTGCATCTCCACGTTTGCACAATCTAATCAAGAAAAGAATTTACCCGGTTACAAAACATCTTTTGAAACCAATAATTTTTGGGATAATTGGTTTGTTTCTATGAATTTTGGCGCTCAGACTCTTTATGCCGAAGGTTCTACTGATGCTAAATTCGGGGATAGATTGACTTTTATGCCGGCATTGTCTGTCGGTAAATGGTTTGCACCTTGGTGGGGCGTGAGAGTACAAGGTTTGGGCGGTGCGTTACACGGGTTCCAGAATAATGGGAGAACCATGTTGCACAAGCATTACGGGGCTGTTCACGGGGATTTCATGTTCGGGTTGTTGAATTTCTTCGGTCGATACAACGAGAATCGTTGCTTTGACTTGGTTCCGTTTGCCGGAATCGGTGGTGCGTTCATTGGCAGTGACCAGTCCTTCACGATTAATGCCGGGGTACAGGCTCGTTTCCGCTTGTGCGAACGTTTTGATTTGAATCTGGAATACTCCGGGATGATTTTAGATGATGACCTTGTGGTTCGCGGAGGATTTCCCAATGATGGAATTATGGGGTTAAGTGTGGGTGTTACCTTTAGATTTAAAAATCGTTCTTTCAAGAAAGCCGTTAGCCACAAACAATACGCGGAGCTTCAGAGTTTGACAAAAGCGCAAGAGGCACAAATTCAGGAATTGTTGAGAAGAGCCCCGGATACCGTGGTGAAAATTGTAAAAGAAGAGGTGCCGACAACGAAGACGGATGTTGAATACAAGGCATTGCCGACAACGATTAATTTCGCCTTCAATAGCTACAAGATAGATGCAACCCAAGAGGTGGGTATCTATAATCTGGTACAATTCTTGAAAGAGAATCCTGACGTTCGTGTTCGTTTGACCGGTTACGCTGATAAACGCGGAACCCAGAAAGCGAATATGTACATTTCCGAAAAACGTGTAAACGCGGTTGCGGATATGTTTATCGATAAATACGGGATTAACAAGAAACGTGTCGTGAAAGACCATAAAGGTGTTAGCTCCCGTTATGACAAGGATGAATGGAATCGTTGCGTTCTGGTTGAGATAATTAAATAAGATACGATAGTGATTTTAAAGAAGCCCGGCGGATTTGTCCGCCGGGCTTCTTTAAAAGGGTACACGTGAAACATGATGATACTGACATATTGATGATGGCACATGGGTATAAAATCTAAAATTCTATTTTATAACTAATATTCGGTATTATATTCGCTTCTCTTTCAGCCTCCACCTGACGCATGATATAATTATACCTATGCCCGTAATAATCCTTGTATCCGGTAATATTCAGTACTTTGGCCGCAACCTCATGCGACACTTTTTTCTTGTTTATTTTATAACTTATTGTTAGATGTCCGAGCAATACTGGGGCTAATTGTTTAGAATAAGGTTTACTCTCGTCATGAATTGCGTCTTGTTGTTTTAAAGAAACGATTTCATTAATCGGGGAATACCTGTCACCACCTTGAAATGTTGCTCTGGCATTTATCCCCAGTATATTCTGATTATTTTCACCTAGCATCCATTCTTTCCCCGCGAGTAAATTGAGTACGAAATTACGATTATAACGGGTATTATACCATTCACCCCTTGTTGTTTTGTACCGGGAATTGAATATGGAAGCTGTTATCATGTAATAATCTCCGCGTGACATATATTTCTCGAATGTGATATCAATCCCGTAATTAAGCCCTTTCCCCGTGTTAATAAGTCTTTCCGACAGAAACCAATCATCATTGCCTTGTAAATTAATAAAAGAGTAGGTGCTATCGGGTAAAACCGGAACATCATATAGATATTGTATATAAGGTTCAATTTTTAAATGTTTATTTTCTCCAATATTCAAATCATAACCTAAAGACAAATGATGCGCTTTCGTGAAATCAAGGTCTTTATTTATTTTTTTCCCTTCTTTTTCCGTGAAATAATAATTCAGCATTTCCAAACGGCTGTGCACGCCATAGGCCAAAGAGTATGCTTGGTTAGGCATAAATTGACATTTCAGGCTCACTCGCGGTTCAATCGTGTAATTCCCGTTGAGGGTAAAATATTGTGCGTTTATCCCGACATTCACGTTCCATTGGTTGGTAAACCGGAACGTGGATGAGGAATAAGCGGTAAGCAAAGAGCTGAATCCCGACTCATCAGTTAAAGTTTGTAATTCTCCCCTTGTTTGTTGCGCGTCTTGCATGAACATGTCATATTTCAACCCGGTAATTCTGAAACCTGTTTTATTTGTATGATGTTCACTGTATCGTTTTTGGAACGCGGAGGAAAGCACGAAGTTCCAGTTGGTATTTTTTATAACGTTTTTCGGTACAAGTAACACGTGTTCATTCATTCGTTCCGTGTGCATATCCAACCCGCTAACGGTCAACGCTATTGTTGTTTTCAAGAAAGATGTCTTGTCAATATTTATCTTGTGATTGACTCCCAATGCCCCGGCGTATTGTTTCACGTCTTGATTTTCCATATCCTGCTCGTATTGCCATTTGCTTTTATCTTTCTCCGCTATGGTCCCCGAGTGGTCAATTAACCCTATTCCCCACGCGGAAAAAACTCCGGCCTTACGGGTTGGGAAAAATAATTTGAATGACAGGTCTTGATAGTCTGTGCCGTCCGCATCTTCCGGTTGCAATGGTGATAATAATGCCAGCGTGGAATAACGGTAATTAAAGAGATAGGAACCGTCGTATCCTTTCGTGAAAGGTCCTTCGGATGCAGCCTCGATACCGAGAAAACTAATCTGCGCGGTATGTTCATGGCGTGTGTTGTTGCCATTTCTAAGATACATGTCAAAAACACCCGATAGGGCGTTGTTGTATTCGGCAGGAAAAGCCCCGGTAAAAAAATCGGAGTTCCCGAGAACCAGACTACTTAGAGCTGTCAATCCTCCACCGCCGAAACTCGTGACGTCTGCAAAATGGTTCGGGTTGGGTATCTCGACATCTTCCATGCGCCATTGTAGAAACTTGGGTGCGTTTCCCCGTATCGCGATGCCATTATTTCCCACGTTTGCTGTTACTCCCGCGAACGAGGATACCAGACGTGCCGGGTCATCCATCCCGCCCGCGTAACGGCTTGCTTCCTCCACGCTCAGCATACGCCCGCCCGCGATAGCCATGCTGTTAAGAGGTTGTGTTTTATTGATGCTCGGTTTGACTGTTATTTCGCCCAATTCCATTAAAGTTTCCTGCAAACGGATGTCAAGAATTATTTCTTTGGAAGAACTGACAAGAATCTCTTTCACGCTAACGGTTTCATACCCTAGACAACGTACTTCTATATTATGTCTTCCCACCGGTACGTTCGGCAAAGAAAACCGACCTGCCGTGTCCGTGATGGCGCCGATGGCGGGAGTAATATTAAGCAACATGACAGTCGCGTAAGGAACAGGAGTGCCACTATTTTTTTCGGTGACAGTTCCTTTGACGGTCTGGTATGATTGCCCGTGCGAGAAATTGAAAAATAGAGTATTCAGCAGAATAGCAATACAAATTTTCTTCATGGTTTCAATTGCATTAAATTGTTTTTAAGAATTTTGATGCAAAATTACCCGGCTCTCGCGGCGGTTACAATACTGATAAATCAGTAATCAAGTATCCAGTAAGCCTAATGTTTGAGCGTATTTAATCGCTTCTATGGAATTGTTCACGTTCAGTTTTTCAAGTATTCGTTGCCTGTGAGTGTTTACCGTGTGTATGCTGATGTTTAAATATTCAGCGATTTCCTTGCTTAGCTTTCCCCGTTCTATCCATTTCAATATCTCTATTTCCCGTTGTGACAAAATGGTGTCTTTATCGAAATATTTGTCTAGCGGGGAAAATATATCTCCCGTTTTGAAATTGACCAGTTGGGAGTTGACTTTTGAAAAAGGGGATTGATTGGGGGAAATATCAACAATGCTTAAAGACAACCAGATATTACCCCTTTTGTCTATTTCCAGAATTTGTATTTGTTCGGTAATTCTTTTGTACTTACCGTTAATCAAAGTTCTGTATTCCCGAATCAGTTTACTGTATTTCGTGTATTTATTGTGCATGAAAATATGCTTCATCGCGGCAATGCCGTTTTTCAGGACTTGTTCGTAATCATCGGGATGAATTTGCACGCTCGTGTATTCCCCGTTTGAATTTTTGAACAGTTCTTTGTGATACGATGACTCGTAAACATGGCATTTTTTATACATGTCGAAAATCGATACCGCGCTTCCTGAAAAAACAGTTGATTTTGATAAAACCGAAATATGTTTATCCAGTATGTCATAATCCAACTCTTCTTTATCGAAATGCTGGGATTTCAACAATTCGAGGTATTCTTTTTGAAGATTATCCATAGAATTGACTATTATGTTTGTTTCAAGCGTAAAAATAGTAATTCTCGTGTAAAAACAACTTTTAGGCTTCACTTCAAAACACGCCTCTCGCCCGTGAGGTCAAATATTCAGGTATAATATTGAAGGCTACAACTGCATGTGTAAAATAGGATATTCTTTACCTTCTCCGTCTAAACTTGACCTTTTGTATACGCTAAAGCCTATATGTTTATAAAAACCGACAGCTTGAGTATTTTGCTCGTTCACATCGACTTTAGTTACTTGCAAATTATCTATGGCATAAGTAATCAATTTTTTCCCGATACCCGTGCCTCGATAATTATTGTCGATAAATAACATTTCAAGATTTCTTTCAGCGATTCCCATAAACCCAATTAAGATACCCTCTTGTTCAAACCCGAATAGAGTGACATGCTGAAAATATACCGGAAGGTGTTCTTTATAGTATAGAAAATCTTCCTCTTTGAGAAAATCATGTGTACTCAACACTGCACTTTCCCAAATTTCCATCAAACGCGGATAATCCGTAACTTTTATTTTTCTAATCATAATTGTAATTTCGATTTAAGGCTGTAAAGTTCGGAACTTGTATATTCAAAACACTGAACCCAAGTTAAGAAATACGTTTACGGATTCTGCTTAGTGCTTGCGGTGTGATACCCAAATAAGAAGCTATATCTTTTAGCGGTATATAGTTTAGTGTAATGCCATATTCTTCAATCATCTGTAGATAATACTGTTCAGGAGAATATTTAATCAAGTCGATATTTCTTTTCAAGAGTTTATTCAACAATATAGCATTCAAATCTTCGAATACGGTTTTTACCTTAGGGATAGCAGTATATAGTTCATTTACTTGTTGTTTGTCTATTCGGTAAATAACGCTATCTACAATTGTTTGCACGTTAAATGCAGACCTTGTTTGTAATGTAAAAGATATGTTTGACATTGAAAACGTACCCTCTTTACAAAACCAGAAAACTTGTTCTTCCCCTTTATGATTTAAAAGCCAGCAACGTAATATTCCGTCAAAAACGAAATGACTATACCTTTCTATTTCTCCTTCCTTAATCAAGAATGTGCCTTTGCTAATTAATATTCGTTCAAAATATTGGTCGAATAATTTAGATTCCTCCAAATTAAAAGTATTGGTGCTAAAATTAAATTCTTTAAGTAGTTTTTCTAAAAGCATAAACTAAAAGTCACTGGATTATAAAAAGAAAACCTGTAAGTTGTTGATGCTTACAGGTTTTTGTCTTTCCTTTTCGCCTTTCGACTCCACGGGAGTGGGCGCTGAGGGATTCGAACCCCCGACCCTCTGGGTGTAAACCAGATGCTCTGAACCAGCTGAGCTAAGCGCCCGTGTTGCTTGATTGCGGGTGCAAATGTAATGCAATTTTTGAATACTGCAAAAGTTTAGTCGATTTTTTTTCAAAAAAGAAGAAGGTTTTATTTAAATGTGGAATTTAATGATAGAGAAAAGTCATTTTAAAATTATTTTTCATGTAAATAGAGATTTTATTGTATTCTATGTTATTGAATGGCAGTTGTTATAATTTTATTAGATGTAATTATAAAAACAATCGATTTGATTTATATTATTATACTTCTTACATTTGTAATAGAAAAATGAAAGAGAAATATAATAATAAAAATCAATAGATATGAAAACAAAGAATTTAATCGGATTAGACGTTGAGAAATCAAAACAATTAGTTGAGCATTTGAATGATTTATTGGCAAACTATCAGTTGTATTATCAGAACGTGAGAGGTTTCCACTGGAACGTGAAGGGACGCGGGGTCTTCCAGTTGCATGCCAAATTTGAAGAGTATTACAATGACGCTATCGAGAAAATAGACGAGATTGCTGAGCGCGTGCTTACGTTGGAAGGGACCCCGTTACACGCTTACTCGGCTTACATGAAAGTAGCCGAGATCAAAGAAGTAACGGGTGTTTCCAACGGGTTGGAATGCGTGAAGCATATTATGGACAGCCTCGTGATTTTAATCCGGAAGGAAAGAGAAATTCTGGCACTTGCAGCCGAGGCGGGAGATGACGGTACTCAGGATATGATCAATCCTTATATCTCCGAGCAGGAAAAGACTTTGTGGATGCTACGGGCATTTTTAAGTGAATAAGTTTAAGTTTTGAATTTGTAACCACAGAAGGCTATCGGAATCATCCGGTAGCCTTTCTCTTTATCAGCTATAGAAACCTTTTTCGGCAACTTCTCCCTTGGGGTGACGTTTTAATTACTATATTTGCGTTATATAACAATCTAATTCATCAACACCATGTGGGAGTATATTATTGCCGGAATAGTGACTTTAAGTAATCTGGCTTTCTTTCTTTACTATAAAAGAAGGATGTCCGAAGCGCGTGACGGTACGGCAGAAACGATGCCGGAGAGGATCATCAGCTCTGTGCCGGATATGATTTTCATGGTGGATAACAAACTGGAAATACAAAAGATATATAATGCCGACGCCTCGAAATTGTCGTTACCGGTTGAGGCGTTGATCGGGAGAAACTTGAAGAATTGTGTTGACCCGGAGTGCGTGGAGGACGTGACCGCTAATATACAAGAGGCTTTATTGACGGGCGAGGTGCGCGAGTCCGAGTATTCGGTAACGATGAACGGGAAAAAGATACTTTACGAGGGACGTTTCAAGCGGGTGGAGGATAATCTCGTCGCTTGTTTCGAGCGGGATATCACGGAACGTAAGAAGACGGAGGCTGAAATCAAGCAGAACGAGCGGCTGTTGAACGCTGTTTTGGATAATATGCCGATGCCATTGATTATTAAAGATATCGAGGACGATCTGAAATATATTTTTTGGAATAAACAATGCGAGCTACTGGGAGGATATACCCGGGAAGAAGTTCTCGGGAAAAATGATATTGAAATTTACGGTGAAGAACGGGGACGTCAGTACAGGGAAATAGATTTCGAGATTATAAAGAATGGCGGTTCGTATCGGGAACAAGAGGAGTACGTGACCCCCGATGGCGTGAAACACGTTTCGATCGTGAACAAAAACATGGTGGCAAACGACGTTCATCATTGGTTGTTAGCGACCCGTTGGGATATTTCCGATTTGATCGGGGTGCAGGAGCAATTGCAAAAGGCGAATCAAAATTTGAGGCAAATACAAGAGATCAATCAGTTGATACTGGATCACTCGAATAGCGGATTGGTATACGTGAACACGGATTATATCGTGGAATGGGAAAATTTGGCCAAGTATTCCACGCATCCTTTAGCCGGAAAATACAAACAAGGGGTATGTTGCTACCGGAACGTTATGGGCAGAGAGGAACCTTGTCCCGGCTGTGTGATGCAGCGGGCTTTGATTTCCGGTAAAGTGGAAACGAAGGAATTGGAACTGGAAGGCGATGTGTTTGTTGAAGTTGTGGCGACTCCCGTGTCCGCGGAAGATGGCAGGCAACCGCGGGGTGTCGTGTTGAAATACGAGGATGTAACCGAAAGGCGCAGAGTGGCGAAAGAGTGGATACGGGCGAAAGAGGCCGCGGAGAATTCCGATAAATTGAAATCGATGTTCCTGTCAAACATGAGCCATGAGATTCGTACGCCGTTAAACGCTATCGTGGGATTCAGCGAATTATTGACACAGACGGAAGACCGGACGGAGAGAGAAGAGTATATAGATATTATTCAACGGAATAACGAGTTGTTGTTACAATTGATCAGTGATATACTGGATTTGTCCAAAATTGAGGCTGGGACGTTGGAATTTGTTTACACGATGGTGGATATGAATGAATTGCTACGAAGTCTCGAGTTAAGTAGTTGCCAGAAAATAGTCGATAATCCGGATATAGAGGTGGCTTTTATCTCCCGTCATGACGAGTGCATAGTGTACACGGAGAAGAACAGGGTATTGCAGGTATTATCCAATTTTATGAGCAACGCCTTGAAATTCACGAATAAGGGACACGTGCATTTCGGTTACGAGCGACGGGGGGATGAGTTACGTTTCTTTGTTTCCGATACCGGCAGGGGCATTCCGACAAATAAGCAAACCGATATTTTCAAACGATTTATCAAATTGGATAGTTTCTCGAATGGAACCGGATTAGGATTAGCGATATGCCAGACGATAGTGAATAAGCTGGGAGGTACTATCGGCGTGGAATCCGAGGAAGAGAGAGGAAGTACTTTCTGGTTCACTTTGCCCTTGAAACCAGGGGATAGACTTCTATAATAGATAGTATAGGTTAGGGTGTAATCCTACTCGTTACCCGTGTGATTTCCGCGGGAATAGGGGATCACTTCCGGTTCAATAGTGCATGTAAAGTTTTAATTTAGCTTTTACTTCCCTGTACGAACGCTATTGTATATAGCGTTCGTATAGGGTTCGTATAGGGTTCCTATAGTGTTCATGACGGAAGTGATGCGGAATTACACCGGAATTATACCACGAATCCTGTGGGAATCGTGCATGTATTCCCTTTGTTCAGTACAGGTACAAATTACGATTGTTTCTCGATATCGGCTCGTGATTTACTTTGTGTCACGAGGTAGACGCCGAGGAACACGAGGAGGGCGGCGACGGGTTTGTCCCACGTGAAGCTATCCTGTCCGATGAGGATAGCAACGATCGAGGCGATGATCGGTTGGGCGTTGTTGTACATGCTGACAGTGGTCGGGCGGATACGTTTCAAGGCGATGGGTACGAGCAGGTAAGCGACTCCGGTTGCCATGATGACGATGTACGCGAGGCGTAGCAGGGCGTTCAGGTCAAGCACTGGTGTCATGAATATTTTGGATTCGCCGAGTTTGTCTAGGCCAAGGGGGAGAGCAACGAGCGCGGCAAAGAGAAACATCCATTTCATTAAAGTGACCGGGGAGTAACGCCGCGATATGGTGCGGGTGATGATCAGGTACGTGGCATAAGTCACTATATTCACGATGCAGAGAAGAGTGCCGAGCGTGTGATTGCTCCCGCCACCCGCGGGAGTGGATTGAAGTATTAATAACAATGCCCCGCAAGCCCCGATAAATACTCCGGTTGCTTTTTTGCCGGTGATAGGTTCTTTCAGGAACATGGCTGCCATGAGCATAACGATGACGGGAGTCATGGCGGCGATAAGGGAGATGTTGACGGGCGAGGAGTATTGCAAGGCGACGGCAAAGGACAATTGTGCCCCGATAAGCCCGAAGAGGGCGGCGAAGAAGAGTATTGTCAAATCTTTAAAACTTACTTTTTCTCGTGGCAAAAACAAGGAAATACTCCAGAAAATCAAGGTGGCACATGACATCCTGACCAGCGTGAGGGCAAACGGGTGAATCCATTCCGGGACTAATGTTTTGGCGATAGGGGTGTTCAATCCGAAGATGACGTTTGTCATTAGAATAGCGATGTGTCCTTGCCATTTTTCTCTGGTCATGTGAACTTGAATTAAATGTTCGTTACAAAAGTAGGACTAAAATCAGAGATTTGTTCCGGGATTTTATTAATTTTGAAAATCAATTTCGGATGTGGATTTTTGGGAGTGTCGAGTTTAATTGATGCAAGCGAATGGAAGAGAATTTGAAATATCGGGATATGGCGATTTTGACGAGGGATTTGAAAGCCGGGAAAGAGGCTGCTTTCGATTTTCTCTTCCGTACTCGTTACAAGAATTTGTGCCGGTTTGCCGCTACGTTTGTCGTGCATTTCGATGTGGCGGAGGATATCGTGCAGGAGATTTTCGAGAAGATATGGCAGAAGAGTGCCCGGATTGCGGAAGGTGAATCCATTGATAGTTATTTGTTTGTTGCCACGCGTAACGCTTGCTTCACGTTCTTGAAAGATAGGCGGGAACGTGTTGATTTGGAGGGGTTGAAACAGGAGTTGGAGGCTCCCGAAGAGGTTGTCGAGTTCGAAAGTGCGGAGTTGAATCGTTTGTGGGGGGAGATCGAGAAATTGCCTTTGCAGTGTAAGACCGTTTTTAAATTGGTGGTGTTGGAAGATATGAAGTACAGGGAGGTGGCTGAGGCTTTGGATATTTCGGTGAACACGGTGAAGACTCAGGTTAAGATTGCCTATAAGACTTTGAGAGAGAGTTTGCAGCGGGGACAATTCTCTCTTTTCTTGTTGCTTTACGGGAGGAGGTAATTATATCCGGATATTTTTTTCAAAAAAAATCATTTTTTCTTCACCCTGTTTTCGTGTTTTGTAGTACTCTATGTAAAAACCATAGAGAATGAAAATTGAAGACAGGGTATATGAATTGATTTCCGGTAAACTCGATGACGTGTTGTCAGAAGAGGAAGAGAGGGAATTGTCGGGTTGGTTGGAAGCTGACGGGGAGCATCGGGTGATTTTCGATGAGATGCGGAGATTGCACGAGCAAGCGAAATTGTTGCGGCGGGAGTTTAACCCGGACGTGGAGGGTACGCTAAGGAGATTGAAAGTACGCGGGGGAAAACGGATCGGGTTGCACGCGTGGTGGAAGTATGCAGCGATGTTTGTTTTGCCGTTGGGTATTGCTTTTGCTTTGTGGCAGGGGTTGAAAGAAGAAAAGATTGTTTTGCATCGGCAATTCGGCGAGGTGGCTCGCCCGGGGGCGGAGCGTGCCGTGTTGAAGCTTTTTGACGGGAAAACCGTGGTGTTGGATAGTACGTCCGGGAATATGTTGATCGCACGAGGCGAGAATGTTCGTGTGGAAGTGGATTCGAATCGCTTGTTACGTTATTCCCGGGAGGATACTGTTGTGACTTCGCGGGAAGAGAGGAAGAACGAGTTGATTGTTCCGAGAGGGGGGGAGTATCAGATCGTGTTGGCTGACGGGACGCGGGTATGGTTGAATTCCGCTACCAAGTTGATATTCCCTCAAAATTTCACGGGAAAGGAGAGAAGGGTGATGCTATCGGGTGAAGCATTTTTCGATGTGGCACGGGACGAGAGTAAACCTTTTATCGTGGAGACTTCCCGAATGGACGTGAAGGTGCTGGGAACCCGGTTTAACGTGAATGCTTACACGGATAACGAGGTGGTTTCGACTACGTTGGTGGATGGTTGCGTGGAAGTGGCTTCCGGTACACAGAAACCCATTACGCTGGTTCCGGGAGAGCAGGCGTACGGGGAAGCGGGTGAGCTAGAGAAACGGGAGGTGAATATACGGTTGTACACGTCATGGATAGATGGCAGGTTCATGTTTAATAACGTGGAGTTGGAGGAGATTGCGAAACAGATTTCTCGTTGGTATGATGTGGAGATATTTTTCACGAACGAGAACGTGAAACGGACTCGTTTCACGGGTGGCATGGTGAAATTCAAGCCGTTGGATGATTTGATACGGATGATAGAGAGCACGAGTCCGGTACGTTTCAGCGTGAAGGGAAAAACGATTGTTATCTCGGAAGGATGAATAAATACCGGGAATGTATAGCGACATTCCCGGCACTTGATAAATAAGCGTCTTGTCCGACGTTTGGCGATGGAGGACAAGACAAATTATAAACCTTAAAAACAAATGTATGAAAAAAAATTGTGATTTGGGGATTAATCCCCCCAGATGGCTAAAAAAATTTTTATTGGTCATGCGAATAACAGGTATTTTATGTTTGGTGTGCGTGATGCATTTGTCGGCGGCGGTGTATTCGCAAACGGCACGCATCAACTTGAAAATGAGGGATGCCACGATCGAGCAGGTACTGAACAAAATCGCGGAGTCGACGAAGATGGATTTCTTTTACAGCAATTCCAAGATTGACGTGGCGAAACGAGTGAATGTCAATTTTTTTGACGCGACACTGGAAGAAGCTTTGCGGACAATTTTCAAGGGAAGCGACGTGAAGTTCGAGATTTCGGACAACTTCGTGGTGATTCATTACGTGCGGGCACTGGTGGCTACCGATACGCTGAAGAAAATCACGGTGACGGGTACGGTGAAGGATTCGGACGGAATGACGTTACCGGGGGTGACGATTCAGGTGAAAGGTACGATGCTTGGGTTTACTACAAATTTGGAGGGTAAGTTTAATTTTGATTTGCCGAAACGGGATTCTTTAGTTTTGATTTTCTCGTATGTCGGCTTTCAGAAGCAGGAAGTACGTGTGCGAGATAATAATAAGCCCATGAATATTACGCTGAAAAATGATTTGGCGGAGATTGACGAGGTGGTGGTGACCGGTATCTTTAATAAGCCGAAAGAGAGTTTCACGGGAGCGGTGACGCATATCACGAAGGAGGATATTATGAATTACGGGAACCGGAATTTGTTGCAGACGTTGAATAATATCGATCCGGCTTTCGTGATTCGGGAGAATAACACGTACGGGTCAAACCCGAATATCTTGCCGGAGATTCAGATCCGGGGTATTTCCGGTTTGCCGGATATCACGAATTTGCAGTCGTATGCCCGGGCAGAGTTGAACCAACCGTTGTTCGTGCTGGATGGTTTCGAGGTGACTTTGGAGCGGGTGATGGACTTGAACCCGTCGGACGTGGAGTCGGTAACGATATTGAAAGACGCTAGTTCTACGGCACTTTACGGTTCGCGGGGGGCGAACGGGGTGGTAGTGATCACTTCGACGAAACCACGTCAAGGGAAGTTGCGGGTTTCTGTTTCTGCCGGCTTGAACGTGGAGATTCCCGATTTGTCAAGTTATAATTTGTTGAACGCGGAAGAGAAGTTGGATCTGGAGGTACGCGCGGGATTGTATAATAGCGCGGCACGTATGGAATTGTACAGGCAGAACGTGCGGGCAATTGCCGAGGGTGTGGATACTTATTGGATTGGTAAACCGGTGCGTACGGGTATCGGACAGAATTATAATCTGGATTTCGGGGGTGGTGACGAGCAATTCCGTTACACGATGAATTTGTCTTACAATAGTGTGGCAGGAGCCATGAAAGGATCTTACAGGAATAATTTCAACGGGACGTTGAGCATCAGTTATTTGCTTAAACAATTCCGTTTTATGAATACTTTTTCCTTGGGGTTGAATAATTCCGAGGAGAGTCCGTACGGGACTTTTTCTGATTACGTGACGTTGAATCCTTATTGGTATCCTTACGATGAGGAAGGGCGGCTCGTGCAATTTTTTAGTACTTTTGGTTCGGAAACGAATGTTGTCCCTCAAGCAAATCCTTTGTGGGAGGCTTCCATTAATAAATTTGATAAGACTAAATATACTAATATCCGAAATACTTTCCGTGTCGAGTGGGATGTGGTGAAGGGAGTGAAATTATCCACGAATTTCGGGTATACCAGTCAAACTGACCGTGATGACCGTTTCGTCCCGAAATCCAGTAATGATTTTATTAATACGACCGATCCTGACGCGGCGGGAAGTTACACGTGGGGATATCGCGAGATGCATTCATGGCAATTGGGATTTACGGGCAGTTACGGGAATACGTTCGGGCGGCATAGTGTATTTTTGGGTTTAGACGGGAGTTTGTTCGATACGAAAAATTTAGGTTATTCTTTGTGGGTACGGGGATTTGCCAACGATAAACTGACAGATATTTCCAACGCGGCGGGATTTGCCACGGAACGTCCGTCTGCCACGGATACTCAGAGTCGTCGGGTTGGTTTCACGATGACGGGTAATTATAATTTTGACAGTCGTTATTTTGTCGATTTCTCTTATCGTTTGGACGGATCTTCTTCTTTCGGTTCACAAAATCGTTTCGCGCCGTTCTGGTCATTGGGTTTTGGCTACACGGTCAGTCAGGAGAATTTTATTCAGGAGAATCTTCCTTGGATGAATTTGTTGCGTTTGCGTTACTCTTACGGGGTGACCAGTGCTTTGCCCAGTGACCCTTACAAGGCTTTGACGACATACGAGTATGACCGGGATCAACGATATAATGGCGATATGGGTGCTACGCTGAAAGGGATCGGAAACGCGAATTTACGTTGGCAGGATACCTACCAGCATAATATCGGCGTGGACTTGACTTTGTTCAACGAGATTTTGTCTATTCAGGGAAACTATTATCGCAAAGAAACAAAAAATTATATTTCAGACGTGGGATTGACCTATTCACATGGATTCCAGAATTATGCGGAAAATGTCGGGACTCTTCGGAATGTCGGGGGAGAATTAAATCTTTCCGTGAATTTGTTGCGTAACCAGAATATCATGTGGTCGGTGCGGGGAGCCATGTCGTGGAACGAGAACAAGATCGTGTCGCTTTCCGATGAGATGAAACGGCAGATCGAGGAGCAGGTAAATCACCAGAGTGCGGCTGATACTTATTTACAATACCGGGAAGGAGAGTCGATGGATGCCATATACGTGCATATTTCACCGGGAGTGGATGCTGCCACGGGGGAAGTACTTTACGTGGACCGTTACGGGCGGGTTTCTTCGACTTTGGATATACGTGCCAAGTATAAGGTGGGTAATGAGACGCCGAAGGTGAACGCTCGTTTCAGTACGATGTTCCGTTATAAATCCTTCTCGGTGAATACCGGTTTCGAGTTACGGTTGGGCGGACAGAAGCTTAATTCGACGTTGTTGAATAAAGTGGAGAATGCTTATGCGCGGGTGAATGTCGATAAGCGTGTGTTGTCCGAGCGTTGGGAGAAGCCGGGTGACGTGACACGTTATAAAGGACTGGCAAATACCCAGAATACTCCGGCTATTGACCGGTTTGTGATGGATGAATCGACTTTTATCTGGAGAAATATTAATATACAATACGATTTTCCCCGGCGGATTTGTAAATACATGGGAATGGAACGGTTAAGTTTGTCTGCCAGTATGATGGATTTGTGGTATCTTTCCACGATTGAGCAGGAGCGAGGGACAGCCTATCCGTTTTCCGTGAAACCATCGTTTTCAATATCATGTACATTCTAACTAATTTGAACGCGTTATGAAAAAAATGAGAAATTTATTAATACTGTCCTGTGTGTTATTCGGGTTGTCGGGTTGTTCGGATTGGTTGACGATTCAGCCGGAAACACAGATAACGGAGGAGGATATGTTCAAGACACAAGGGGGATTTTATGATGCCCTTATCGGATGTTATACTTTGATGCGGAATAATTATTCCCCGGACGGACCTATGGTACTGGGAGCCACGGAATATATGGCTAATTTATGGTACACGAACGCAGAGAGCGGTACGGCTTACGAGTACGTGGTGCATGACTACCGTGCTGATTTGGTGGAGAATACATTGTCGAGGCTGTTTCTGAATCAATACGAGATTATAGCTAATTTGAATAATTTGTTGAGGCATATAGACGGGCAAGATAACGTGTTGTCGAGCGGAGAGCGGGATTTATACCGGGGAGAGGCTTTGGGAATGCGGGCTTTTATTCACTTTGATCTGATCCGCCTGTGGGGACCGATGCCGGGGCAGGTGAACGAGAATTATTTGTATTTGCCTTACGTGTTGAACGTGCAACTGGAGAACTATTCGTATTCGAATTACCGGAATTATATGGCTCAACTTCGCACGGATTTGGATTCCGCCGAGTTATTATTGCAACGAGTGGATCCCGCGGTTGCCGGGAACGCGTATCAGTCTACTTACGGTGCTAATCGTAAAAATCGGATGAATTATTATGCCGTGTTGGGTTTGCAGGCCCGGGTGCATTTGTGGTTGGGTGAACGGGAGGAAGCTTTGCGTTATGCCCGGTTGGTTCGGGATGCTGTCAACGAGAGTGGCGTGGGCGTGTTTGTTTTAGGTACGCAAGAGGATTTTAACCGGTATGACCGCGTGTTGTATTCTTCGGAACAGTTATTCGGGTTGAGTCTTGAAGAATTTGCCGATAATATGATCGCGGACGGGAATAGTCCGGCTTTTTCACAGACTTCGGCTAGAATAGCAGCTTTGTATCCCTCGTCGGATATTCGTTCTCAATTGTGGTACGCCGCGAGGGGGGATTATCGCTCGCCGAATAAATACGGTAATATGGCTTCTTACGACACGGAAAATCCTGCCCCGTATTCGAGTGTACCGTTGCTTCGTCTGGCTGAAATGTATCTGATTATTGCCGAGTGTGCCGACTTGACGGAAGCGAACACGATGTACACGGATTTTTTGGCGTCCAGAGGGGTGGAAACAACCGAGTTGACGGAGGCTAACCGGGGAGAGGTTATTCAATTGGAATACTTGAAAGAGTTCTTGGCCGAGGGACAGATGTTTTTCGTGTATAAGCGTTTTGGGGCTGTGACTATGCGTTGGTCAAACCGGGAGAACGGGGTTGATGATTACGTTTTGCCTTTGCCTTTGCGTGAGTTAAGTACGACTGAAAATTAATAAAGAAAGGAGTAATTTATGATACGTGTATTAATATTATCCTTGTGTGTGGCTTTTTGTTGTGTTGCCTGCGAGGAGACGTTGCCCGGTTACGGTAGTGGTTGGAGAGGAGTGCAGTTTGTTTTGAATGAAAGTTCTCTTAATCCTAATGTTTACAGTTATTCGTTCGTCGGGAAAGACGAGAATCTGGCGTTGGATACGGTGTGGTTTACCGTGCGTCCGCAGGGGATGTTGCCAAAGGAGAGTAGCCGGATTAAATTGGAACAGTACGAGGGGCAGGAATGGGTATATATTTATGGAAATGATGGTTTGGTAACAGACTCTGTTTTACGGGTACTTCCTCGTCAGGCGGAAGCAGGCGTGCATTATGTTTCTTTTGATGACGAGCGAATGGCTGAACATTTGGTTTTAGAACCGGGGCAATTGGAAGCCCGGATTCCGGTGATTGTGTTGCGGGACGAGTCTTTGCGCGACACGACGTACACGCTTTTTTTCCGTATTGCGGATTCCGAGGATTTGACGGCGGGAGACGAGGCGCATAGTAATATCGTGTTACGGATAGCGGATTGTATATCAAGACCGAGCGCGTGGGATGATTGGTTTTTTGCCGGGTCGTGGAGTCGTGTGAGGCATGAGTTTATGATTCGAGTGACCGGAGAAAATTGGGATAATACATTCATCGAGTCGTTGACTAGAGAAGATCGGAATTATTATTTGTATGTTTTTAACCGGGAGTTGAGATTAGAAAATGCCGAGCGGGCAGAACAGGGATTGCCGCCTTTGAGGGAAGATCCCGATGAACCCGATTCGGAATTGGTATTCCCTACTGTGGCTTATTGGTAAATGATAAAAAGAAAAGATATGAAATATATATATATTCTGGTGATAGTCTTGATGGCGGGACTCTTGTTGACGGGTTGTTATGACAAGGAAAACACCATTCATCGTTTGCCGAATCTGGCGATCGGAAATATAGCTAACGGTTCAGTGAAAACCGGGGAGCCGATTCGTGTTTCTCCCACGTGTACGATGGGAGGAGAGGAGGTCGAGTGTACTTATAACTGGTATCGTTATCACGGTTCGGAGGCGGAATTGATTTCGGAGGATTCCCGGTTGGAGTGGCGGGTAGATACGATCGGTTCTGTCACATTGCAAGTGGAAGCGACTCACGTGGAAACGGGGATTCAAGCGCTTCTTTCGTTTTCGTACACGATTGTTCCCCGAATTGACAGGGGATGGTTGATTCTGAAGGAAACTGTCGACGGGAACACGGATATGGATCTTTCGCTGGTACAAGCGGATGGGACAGAGTTCGCCACGGATGTGTTGTCGTTGGCTTTGGGCGAGCCGATGCGGGGGCGTCCGGTATCGTTGCTCAGTACGGATAATTACCTGTGGTATAACCCGGAAACGGGAAGTGCGGAAAGGAATCAAGTGTGTTTGACTCCCGTGAGCGAAAAGGAGATTTTGATGTATCGGGTAGCTGACGAGAATATATTGGCGAGGAACGAGGATTTGTTTTACGAAGTTCCGGATTTTACATCCGGAAATATGGAGGCTTATATGAAATTGTCCGGTTCGGCGAGTTTAATATATGGCGGTCAGGCTTATTTGATGCAGGGGGGGGCGGCTGCTTTTATGCCCTCACTTTTGGGGAATTACCATCTTGCTCCTTATCTGGTGTGTTATGGATATAGTAATCCGATGTTGGTGTATGATGAATTGAGTTCTTCTTTCGGGTTACTTCAGGCTTCCGGTAATATGTCGACGACGATGGAGATAAAATATTTCGATAATGCTTATCGTGATCTTGATGAATTACGAATTTCCCCGAGCGGAATGAATGCCGATTTGATTTATATGGGGCAGACGGACGGGAGTGTAGACCCGGAACACTTGACAAATTATGGAACGGCTTACGCTTTGATGCGGAAGAAGGATGATCGAGAAAATTTGTTGTTGTACGGGTTGACTTCCTATGAGTGGTATAGTGGGACTCACGGACCTATTCGATTTGCCCGGGAGATACCGGTATCCCGTTGCGAGGCTTTTGCCTCGGCTGATTTTTACACGATGCATCAGACAAGAAATCAAATCTATTTTATCAAGGATAACCGACTTTCTTACTATGATATTGATAATGATTCGTTCGTGATGGATGTGCATACTTTCGAGGGAGAGGTGACTTATTGCAAGTATATCGCTAATAATTATGACTACAATGAATCTACGTGGAGTCCGCCCGTGTATGATAGCCGTTTTGACCGATTGGTAGTGGCAACCTCTTCGGGGACGGGCTACACGATACATTCATTCAATTGGTCAGTGAACGGCGGTTTGACCTTAGTGCCGGATTTGGAGATGAGGGGCGAGGGGAAGGTACGTTTTATGTTCTGGTATACTTCCAATTGGAGGCTTTTTAATAATATTTACAGGTATAGTTAATCTTGTCAAGACGGCTCCCGCGGGTGCGTGCGGGTGCCGTTTTTATTTAATTTTTACGGTAATGAAAAAGATTTTATATGTCATTGCAGCATGTTTTATGCTGCAAACGGGGGCTTTTGCCCAAACGAATTTTGAGGAGTTGGCGCTGGATAAGGCTTTGGAGAAAGCGAAAACGGAGAAAAAGTTGGTGTTTGTAGATATGTACACCTCGTGGTGTATGCCCTGCAAGTATATGGCGAACACGATATTCCCGAAGGTGGAAATGGGGGAGTATTTGAATCCCCGTTTCGTGTGTTTAAAGATAAATGCAGAGGAAGGGGAAGGCGTGGATATTGCTAAGAGATACGGGATTGCGGCTTTCCCGACATTTTTGATTTTGAATACAGGTGGGGAGGTGCAACACCGGATTGTCGGGGGAAGTGAAACGGCTGCCGATTTTATCAAACGGGTTGCCGAGGGATTGGATGAGGATACGGCTATCGGGGTGCTTGCCAAGAAATACGGGGCAGGAGATCGGGAGTCGATGTTTTTGGCAAAGTACGCTAAGGCTTTACTGGCGGTAGATGATCAGAAGGTGTTTGAGGTAGCGGATTTGTTGCTTAAAAATTTGAGTGATGCTCAGCGGGTGGATACGGCTTATTGGTTCGTATACGAGCATCCGGCATTGACCCCGGTAGGTTCCCCGAACATGGAGTATTTGTTGGCGAATGCCGTTCGTTTCCAAAAGAGCGTGGGAGAGGAACGGGTGAACGAGAAGATTGCGATAGCTTTTGATGTAAAGTTGACAAATATGATTACGGGACGGGACAAACAGAGCGGAGTGGAGGCTATTGACGCTATCGAGAAAGAGATGGAAGGGTATAAGTTCCCGAGTAAACCCCGTTTGAAGATGTTTGCCGAGATTGCCCGGGCCCAGCGGAGCGGGGATATAGAGAAGTTGTTGACAACTTGCGAGAAGAATCTTCCGCGGATTGAACATGAACATTTATTGGCGGCTTTTTTCCCGTTAGCATTGACGATCAAAGGTAAAGGGGATGCCGGGCAGCAGGAACGAATGCTGGCGTTGGCTAAAAAGCTTTTGGCGGAAACGACGAATGATAAGTTTAAGTTTGCACTAGGGAATTTTATCCCGTATGCATTAGAGAAAAAGTAATCGGATGGAAAGACGTTATTTTAAATGGTTAGGCTTTAGTTTGTTTGTCCTTTTTTGGGGAATGAGTGGAAGTCAGGCGCAAAAGGTGGTTTACCGGGATTATGGCCGGTTGGGGTGGACGATACTCGATTCGTTGAAACGCCCGGGGGCAACTTCTTTGTTCAAGGGGATGAGTACGTTAAAGCAGGAGTGTCAAACGTTGGCGGAGGGCACACCGGTGGATATGAAGGCTTGTCCTGCCGGGAAACGGGAATTGAAGCCGGGGGAGATTGTCGAGAAGAGGCGGGAGAGTGTGTTGATGATGTTCAAGTATTTGCGTGCCACGACACGTCCGGAGGCGATTGAGCCGTGGGCAACAGCGGTGGTGTTGTCGGAAGACGGGGTGTGCGTGACGAATTGGCACGTGTTTTGGCAATTGATTGATACTGCGGCACGGTTGGATTTGCGGGATAGTCTTCTTTTCGTGGCGACGGAGGCGGGAAAAGTATATTCGATAACCTCGATTCTCAGTTATAGCCGGAGCGGGGATTTGGCTTTTTTCAAGATTGATACCCGGGGTGACAGATTGGTGCCGATGCCGATAGGACAGGATATCGCGGTAGGGGAGAACGTGCATGCTTTAACGAATCCGGCAGGGTATCCCTACGTGTACACGACCGGGGTAGTATCCCGCACGTTTACAAAGGAGGCGGGCAATCCCTTTGGAAACCGGGTGGAGATTACGGCGGATTTTGCAAAGGGTTCCAGCGGGGGACCGATTATGGATGACCGGGGAAATATGATTGCCATAGTGTCGTGCCTTCATCCGATATATTATGTAGACCAACAGCCGACGGATAGACAGATGGGGATAAAGGAGTGTATCCCGGTGAGTTCGATCGTGCGGTTGATGGGAAAAGAGCAAGTTGTGAAAGCCGGGAATGGAGTGGATACGACAGAATTGAAAAAAGGGGATAAATGTCCGGAGTTCGTGTTTAAGGATGCTCAAGGGAAAGAGCATACGTTGTCGGAGTTGAAGGGGAAGTATGTTTTTATAGACGTGTGGGCGTCGTGGTGTTACCCGTGTCGGAAGGAGTATCCCTATTTGCAGGAGTTGGAGAAAAAGATGGAGGGGAAGAATATTGTCTTTATCGGAATCTCTTGTGATCATATAGAATGGCGTTGGACGGGGGCTTTGGAAATGGGAAAGATGGGAGGTGTACAGTGGTGGATTGCCGGTAATGAGTCGTTTTTAAAGGCGTTCAGGGCAGACCGGATTCCCCGCTTTATATTGTTGGATCCCAAGGGACGGGTGTTGGAGTTGAATATGACACGTCCTTCGGATTCGGAAACGGAAAAGTATTTGTTGAAATTAAAAAAGATATAACGCGTGCTTTTTTGACACCTTCTCCCTTGCTTGTTTTTTTTGAATTAATTCACGTTATTTGCGCTTGTTATGATCACAGAAGAGAATATAGAGTATTTTGTGACCCAAGCGCACCGGTATGGTGAGGCAGGGTTGATGCTTTGCAGTAGCGGGAATTTGTCATGGAGAGTCGGGGAGAAGGCTCTCGTTTCGGGGACGGGTTCATGGTTGCCTGTTTTGACGGGGGAGCGGGTGGCAGTATGTGATGTGGTGAGCGGGCTGTCGGAAAACGGGGTAAGACCTTCCATGGAGAGTGTTTTTCATTTGGGGGTTATGCGGGAGCGGGCGGACGTGAACGTGGTGTTGCATTTCCAATCGGAGTACGCGACTGTTGTAGCGTGCATGAAGGAGAAGCCGGAAAGTTTTAACGTGACATTGGAGGTGCCTTATCACGTGGGGGAGATTGTTGTTATTCCTTATTATTGTCCCGGCTCACCGGAATTGGCGCAAGCGGTGATTGACGGTATGCGGGAACACGATGCGGTGCTGATGAGTAATCACGGGCAGGTGGTGTGCGGGAAGGATTTTGACGATGTGCTTCAACGGGCGTTATTTTTCGAGATGGCGTGCCGGATTATCGTTCAAAGTAGAGGTAGATATGAGGTACTTGGAAAAAAAGATGTCGAGAATTTGAAGAGATTACGTTTAAATTCTCGATAATTATTTGCATCTTTGTATTAAGGTGATGGGATCTGAATTAGAATTGGATATTGTAATTATGGATCATTTTATTGAAAATGTGAACAAGAAGCGAGAGGGAGCGTGGAGAGAGTTGTACAGGAGATTTTATCCTGCACTCTGTAACTATGCCTTGAAAATCGTGAAAGATACGGATGTTGCGGAGGATGTTGTTCAGGATTGTTTCATTAAAATATGGGATTCATCTATCCGGTTTGAAGATGGGCCTTCATTAACAGCTTATTTGTACCGGGCGGTATATACCCGTTCATTAAATCTGGTACGGGATCAAGGGTACGCTCAAGGACTTTACGAGAAATGGGGAGAGAAAGTGCTGGAGGAGCAGGAAGAGTTTGATCCTGTGATCGAGATTGCGGTGGAGGAAGATGTCGTGAACAGGTTCTACGCGATAGTGGACGAGTTGTCCGGGCAGCAGAAGGATGTGCTGTTGATGAGTATGAATGGCGATAAAGTGAAAGAGATTGCCGAAAAATTGCAGATAAGCGAAAATTCCGTTAAGACGCAGAAAAAGAGGGCGTATGCTTATGTACGTGAACGTTTGGGTGAGGGGTGGTTCATTTTTTTGATTTTTTTTGTCACCCGTTTTTTTAAGTCATGTGTTCTTTAAATGAGAAGAAACATGAAATGATACGAGATTGGAAAAATATAGCGAATAGATCCAAGCGGGTTACGGATTATCTAAAAGGACTTTTTTTAGAAGAGGAAAGTTCTGATAGAGAATTTGTCGGTGATTCGATGGAGGAACGGATCGCCGGGAGGCTTTCCCGACCGGATTATCTGAAACAAAAGTATGAGGAACAGCGACGTTTTGATGCTGATGCGGCTTTCGGGAAATTGAGAAGGCGTAATCGTCGCCGGGTGATGATTCGGGTAAGTTCGGTAGCGGCTTCGGTAGCTGTTCTTTTAGGGGTGGTTTGGATGTTCCAAGTGGAACCGGAGCAACGGGGGAATGTGCCTTCGGTGAAAAAGGTGATTACTCCCGGGGAACGGAAAGCGGTGCTCGTGTTGAATGACGGGCGGACGCTTGACCTGAAAGAGGCTCGTTCCTCGAGGATAGAAACCACGGAAGGAGTTATCCATATTGATTCCGCGGGAGTGATACGCGGAGAGGAGGCAAGTGAAGTTGTCATGACGGAAAAGAGTTATAATAAATTGATTATTCCCCGTGGAGGAGAGTATCATCTGGTTTTGTCGGACGGTACGAACGTGTGGTTAAATTCCGAGACGGAGTTACATTTCCCGCTTCAGTTCAAGGGGGATTCCCGGCAGGTTTATTTGAAGGGGGAGGCTTATTTTGACGTGAAAAGTAATCCGGATAAACCTTTTATCGTGAACACGGCTGCCGGTGACGTGAAAGTATTGGGTACGGGATTCGACGTGGCTGTCTACGACTCGACCACGATGATCGCGACTTTGGAACGAGGGGCAATCAGTTACGTGCATGAGTCGCAACCGGAAATCGTGTTGCGTCCCGGGGAACAATTAACTTACAAGATAGGGAATGAATTACCTCGGGTCTGTAAGGTGAATACAAGATTGTACACGGCATGGAAAGATCATCTTTTCTGTTTCGAGGAACAGCGTTTATCGGAGATTATGGTCGTTTTAGCGCGTTGGTACGATTTGAAAGTGCAGTTTGATTCGGAGGATTTGAAAAACGTGGAGTTATCCGGAACGCTGGATAAATATTCGGATGTAAGACCGTTATTGAATTTATTCGAGTTAGGAACAAACGTGAAATTTGAAATAGAAGATAATGTTGTGATAGTGAGAAAAGCAAAATAAAAAAAGGGCTCAAAACAGAGCGACCAAACCATGTATCGAATCCCTTTTTGTTCTAAGTGTTAAACTTATAAAATCAAACAAAGTTATGAAAAAAAATCCACCCGAAGTGTGGGTACGACCACATTGTGTCAAAAAAATTTTTCAAGTGATGAAACTGACGTTATTTTTTGTGATGTTTTTCTTTATTTCAGCCAGTGCATTTACCCAAAAGGTGAATATCTCGGTAAAGTCCGATATGAATTTGAACGAGGTGCTGAAGCAAATAAAGAATCAGTCGGGAATCCGTATTCTGTATGATGCGGGTAAGACGAAACAAGTGCAGTGCCGTGAGATGAAAATCACGGAAATGGATGTAGTCGAAGCGTTGCGACAAGTGCTGAAAGATACTCGTTTCGAGTTTTTCGAAGAGGGAGGAGTGTATATTGTTCGGGAACTTGCCGTGCAACAGGCAAAGGTTATTCGTATTGTCGGAAAAGTGACGGACGCGAAGAAGCAACCTCTACCCGGTGTTACCGTTCAATTGAAGGGATTCCCGATAGGAACGGCAACGAATAGCACGGGAGATTATCAACTTTCGATACCGAATGCCCCGGAGAAGTTTTCTCTCGTGTTTTCTTTTATCGGTATGGAAGCGCAAGAGATTGTCTATGCCGGGAAGGATACGATCAACGTGGTGATGAAGGAGGATGTGGCGACATTGGATGATGTTGTCGTGACGGGATATATGACAGTAAATAGAGGTAGTTACGTGGGAGCCGTGACCACGGTAAAAGTGGACGATATCAAAATTGCGGGTATGACTTCTATTGATCAAATGTTGCAAGGTGTGGTTCCCGGTATGACAGTTCGGATGAGTACCGGGCAGGTCGGTGCTTCTCCGAAAATTAGGGTAAGAGGAACTTCCACGTTGTTAGGAAATAAGGAACCTGTCTGGGTGGTCGACGGCGTGATTCAGCGTGAGCCGATTCCAATGCAGGATGAGTTGTCCGGGGATATCGAGGATTTACGTTTGATTGTATCGAATGCTATCTCTTGGTTGAATCCGAATGATATTGAGACTTTGACAGTGTTAAAAGACGCTTCCGCCACGGCAATTTACGGCTCGCAAGCAGCAAACGGCGTGATCGTGATAACCACGAAAAAAGCAGAAACGGGAAGACTTTCCGTGTCGTACAGTGGGAGTGTGACTGTAGGTCAACGTCCTAAATACGGAATGTACGACCGGATGACTTCACAAGAAAGAATGCAATTATCCCAAGAAATCTACGAGGAACGGGTATCGTTCCCTAATTCGATATTGCCTATCGGGTACGAGGGACTTGTAGAGAAATTGAACAATAAGGAAATCACGGAGAGTGAAATGAAAGAGGAGTTCCGGAAAATGGAGCGGATGAATACGGATTGGTTTAGTATTTTATTCCGTAATTCTGTCAGTCACCAGCATTCGCTTAGCGTGACCGGAGGGTCGGAGAAAATTTCAAACCGGACTTCAATCAATATCTCCGAAACGCTCGGAGAGGCTATCGGGAATGAAATGTCGAATTTTTCCGTGAGTTCAAATACAACGATGAAGTTCCTGCCTACTTTACAAGCCAGTTTTTTGGTTAACGGGAGTTTGCGGAACACGGAGGGATTTGCTTATAATGTTAGTCCGTTTGATTATGCTTATAATACATCTCGGGTGATTCCTGCTTATAATGAGGACGGAACGTTGTTTTATCATGAAAAGGTAGGTGCCTCGAGTAATTCTATACCTTTGAAAAATCGGTATAATTATAATATTCTTAATGAACGGAATAATACGGGGAATGAAAACACGACGAAAAAGCTTTCTACTTCTTTGGATTTGAATTGGACGATTCTTCCGGGATTACAGTATCAAGGCGTGTTCTCCTATGGGCTGTCTTCTTCCAATATTAAATCGTGGGCTACGGAACAATCATTCTATATCACGAGTATGAGGGGATATGAGTTTGGTTCCGTGTTGGCGAATCAGGCGGAAGAGAAAGGTTCTCGTTTGCCTTGGGGGGGATTGTTGTACACGGAGGAATCATCTGTAAGGGATTATACTTTCCGGAATAGTTTGGTGTATGACAAGACGTTTAAGGATGTTCATCGTATGACTCTGCAAGCTGGAATCGAGATCGCATCGGCAAAAACGACAGGAACGAGAAACAAGAATTACGGTTACTTGAAATACCGGGGAGAGTCGTTTGCAAGTGTTCCGCTGATGTATACTCCTGTTGGGGCGTCGGCTAAAAATAATGAGCTTTATGAAGAGATGCGAACGAACCGGAAAGTGGTAAATCGTAAATCAAATTCTTTGAGTGAATATTTCACGGGTATATACTCGTATGATAATCGTTATGTGGTGAATTTTAACGCTCGTTTGGATGCTTCCAACCGATTCGGACAGGATCCGGATAAGAAATTCAGACCTACTTGGTCAGTCGGGGCTAAATGGAGAGTTGCTAATGAGCCTTTCACCCGGGGATGGAATTGGATTGATGGGTTGGATATATCGGCTTCATATGGTTATCAAGGGAATGCCGTGGAAAATGTTTCTCCTTATCTGATAGCGTCAGATGGTGGTTTCCATGAACAATATAAACAATATACGTTGAATATTAAAGGCTTGCCTTACGATAATCTGGGTTGGGAGAAGACGAAGAGTTGGAATTTCAGCGTGGATTTAGCTTTCTTGAATGGACGGTTGAACGTGTTGGCAAATGTTTTCGGTAAGAATAGCGACGTGCTTTCTTCCCGGGATGTACCGGCGGAGAATGGTATGTTGAATTCCGTGATTTTCGGTTCTAAAATGGAAAATAAGGGGTACGAATTAACAGTCAATGTCGTGCCTGTCCGGACAAAGGATTTCTTGTGGCAATTTTCCGTGAATACGGGTGTTACGAAAAATAAACAGACGAATAACGAGCGGGTGAATACCGTGGACGATTTCCTGAACGGAACTTGTATTGTCAACGGTGAGGCTTACTCGGCATTTTATTCATTTGAATTTGACGGGCTTGACCCGGAGAATGGAACACCGTTGTTTAAAAATCTGGATATAGATGACACGGAAGATTTCACGAAATTTTTGGTGTTGAGCGGTAAGGATGAACCGGACTTCAGTGGTGGTCTTTCCACTTCGTTCAGGTATAAGAATTTTCGTTTCCAAGCTAATTTCTCCATGCAGTTCGGGGGACAGGGGCGTATTCCGGACTTCTATAATACTTCCAGCCAGAAGGGACTTCCTTCTCCGGAACAAAATGCTTCCCGAAAATTGTTGAACCGTTGGAGAAATCCCGGGGATGAAACAATATATCCTTCTTTACCCGGGCGAGGCAGTACCACGGAACTGCGTTTGCCGACAAGCGGAGGAACATATAAGTCTCCTTATCAAATGTATAATATGGCGAATATTCGGGTAGCCGATACGGACTTGATCCGGTGTACTCAATTGTCGTTGTCTTATCAGTTTGGTGAGCAAGTGTTACGGGTGCTTCACGTGAGGAACTTGAACCTGAGCGCAAGTATGGCAAATCCGTTTATGATCGTGTTCGATAAAAAATGGAAAGGCATTGATCCAGAAACGGGAGGATGGCCTACCCGGCGCACGATGTCACTCTCGTTGAGTGCTGCATTCTGATGTTGAAATTGAAAAAAAAGAAGATATGAAGAAAAGAGATATATTAAGATTGGCTGTTGTTACAGTGGGATTATTTTTGAGCGGGGGATGTTCCGATTTTTTGGAAGAAGAATCCCAAGATGAAGTTATCCCGAAAACAGTGACGGATTTTAGTGAATTGCTCATGGGATCCGGTTATCCTTCCACGGCATATTATCCGGGCTCGATACTTGCCCAATTGGATGATGACAAGATGCTTGACAGGGATGGAGAAAATGTGCTTGGAAGTACTGGTGCCGAGGAGTGGTTTCCTGCCTTTACATGGCAACCGGATTTATACCGGAGAGATGAGGGGACGCCTTTGGCCTCAACGGAATACTATATGTGGTACGAGCGGATCAAGGGATGTAATGCCGTGCTGGATTATATTGACGATGCTATCGGTACGCAGTCAGAACGTGAGCAAGTGAAAGCGGAGGCTTTGGCGTTAAGGGCTTATTATTATTTCTGGTTGGTAAACCTGTACGGGGAACCGTATAATTATAATAAAGAAGCGTTGGGAGTTCCTTTGAAATTAACTTCTACGGTGCAGGAGGAAGTCGGGGGAGCCCGCAACACGGTGAAAGAGGTGTACGAACAGATATTGAAAGACTTGGATGCTTCTGCCAAGTTGTTTGAAAAATATAACGTGGTGATTGGGAATTACCGGATGAATCTCCCTGCCGTGAAGATTTTGTTGTCCCGGGTATATCTTTACATGGAGGAATGGCAGAATGCGGTTAACGCGGCAAATGATGCGATAGAATTAGGACGGGGATTAACTGATCTTACTTTAGTGGATGAAAACGTGAACTATTGCATGAACAGTTATGATGTGAATGAGACGGTTTGTATTTTCGGTGCAAGAATAGATAATTATAGCATGGCTTACGTGGTTAGTTCAGATTTATTGAAGTTGTTTAATAGTAAAGACAGAAGGATAGGGATTTATATTATTGCTCAATATTCTGGGGGTGGAGATTTTACGGGTTGGCTAATAAATAAAAATGCTGCAGCCGGAGAGCCGGGACAGTGTTTGCGTCTGGCGGAAGCTTATTTAAACCGTGCAGAAGCTTATTCGCGGTTGACCGGAAAGCAATCCGATGCGTTGGCTGATTTGAATACGCTTCGTAAGCATCGTATTATGGATTACAGGGATGTATCGATTGCCGATCCGACGGCTTTGTTGGATACCATCCGGAAAGAACGCCGTTTGGAACTTTGTTACGAGGGACACCGCTGGTTTGATTTGCGTCGTTACGGGATGCCGGAGATTACGCATATTTATCAAGAGAGTACAACCAGTCCGGCTATGGTGTACACGTTGAAGGAGAAAGATCCGATGTACACGTTGCCATTACCGAGTAGCGTGATGGATAAAAATAAGGAATTGGTACAGAATGCTTCCGACAAGGAACCGCTGAGAGTGGGTGTTAGTATGTAATGATTTTAAAAATAAGACGTTATGCGAAAGATATTTATATTTGTGATTGTCGCTTTGAGTTCGTGGACTGCCTGCACGGACAATGATAATGACTTGGGACCGGATATCCCGTTTGGCGAGAGTTATAAATTGCCGCAGGGGAAATCTCCGGCAGACGATCGGGTGGTGGCTTTGTTCGAGAAGTATGGTTCTTATTTCTTGTACGAATATTCGCAAAAGGATTTTAACTGGACGCAGGTTGCGGTCTCTACCGGTAATAATATATTCGGAACGATATTGGGGGATCCGCAGTATTTGGGAGGGATGTTGGATTTGCTGGAAGAAGTTTGGTTGAATTATTATCCGGATGATTTTTTAGAAAAGAATCTTCCTTACCGGATACTTCTTGCTGATTCCGTGAAACAGACCTATACTTACGAGAGGCCTGCAACTTACCTTAAGTTATATCTGACGACGAATACGTTGGCTATTGCGGGATTAAATGAAGATGTGGGTTCTATGCCGCTTGCTGACAAAAAGTCGACAAAGAATTGGATACAACAGGCTTTCTTGGATCATTTATTAAATATTAATGCTATTGAAGCTCCCAATGAATTTTATCAAGTTAGCGATTACACGAAAGCTACTGAACGAGATCCGACGAATGCCCGGGAGCGAGGTTTTATTCCTAATATAGACAGTGAGGAGCAATACGGATACGCGAGTGAATGGTGTTATTTCGTGGATTATTACACGAAGATGTTATCAAAAGACACTGATTTCAAGCAGTACGTGAAAAATATGATTAGTCATGCCGTGACAGAGGAGAATTCATGGGCAACTTATCTGACTTTTCCGTTGGTAAAGAAGAAACATGACATTTTGCAAGCGTATTTCCTCGAAAAGTACGGCATTGATTTACAAGCGATCGGGAATGCCAACTCCGGTTATGTCGAGTAGTTTTTATTAGTTTATAAATTATACTGAAAGTCACTTGTGCTATCGCCGAAAGGCGATAGCATGGGACGACTATGTCTTTTGAATTTCGTGTTCGTTGTATGGAATAATTTAAATAAATCACTAAATGGAAAATTCAATTGTAAAAGTAGAGCATTTATCTCATCGTTACAGTGTCCAATGGGCTATCCGGGATATTAATTTCGAGATTAATCAACGGGGTATCATGGGACTCCTTGGCTCCAACGGGGCGGGAAAATCAACGACGATGAATATTATATGCGGGGTGTTGAAGCAGACAGAGGGAAATGTGTTTATAGACGGGATTAACCTGCGGGAGAATCCGGTGGAGGCGAAGAAGAATATCGGATTCTTGCCTCAAAAGGCTCCCTTGCATTTAGATTTCACGGTAGACGAGTATCTGACGTATTGTGCGGATCTGCACATGGTGGATAAGAAGCAGATTAAGGCGGCGGTGGATGAGGCGAAGGCTCGTTGCGGGATTACGCATTTCAGCAAACGGGTGTTGCGGAATCTTTCCGGGGGATACCAGCAACGTGTGGGTATCGCGCAGGCAATCGTGCATAAGCCGAAATTCGTCGTATTGGATGAACCGACGAATGGATTGGACCCGAACCAAATCACGGAAGTACGCCATTTGATAAAGGAAATAGCGGAAGAGCGTTCGGTGTTGTTGTCTACCCATATTCTTTCCGAAGTACAGGCTACTTGCCGGAATATTAAGATGATCGAGAACGGGCAGATGATATTTTCGGGCAGTATCGAGGAATTTGATAATTATATCCAACCGAATACCCTGCTAGTGGAATTGGATACGCCGCCGATGGAGTGCGATTTGCTTATGCCGGGAATCTCCAAGGTGGAAACCTTGTCGGAAAGACGATTCCGTTTGCGGTATGACGGTGATCAGGATACGGCTAAACGTGTGGCTGAAACTTGTGTCACGAGAGGATGGGGATTGATCGAGCTGGTGATCGAGAAGAGTTCGCTGGACGCGATATTTGCCCAATTATCAAAAAGTGCTTCCAAGGGGAGAAAGTAGTATGTGAATTTATACGAGAAGAATATTATGAGAAGAATATATAAAATTGCAAAAGCGGAGTTGGCTACCTTGTTTTATTCTCCGGTAGCATGGTTTATTTTGGTCGTGTTCGCGTTTCAAGTAGGGATGACGTTTGTCGGGTTGATGGAAGAAAAGGCGCAGGCGAATACCTTAGGTTATGCGTGGGGGATGCAAACGGCTTCGTTATTAGGTGGTATGCGCGGCTTGTACACGATCGTGCAACAATATCTTTACCTGTATATGCCTTTGTTGACGATGTCGTTGATGAGCCGGGAATATAGCAGTGGTTCCATTAAGTTGCTTTACGCGTCGCCGGTGACTTCTACCCATATCATTCTGGGAAAATTCCTTTCCATGATGCTTTACGGGTTGGTGTTGATGGGAGTGTTGTTTATCATGGTGTTGTTTGCCGGTTGTGTTATTGATAATTTCGGATTCAAGGAAGCTTTGGTCGGTTTGCTGGGACTTTACTTGTTACTGTGTGCTTACGCGTCTATCGGTCTGTTCGTATCTTCGCTGACTTCCTATCAGGTAGTTGCCGGTATCGGGACCTTGGTGATTCTGGCCGCGTTAAACTACGTGAACCAAGTAGGACAGAGTTATGATTTTGTGCGTGATATTACCTATTGGCTTTGTATTTCAGGACGTTCGGGAGAGATGATTGCCGGATTGATTTGTAGCGAGGATATAATCTATTTTATCGTGGTGTCGGCAATGTTCTTGTCACTAGCTATTTTGAGATTGAATTCAACCCGCCAGTACGCCCCGAAGGGTGTCATGTGGGGAAAGTATCTGGGAGTGATTGCGGGAACTTGTCTGATCGGTTATATCACTTCCCGCCCGATGATGATGTGTTTCTATGATTCGACGGAAACGAAACGGATGACACTGACGCCTGTAAGTCAGGAAATCATGAACTCGCTGGAGGATGGAATGACGATAACGACTTATGTGAATTATTTGGATCGAGATGCTTATTACGGGTGGCCCGAGATGGTGAACGATGATAAAAGGCGTTTCAAGCAATATCTTCGCTTCAAGCCGGATATTAAGATGAAATATGTTTATTATTATGATACGGTGACCACTAATCCTTGGCTGATGAGTCGCTATCCGGGAAAAACAATTGACGAAATCGCAAAAGAGGAGTCTGAAAAAAGGGACTGGGATATCAAAAAAATGCTGACACCGAAACAGATTAAAAAGATAATCGATTTGGAACCGGAAGGGAATGCTTTTGTGCGGTTGGTAGAACGGAAAAACGGACAAAAGGCTTTCCTGCGGCTGTTTAACGATATGGAAAAACACCCGAGTGAGGCGGAAATCGGAGTAATGTTCAAACGTTTTGTAATGGATATGCCCAAAGTGGGATTCCTTACCGGACACGGGGAACCTTCCATCATCGGAGAGCGGAAACGAGATTATTTGTTGTTTGCCGGGGAGAAAACATTCCGTCATTCATTGCTGAATCAAGGATTCGATACGGAAGAGGTTTCTATTTCGGGTGATGCTGATATTCCCGGTTATATAAATATTTTGGTTATTGCCGATATGTCAGAACCTTTGACTCCGGGAGAGATGACGAAATTGAACAAGTATATCGAGCGTGGCGGCAATTTGTTGATTGCGGGGGGAGCCGGGAAACAGAGCGTGATGAACCCGATCGTGGAACCGTTAGGTGTGCGTTTGTTACCGGGAACGTTGGTACAGAAAAAGGTGGATATTCTTCCGAATTCCATGATGGTGAATGCTGTGCCCGAAACGGTGAAAGAGCTTTCGTATCATTACGAGTTCATGTGGCTGGTACGTAGGTTTAAAGTGAACATGAAGGATGCCGTGGGACTGGATTACACGACGGATAAGGGCTTTACCGTGCGGGAGTTATTGCGTACGGATTCTACTGGATGTTGGAATGAAATGGAAACACGGGATTTCGTGAATGATTCCGTAGTGTTGAATCCCGCGGCGGGAGAAATCGAACGGATGTACCCGACGGCTTTGGCTCTATCCCGTAAAATAGGTGATCGCGAACAACGAATCATGATCTTGGGAAATGCCAGTTGTATCAGTAATGACGGGGTAGCCGGAGAACGAGGGGTAGCTGTGGCGAATTATCCGTTGGTAACCGGGACGTTCCATTGGTTCTCTTACGGGGAGGCGCCTTTGGATGTACGCCGTCCGAATGGGTCGGATGTCGGGATTCATCTGAAACGTCCGGATATGCCGTACGTGAAGATTGCCTTCATGGGTGTTGTTCCCGTGATTCTGTTGTTGTGGGGTACGATTTTGTGGATTCGTAGAAAGAGAAATTAATAAAAAGAAATTGAAATAATGGGATTTCGGATAGATAAACAAACTTTGAACGACTTGGCGATATTGAGCGCCGGGGCTAACAAATCGGTGTACGAAATCTTCAACAGGACACATACGCGAGGAGGGGCAAAAGTACTGGAAGAGATGTTCCAGTACCCCCTTTCCGAATACGATTTGATTGCTAACCGGAGTGCGGCGATACGTTACTATCAAGAGTGCGGGATGGAATTTCCGTTTAGAGCGGCTATTTTCGATGCCATCGAGTTTTATCTGGATAACACGGATACCCGTAGTCAGTTGATGAGTCAGAATAATACGCTGGAATGGAAAGTGAAAAATCTGATGGGTGCCGAAACGGGATATACATGGATACAAAACGGTATTCTGGGATGTCTTGAATTGTTGAATACCTTGAATGATTTTCTGAATAAAACCGGGAGCACGGACAGTAAAGACGTGACCGAGGTAAATGTGAACTTGAAGAATTTGTTGGACAATGAAAAGTGGGCATGGTACGCGGGCAAGAAAAAGATAAATTACGAGGAAGCCGTCGTCTATGACCGGATTCTTCGGTTCGAGGAACGGGAGAATTTCCGAAAGATACTTCATTACGTTTATTTGATGGATGTATATATCGCCGTGGCACGGGTCGCTAAGGAACGAGGGTTTGCTTTTGCTTCCGTGCTTCCTGCCGAGCGCAACGTGTTGAAGATAAAAGGTGCTTTCCATCCGTTTTTGGCGAAACCGATAGGCAACACGATCGAGGTGGACGAAAATAGCAATATCATTTTTCTCACGGGAGCCAATATGGCGGGGAAATCCACGTTTATGAAAACTTTTTCCATCGCGATATTCCTTGCGCACGTGGGGTTCCCCGTTCCGGCGGAAGCGATGGAGTTCTCCGTGCGCAACGGGATGTTCACGACTATTAATCTGCCCGATAACCTAAGCATGGGATATAGCCATTTCTACGCGGAGGTATTACGTTTGAAGAAAGTCGTGATGCAATTGCAACAGACCAAGAATCTCGTGATCGTGTTCGACGAACTTTTCCGGGGTACGAATGTCAAGGATGCTTATGATGCCACGCTTGCCGTGACGGAAGCCTTCGCGGGTGTTCCCAATTGCTTGTTTTTGATTTCTACACATATCATAGAAGTCGGTTTAGTTTTGAAAGAACGGTGTAAGAATATTCGTTTTGTTTATCTTCCGACTAAAATGGAGGGGAGCAAACCGGTTTATACTTATCGGCTGGCAGAGGGGATCACGAATGACCGACACGGAATGATTATCATCAATAACGAGAGAATCATTGATATTATAAACGGGGAAGGAGGAAAATCATGAGTTTTGAAACGGATAAACAGACTTTGGACGATTTGAACATATTGGGTAAGTATAGCAGTAATTCGGTTTATAGCTTGTTTGGCGGATTGGTAACCAGAGGGGCAGAACGATTGATGGATCAGATGTTTGCCCACCCCTTGACGGATGCTGATGAGATAAACCGGAGAACAGCGATTTTCCGTTATTTTAAAACGCATGCCCTTGAATTTCCCGGTGATTCCGAGGAACTGGAAGAGATCGACCAGTACATAGGGAATGCCGATCGTACATCTTGGTTTGTCAATTTGTTGTTGCTGTGCAAAATGAAGTCTTTGGAGTTGATTAGTAAAGACGAGCATTTTGGCATCTGGCGTGCCGGCATGGAAGCGACTATTCATTTCTTGCGTGAAAGCAAAGCGTTTCTCGAGCGGGTGAATGAAGATATAGCGGACAATCCATTGGAAGAACGAGTGAAGTGGGGATTGGATTTGTTGAATAATAAGGCTTTTGCCCGGTTGTTGGAAGATACGACACGACCTTTGAGTTTCGGTCAGATGTTTTCTGTCGACCGTTTGTTGCGGAGCGTATGGCTCAAGCCGTTGCAGGAGTTACTCGGCCTTTTCTGCGAGATAGACCTTTACATAGTGGTCGGACGAGTGGCTCGTGAATATGACTTCTGTTTCGCGGAAGCCATGAAAGAGGGAGAGGTATCTATCGAGATAAAAGGTTTGCATCATCCCTGCATCCGTAAGGCTGTTTCCAACGATCTTTCCATAACCCGCCAGAAGAATATCTTTTTCCTGACGGGAGCGAATATGGCGGGGAAGTCCACGCTGATGAAATCTTTCGGTATCGCGGTGTATATGGCACACATGGGATTCCCCGTGGCTGCCAGTAAAATGCGTTTTGCCGTGCAGGACGGGATGTATACCTCTATCAATGTGCCGGATAATATAAACATGGGATACAGTCATTTTTATGCGGAAGTGCTTCGGGTGAAGAAAGTGGCTATCGAGGTGAGCCTTTCCAAACGACTCGTGGTGATCTTCGATGAACTTTTCAAGGGTACGAATGTCAAGGATGCTTATGATGCCACGTATGCCGTGACCTCGGCTTTGGCAAAGCGCCACGCTTGTTCCTTTATGATCTCGACGCATATCATCGAGGTCGGTCATGAGTTGGGTAAAAATTGCGATAATGCAACCTTTGCTTACTTGCCCACGGTGATGAACGGGAGTGTACTGACTTACACCTATAAGTTGGAACCGGGAATAACCAATGATAAGCACGGTATGATTATCATTAATAATGAGCGGATTGTCGAGCTGATTCGGGAAGTGAAGTAAAGGGGATATTCCGGATGATATAATTACCTCGTCGATGATTAATTGTCGATGAGGTAATTTGTTTTATAGCTAATTACTGGTGTGGTTGTTTTTCTCGATTATATCGTTTATTTTTGCTGTGATAGTAATATGTACATGGAAGATAAGGAAATCGATATTTTAATTCGTTTGCAGAAGCGTGACCGGGAAGCGTTTCGGTTTCTTTACGAGCAGTATTTTGCTAAAATGGTTTTATTTGCCGAGAGTTACTTGTATGACGAGGAGGAGGCAAAGGATCTGGTACAGGATTTATTTTTTTATATCTGGGATCATGCGAAGACCTTGCAGGTGATGACCTCTTTGAAAGCATATCTTTATACCTCTTTGCGGAATCGCTGTCTGAATGTGTTGCGTGATCGTAAAATCCGGGATGAGCATAACGATAAGTTATTTGAAGCACAATTGTTTTCCGGGACGGAAGATGTTGTGATTGATGAAGAAGTACAGCGGCGTCTGCAAGAAGCCTTAGACTCATTGCCGGATCGGTGCAAAGAGATTATCTTGTTGAAGGTGGTGGAAGGAAAGAAGAATCGGGAAATAGCCGAACAATTGGATATTGCCGAAACGACGGTAAAGACTCAAGTACAACGGGCATACCGGATGTTGCGTGAGAAGTTGGTGCCGATTCTCTTGTTGATAGAATGGCTCCAGCAGGGGTAATGCGTCCGTGAGCTTAAAAATCTTTTGTTAAAATCATTTTTTTTGTACTCCGTTTTTTATTCCTGTGTGTCTTAGGTGTGTAATTGTGATGAAACTATGACAGACAGGATGCATATAAATTGGGATATCATTGTGCGACGGCTATTACATGAATCTTCGGAAGAGGAGAATCAGCTAGTGGAGAAATGGCTTGCGGAGGATGAAGCGAACCGGGAATATTACCGGAAGGCGAAGCATTACTTTGACGTGTACTACACGGGAGAGGAGTCCCGGAAAGTAGATTCGGAAGGTGCGTGGGCGGAGTTCGTTACTTATACCGATAAGTCTTCCCGTAAATTTTTATGGAAGAAAGTAATCGGGTATGCAGCAGCGGTGCTTATACTTTTTGGGGTGGGATTCACGTATTGGATGTCGGATAGTCGGGTAAAACAGCCGGAGGCGGTAGCCGTGAATCAACCGTTGAAACCGGGTACGATGAAAGCGTTTTTAGTATTTAATTCGGGAGAACAAATTGCATTGACCGATTCGTCCGTCTTGGAACGGGTGGTTGAGGAGTACAAGCAAAAAATGGTAACCTCTCGAGATATGCAACAGGAAAAAGAGGAATATAATACACTTGTTATTCCAAGAGGAGGTGAGTACAATTTGGTATTGGCAGATGGGACAAGTGTGAAACTGAATTCCGATTCGAAATTGAGTTTCCCGGAGAGGTTTATCGGGAAAGAGAGAAGGGTACGATTGGAAGGTGAGGCTTTATTTCAAGTGGTAAAGGACACGGGGCATCCTTTTATCGTGGAAACGGAAAATGGAGAGGTCGAAGTTTTGGGAACGGTGTTTAACGTGAATGCGTATCCCGATGAAGAATTCGTGCAAACCACGCTGGTAGAGGGGAAGGTAGCATTCCAAGGAACAGGAATGCCGGATGCATTGGTAATTACTCCCGGAGAACAAGTAACCTACGATAAAGAAACCCGGGAAGCGGATGTCGTGAAAGTAGACACGGAAATCTACACGGCATGGGCTGAGGGGAAATGGATTATCGAGGGCGAGAGATTGGAAAATATCATGAAACAACTGGCTCGTTGGTATGATGTGAAAGTTTTTTATCAAAACCCGCGAGTCAAGGATTTAGTTTTCACGGGTGACTTGGAAAAATACAATAACTGCGAGGTCATATTGAATATTATATCCATGACGACAAACGTGGTTTTTGAAGTAAAGGATAATACAATAACTGTAAAAATGTAATAAGTAAAAACCGGAAGGTGTTGCGACCACCTGCCGGCTGAAAATGTGTTAATCTTTGTATCAATCTTAACATTAACAAGACAAATGTATGAAAAAAAATCGAAACGAGGGCTACCCCGCTAAGTGGGTATGTCTAAAAAAAATGATTTTAGTGATGAAACTGACGTGTTTTTTTACGGTGCTCTTACTATTACAAGTTTCGGCGGCAACTTACTCGCAGAAGCGGGTGAACTTGGATGTCGAGAATGTAAGCATGTTGGATGTAATTCAAGAATTACGCCAGCAGACGGGCTATAAATTCTTTTTTAATCACAACGAATTAGAAAAGGTGAAAGATGTTTCCGCGAAGTTCGAGAACGAGGAGTTGGAGAAGGTATTGGATGCGATTCTCGGGAAAGTGAATTTAGCTTATCGCGTGGAGCAAGGTGTGATTATTATTGTATCGGGCAAGGGAAATGACGAGAAAAAGGAAGTCGTACGTATCACGGGAAAAGTGACGGACGAGAAAAAACAGCCGCTTCCCGGGGTAACTGTTATCGTGAAAGGTTTGACGCTGGGGACAGCTACCGATACAAAGGGAGCGTTCTCGTTGACTTTACCGAAAGCAGAGAATATATCGTTGCTTTTTTCATTTATCGGGATGGAAACACAAGAAGTGAAATACACGGGGCAGGATACTCTTCGTGTTGTCATGAAAGAATCAGCCGAACAATTGGATGAAGTGATCGTGCGAACCGGGTATCAGAATATTGATAAGCGTAAATTGACCAGTGCCGTGCAAACCATCAAGATGGATGATATAAGGGTTGCGGGAGTGAACACCATCGACCAGATGTTGGAAGGACGTATTCCGGGTATGATTTTCATGCAGAACTCCGGTCAGGTGGGTGCCGCACCGAAATTGAGGATACGGGGTACTTCGACTGTTCTGGGCAATAGGGAGCCGTTGTGGGTGCTGGACGGGGTGGTTTTGACCGATCCGGTGAACGTGGATCCGGCACAAATCAATGACTTGGATTTCGTGAATCTGTTGGGGAATGCCATTTCGGGATTGAATCCTAACGATATAGAACAAATCGACGTGTTGAAGGATGCTTCGGCAACGGCTCTCTACGGTGCTAAAGCAGGTAACGGGGTGATTGTGATCACGACGAAAAAAGGGAAGGCTGGTCCTCCCAGCGTGACTTATTCCGGGACGGCTTCTTTTACACGGCGTCCGCGTTACAGTGACCGGGCTATATATCTGATGAATTCAAAGGAGCGGGTAGATGTTTCCCGGGAGTTGGTAGAGCGGGGTGTTTATTATAACAATGTGGATAGCTGGGTAGGATACGAGGCTGTGGTACAAGATTATTACAATGGTGCGATTGATTATAAGGAGTATAACCGGTTGGTTTCGTATTACGAGACATTGAACACGGATTGGTTTGATATTGTGTGTCAAGATGTGTTTTCACATAACCATACGTTAAGCCTGTCGGGTGGTTCTACCAATATCCGCTATTATGCTTCTCTCGGGATGAGCGATGAGAACGGGGCTATAAAAGGCGAGAATAACAAACGCTATTCAACGACGTTGAACTTGACGGCTAATTACGAGCGTTTTACTGCACGATTCCAGCTTCAGGGAAATGTATCTAGCCGTGATTACAATCCTTCGGAATTAGGCATTTTGGATTATGCTTATAACATGAGTCGTGCCGTTCCGGCTTTTAATCCCGATGGTTCCCGTTATTTTTATCAGCGGACAGGTAGCACTATGCCGGTGTTTAATTTCAACGTGTTGAACGAAATGGATAATTCCGGGGATAAAACCAAGGGAAGCGCTATTAATATGCAGGCACATATCGGTTACAACGTTATCGACGATTTAAAACTGGAGGGAACATTATCTTACGCGGTAAGCAACACGAATCAAGAGATTTATTTCACGGAGGATACCTATTACGTGCACAAGTTACGTGCCGACCAGACGGAACGGAATGACTTGTGTCCTATCGGTGGTGAATTGCGGAAAAGTGAGGTGCGCAATACCAGCTGGATGGCCCGGGTGCAAGCAAATTACGCCAAGAACGTGGGAAAAGAGGGTAAGCATAACGTGAGTGGTTCTGCCGGTTTGGAATTGAATTCTCAAAGATACGATGGTTTTAATATTACACGTCGGGGGTATCATAGAGATCGGGGTAAATTGTTTTCTTCTATTCCCCAGACTTACACGGGATATTATAACCAATTTATGGCAAGTGCCAATGCTTTGGGGGTTATCACGGAAAATTTGACGAATTCGGTAGCGTGGTACGCGATGGCCGGGTACGATTATGACAACCGCTATATGTTGAATTTGCATATTCGAGGGGAGGCGTCCAATTTGTTCGGGTCACGGGCAAATGATCGAATGATGCCGATTTGGGCGTTGTCCGGTCGTTGGAACGTGAAGCAGGATATTTTGAAATCTGTTGATTGGGTGGATGACATCGCGTTAAGGGGTTCTTTCGGTTATCAGGGGAATATGTTGAGTAACCAGACCCCGAATATGATTATTAGGCAAGATATTGACTATTCAGGGAAATACGGTGAGTTTAATTCGAAGGTAGCCCATTACCCGAATCCTGATTTAAGATGGGAAAAGACAGCCTCCACGAACGTTACATTGGATTTTTCGCTTTTGAAAAACAAGATTAACGGTTCGGTTTCATACTATTATAAAAAGACACGGGATGCATTTTTGACCAAGACTATTTCCGAAATCAATGGAACCAAGCAATACGTGGTAAATAGCGGGACGCTTGTAAACAAGGGAATAGAGGTGAGTTTGAATTTTACCCCGATCAACCGTGCCGGACTGGATGGCGGGAAGAGAGGGTTTGTTTGGCGCATTGATCCCCAATTGGGACAGGTGTTGAATGAATTGGTAAATAGTGCGATAAATAACCGGAATAACGTGTTGCGGGATGAGATCGAGTATACCGATATGTTGACCGGTGATGTGGATATTGCCGGAGAACCTTTGAATACATTCTATTCATATCGCTTTAAAGGATTGAGTCCGGTAGACGGTTCTCCTATTTTTTACGGGGCAGAGGATGAATTACAAGAAGAGTTGAGCAAGAAGTATAACAATATGGAACGGGAAGATGTCTTTTTGGAGGTAATGGAGAGATCAGGACGGCGTGAGCCTTACCTGCAAGGGGGAATCTCGAATTATTTCGGGTATCGGAATTTCGGTTTATCGTTTAATCTGGCTTATAGTTTGGGTAACAAAATTCGTTTGTTGAAATTGTGTACCGAATACGGGACAACCAACCCCAATCCGTCAAGCAATTTGCGGCGTGAGTTTGTAAATCGTTGGAGAAAGCCGGGTGACGAGAATTATACCAATATTCCTGCGTTAAATACAGTTGCGGGAGCCCATACTAATCCATGGTGGAGTAGCGGTACAAATATGACACATCGAATCGCATCTAATATTTACGAGATGTATGACAATTCGGACATCCGGGTGGTAAGTGGAAATTACTTGCG